>Ga0209154_1001192_pt1 | contig 15421 bp, 15 predicted proteins | sample GraSoiAngelo_121_FD_185878 | JGI IMG/M metagenome (GOLD analysis project Ga0209154, IMG submission 185878) | Grasslands soil microbial communities from the Angelo Coastal Reserve, California, USA - 14_0919_12_20cm (SPAdes) (version 2) | ecosystem: Environmental > Terrestrial > Soil > Grasslands ... | reverse complement strand
GTCCTCGCGCTTGTAGTAGATTTTGGCTGGCGTCTTGAGGAACGCTTCCAGGCGCGTCGCGCGATAAAGCGGCGTCGGCCGACCGAACCGATAGTAGGCCTCCCGAATTTCCTCCGGGATCGGCTCCGTGGGGTTCGGACTCATCTCCTGGCGGATCAGTTCTTTCGGGAACAGCGGCTCGAAGGCCTGCGGCGGCACGGGCTCCTTCGTCCCTGGGTGCAAGTAGGGCGGGAACGGCGCCGGCAGGTCCGGCAGGATGTTGTACCAGGCCTTCGGGAGGTCGTCTCGATCGAGGAGAATCTTCACGTCGCTCGCGCCCGCCGATGTCGGTTGGACCGTTTGCATGGACACCACCGCTGCCTGGAACCGGAATCTTTGAACGTTATATAACAATTCCGTTCTTTGATGTACACTTATTGCTATCGCGACCACATGCTACTACATGTGAAACCGAGAGGATTTAAACTCCATGGGACCTTTTCGTGCATTGCGTTGGTTTGGGCATGTGGTCGAGGTTGCGTCCATACTTTAAAGGATTCCCTGCGCAGGAGAAGGTCGCTCAGCTCATGGTCATGTACGGGCTCCGGGTGCACGAGGGCAGCGTGTACGCCGCCGGAATCAAGATCTCCGATACCTCGCTGGCCCGCGCCGCCAGCGTCGATCGACGGGTCGTGACGGCGACCGTCGACACGATCGCGAAGAATCCTGAACTCGGGAATTTCTTCGATCGATTGCAACCGGCCTGCCACCTTCGCGATGTGGCGCCGCTCATGAACTGGGGCGCGATCGAGATCGTCCCGACGAACGCATCGAAGCCGGGCATCCTCGCGGGGGTGACCTCGATCATCGCCCAAGCGGGCATCTCAGTCCGCCAGGTGATCATGGACGACCCCGAGATCGTCGATGACCCGCACGGATTCATCGTGACAGAGGCGCCCGTCCCGGAGAGGCTCCTCCCAATGATCAAACAAGTCGACGGAGTGAAGTCGGTCGTCCTGCACTGAACCGAGTCGCGTCCGATCCCCGTGAACGCGGGAACGAACCACGTCGATTGGCCGACACCCTTTTCTCACCGGGAACCGTGGCGGGTCCCATGGGGTGGCGCGGGCTCCTGCGCGTCGTCGACTTCCAGACGGTGCTCACGTCCCAGTCCGCGGTCGCTGCCGCCCTGGACAAGGCCCAGAGGGCCGGGGGCACGAAATCTCCCGAGGCGAAGGCGCTCCGCGAAGGATACCAGCTCGTGGCGAAGGTCCTCTGGACCCGGAGGGCGTCGATCCCGCGGGTCCACGATCTGGCATGGCTCGACCATGCGGTCGTGTCGGCCGGGACGCGACTCGGGCGGGTCTGGGAATCCGAGGAGGGACGCGCGTCGTTCGTCGCCGCGGAAGAGGGCCTGGGCGACGACGTGTTCCGCGAGCTGTTCCCCAAGGACGGCGCGGAGTGGATCGAGATCCCGGTCCAAGCCTTCGCCGGCATCAGCCCGACCGTGAAGCTGGAGCGCGGGGTGTTCGGTCCGTATCGCGTGGGGATCGTCCCCGAGCCGCAATTGCGATCCCTCTACGACTGGGCCGCCAAGACGAAGTTCAACGCGCCGCCCGCCGCGATCAGCGTGCTTGGAGAAGTCGAAGCCCTCAGCGCGGCCGCGAGGAGGGGTGCCGGTCCCAGCGTCGCCGTCGTGTTCGCGGGGTACTCATTCGAGGACGTCGCCGCCGAATAGGCGCGCGTGGTCGCGCATCATGCAGCGATCTTGGACCACGATCTTTCCGGCTGCGCCGGCTTTCTGCGCCGCGCCTTCGTTCCGGATTCCGAGCTGCATCCAGATCACCTTCCCGGGACCCCTGATCGCCTGATCGACGATCGGAGGAACGTCGGCCGAAGGACGAAAGATGTCGACCGCGTCGTAAGGAACCGGCACGGCATCGAGGGAAGGATAGGCTTTCTCTCCGAGGATCTCCGTGGCGGTCGGGTTCACGGGGATGATGCGGTATCCGTGCATCTGCATGTACTTCGGGACCCGGTGCGCGTCCTTCGCCGGATCCTTCGAACAACCGACCACGGCAATCGTGCGGATGCGCTCGAGGATCTTTCGGACCTCGGTGTCTTCCGCCATGTCTCCCGACCGACCGGTCGAAGGAAGGCGAGCCGCTTAAGGTTTCGTCGGGAGCATCCGGCCGATCGACTCCTTCAAGGACGGGGCGACGTTCAACGCCATCGCTTCTTCCGGCGTGAACCAGCGGGTCTCGGAGTGTTCTTCGTTCGCGATCCGGGGCTCGCCCTCCCAGCGCGTGACCAGGAAGAGGTAATGCCGAAAGAGGTCGTGAGAGGTCGGATCCACGTCCTCGTAGATTCCAAGGAATTGTGGTTGGACGGCTCGGATCCCGAGCTCCTCCTCGAGCTCTCGGACCAAAGCGCTCGCAGGTTCCTCGCACGGCACCAGGTGGCCTCCGAAGGCGTCCCACATGCCTGCAAACCGGACGGTGCTGGTGCGCTTCCCTAGGAGAACCCGCCCTCGCTTCACGACGAGGCCCGTCGCCGTGACATGGATCACATTGGGACGAAGGCCCGTCGAGGATATGCGTCCTTTGGCTCGGCGAGTTTCGCCAATCCGAAATTGTTATCGTTAAGTAACGATAACACGGAAGGGCGCGGGGACTCGAGCCGCCTCTGTCCATTCGCCTGCCTCTCCCAAAGGTTCAAGCACGCGTCGTCCGGTGGATGGGCCGATGGATGCGGTCGCCCAGGAGATCGCGGAGCGCGTGCGCGCATCTCCCCTTGTCCGCATCGTGACGCACATCGACACGGACGGGATCACGGGCGGCGCGATCGCCTCGGAGGCCCTCGACCGGGCGGGCATCACGCACGAAGTCGCGTTCGTCAAGAAGCTCGATGAGCCGGTCGTCACGGAGTTGAAGCGCCGGGGCACGCCGCTCGTCTGGTTCATCGACCTCGGAGCGGGAATGATGCACGCGCTCCACGGCCTGGACGCGGTGATCACGGACCATCACGTGCCGACGGAACGCGAGATCCCGAAGGTGATGCGGAGCGACCTCCTCCGATTCGCGGAATCCCAGGACCGGATCCTCATGCTCAACCCGCACCTCGAGGGAGCGGGCTCCGACGTCGCGAGCGGCGCCGGTTGTGCCTACGCGGTCGCGAAGGCGTTGGACCCGGCGAACAAGGACCTTGCGTCCGTCGCCATCGTCGGCGCGGTCGGAGACGTCCAGGATCAGGAGTTCCGACGTCTCTCCGGGTACAACCGGGAGATTCTTCAGGATGGAATCGACGCGGGCGTCCTCGGTGCCCAGATCGACCTGCGTCTCTTCGGCCGGGAGACGAGGCCCGCGTACAAGATGCTCCAGTACGCCACGGACCCGTGGATCCCGCGCCTCAGCGGGAACGAGGATGCGTGCATCGCCTTCCTGTTGGAGCTCGGCGTCGACCTGAAGGTCGAGGAGCACTGGCGGAGTTGGTCCGATCTGGAACTCGTAGAGCGGCGGAGGGTCGTCAACGCGCTCGTGGCCCACATGCTCGAACGGGGGTGCGGTTCGAAGGAAGTTGAACGGTTGGTCGGGGAGACGTACACGCTCATCCGCGAGCCCGCCGGAAGTCCGACGCGCGATGCGAAGGAATTCGGGACGCTGATCAACGCGTGCGGTCGATACGATCAGCCGGAGGTCGGTTACCGGGTGTGCCGCGGGGACCGCGAGGATTCCCTCGCCGAGGCGCTCCGGCTCCTGCGCGGACACCGGGAATACCTGGTCGACTCCATGGAGGCCGTCGCGGCCGCTGGGATCAATCAGATGGACGCGATCCAATACTTCCACGCCGCCGACACGATCCGCGACACCGTCGTCGGCATCGCCGCCTCCATGGCTTTGAACCGCGAGAACGCGGCGAAGGACATGCCGATCTTCGCCTTTGCCCAGGCGTCGGACGGGATCAAAGTCTCGGCGCGGACGACCCGGGAGCTGGTCGCCCGAGGTTTAGATCTCGCCGAGGTCATGAAGGTCGCGAGCGGCGCCGTCGGCGGCCAGGGTGGCGGACACCACGCGGCGGCCGGGGCGACGATCCCTCCCGGGACGGAGCCGAAGTTCCTCGAAATCGCGAATCGGATGGTCCGGGATCAGATCAGGCCTTCGCGGAGACTCGACGGGATAGACTCCCGGTAGACCAGATTCCCCTCGTCGAATTGAATGGAGCAGCCACGGCTCAGAAGCCCCGCCTCCCTCCCTTGGGAGGTGGCGGAAGTCGACCGGACTTCCGGTGGGACAGTGCGAACAGCGCTCTTCGCCGTCGTCTCCGTGCGAAGAAGACGCCGAGGGCGGCGAGAGCCCCGATCGCCGCGACGATTCCGCTCAGCGGGATGGGACCGTACGGCCCCTGTAGGCTGAGGAGGTTCGTGTTCACCGTGAAGTCCGCGGACTTCGAACCCACGTTGCCTGCGTTGTCCGAGCAACTCGCGATAACCGTGTGGGGTCCATCCTCGAGGCCGGTCAATCGGTAGGGAGACCCGGACCCGAGGGCCACCGAAGCCCCGCCATCGAGGGCGATCGAACATCCCGCCAGGCCAGACGTCGGATCCGTCACCTGATTCACCTGAATCGACAGCGAGGACGATGTGATCGGGGTACCGGGCGCATTCGGAAGGACGAGCGAGAAGGTCGGAGGCGTCTTGTCGATTTTGATCTGCGTCACGGAACTCGCCTGATTTCCCGCCGCGTCAATCGCGACGATCTCGATCAGGAAATTGCCGTCCGTGTCGATGACAACGGGACCCACGTACGGGACGGCGACACCCGTCCCGATGCGGATCGTCTGGATCGCGACCCCACTCGTCCCGTCCGTCGCCCTCGACGTGACATTCACGTTGCTTCGATACCAACCGGCGTTCCCGGTGGTTCCCACGAGGTTCACGTTAATCGTCGGCGGCGTCCCGTCGATGGGGACAGGGAAGAGGACAGGCACCGAGGGGTTGCCCGCCTGATCCTCGGCGATATACCACAACTGGTGAGCACCGTCTCCAGCCACGACCTGCGGACCCGCGTACGGCGCGAAGGCACTATTGTCGAGGCTCACCTCGATCCCGGCGGGTCCGCTTGTCGCATCGACGGAGGATAGGGTGACACGGACGGTGCCATGGCACCACCCGGCTTCTCCCGCCTGGAAACAGGACGTGGTTCGCGTCACCGTCGGCGCGACCGTATCGATTCGAACCGTCGTGCTCTTCACCGGCTCCACGTTTCCAACGAGGGCCGTCGAGAAGTACTCGAGAAGATGGGTCCCATCGCCGGTGATGGTGAAGGGTCCCGTGTAGATCGAGTAAGGCCCGCCGTCCACGCGATACGACGTGTTCCGCACACCGTGCCCGGTCTCGTTCACGCTCAAGGTGACCGTCACGTTCGACCGCCACCATTGGTTCTGACCGGGGGTCCCGCCTATCGAAGCCGACGTCACAGGAGCCGTGTAATCCGGTCGGAAGTGGCCGGTGACGACCTGTTGGGGAGCAACCGAAGCCGAGTCATTTTCCGTGAATAGGACCACCGTGTTTCCCGTGTCGGGATCGACGGTGACCTCTTGGATCGACAACGAATAGTTCACGTTTTCCGTGAGGAGCGCCCCGTCAACGAACCAGTCGACCCGGGTCGTCCACTTCGGGAGGAAGATCGTGATCGAGCCACCGAGCTTCGAGTAGCCCGCGTTCGGGATTTGCGAATTGCTGAAACCGCCGCATGTCTCCGTCAGGGAGTACGAGCCGACCTGGCGTCCATCGAGATCCTGCACCCGGAGGAATACGTCGGGATTCGACGATTGCAGGGAGAACAGGATCCCGCGGCTTGCGTCCCGAGTTCGCGTTGAAAGGAGCCTCACGACGTCCTGCCAGGCGGCCGCGAACCGTGTGGCCGCATACGCGGTCTGGTCCATGTTGTACATGACCCGCGAGGACTCGAACCAAATGTTCAGTCCGCGGGCGTTCGGCTTCACGCCAGGTTCCGACCAGTTCGCGCGGACGACCAGGCTCTCCCAATCCGTCACAGAGAGCGCGGCGTCCCGGATGCTTTGCGCCAACGTGGCGTCGTCCCGGACGAGGGAAAAGAAGTGGAAGAGATCCCGGACTCCCGAATCCGCCCGCATCGCCTGCGCGTTGTTCCGGTCGATTCGGAGCTGGTTGTAGACGGTCTCGTTGAAGTTCGGCTGGTCGATCATCGGAACCCCGAGATTGCGGAAGGCGGTGATCGCGTTCACGAGCGCCGCGACATTGGCGACGTCGATTGAAGAAAGCGTGTAGTCGCGGAGGCCGAGGTTCGCCACTCCATAGTCCGCAACGATCGAGTTGGAAAACGTCATCGGGTCTGCGGCTGCTGCGAAGGGGTCCTGGATGAGGCGGCCGAGGAATTGGTCGTACCGCATGCCCTGTGTGCCGACCGACAGGGGCATGCTCTCCTGGGATCCAATCATGAAACGGACGAATCCCTCGACCTGGAACGCAGTCTCGACGTTCGCCATGAGACATCCGTTGAACAGCGCGACCTGGAACGTCAGGTTCGCAGCGGTCAAGGCCCCGCGCAGCTCGGAGGGTTCGAGCCAATCGCCCGTGGTTGGATGGTTGTCGGAGCAGGCGCCGCGCCAACCGTTCCCGTGGTCATCCAGCGCGAGCATGTATTCGTCGCGGGCGGGATACCGTGCGACCGTCCTCGCAATGAACTCGTCCAAGGTCGTCTGATCGCCCATGTTCAGTTCGCCATGGTCCTGCAGGGGTGTGCGGCCGAGCCGCTTCACATAGAAATCGGTCGCATGGGAGGTGTTCCCGCTTTCGTCGAGAAGGATTGCCAGGTTGACGAGATTCGTCGAACCCGCCGACTCGAGTCGATCGAGCACGGTGGCGGTCATGTTGCTCGGGATCTGGTCGTGGGCCATGTACTGAAGATACGTCCACTCCGCGAGCGGGATCTGGGGGCTTCCCGTCCGCGCCGCGAGAAACGGCGCTCCTCCTACGGCGTTCACATCACCTGTGGATTCCGAGGGCGGTACGCCGCCGACGCGCTGCCAGAACCGAAGAGAGCCGTTGCCGTCGGCCCACACGACGAGGGCGGTATCGGGGGCGAGCTGCGCGATCGCAGGAGCGTACCCCGTCGCGGCATCGACTTGGCCTACGGGCGCGATGTCCGTCCCGTTCAACAGGCTTCGATTGATCGTCGGATCGACCCCGCCGCCCGGTGGCGGATCCGGCCCCTGGTACACCATGCGGCCGCGGTCCCCTCCGACCTCCGCTCCGTAGGCGATAGCGGGGTTTCCTCCGGCGTCCACCGCGGTCCCGTTCTGCCACGAGTTCGTCGTCGCGTTCCAAATCGCCCGCCAGACGTCGTGGCTCAGGCCGGCTCCCGTGCACGGGTCCGTCACCGTCGTCACGGGGAATGCGACCCCGACGTGGCCGCGTTGGTCCGAGGAAGCCCCCATCCCGCTCCGAACATCGAGGGATTCGAAGTAATTCGCCCCGACGAGCCGCTGACCCGGCACTGTGTCGATCTGGACGAATCCGTTTCCGTCCCAGATCGCGTAGCGTGGCCAGGCCAGGGGGACGGACACCGGTCCCGAGGGACAGGTCGCGTTGGCGGGGGCAACCGCGTCCCACCACGTGACGATCCCGTCCTGGCGAGTAATCGCGTCGCCGACGACCAGATGGGAGGAGAAGGCAACGGCCATGGGGTCAACGTCGAAGTTGGGAGGGGCAGCAGAAGCCGCGAGCAGCGCATCCGGGCCAAAGGTCAAATTCGTTCCATTCCACACCGAGTAGCGGATCTGTCGGGTGCCACCACCCGTCGTGCACGGATCCGTCTGCCGATAGGTGAACGCGAGAAGTCCGTTCCCGTTGTTGTCAATCGCGACTACCGGGCGAGTGAACCCCTCGTTGTAAACCGGATTCGACAGGTTCGCAGGCGCCGTGGCGGCGACTGCGGATGGAGTCCAATTCCCGGTGGCGTCCTGAAAGATCGAGAACCGAATGTCGGATTTCGTGAGGTTCGTCGGGACCGCGGCGCCGGGACAGAGCCGGGTGCCGTAGATGCTCTGAGAATCCCACACCGCGACGGCGTATCCCTCCCGCGAGAACGCGACCCGGGCTTGTGACGACCGGCCCGACGTATCGAGCGGCGCTGCGGAAACCGTGACATTGGGGGATCCGGGGTTTCCGCTGAACCAAGACCATACGAGCGGTGCGTTCACGGGCAACGGAACCGCGGGGGAATGACCGCGAAAGGAGTAGGATGGGCTTCCGGTGCCGTTCACGAACACGAGGATGGCGTCGACACTGGACTCCCCCGATTGTGTGGGCGAAGGGGGTGAGGCACTCCGCGCCCCGGCGCTGGGAGATGTCGGCACGGACGCACCGAGGCCCTGAGCCGCAGCCGTGACGGGCTGGGGGAGTGCAAAGAGGACTGCCACGAGACCAACTGCGAGGATTGCTGCGACGAGTCGATTCGTGCGGATCGAGTCATCGACTTGAACTCGCAATGGGCCCGGACCCACCACTGGCCTGCCTCGCTTTGTCAGGCTCGTTTCCATATTTAGGCTGGGTGATTCAACATGCTTACACTCGGCCAGGAGTCGCCGCAGACTCACCATCCACTGTTGCGAACGCCGGTGCCCACATTGATTCCTCCAGACCCCGACGTCGATTTCGTTCAGCCTGCCGTCGCAAACTTCTTATAAGCCGCGCCACTACGCCGGCCGCTTCTCTGGGAACGGAGAGCCGATGACTCGTGACGCCTCGCGGCCGCGGGGCGGAAGGAGGTCTCCACGATGGCCAAGCCGATGTACGTTCGTTTCGAGATGCCGAAAGACCTGGTCGACAAGACGTATCAGTCCATCGAGCTGGCGAAGGAAAGCGGGAAGGTCCGCAAGGGGACGAACGAGGTCACGAAGCTCGTCGAACGCGGCGAGGCCCAGTTCGTCGTCATGGCAGAGGACGTTCAACCGGAAGAGATCCTCGCCCACATGCCCCTCCTTTGCGAGGAAAAGGGCGTGCCCTATGCCTACGTCCCCAGCAAGCAGGAGCTCGGGGTCGCGGTGGGCCTCGGGAAGGCGACGGCCTCCATCGCGATCCTGGACCCGGGCAAGGCGAAGCCGGTGCTCGACGACCTGTCCGGCAAGCTTCGCGCGATGAAGAAGGCGTGAGGCGTCCGAGGGACGAGGAGACACGATGGCCGACGAGGACAGCATCCCCGCGGAAGTGGTCGAGGTCGTCGGCCGGACGGGGATGACGGGCGAAGCGGTCCAGGTGAAGGTCCGCGTCCTGGACGGACGGGACAAGGGTCGCATCATCACGCGCAACGTGAAGGGGAGCATCCAGGTCGGCGACGTCCTCATGCTCCGCGAGACGGCGCGGGAAGCGCGCAAGCTCTCGGTCCGGTGAGACGATGCCCACCCGACGGTCCTGCTCCTTCTGCGGCAACGAGATCGAGCCCGGGACGGGCAAGATGTTCATCCGCAAGGACGGGACCGTCTTCCTGTTCTGCTCGCACAAGTGCCAATCGAACATGCTGCACCTCGGTCGGGTCCCGCGGTGGACTCCGTGGACGCAGGCGTTCCGTCGGGCGGCGGGCCGCGCGGTCGCGGAGGAGGCGATCGTCGCCGAGGAGGCCCCTGTCGCTATGGAGCCGGGCCTCGCGACCGTGACGATCGAGACGCCGAAGGGGAAGGACATCCCCGCGGATCTGGGCGATTTGATCGACAAACGACTCGGGCCGGATCTGGCGAGAGGCGAGCTCGAGAGGTTCTTCTCCGGGTTCGTCGGCAGCGACACCTTCCGGACCTCGATTCTCGGCTGGGCGAAGAAGAAGCACGGCGCGAAACCGGTGACCCATGTGGACAAGGCGGAGTTCGCGGCTTGGAAGGACTCCCAGGAGGGTCGCCGTGTCTTCAAGGCGTGGCTCGACGGACAATGGGCCCAGGTGAAGGGTCGAAAACGTGAGCAGCCGGAAGAGGAAGCGGCCGAGGCCCCGGCCCCGAAGGCGAAGAAAGCGAAGAAGAGGGCGTGATGGCCGCCGAGCGGACCTTCGTCCTGCTGAAACCGGATGCCGTGCAAAGGGCCTTGGTGGGAGAGATCGTCGGCCGGTTCGAACGCCGCGGCTTGAAGGTCGTGGCGATGAAGATGCTCCGGGTCACGCGGTCCCTCGGAGAGACGTACTACGCGGAACACAAGGGGAAACCGTTCTTCGAGCCGCTCATGTCGTACATCACGTCGGGACCTGTGGTGGCGATGGTCCTCGAAGGAGACGGCGCGGTGGCCTCCGTCCGTCGGATGATGGGCAAGACGAATTCCGCGGAGGCGGAGCCCGGGACCATCCGAGGGGATCTCGCGCTCACGATCGGGCGCAACGTCATCCACGGCTCTGATTCGGCCGAGAGCGCCAAGCGTGAGATCGCCCTGTTCTTCCGAGGAGACGAAATCCAATCCTACACGCGAGTCGACGAGACGTGGCTTCGGGAGTAGACATCGCGCCCCGATGATTTCTTTCGTCAGTCGTGTTCCACCGCCCATGTCCGACCTATAACTCGGCGGGTGGTTCGAGCTAACGATTCATTTCCCGGACGAAGCTTCTAATATCCTCGATTTCTTGGACTGACGATGGCCTCGATTCGCCAGCCCATCGTGTCCGTCCTCGGGCACGTGGACCATGGGAAAACGACCCTCCTCGACCGCATCCGCGGCACGGGAGTCGCGGGACGCGAGGCGGGCGGCATCACGCAGCACATCGGTGCGACGGAGGTCCCTCTCGCGGCGATCATGGAGGCCTGCGGCGACCTCGTGAAAGGCAAGACCTTCCGCATCCCGGGGCTGCTGTTCATCGACACCCCGGGCCACGTGGCCTTCTCGACCTTGCGCGCTCGCGGTGGGGCGCTCTCCGACCTCGCCGTCCTCGTGATCGACGTCAACGAGGGATTCCGCCCGCAGACGATCGAGAGCCTGAACATCCTGAAGCGGTACAAGACGCCGTTCCTGGTGGCCGCGAACAAGATCGACCTGGTGCCCGGTTGGAGGAAACACGAAGGCAAGCCCTTCGTCGTATCGTATGAGGACCAGCCCCCTTCCACGCGCGACGAACTCGATAGACGCATGTATGAGGTCGTGGGCCGATTGTTCGAACACGGCTTCTCGGCAGAGCGATACGATCGCGTCGCGGACTTCACGACGAATATCGCCGTCGTCCCGGTGAGCGCGAAGTTCGGCGAGGGGATCCCCGACCTCCTCCTCATGCTGATCGGCCTCGCACAACGGTTCCTGGAACAACAGCTTGCGACCACGGACGGCCCGGCCGTGGGGACCATCCTGGAGGTGAAGGAGGAGAAAGGCCTCGGCATCACGCTCGACGCGATCGTCTACGAAGGCACGTTGTCGAAAGGGGACACGATCGTCTTCGGGACCGCGGGCAAGCCGGGCACGACGAAGGTGAAGGCGCTGCTCAAGCCGAAACCCCTCGACGAGATTCGGGACCCGCAGGAACGATTCGACTCCGTGCCGAGCGTGTCCGCGGCCGCCGGTGTCAAGCTCCTGGGCAGCGGCCTCGAACGGGCCGTGGCCGGAGCCCCTCTCCGGGCCGCGAAGGGCAACGTGGAGGCCATCCTCAAGGAGGTCGCAAAGGAGTCGCAGGTCCACGTCGAAACCCAGGAGGACGGCATCCTGGTGAAGGCGGACGCGATCGGTTCCCTCGAGGGCCTCGCGTACGAGTGCAAGCAAGCGGGGATCCCGATCAAGTTCGCCCGCCTGGGACCCGTGTCACGGCGCGACGTCACGGACGCGGCGACGGTCAAGAACCCGTTGCATCGAGCGATCCTGGCCTTCAACTTGGAGATCCTGCCGGACGCGAAGGTCGCGCTTCAGGACCACGACGAGGTGAAGCTCCTCGAGAGCGACGTGATCTACCGCTTGATCGAGGACTACCAGGCCTGGCGGGACGAACGGAAACGACAGATCGAAGAGGCGAGCCGGAAGGAGATCGCCTATCCCGCGAAGCTGCTCTTCCTTCCCGACCACAGCTTCCGGGCCTCGAAGCCCGCGATCTTCGGCGTGCGGGTCCTCGGCGGGCGCATCCGAACCGGGGAGTCGCTCATGCGTCAGGATGGACGGTCCCTCGGCCGGATCAAGGCGATCCGAAGCGGGGAGAAGAGTCTCGACGGAGCGGGTCAAGGCCAGGAGGTGGCGATCTCCGTGGACGGCATCACGATCGGACGGCAGATCCAACCGGGAGACGTCCTGTACGTGGACCTGCCCGAATCCGACGCCCGCGCCCTCCGCGGCCGGAAGGAGATGAGCCATGACGAGGCCATGGTCCTCGACGAGATCCGCGCGATCAAACGGAAGGAGGATGCTTTTTGGGGAATGTGAGCGACCTCCAGGCGCAACTGCCGCAGAAGCATGTGTGCAAGGACTGCGACAAGTGGTACGGGCAGGAGGACGACGAATACGGGCCGTGCATGTACAAACACTTCCGGAAGGAAAAACGATACGTCACATATGGTTACCACGAGTGCGACGAGGTCGAGGAGCTCGAGCGGCGGGTGAAGATGTGGAAGGAGCGAAAGTCCGAAGGCTCGACGAGCACGACATCGGCGCCGCGATCGCCCTGACGAACTTGGAGAACTGGGGTTACACCCGCGCCGACTTCGTCCGGCTCCTCACCCTGTCCCCCGAGGGATGTTTCGTCGTCGAAGCGAACGGACGCATCGTGGGCGTCCTCACGACGACGACCTACGACGGCCTCGCGTTCCTCGGCGCCGTCATCGTCAGTCCGGAACTTCGCGGCAAAGGCGTCGGCAAGCAGATGATGGAAGCGGCCCTGGATCACCTCCGCTCCACGGGAGTGCGGACCGTCAGGCTGAACGCCTACCTGAACGCGATCCCGTTCTATGAGCGTCTCGGATTTCAACGGGAGTATGAGGTGATCCGGTGGAACGGGTCCACGACGAGTGGCAGGGCTCGTGGTGTCCGACCGCTCCGACTCGACGATCTCGACGGCCTCGCCCGATTCGACACGACGTATTTCGGCGCGAACCGACGCCCCTTGCTCGACCTCCTGGCGGAAGAAGTACCGGCCACGTTCTTGGTCGCAGAATCCCGGGGCTCGATCCGCGGCTTCCTCGCGGGAAATCCCGGCGGGGATTCGTGTGAAATTGGTCCGTGGGTCGTCGCTCCCGAGAGCGGACCCGTCGCGGGAGACCTTTATCGAGGCCTGGTCGCCGCGGCCGGGACCACGGACGTGGCGTTCAGCGGTCCCTCGACGAACGAGGCCCTCCTCGAGTTCGTCCGCGATCAGGGATTCGAGGAGGTCTTCCGGGCGTTGCGGATGCGATGGGGGGCCGACGAATTCGCGGGCGACCCGCGTGGGATCTGGGCCCTCGGAGGCCTGGAGAAAGGCTGAAGCCGACCCCGGTCTTCCATACCGCCATGACGGAGAAGCGCCTCTTCGCCCTCGTCGCCCTCCTCATCGGCCTCGTCGCCGGGCTGCTGATCTTGGTCGACGCCGTGAATGCGATCCAGCTCTCGAGTGTCGGGTCGATGCTCGGTCAACTCGTCGGCGTGGTCCTCGGCGTGGCGATCCTCCTCGCGAGCCTGCTTATTTACCGAAGCAAGTACGGTTCCGGGGGAATTCTTGATATCCTGCTCGGGGTCGTCGCGCTCGTCCTGCACCTGAACTCGACCGGCGGGATCCTGGCCATCGTCGCGGGCGTCGTCGGACTCATCGCGTCGGAAGGGAGTGCGCAATGACGGTTCAGATCCGCGGGCCGATGAACTGCCACAAGACCAGGCCGAGGATCAAGAAGGCAAAGGACATGGACACCCCGCGGACAATCCGGTCCCGCTGGGGCGTCGAAAGGCCCTTCCGCACGCGAGAGAGCAAGGCCTCGATCCCGTCCTTGAAGATGTAGCCGCCGTCGAGCGGCACCGCGGGCAAGGCGTTTGTGGCGCCCAACATGACGTTCAGCCAGAAGAGCCAGTACGCCGTGTTCACGAGGACCCAGAAGAGGGGTGCGGGGAGGGCGGCGAACGGACCTCCGATCCGGTAGAACCGGATCGCGGGATCGTCAATCGGGGCGCGGCCTTGGAACGGGAGGGAGATGTACGACAGGACGGCCCCGGGGACGCCATTGAACCGGTCCGGGTTCGTCAGCGGGTGGTAGTAGTCCGTGCTCACGTCGATCGCGTAGATCCCGATGAGGGGGCGGCCCGTGCCCGCTTCGGCGACTAAGGTCACATGGTACGTGTTCGAAGCCGACGTCGTCGGGTCGAAGGCCACGACCGTGAGGTTCTGCCCCGCCGCCGTTTTGGACATTTCATTCCGGAAGTCTACGTACGAATGAATCTCCGTGTTGTTCACGGATGTGATCACCGTGTATGTTTGCATCCCCGCGGTCTGCGCCGGGGAGGCGCCTTGCGTGAAGCCCACGATGCCGACTCCGTCGTGGACCGGCGTGACCGCGGCCAACATGACGGAGGAGAACACCACGGCGAAGAGGACCGCGAGGAGCATGTTCGTCGCCGGGCCGGCCGCGTAGAGGCGGGCGCGTTCGTGTCGGGGTAAGGCACGCAGCTCGTCCTCCTCGGGTTCCACGAAGGCCCCGATCGGGAAGATGAGGAAGATGAGGCCGAGGGACCGGATCTTGATCTTCGCGACGCGGGCCAGGATGCCGTGGGAGAATTCGTGGAGGATGATGGCGACCGCGAGGCCGAAGATCCCGTAACCGAGCGGGATAATGGGATTGATGCCGGGGAGGCCCAGCAACAGGTCGGGGGACGGCGGGTTTCCTCGGACCGCCGGGCTCTGCACCAGGGTCGCCTCCCAGAGCAGGAGCAGCGTCGTACCAAACATCGTGATCCCGACGAGGACGATCGCGAGGTCGCCGAAGAAGCGCCAGAAGCGGGCGGGCCGCGCGAGCCGATCGATCCACTGACGGCCGCGAACCGTCTTCCACATCAGGAAGGGTCCGGCGGGGGGCGGCGACGGCTGAAGCCCTCGGGGTTCGAGGAGGCCGCGACGTTGTAGGGCGTAGAGGACGAGGGACCAGAGGACGATCGCCCCTGCGGCGATCAGGAGCGGGACGAGATCCACCATGCGAGGCTCCGAACGAACCTTCGGGTATATTTCAACCTATCTCGCCGTGACTTCACGGTTCCAGATGTCGTCGGGCAAGTCGTCGTACACGGCGAAGGCGGAGGCTTCGGGTTTGACCCCGCGGGGTTTCGCGAGCGCCTTGATGCGCTCCGCACGGAGGATCCAATAGTGGATGCGCCAGATCTTGCCCTTCTTGATCATGACCTCTTCCTGCCGCGTGGTCAGGAGCCCCTCTTCCTCGAGCATGTAGAACACATCGCGGTCGGCGACGTCGAGGTTGTTGTCGATAGCCTCGGTCTCGAAGCCGAAGAAGG
>Ga0209154_1001190_pt1 | contig 15433 bp, 14 predicted proteins | sample GraSoiAngelo_121_FD_185878 | JGI IMG/M metagenome (GOLD analysis project Ga0209154, IMG submission 185878) | Grasslands soil microbial communities from the Angelo Coastal Reserve, California, USA - 14_0919_12_20cm (SPAdes) (version 2) | ecosystem: Environmental > Terrestrial > Soil > Grasslands ... | reverse complement strand
TCTCTGGACGACATCCTCGCGGCCTTGTTCGCATCCCTCGGTCCGATCGGAAGCCTCGCCGCCTTGCTGGTGATCTTCGCCGTCGACGCGGCGCTCTTCCCCGCGCTGCCCGAAGCCTGGATCCTCATCACGTACACGTTCCGGCCTGAGACGATGGATGCGGTCGGTTGGGCCGCGGTCCTCCTCCTCGTGGCCGTGGCGGGGGACCTCCTCGGGACCACCATCCTCTACGCCCTCGTCCGACGCATCCTGGTCCGCGGCCGCCGGATGCCCCGCTGGCTCGAGTCGGGGATGCGGCGATGGACCGAGTTCCTCGGCGTACCGGACGAGCGTGCCATCCTCTTGAACCGGATCGCGCCGGTGGTCCCGTTCGTCGGCGCCTTCATCGCGACCTTGCGGTGGAACTACCGGCGGTCTATGGGCTTCGTGGCGGTGGGCGGGCTGGCGAAGTACGCCATCCTGCTGTACCTTGTGTTCGTCATCGGGGTGGCCTACGATCCGCGCACGGCCCGTTCGATCACGCTCGTCCTGGTCGTCGTGGTCGTCGCCATGTCGGTCCTCGGATCCTGGCTCTACCGCCGGCGGGGCCGAGGCCGCAAGGCTCGGTAGCCCGGTTCCGTCAGCGGGCCGGCGCCGGGCGGAATCGCTCGGCGGACGTGCGGCCCGTCGCGTAGTACAGGATCGTCGAGGCGATGTATTCCTTCAGGATCGTGCGGACGTAGCCGTACGTCCGGAAGCGCCGCATCGACGTCAAGACTGCCTGGGGCAGGATGACGAACCGGCCGAGGGACCGAGACCGGAGGGCCAGGTCATGCGTCTCGTTCAGCGGCATGTCCTCCCGGAGGCCTCCGAGGGCCTGGAAGGCCTCGCGCCGGAAGAAGAAGCAGTACCCGGCGTTGTGCGGGAATCCCCACAAGGTCATCGCCCGCTGGTAGCCGTTGGCCAGGGAAAACAGGGCGCGCTCGGCGGCGTTGCCGCGAGCCGGCATGAATCCGGTGGCGCCGCCGATCACCCCGGGTGCCTCGAAGGCGGCGACGATGGCATCGAGGAGGTCGGGCGGGGTGATGCAGTCCGCATCGACGAACAGGAAGACATCGCCTCGGGCCGCGCGCGCTCCCCGATTCCGGCCCTCGCCCGGTCCGCGGGGGTCGCCCGGCACCAGGAGGGCGCCGCGGGCCTCGGCCAGATCCTGCGTGCCGTCCGTGCTTTCCGAATCCGCGATGAGGATCTCCAAGGGCGATCGGGTCTGGTTCTGGAGAGAGTCCAGCAGCGCAGGGAGGTATTTCGCCTCATTCCAGGTCGGGATGATGACCGAGACCGAGGCGTTTCGAGCCATGGTCGTCCGCGCGGGAGCCGCCGAGGGCTCGAGCATGCCGGTCACGCGGCCACGAGGCGCTCGTACACCCGTTCGAGGCGGCGTGTGCATCGGTCCACGGAATAGGTCAGGGCGACATCCCGGGCGGCATCCCGCATGGAATCCCGGTCCCGGAGGCATCGCAGGACCGCCGCGGCACAGCCGGCGACATCGTTCGGGTCGAACAGGGCGCCGTTCACGCCCTCGCGGACGAACTCGGGGATGGCCCGGTAGTTCGCCCCCGCCACCGGCCGGCCGGAGGCCAGCGCCTCCAGGACGACGAGGCCCTGGGTCTCGAACTTCGAGGCGATCGCGAAGGCGTCCGCGGCCGCGTAGTACTTCGGCAGGTCCGCGTCTGGGACGAATCCGGTGAAGATCACGTCCCCGGAGAGGCCGAGTCGGGCCACCAGGTCGTAGTACTTCTCCATGTACGGACCCGTCCCGACGATCATCAATTTCGTATCCTGGTTCGCCTCGAGGATCTTCGGGAACGCGTGGATCAGGGTGGACAGGTTCTTCTCCGGCGCGACCCGGCCGACGTGCAGGACGACGTCGTGGCCGTTCAGGCCCCACTTCGTCCGGATTCCCTGGCCGGAGATGTCCGGACGGAACCGGTCCGGATCCACGCCCGTCGGAATCACATCGGCGATGTTGGCGCGCGGGGAGAGAGCCATGATCTCGTCCAGGATCGCGCGGCTCGGCACGACGACCCCTTGCGTCTTCCGCAGGAAGATCTTCAGGTAGAAGCGCAGCCCGCGCTCGAGCAGATGGAGGTTCAGGCCGAACGGGGAGTAGAACGCGAGGGTGTCATGGATCATCGTGTGGAAGGTCGAGACCCGCGGGATCTTCGCTTGCCAGGAGGCCCAGAGCCCTTTGATCCCGACGAAGCCGACGCCGTGGATGTGGATCACGTCGATCCCGAGGTCCTTGATCAGGTCGACCTCCCGACCGGGAAACATCGCCAGACGGTATCCGGGGTAATGGTGGAACTCCTTCGCCCGCACGTACACGGTCCCGTCCTCGCGGGTCCCGCGACGTCTCGGGTCCTCCGGGGCGAAGACGACGACCTCGTGGCCGTGCGCCTCGAGCTGGCGCCGGGTCGACAAGACGGACGTCACGACGCCGTCGACCGTCGGCAGATAGCTGTCCGTGAAGAGTGCGATCCGCATGGCATCAGCGCCTCTGCGTTGGGTTCTCGGGCCTCGTGTCCCCCTGGTCGGTCTTGCGACTCAATCTGGGCCCTGTCTCCACGGTCATCCGATCCATCCGATCCCCGAGGTCGCACCGGACGGACGCAGGGCATCCGCCGTGCGCGGCGGCGAGGATGGCCAGACCACGCAGACGCTCCGATTTTGATTAGCCTACTTGAAGTTTTGGGGAGAGCCAGAGCCCATTGATAATGTGCCAAAAAAGTGCAATGGCGCTCGCCTCCCGGGGAGGCATCCTAACGACCTATGCCGATCTGGGAATTGATAATATCGACCCCGCGGCCGGCCCGGTACGAGGCCCGGAAGCCTAGGGCCACCTTCCGGCGGGCGCGCCGGACCGCGGTGAGAAGGGGGAATCCGAGGGCCAGGTACGCGGTGGTCGATGCCGCGAGGGTGCAGCCCGCGCCGTGGAGTTCCTTTCGGTATCGGCGGCCTCCCAGACGGACCATCCGGCGGCCGTCGTAGAAGATGTCCACAAGGGGACCTTTCACGTGGCCGCCTTTCACGAGGACCGCCTCAACGCCGAGGCGTCGGATCGCGCGCGCGGCGGCCTCCATCGACCCGACGTCGCGGATCGAGAGGCCGGAGAGCCGCTCCGCCTCATGCCGGTTCGGGGTGAGCAGGGTGGCACGATCGAGGAGTCGATTCACGAGGGCCGCCTGGAAATCCTCTTTGTCGAGTCTTGCGCCGACCGTCGCGATCATCACGGGATCCACGACGAGGGGGAACGAGGTCCGATGCAACTCCCGCGCGACGGTCCGGACGATCGCGGCGGAGAAGAGCATGCCGGTCTTCGCCGCTCGGACGTCGAAGTCGTCCAACACCGCGCGCATCTGCTTTCGGATCTCCGCCGGGGGGATCGCGAAGATCGAGTCCACGGACCGGGTGTTCTGCGCAGTCACGCACGTGATGACGGACGTCCCATGCACGCCGACCGAGGCGAAGGACTTGAGGTCCGCTTGAATCCCCGCACCGCCGCCGGAATCGCTCCCCGCGATCGTGAGGGCGGTGCGCACGCGCGCGCGAAGGTGGCCGCGGTCTTAAGACTGACGCGCGTCATGTCGTCGATGTCATGAGCGGGGCATCGTTAGGTAGCGGCCGTCTCACCGGAACGGAGATGCGGGCCCGGAGCGGACATTTCAAGTTCGACAAGAAGGTGAAATGGAAGAACCTGGTCACCGCCTTCCGACCGTTGTTCTTGAAATTCCTCGAGGAGACGCAACAGTTGCCCGAGGACATGGAGAGCGTCGACGTCCTCGTCGAGGAGAACCTCCGGGAGCTGCGGAGCAACCGGAAGCCGGAGGGTTTCAACCGCGAAGGCGCGATGCGGATGATCTTTCCGATCTCGAGCCAAGTCGAGTTCTACGTCTACGGTCGGGGGAAGGTCCTCGAGGTCGCTCGAGTGACGGAGTCCCTGAGCCGCATCCTCCAGAAATATCGGCTCAAGCACACGATCGAGTGGGACAAGCTCAAATTTCTCGCGGACAAGAAAGAGTCCGGGGAATAGGCTCGTTGGCCGGGGCCTTCATACCTCTAAGTAGAGGTATGCCCGCCCTCTGCCGGGCGGGCGGGTCGTCCCTTCGTCGAGGCGAACCGTCTCTACGACGGAGTAGCGGGCTCCCTGAGGCGTCAGGACGCTCTTCTTCAGATGCACGGCGTCCACGGGGTGCGTGCCGAACTCCTCCGTGGCGTGGGCCTCGAGGATTCTCCGCACGCGATCCAGGTCCAGTCGGCCCTTCACCCGGGCCAGTGTGACGTGCGCCTTCCAAGCCCGACGCTCCCGCGGGAATCCGAGCCGCTCGAGGGAGGCCTCCAGCGAGTCTGCGATGCGCGCGATTGGTTCCGCCCCGTCCACGCCCACCCAGATCACGTTCATCCGCCCGAGGCTGGGGAACGCGCCGGTCCCTCGGACGCGGATCCGAAATGGGCGAAGGCTCACTGTCGCCTCATGGATCGCGGTCACGATCTGAGGCACAAGCCCTTCCTCGGTATCGCCGAGGAATTTGACCGTCAGATGGAGCTGGTCGGTTCCGACGACCTTCAGGGACGGGCTCGTCGTTCTGAGGTCGTTCGCGAGTGCGTCGAGAACCCGGCCACCGGGCACGTCGACCGCGATGAATCCTCGGAACGTCATCGCCCCTCCGGCGACCGTGGCTCGAGCCGGCGTCCCGGCACGAACCGATCCTCCGATTCGAACGTCCCGTCGAGATAGCCCTCCTCGACCGCCATCCGGAGAATCCGATCCGCGTCGTCCGGCGGCACCCGGAGTTCATCCGCCAAATCCTGGATTCGGATGGCATCGCGGCTCCGCACGAAGGCAGCTGTATGCGCGAGCGCGAGATCACGGGACCGCAGACGCCGCGAATATCCGAGGAAGTGGAGACCAGGTATCAAGAAAGCGACCGCGCACAGCGACGATGCCGCGACCCCGAGAGTCTGTTGGAGTGCGGCTCCGGCGGCCGCAAGGATCGCGCTGGCGAGGGAGAGCGCGAGGACGCCGGCCGCGAGCAGCTCGTACCAAATCCGCCGGTTCACGCGGCGCCTCCGCTCATTCGTCCGTTACGCGGGTTCCATGGAACGGCTCGCCGAGGAGCGCGGCCCGCAAAGCTCGGAGGTCCCGGCCGTGGACCACGCTCAGAGGCGTCCGATCCCGAGCGACCACGCGGGCGGCCACCGGGTCGAAGACGACGCTCGGTCCCGCGGTCCGATGCTCCTTGCCGGACAGGCTGACGAGGTCCTCGAATCCCATCCGCGGGAGAAGGCGCGCGTCAGGGTCCTTCTTGGGGTCCGCGCTGTACACTCCGTCGACCGAGGTCGCGTTCACGATCCGATGGGCACCAACGAACCGGGCCAGGGACGCCGCGACGCGGTCCGTCGTGTGTCCAGGCCGCGTCCCGCCCATAACGACGATTGGGTATCTCTTTCCGAGCTTCGAGGCCGCGGCGTAGCTGGTGGCGGGCTCGCGGTTCGCCCGACCTCCAAGTGCGGCCGACAGAAGCCGCGCGTTTAGGCGTGTGACGGCGATCCCGAACTCGTCGAGCGACCGTTCGCGAATCCCGACGGACCGGCCCGTCTCGATGTAATATCGCGCAACGCGACCGCCGCCCGTGACGACGAACAACTTCACCCGCGATGAAACATCTCGGAAAAGGCGCGCGACATCGCGCAGGTATCGGGCGTCGTCGTCCCCCGGAACGAGGACGGAACCGCCGAGGGATACGACGACTTTCTCCATACAAATCTCGTTCGCGACGCAAAAGGTAATGAACGATAAATAACTGTGTGGTGAGACGCAATGGCTCAAATGTCTGGGATGGACAAATACAAGTTCCGCCGCGCTCTCGAGCAGATCGAAGAAGCGGTCGGCCGGGGCACGGAACTCGTGAGTGTGTACATCCCGCCCGAACGGCCGATCTTCGACGTGACGAACTACCTGCGGGGAGAGCAGTCCCAGTCGTCGAATATCAAGAGCGCGAGCACCCGCAAGCACGTGACGCAGGCGATCGAGTCTGCGATGCAGCGTCTCAAGGCGTACAAGATGCCCCCTCCGAACGGCCTCGTCCTTTTCACCGGGCACAAGCAGGTCGGTGCGGATCAGACGCAGATGGTCACGTTCGTCCTCGAGCCGCCGGAACCCGTGGTCTCATTCCTCTATCGGTGCGACTCGAAGTTCTACACGGAGCCCCTGCACGAGATGCTCGCGGAGAAGGACGTCTACGGGCTCCTCGTGATCGACTGGAGCGAGGCCACGCTCGGCTTGCTCCGCGGAAAACGAATCGAGGTGATCAAGAACTTACAATCGCAAGTGCCGTCCAAGCATCGGATGGGCGGTCAGAGCGCGCGGCGATTCGAGCGGGGCCATGACATCGCGGTCCACGAGTGGTACAAAAAGATCGGAGATCTGATGACGGAAGCGTACTTGAACCGGCCGGACTTGAAGGGGATCATCGTTGGAGGTCCTGGCTACTCGAAGGAGGAGTTCGCGACGGGAGACTACCTCCATCACGAGTTGAAGAAAAAGGTCCTCCCGACGTTCCTCGACACCGGCTACACGGACGAATATGGCTTGAGGGAGCTCGTCGAGAAGTCCCGCGAGATCCTCAGCGGCCTCGACCTGATGCGGGAGAAGTCCCTCGTCCAACGCCTGATGGAGGAGATCCGGAAGGCGGACGGCGGCCTCGCCGCCTACGGGGAGGATCAAGTGCGGAACGCGCTGCGGCTCGGCGCGGTCGACTCCCTGCTGATCTCCGAAGGCCTTCGGAAGGTCCGCCTGAAGTTGCGGTGCGCGAACGGCGACTGGGAAGGTGAGAAGACCGTCGACGACGCGGGCGAACTGCCGACGTGCCCGAACGACGGCGGGCCTCTCACCGTCCTCGAGAACCGCGAGCTCATCGAAGACCTCACGGGCATCGCGGGGCAGATGGGGACGAACGTGGAGCTCATCTCCAAGGACTCGGAGGAGGGCCAACTCCTCCTGCGGGCGTTCGGTGGCATCGCCGCGATCCTGAGGTTCCGGGTGTCGTGATGGGCCACGATCCGTGGTCCGAGCTCCGGGACCGGGCGGAGCATGAGGCGCGCGCGATCGAGTCCGAGCTTCATTTCACCACGCCGGGCACGGTGTCGGACGCGCCGGAGGACCGCGGACTCTTCTCCCTCGCGACACATGCCTGGGCGAAGGAACGGAAGCAATCCCCCGTCGAGGTCGCGGCCCTCATTGCCCGCCGCCAGGTTGGGGCTCCGTTCTCCGCCCTCCGTGCGGAAGGAGCGTACGTCAATTTCGTCATGGAACCGGGCCCGTTCGCCGAACTCGTCCTCGCCTCCGTCGGCTCCATGGGCGAACGGTACGGCCAATCACCCCGCCAGAAGGAGCGGATCCTCCTGGAGCACACGAGTGCGAATCCGACAGGACCCCTCCACGTCGGCCGCGCGCGGAATCCGTTCCTGGGGGACGCTCTCGTCCGCCTGTTGCGATTCGTCGGCTTCCCGGTCAAAAGCGAGTACCTGGTGAACGACATCGGCCGCCAGATGGTCCTCCTGTACTGGGCGGTGACGCATCTTTCGGGGAAGTCCAAGGATCCGGAGGAGCGCGTCGAGTACCGCTACGTGAAGCTGTACCAGGAGGCGAGCGAGAGGCTCGAAAAGGACGAGTCTCTCAAGCGGGAGATCGAGCAGCTCACCCAGCGGTTCGAGGGCGGAGACGTCCGGCTGACGAAGGACATTCGCAAGATCGGCGAGGCGATCCTGGAGAGCATCCTCGACAGCCTCCGCCGCGTGAATGTGACGTTCGATTCCTTCTTCTGGGAGAGCGACGCGATCCTCGACGGGAGCGTGCAGCGGGTCATTGAGCGACTCATGCCTTTGAGCAAGGAGGAGGATGGGGCCCACTTCATCGACCTCAGCTCGTTCGGCCTCGAAGGCGATGCCGCGAAGTACGTGTTCGTCCGGAAGGACGGGACATCCCTGTACACGACGCGGGACATCGCGTACCATTTGAGCAAGATGGGGCGGTGCGATGTCGCGATCAACATCCTCGGCGAGGATCACAAGCTCACGTTCCAGCGGCTCAAAGCCGCGTTCCGACTTATGGGGATTGATTGGGCTCCGGAGACGATCTTCTACGCGTTCGTGAACCTGCCCGAGGGTCGCATGTCGACGCGGAAAGGACGGGTCGTGCACCTCGACGACTTGATCGACGAGGCCCTCGACCGCGCCTATACGGAGGTCTCGAAGCGGCGCGCGGACTTGTCCGAGGCCAAGAAGCGGGAAATCGCCGAGACGATCGGGATCTCGGCCGTCCGATACAACATCGTCCGGGTCCAGGCGGAGAAGGCCATCACGTTCCGGTGGGAGGAGGCCCTGAACTTCGAGGGGAACTCATCGCCTTTCGTCCAGTACGCCCATGCGAGGGCCTGCAGCATCCTCGCGAAATCGAACGGAAGCGGCCGGGCGGATCACCGCCTTCTCGTCCATGCCCAGGAGCAACGCCTCCTTCGACGGATCGCGAAGTTCCCATTGGGCCTCCGCGACGCGGCCCTCGGACGGCGGGTCCATTCGGTTGCCGGGGAGGCGTCGGAATTCGCGGCTCAATTCAACCAGTTCTACCGCGACTGTCCCGTGCTCACGGCGGAACCGGAGAGCCTCCGGGATGCACGGATCGATCTCGTCTCTGCCGCCCGGATCGTTCTTCAGAATGCGCTCGAATGCTTGGGGCTCAAGGCTCCGAAGGAAATGTAGACCGTAGCGGTCCGGAAGGGAAGTCGAGGAATTCGCCTACAGGCGTTTCTTCTCTTCCTTTACTTCTCTTTCTCTCCGCGGCTTCTTCTCCTCTCCCTCCGCCCGCGCGCCTCGGCGGCCGCGGAGCGGGCGCCATTCACCGGCCTTCACCTTGCGGCGGAAGTACATCGCGAAGACGAACAGGACGATGACCCCGACCACGGCGGCCACGATCGCGTATGGTTGCCACCAGGGCTGCCGCACGTTCACCGTTTGAGCGGCCCGATTCTCCGGCGTGATCCATGTGTACGGTTCCGTCTTGTCGGCGGCGTACACCTGGACCGTCTTATTCCCTTGGCCGTACAGCCGCACGGAGAAGACGAGCTTCACGGTTTCGCCGGAGGCAATCGCGTGGTTCGTTCCCCGCGGGCCGTTCTTGTCGAACCAGTCCGCACCGCTCGACACGACCGTCGTCACGCCCCCGGCGATGGACCGGACTTCGGTGGTCACATCCTCGGCAGCCTTCCGGCCCACTTTGTTCGTGACGTTCACGGTGATCGTCACGAGGTCGCCCTCCGCTGGTTCCGCCGGAGTGATCTTCAGCGTGCCCGCGTCGATCCGGAGGTCCGCATGGAGCAGGGGGTCGATCTGAACGTTGATCTTTCGCGTGAGGTTCCCGGTGTTCGGCTTGCCGGGATCGTTGCCCCGGAATCCCGTATCTTTGACGGACAACAGGACCGCATAGCTGTTGTTCCATTCCTGCCACGCGAAGCTCACATTCACCCCATACTTCGTGTGGTTCGCGACGCCCGTTTCCAGGCCGACGATGGGTCCCGGGATCGTCCAGGTGAAGTTCAGCGCCGCCAACTTGTCGTGGTCGTCCGTCGTCTTCGACGCATTCAGGGCGATCGTCCTCTGTTCGATCGGGCTCGTGATCACGGTCCAGTCCTTGGACGGATCCAGGATGTCGAACGCGGGGACGGGAGCCTTCGTATCGTTCACCTGCGCGTTCAACGTCGCGTTCGCACCTTTCCAACCGACGCTGTCCGTGACGGTCAGGTTCACCTTGAACAGGCCGGGCTTCGGGAACGTATAGTTCTGGATGCGGCCCGTCCGGACCGGGGTCCCGTCGCCGAAATCCCACGCGTATCCAGAATCCAGGATCTTGCCCGGAGTCCCGGGATAGGCGAGGTCCGTCGAGAGGGCGCCGTCGAAGCGGACGACGATCCCTTGGTCCACCTTGAGGGTGAGGCCATTCGCGTTGCCGGAACCTGTGCGATTCGTCCGGATCTTCGCGACGGGCAACTGGTCGTCTACGTACAGAGTGACGTTGCGGAACGAAACGTTGCCGCCGGTCTCCCGCATGACGATGCTCGCGTTGTACGTCCCGTTCTGCCGGTACTTGTAGACGGGGGAGATTCCATAGCGGGTGTCGACGGGATTCATCGTGAAGCGCCAGGTGAAGTTCGCTTCCGTGACGTGATCGTTCGGATCCGTGCTGTCCCCCGCACTGAAGGTGAGGTTCGTGTTGTTCGCGACGTAGGCTTGATAGTTCGTGAACGTCGCGTTTTGCACATAGAATTTCCCGGTCGGTGCGGTGACCTTCGCCCGTGCGGTACCGTTCCGGGATTGGGACACCGTCATGCGGATCTGGGGCTTGCCCGAGGTGACGCCCGGATCCACCGTGAACCGGGTGAAGTTCTGCGTGGTCACGGGGGCGTTGGCTGGGACGACGGTCGTCGTGTTGAGTTCGTACTTCTTGGGGAGGATCACCGTGTACGTGTAATTCTGGTAGGCCGACGAATTCGAGTCGGCCACCATTGTCATGTTTACGAAGTACGTTTTCGCACCCGTCGTGAGATAGGGCGGCGCCTGTTTGATCTTGTATGGCGTGGGCGTTGTGGTATTGATCCATACACCGCCGTTGGGGTTCGTCAGTGTCGGGCTGACCGTCATGCCGCAAGGACCGGCGGTCGAGTTGTACGCCCGACCGTTCGTCGTGAAGAAACCGTCCGTCGCCACGTACGCGGGCCCTTTGTTGCAGACCCAGGTCTGGAACGCCGTGATTTCCTGCGGGCTCAAGGACCCGTCTCCATTTCCAAGCGTCGAATCGATTTGCAGGCGAAGATCCCGCAGGTTCGCGGGCCCGAGTCCCGGCAACGTGCTGTCGGCGTTCAAGGTGAGGTTCCGCCAGGCGGTCAGGTTGTTCCAGTCCGCGGTTCCGTAGGCCACGGTCGTGCCGTATCGCTCCTGTGGTGCCGGTTGAAGCGTCACATCGTGCGGGTTCGTTACGCCGGGTACCGTGATGGACTCCTTAGAGGACAGGTAGCCGTCCGCGTCGACGATGAGCGTGTACGTCGCCGGGCTGGGCACCCGGGCGGTTTCAAACTGGAAAAAGCTGGCGGTCACGGTCCCGGGAATGAGGCGCGAGAGGCTCGTGTTTGCCTGAAGCGGGTTGTAGAGCCAGGCGACGACGCCGGACCCGAGGAAGGTGTGGTTAGTATCCACGGCGTGCCCGAACAGCACCAACGGTACGGTGGCGAGGTTGACCGTGACGGAGGTCGGTCCGCTCACTATGACCGACGACTCCACCGTCGGAAGCAGGGAGGCCGACGTGCGCAACTGGAAGGTCGCGTCCCACACGGTGAGGTTCACGACGCCCGTGGTGCCCGTAGTACCCTGTGCGACGAGCTGAATCCGGTTCGTCGGGTTCGTTGACTGGAAGGCGGCCACCCTTGCCCCTGGGACCGGGGTGGCTCCGTTCAGGACCGTCACGGCGAGGTTGCTCGTGGGAGTCCCATGCGGGTACATGCACAGGTCGATCCGCTTTGTCACGCTTCCGTCAAAGCGCACCGGAGTTCCGCTTTCGGCGCCGTAGTAGGCGGATTGGTTCGCCGTGATCGTATAGCTGGCCGGAGGCGGCCCCGCGAAGATGTACACGCCCCCACCGTCCGTCGTCGCCGTCGCGGGCGGGGCGATCCCGTTGGCGTCCACGAGGGTCACCGTCGCCCCGGGGACCGGAGTCGCGGGCCCCCCGCACGTGGAGATGAAGCCCGTGACCTGGGCCGCAGCGGCCGCGGTCAGCGGAAGGAGTACGGAGACCCCGAGAAGGATCACGAGGAGGATCGCGAGCGCCTCGATACCGCGGCGGGCTCGGACAGGCATTCGAGGTTCTCCTCAGTTCACCCAGTCAATCCGACCCATCGTCGAACCGGTTGCGGGAGCCGGAGAATGCGGCGAATTGAGTAACGGTATATAAGTGTAATGGGAGACCTCTCGAACCTCGCGCATCGCGGAAAGTTCCATAGCGATCCGGGTCATCCGGCGCGCGTTGGCGTCTTCCGCGACCCTGGCCGTCGCGACGGCCGTGTTCTTCGTCACCTACGTGCTCATCTCGCTGCGGAACATCCGGCGTTTCCCGATCGAGCGACCCGCGGTCGCGATGCTCGGCGGGGCGCTCATGCTCGTCCTCGGCGTCCTGACGCCGGCCGATGCGCTTCTTGCAATCAACCTGGATGTCCTCCTGCTACTGGTCGGCATGATGGTCCTCGTGGCCGGCCTGGACGTCTGCGGATTCTTCGACCTGGTCTCCTCGCGGATTGCCCTTCGAGCGAAGAGTCAGGCTTGGTTCCTCGCGTGGTTGATGATTGCGACGGCCGCTCTCTCCGCGCTCGTCCTGAACGACACGATCGCCCTGCTCGTGACTCCGGTCGTCGTGCGGAGCGCCCGGGCCCTGCGCGTCAATCCGGTGCCTTACCTGGTCGCGGTGGCGATCGCGGCGAACGTCGGGAGCGTCGCGACGGAGGTCGGCAACCCGCAGAACGCGTTCATCGCGATCCGGTCCGGCATTCCGTTCCTCACGTTCAGCGCCTACCTCCTCCCCATCACGATTGTGTGTCTGGCCGTCTCGATCGGTCTCGTCTGGCTGGTCTTCCGAAAGGACCTGGCGGCCCCGCTCGTCGCCGTCACTTCGATGCCGGTCGTCCCTCTCCAGCGGAGGGGCCTCGGCTTCACCCTCGGGGTCACGGTCGCGGTGTCGGGGGCGTTCCTGGCCTCCGGCACCCCGGACTGGCTTCCCCTCATCGCCCTCGCGGGCGGTTCCTTCGTTCTGTTCTTCCTTCCGTTCCTGACGAACTCGACGGCCCGCGCCCTGATCGCGAAAGTGGACTGGAGCATCATCCTCTTCTTCATCGGCCTCTTCGTCGTCCTGGGAGGGGTTCGGGCGTCCGGGCTCTCCGCGGCGATCCAGGGGGGATTCACGACCGCCCTCGGTGGACGTTCGGGCGGGCTGGTCTGGCTCGTCGGGCTATCGTCCCTCCTCTCGAATCTGATGAGCAACGTGCCTGCCGTGCTCCTTCTCGCCGAGGTCGTCCCGCAAGGGTCCACGCAGCTCTGGCTCGCCTTGGCCGCGAGCTCGACCCTCGCGGGAAACGCGACGATCTTGGGCGCCGCGTGCAACGTGATCGTCGTCCAGGCCGCGTCCCGCGATGGCGTCACAGTGACGATGAAGGATTTCATGAAGGCAGGTTTGCCGGTCACCGCCGCGACGCTATTCCTCTCGACGCTGTTGATCGCCCTCCTCGTGCCGGCGTGAGAACAAGACTTATGCCGCTCCGGACGTCTGACGTGGCCCAATGGGACGGGGCGTCGATTTCCCGGCCGAGCGGGTGCGCATGGTGGACCGGCTCGTCCGCTCGGGTTACCTCAAGGATGCGGGGGTTCGAGCCGCCTTTCTCGCGGTCCCCCGCGAGGCATTCGTCCGTCCGGAGGACCAAGCCGCGGCTTACCAGGACGTCCCGCTGCCGATCGGATCCGGCCAGACGATCTCCGCGCCCTCGATGATCGCGATCATGCTCGAGGAGGCCCGCCTCAAGCCGGGGGAGCGCGTGCTCGAGATCGGGACGGGCTCCGGGTATCATGCAGCCCTCCTCGCGTCCCTCGTCGGCCCGAGGAACGTCGTCACGATGGAACGGAACCGGTCGCTCGCGGAGCGGGGACGATCGAACCTGGCCGCCGTCGGCTTCGCGGACGTGACGGTGGTCGTGGGCGATGGTAGCCTCGGCCATCCGGATCGGGCCCCCTACGACTGCATCATCGCCACGGCGGGAGCGCCGCGAATCCCGGGTGCATGGCCGCACCAACTTGCTCCCGACGGCCGGATTGTGGCACCGGTTGGTCCTTCTCCGCACGGCCAGGTCCTCGTCGTGGCCACGCGACGTTCGGACGGCACGCTCGAGATCCGGGAGGGAACGCCTTGCGCCTTTGTGCCGCTCGTCGGAGCACAGGCCTGGCCGGCCTAGCTCACCCGCCGGTCGCGGAGTGGCCCCAGGCCTCGTCCGGCAGGGTATTGTACAACGGTTCCGTCGGGCTCGCTTCCTCGGCCGCAAGGATGCGGTCGACGTCCCGCTCGTTCAGCGCCCAGTAGAAGATCCGCCAGTTCCGGCCGTCCAGAAGGGGAACCGTCTCCCAGAACGTCTGGAGGAGGCCGGCGTCGTGGAGGCTGTAGAACAATTTCCGGTCCTCCGGCTGGATCGCGTTGTCGATGATCTCGGTCCGGAATCCGAAGTAGCTCATGACCGTGCGGGCCTCGGCCAGGGCCTCGGAACTCGTGCCGCCCAGGCGCTTTTCGATGGCGCGGGCCAGCGTCTTTACGGTGATCATGTCTTTGCATCCCGCTCCAGGGGTAATTTGGGCCCCCGTCGCTTTTATAGGTTTGCCGGATTGTGGCCGGAAAGGTCGTCCGCCGAGCCCTCGTTCTTTGGGTCGGAGTCCCGCAGACCCACATTTATTTTATCGAGACTGAATATTGCGAAACAGCTTTTAAGCCGTCCCGCGGGCCTCGGTCACTCGAGCGGTCCCCATGCGACGGAAGTCCGGGAAAGCGATCGTTGATTTGGACAAGGAGCCCCCGGTCGTCCATTTCAACGTCGGGTCCGGCTACGTGAGCTACCTCGAGAAGGACGCGCCCGAACACGTTCCCCGGGTGAAGAGCGTCGTAATCTCGAGAGACGCGATCTAGCCGGGCGTCCGTGCACGAATCTGCTTCGAGGCGACGTTAGTTTCTCGTAGATGAAGATGCCACTCTACCTCGATTCTTGCAGGACGGAGTGGACCGAGTGGGATTTGAACCCACGGCTTCCGCCTTGCGAAGGCGGCGATCTTCCGCTGATCTATCGGCCCGCGGGGTCGTGCACATCGGCACGCGGCATATAGATTTCGTCGGATCGATCGGATGGTATCTCGGAGTAACGAGGGCCGTCGACCGCGGGCCAAGGCCTTAATAGCGCGGGCCCTGTGGCCGCGTTCGCATCCGTCATGGCGCTTCGATTGTACAACACGCGCACGCGGCGGAAGGATCCGTTCGTGCCCCTCACTCCGGGCGTCGTGAAGATGTACGTCTGCGGCCCCACGACGTACGACTTCAGCCACCTCGGCCATGCACGCTCGTACATCGCGTTCGACGTCGCAAGGCGGTACCTCGAACTCCTGGGGAACCGGGTCGTCTTCGTGCAGAACTTCACGGACATCGAGGAGGTGATCATCCGCCGGGCCGCCGAGGCGGGGAAGCCGCCGCTCGACTTCGCCCAGTTCTTCATCGATGCGTTCCTCGGCGACATGCGCGCCCTGAACGTCGAGCCCGCGACCCATTATCCGAAGG
>Ga0209154_1001173_pt1 | contig 15520 bp, 18 predicted proteins | sample GraSoiAngelo_121_FD_185878 | JGI IMG/M metagenome (GOLD analysis project Ga0209154, IMG submission 185878) | Grasslands soil microbial communities from the Angelo Coastal Reserve, California, USA - 14_0919_12_20cm (SPAdes) (version 2) | ecosystem: Environmental > Terrestrial > Soil > Grasslands ... | reverse complement strand
TTAAGAAATCAGTAACCAGACCCACCGCTATGGCTGCACAAGACTGGCGAAAGCGTTTCATTCAAAATCAGCGAAGGGTGGAAACACGAAAACGAGCTTATTATCCCTAGAAGCGTTCAATCGCGTTAGCGATTCCAGTTTTGAGAGGCAAGTTACGTAAAGGCAGCGAAGCCGGATCTCGAGAGGATTGGATGAACAGCGAAACTCTCCATGACACTCTGGAGAACTCGATTCTTGGCAACCCTATAGATGAGAACACACTGATGATATGACAAGGTCACCCGTCCTGACACTTGATGACCTTAAGACGTGAACGAGCCTATCCAGATTAGCCCAGATTGAACCCTGTTCTTCGATCCGGAACATGCCTAAAATCTCGCCTAGAAATCGTTCGGGAGCCGCCGACGATTCCCCTCTCTTCACCCCTTCAACCAAGCCCAGATTCTACCCTGACCAACCGGTCTCGCCCGAAATCGCTGCCATACAGGAAATTTTCTCTAGAAAAGGAGGGGGGGTATTGCACAGGGCATCTCACGACGAAGTCCGGCTCCTCCGGATTGTGACGAGCCTCTAAAGTTTGGCAGGGGTTCTATAGGAACTCAAGCCAATCCCCCTAAGCCGATTACCGATCTTCGCAATCACTCCAGGAGCATCAGTGCCAATCTTGCACAGAAGGGATTGGACAAAGAGGGAGAGGCTTTCCACCTTCACGATATCGCTCTGCAGTCCCGCGGCTCTCACAGCAGTCTCTACTTGTGTCTTATCAGCTCCAACCACTATGACCCTGTCAAAGGGATATTTTCTCCACGAAACAAGACGATCTCTCGCCTCATCGTTCAGTTCCACCGAGATCTTCTCACCCTCAAGCTCCGTCACAATCATCTTCAAGGGCACATAATCGACCAAAGCATTTTCATCCAGAATCTCTCTGGACGACCTAGCCTCTCCATCAGCCAGTTGCGCCCTCATCCTGTGAAGCGGATAAAGAGCATCCTTAGGTGAAGGTTCCCGGATTCCAATGTCGATATAGACCCCATAACCAATTCGACCAGCACCCGTCACGAAGCCGTTAACGACGTCCCACTTTTCTAGCCTCGAACGGGAGACTGGCGGCTCTCCATATTCTTGTTTGAGGAGGTTGAGAAATGCGTCCGCATCTTCACCTTTAGCCCTGATCTGAAGCCAATATCCTTCGAGGCTGAACTCGGACTCTACATTGAGCCCTTTAGCCTGCTTCACCAGAGTGTTTCGCAGGAAATGTGAGCCTTGCTTGAGAGCTTGTGGCGGAATTTTCTCAGCGAGGGTGGCGACCTGCCACTCCTCTACCACTTGTTAATGCCCCAGAAAATCAGGTCGCATCAGGGTGCGAATGCCGCGGGCCTTTCTTGGAGTTCCGACTCTATCTTCTTCGATAAATCCTCCAACACCTGGACAGTTCTGCTGTTGTCTTCACTGATCAACTGGCCGTTGCAGCTACTGCACCGAAAAGCGGACTCCATGGCTTCTTCGAAAGTCACCCTAACGGTGAGACAACCTTTGCACATGAAAAAGCTGTGGCCCTTCTCAAACTCGAGACGGGTCCGCATCTTCTCCAACGCCTTCTTCTTCCGGCTCCGGACGAACGCGTCTAACTGGTCTGGTTGAAGTTTCCAGTGGTAGATGAACCAGCCCGTCTTCTCATCCCGACTCCGGACAACCGTGACTAGAGCATGGTTGTAGAGCTTGTAGAGCACTCTGCGGGCAGCGTTCAGCTTGACGTTTGCGTTGACCGCGATAATATCATCGGTAGTCGTTCCAGCATCGGATAGTGCCTGGACCACGCTGAGAGCTTCCTGTCCCCCGAAGAAGCTTGCCAGTCGTGCAAGATCATCATGATTAGACCCCATACTCCCAAGTATCCCTCGTTGACACCCTATATGGTGCGGTTCTACGATTTAATGTATTAGGCTCTAGAGACCCGTTCGTAGCTATGGGAAGGCTTGTTGTGCTCCGCATCGGGCACAGGTTCTTCAGGGATTCAAGAGTTACCACTCACGTTTGTCTTACCGCTCGAGCGCTCGGGGCTGACGGGGTTATCATCGCGGATAAGGAGGATAAGACGGTTGAAGCTACTCTCAGAGAAGTTGGAAAGCGGTTCGGCGGACACTTCTCTATCGAATCTGGGAAGCCATGGAGGAAGTGCGTTCGAGAGTGGAGGCATAACGGTGGAAAGGTCGTCCACCTAACAGCCTATGGCTTGCCATTGCCCGACGTGATTCAGGAGATCCGGGAGCCTTCAGGAGATCTTCTTGTCGTAGTGGGGTCCGAGAAGATGCCCGGAGAGATGTTCAAATTGGCGTCTTGGAATGTTAGCATAACATCTCAGCCTATGAGCGAGATCGGGGCTCTCGCGGTCTTCCTCGACTGGTATTTTGGACATCGTGCCCTTGACGTGATCTTTCCGAATGCACAGATCCGAATCGTGCCATCTCATGATCGAAAAAGCGTGGAGCAAGTTGTGCCAGAAGAAGGCTGAACCGCTGTGGAAGAGAGAGAAGATGCGAGGCTCTTCAAAATGCAGTTATGACTGCTGAGAAACATCGTGCGCGTTATGTCGAAACGTTTACTCTCATCGCGGCTTGAAAGCCCATTGTTTTTCAACATCCACAAGTCATAGAAATCAAACAAGCCCCGATTGAAATGAAGCTTGCAGTACTAAGCGACTTTGACGGCACAGTTACCCTTAATGACACGTTCCAAAATGTTCTGGAGAAATTCGGTCAGGGCGACTGGAGAGCAGTTGACGATCAATACGTCAAGGGAGAAATCACACTTGAGGAATGCCTCCGAAGACAGGGTGGGATGGTAAGAGCGTCAAAAACCCAGCTCTTGGACGAGCTGGATCAAGTCACCAAGTTCAGGCCAGGCTTCGACAACCTAGCCGAATATTGCAAGACAAACCACTACCCTCTCGTCTTGGTCAGTGCAGGTCTGGATTTCGTCATCAAACACTTTCTAATGCGCGAGAATTTGATGGACAAGGTGGAATTGTTCGCGGCAGTAGCGAAATGCACGCGGATGGGTATCAAATTCGACTTTCTCAAACTAAAGGACAACCGGTCCATGAACTTCAAAGATGACACAGTCAGGTACTATAAGACGAGGGCTGATACAGTCGCCTTTATCGGGGATGGACGATGGGATCTGCAGGCCCTGAGAAGCGCAGACTTGAGGTTCGCGATAAAGAACTCTACGCTCGCTGAGCTCTGCAAAGAGCAGGAGATCCACGCTACAATAGTTGCCGATTTCACCGAAGTGGTCACCTCTCTTCGGAAAGAAATGTCCGAACGAGATTCACGGGAGGGAAAGTGAATAGTAAACGTCTCCTTTCGGTCCTTTCTATTGCGTGTTCAGATGGGATCTATCGAAGTTCAACTACCCCGGTCCTAATCAAACTGCAGGGATACGAGTCAGGTTTGCATCAGAGGGCGAAATAGGATCTGCAGCTGAAGTATGGTACGAGGGTCTCATAGAGGAGGAAGGTTCTCCATGGGAGAATTACCTAAAGAAATGGACACCGAGTGGTGCCGCGAGATGGTTTCTGGACTCTAAGAAACGACTGGGTGCGAAGATGTTGGTCGCAGAGAAGGAGGAGAAGATTGTTGGGATCAACGGGATAATCTCGGAGAGAAACTCAGGCAAAGGACGGTTTTTCACCGGAATAGTGGTCTCGCTCAACTATCGAAGGCAAGGAATCGGGTCTCTACTGCTTCACCGGACGCTCTCGGAGCTGAAGAAGGAAGGCCTTCGATGCGCGGAAGTGGAAACCATTCAAGGAATACCCGCAGCGAAGTATCTCTATCCGAAATATGGTGGAGAGAGCATCCAGGTTGCTGCGTAGGAGAATCCTGATCCTACTTGCTACGACTCAGATTGTATTTCTTGCTTTGTCTTGTTGGCCTTGTCTGTTAAGATGTCTATCGCGTCTTCCAACCTCTTGCATTTCTCCTTCTCTGAGAAAAGTGCTGCCAGTAGCTCGTTGATCTTGCCGAGCGCGTAATCCATGCTGCGGTTGATCTGTCCCAGCGGGACATAGTCCAGGCGGCGTGGCATAGTGGCGAATAATTGTCGTTGGGCCGCGTTGATCTCGCTCATCTTGGCGGAATCGGTGGCGCCGAGCCAAGTCACTTCTCGCGCAGTCTTCAAACTCTCATACAACTGGTTCTGCAAGTCGATGTACGCGTTCCAGTAGACAAGCCAGGAATCGTTGAACTCGTCAAACGTCTGTTCTATCCGCTTACTCTTCTCCGCGTCCGAACTAGCTGTCAATGCTAACTGTTGAAAGAGACCGCGCCCGGTAAATGTGTTGCGGGGTCAGGTAGCGACTGTTTATCAGTAGCGATGCTTAACCCAGCCTCTGGTAATCTTAGTGGAACATGTCTGCGATAGATGCGGCGGTCAGTTCGAATCCAGCGAACTCAACACTCAGGACAAGCAGATCCTTGACTCGTCCGGCAAATGGATGAGAGAGCGAACCTATAGATGCTATGATTGCGAGAAAGAAGCCCTACTAGGACAGGGTGCACCCTAGAAAATACTGGAGCAGATTCGGGCTTGTTATCGAGCCTATTTCTTCTTTGGAGCCGCGGACTCGACCTTACCATGGACCCTTACAGTGCCGACTCGCAGAGATGAAGTTGCGAGTTCCATGGTGACGTCGAAATTGAAAGCATAGTCTTTCTCAGCCATTTTCTCTAGGACTTCTGCTAGCGAGGACGGCGAGGATTCATTCTTCTGGGGCATGATGATCGAGTTTTGCTATTCATGTCTGGAGTATAAAGTTCTATGGCACGTCAATCGGGATCGAGTGATTACTAGTTTTGCGCGATTAGCCGAGCTTGTTCAGTTTGAAACATACAAGTACTGTCCAAAATTACGATGAAGACGAGGCGCCTAATGCTGAACAGCCCTTCTATGAATCAGAAGAACACCACCCAATAACTGGATAGCAAGTCTTGGAGTACCTGTGAGGGTTTTCTCAGGCCAACGCGTCGTTGTACAGCGCGTCCAGCACCGAGTAGGCTTCCTCGGGGGTGGAAGGATTCGCCGGCAGAATATCCTCTGCGATCGACCGTTCAAGAATCTGGCGAATGCAATACCGGAGCTTTGTCGGAGTCATGCTCGCTTCGACGTTCCACATGGGATGATCCATGTTGACAAAGACGGTTCGGACACCGTTCCTGTCTGTCTCAACATATGCTTGTCCGCGGTCTCCGCCGTGGGCAATATCGAAGGCAAGCATCTGGTCTTTCAGATGTATGACACTACGGGTTGCGTCTCGAGGATATTTCTTAGACTTTCGCCCTTTTCCGTGTCCCGACCCGTTCTCCGTCTTCACCACGGGGTGGGTTGTTTGACTAGTTCTTGGCGATGTTTTCGCTTTGATCATTGTTTTCGAGAGTATCTCGATGTTTCGCCGGATACTACGCCGCAATCTCTCCGCAATCTCCCGGTTAAGATATTGTATACTGCGGAGTTCTCTGCGGCTGGCGGTCTGTCTGAGAAACTTGTAGACCCGGTTCCGGACGAAGCCCCGCATAGCTCTTTCGAACACTCTCCACTGTCCACTGTCTCGCTCGAATTCGTTACCTCCGGGCAATCGACGGAGAAAGTCGGCGTTGACCCATCCCTGTATCCGGCTGAGCCCGTGTATACGGTATTGGTCGAGTCCGAAGAACTGGTGTTGTAGACAGGTGATATGTTTCTGCTGGACGCTCATGCCTGCTTCGGAGATTCCAGCGCGTGTTTTCGAGATGGGAAGGATCAAGACTTCGCCAGTGATCTTCCCGTACTCTGTGGCAATATTGACGGGTAGGAGAGTTGCGCCACGGAGTTCTTCCGGCTTTACAGCTTCCCCGTTGACGAAGACTTCGAACGGCCCGTATCCCCGCAATGCAAGGACGTTCGCTCTTGCCAGTAAGGCTCTGCGGACATCTCCAGGATCAGTCTTCTTCGTCAAAGATCTAATCCTGATTCTCAAACCATCATGATCCAACGGTGCCTGAATCACCCTCAAGGGTCTCCAGGTGGACTGGTCTGTTGGAGCCCAATGACGATCGATTAGGTTCTCTGTAAGCATGATGGTCCGGTCGAAGCGTCCCTTGTGAACCTGAAGCTCCAGCTCACGACCTAGAGTTAACCAGGCGAGGCTTCCCATCCCATAGGATTCACGTATCGGGCGCTTGTATTTCGGCGAGAAACCCTCGCCCGTTGTTTTTCCTTTCGTGAGAAATTCGCGTAGGCCGTCGAGGTCCATTCCGTGGCCCCATTCCTCGTACTCGATCTGAGAGCCCGATTCTGAGATCTTGATCTCGACCCTTGTCGCTTCGCCCCACATCCATGAGTTGACGACTAGCTCCACGAAGAATTGTGTCGCGTCTGAGTATTGTCGTCCCAGAGTCTTGATGATACTCTTGTGTGTAGAGACCCGTAGATCCTCGTCGACTATGGAGTGTACTGCTCTCGCTGAATGCTGTGGTCGTCTTGTTGCCAAGGGTCTTGGTTTGTCGTATGGAAAGTCGGCCGGATAATGGACTAGTGTAACCGGTCTCAACAAAGAACGGGAAATAATCGATTGGCTTCTAGCTAGCGTGACCCGGTTTTCCGGGTAACTTCTTTCGCAGGCTCCAGCGTCTCTGGGAAGAGGTCTTTAGGCATGCCTGATAGAACATCGGATAGCGAATCTCGGCCCATTTGTCCTTGGTTTCCGGCCTGGAAGGGGCGGACTCTATTGAACAGGTCATCGATCTTGTTCGCCATCTTCATTTTTTCGTTGATCCTCGCGTCAAGCTCTTGACCGTCCGCTTCCAGCTGCTGTACTCTAGGAGCGAGTCCTTCTATTCCCTTTGAGACTTCGAGCATTCCGTTGACGGTGGCGAGTGACGATCTTAGACTCGTAATCTCCTTTTGCATCGCTTCCCGGTAGCTGCGGAGTCTGTCTAGTATGGGCTGGTAGAGACGTAGAAAGTCGACCATGAGACTCTCGAACTGTCGAATAGCTAGGGTGAATTTTTCCTCTCTTTTCTTCTCCGCAAACTGTTTCGCTGTACCCAAGAGCTTCTCGCGGAGAGCAACTCTTTCGATGACATCGTCCAATACTTCTCGTACATTGTACGACTCGTCAAACACGGTCTCGCGCATTAGCGGTCAATATTCCGCACAAAGAGCCTAAGCATTAAGAGACCCGTCACTCATTACTGCAAAATACGGTACCGGATAAGGGTAGGAAACCTATCTAGAATCTAGAAGCCATTCTAGCCATTCACCATGTGCTTGGCTTTTTGCCAGTATTTTCTCGGTCTTGGCTCCTCTGTTGAATGTTGCGAGGACGAGGAGAGGGGTTTCGGAGCTTTTTGCCCATTCCAAGCTAACTTGAAACAGGTCTCTCTTCTCGGACGCTTTGGCTAGGAGTGACTCCAGTCCTTCTCTTGGCTCTCCACTTGCAAGGGAGAGAGTGAATGAGTGAAAGACGCACAGCTGAAAGTCGCTTCGGATACGATCGACGAGGCTGGACAGAAGCTCTAAGGCATCTCCGCGAATGATTTGCGGAGGGTCTTGTCTTGCCATTTCGATGGCGAGCCCGAGTTGATTGGCTCTTTTCCGCTGCTCAGGCCATACCAAAGCTCGAAGCCATTGAACATTCTCGGGGTCGTTCAAGTCAAGGGGGTTTAGGTCTACTCCAAGGCGTGAAGCGATTTCCGGAAACCGATTGGGAACTGGAGGTCGCTTTTCTCCCCGCAGTTGACACTCAATTTGTACTGGTGAGTTCGGGGGTCCACACCGCAAGTTTTCGTCATACCGGTAGTGGTAGCGGTCCCAAAGTAGCGTCAAACCTGCACTTGAGCCAATCTCGATCTGAGCCAGTGGCCGATTTTCGACTTGACGGGCTACAAGTTCGAAGGCTGGAATCAAGGCTGCGCAGCGTCCCACCTCGTTCGTCTGGACAGAGTGGGTCGTGATGATCTCGACTATCTCGTTTTTGCGTTCGAGGACGAAGCTACGAAAATATGGATAGACATAGTCGTAGTGCTGCGAGGCATTATTGAGACTGGGGTAGAACGCGGCAAGTTGATGACGTTCGCCCTTGAGCAAGAGAAAGTGAACCGCCGCGAAGAACAGGTTTGGCAACGCGTTTTTCTTCCAAGCCGGAGCGGCCACCTCAAGAAGTTCTGGGTCTTCGGCGACCCTCATCGCGAGGCTTACGTAAAGCGGGGAGCGACCTGGATAGATCGTGTCTGCGTAGTAGCGGAAGCTCTCCGCTGCTCTATCGATTGGTGATGGCGAAGAGTTTGGGTCCATAGGACCTCGGGTTGAGGTGTCCTTGGGGATTATCAGGATTTCTGGCGGCTATCTTCCGATTGGAGTTCTTTCTGGGCGACTTCTCGTCGCAACGCGTCGTAGGCTGCGTGGCCGTCGGGTTCGTTGACGACTATTATGATGTCTCCGTGGCCGAGGAATGCATCGATGATGTTGACGCCGTTCCGGTAGAGCAGCTCCGTGATGTAAGACGCTATTCCTGGCGTGTCCCAGGAGTTGGTGGGCAGGTAAAGTGAGAGCTTGGCCACGTTCGGTTGTACAGTGACGATATTGAGGTGGCGCAGTTTCTTCTTCATCAGCTCGTAATCCTCTGTTGGTAGTATAATCTTGATAGAATTCGCTAGCGGGAATATGTGCGGAAACTCTCCTAGTCCTGCTGACATTTCTGAGAGTTCGTTTAGTATCTTGGGAAACTCTGCGCGGGGAGCTTTTACAGTTACATCTGCTATTCCGTTCGAGAGCGAGATTCTGGTGTTCTCTAGTGCCCTTACTGGGTCCAAGGATTTCAGTTCCTCTAATGTATCCGAGAATCTCTTGATTGCTACCACTAGAGTATTGATGGTAGGTTTTCGGCCTGTCAGTTGTTCGACGTGTGGCTGAATTAGTTCGGCGACCGAGTGGAAGTTTGTCAGCTTCATCTTGAGGCATTGGTAGATGGGATAGTTCTTGGTGAGGATCTCTCGTACGGCTTCAGGGACTGTCACATTTTTCGGGGTGAGGGCTGGCAATCTCAATCGCTTCTGCTACTGTAATACCTGCGGTTCCGAGTTAAAAGGTTTATATACAAAGTAATACGTGTTACTCAATTGCAATAAGATGATATCTATGCAAAACACAAACTATCCCGCCTACGTCTTCGCAACCGTCAATCACGGCATGACGAAGAACGTGGTCGAGGAGCTAAAGAACAACCCGAACATCGACCTCATCGCACCAGTCACCGGACGATTCGACCTAGCACTGCGACTAAAGCAGAACACCCCAGAACAAATCGTACAACTAGTAAGCCAGATCCGCAAAGTACAAGGCATCCAGACTACTGAGACACTCTTCGGTTTCAACGGCATCAACGGCGCCCACTTCCAGAACCAGATGCCACTCGGCATCAGCCTCTTCAACGTCACCAGCCCAATCGAGACATTCGTCAACCAGCTCAAGAGCTTCCCAGGCCTCATCGAGGCATGGACAACCCCAGGCCAGTTCGACATCGTAGCACTCTGGCAGGCAAGGACCTCTGACGAGATCGTCAAGTCCGCCTTCGAGAAGTTCCCAACGCTAAAAGGCATCGCCCGCAGCGAGACACTTCTCGCACCCACCCCCCTCTTCAAGCAGTAAGCATACCAGTTAGCTCCAAGACCAATCTCCCTTTTTTCTTTCGTCTCTCGCAGAGGATTCTATGCCAGAGATTACCGTCCGACAACCATGTTTGAAAGCTAAACCTATCGATTATCCACCTAGAACCCTCGCCAGCAGTTTGAACATCGCGATGTAGAAATTCCCCTCCAACGGTCTCAGGAACGGCCCGGTATCGAAGTAGGGCCTAAGAACCCAGGCCATCTGTGTACCAACAAACACTTGGACCAGGAGGCTGATGAGAAAGCCTTCTACCCAGCGACTGTTAGAGTGAATGCTCTCCATTCCCGCGAACTGGTACACTAGACCAGCGATTCCTGCGATGGCAAATATTCCAACGTTGAGGAGAACGATGAAGGCGTAAGTCTGGAAACCCTGGCCAGGCGTGGTCAGGATGAAGAAGAGGTTCACCGGGACAAAGGCAAGTAGCACTATGGACATGATGCTGAAACTGGATAGGATCACGGCTGCTGTCTGTCTGAGGCTGATGTCGCCCCCTGAAAAAGCGTCTAGCACGTAATAGGTCGGCAGTGCAACGTAGAGACTGATGAGCAAAAGAAGTGGTATCTTGATGACGCTGTAGAGAATCTGAAGCCCTCCAGGGTAGGCTCCCATAGTCGCCCCGTAAATTGCCGCGAAGAGAATTGTGCAGAGGTTCGCGTTCAGAATAAACCTGTTAAGGTTCTGACCAGTCTTGATGTTCGCGAAGACTTCCTTTCTTCTTCGCAGAAGGTCCTCAGCTACTCTCAAAACCCCGGTGCTAGGCAAGGCATAGAAGACTCGTGCCGAACACGCTTTTAGTCGTTGCCGAAGGCAAAACTTACCTTTCGGAAAGCCTTATTGATCTTGAGCTTCCCCTCATGGAGAGACCTTTTCAGAAGAGGGAAGCAGGCGGACAAACGATCAAGGGACCTCAGGAGAGCGTCCCACCCCGCTGATAGGTTGCCCCGTTTCATCCAGCTACTTGCCAAACCGTTTCATTTGACCGTTCACAATTCTTGAGGCTAGTGACAGGTTGGGCTTTCCCAGCAGGCCAGTCAAGACTTCCTTGTGGTCATCTGATTGTCCAGGAAAGCGATTGATGACTCGCTTCATTTCGAGGAAGAGCTTCTCGTAGTACTCCACTCGGTGTTTCCTCTGATCCACTAGCTGCCAGTCGAGCTGCGTGTACACCGTCTCTCTTCTATCCCCGTTTCCATCGTGGATCACCGCTTCCGCCTCGAACATGAAGTCTCGATTCCTGTTCCGAAGAGCTAGGTAGAGAGCGAATGGGACCCTTGATGGCGGAGAGAAGGCGATGTAGCCGCTCTCATGACGGTCGAATCTCCGGCGAAGATTTGCCCTGTGGCCTCCGCTACAAGATGAGAATGTCTTGTATCCCTTATCGTTCAGCGATGATACAATCTCTCGTATGGCCGGATCAATGCGAGATGCGTTTCTTCCCATCTTCAGATCTTTCCAGTTAGAAACGTCGAGCTCCCCTAACCTCCTGGAATGGGCGCGCCGCAAGAATTCGGTGGACAACATCTAGACTCCGATCAGCCTACTTACCTAGAATGTCAACTCTTCGGACTCGTCTTCGGAGCATCAATGAAAAAGAGCTTAAGGGAGACTCACGGAGCAAGCTGTTTACAATGTCACCGGCAACCTTCACTGTCGAAGTCGTCGTAGAGAACAAGCCCCTAGCTCGGGATCCTGAAGGAGAGACGATCCACCACAATCTGATCCTGAAAGGTGGGTACTCACAGGTGACAAACGTTCGTGCCGGTAAGCTGTTGCGGATGAGTGTTGAAGCCAGCTCCCCGGAGGATGCCAAACAACTTGTTCGGAAACTCTGTGACGATCTCCGGATCTACAATCCTGCAGCGCACACCTGCCAGGTCAGGGTCGTAAGCTAACGAAGGGAGCTATCAAGGTCGTAATTTCCAGCCAGAGTCTCACTTTTCACCAATCTCCTCCCTTGACACGTACCTGTCAAAAAAGGGCTTAATAGGCATCGAAATTCACTACTTTAGGAAACTAGGATAATGGTAAAGGTCGCAGTAGTACAGTTCCCCGGAAGCAACTGCGACCTAGACGCGCTAGAAATTCTCCAAAAAACCATCAAGGTCCCAACAGACCTAGTATGGCACAAGGACCTGAAAAATGATCAACATGACGCCTACATCCTACCGGGGGGCTTCTCCTACGGAGACTACCTCCGCGCGGGCGCAATAGCCGCGACCAGCCCAAGCCTAGAAACCATCAGAGAAGCAACTGAGAGAGGCAAGCCAGTTCTCGGAATATGCAACGGCTTCCAGATACTAGTCGAGGCCGGAATCCTACCCGGCGCCGTCCTTCGAAACACCGGCCTAAGATTCGTCTGCAAATGGACACGCCTCCGAGTAGAATCCACGAGAACACCGTTCACAAGATTGTCGAGCAAGGGGGAGGCCCTGCGGATTCCAATAGCCCACAATGAAGGCCGATACTATCTCGACAAGAACCAGCTTGCCGAACTTGAGAACAACGAGCAGATCGTACTACGTTACGTAGACGAAAACAACGTTTCTACGGAGGATTCAAACCCCAACGGGTCTTTGGACAACATCGCCGGAATATGCAACAGAGAAGGAAACGTGATGGGGCTCATGCCTCACCCTGAACGCGCCTCAATCCCAGTTCTGTCTTCAGACAATCATCCGGATGGAAGGATCATCTTTGATTCGATGGTTGATTCCTTAGAAGGATCTATTGGAGGAAGATAGTTGGCCCAGCAGACTCCGGAGAAGTCGCGATCTGTTCGCCGCCTGGCTCTGGGCACATTCTCCATCGCTCTCGGCATCGTCTCTCTTGTAGCATTCTTCTCTGTCACCTACGTCGCTGGCGTCGGTTTTCTCGGCGGCTTCTACGGCTTCATACTGATCGCATTGGGCGTGGGCTTGATCCTTCCGAAAAAGGAACAGAAGAACAAGGAGGGACCCGATAACATTTGACGGAACCGCCTAGCCCGAAAAAGAGAACGTATCCGCTCGCAACCGCCATTGTGGCAGGACTTTTCGCCGGCCTTGTCGCTGGACTTGTCGTCTATCTCCTTGCAGGCCTTGTCGGGTTCATCATCGCCTTCATCATCGGAGCAATCACAGGCTCGCGCGCAACGCTTCTTGTTAATCGGGCGAGAGAGCAGCCATCATGACCCGATCTGTCATCGAGGAGCCTCAAAGCTTTACCCTGGCTGAGGCTCAGAAGCCCAACCTCACAGATGAGGAGATCCGATATGCGGTCAAGAAGCTCCAGCGCGAGCCTAACGGGGTTGAATGGGCTATGCTTGAGGCACAATGGTCTGAGCACTGCAGTTACAAATCCAGCAAGCCGCTCCTCAAACAACTTCCCAGCAAAGGACCGAGAGTTCTAGTCGGACCCGGCTTCGATGCCGGCGTCATCGATATCGGCGATGGCTGGGTCGTAACCCTCCACATCGAATCACACAACCACCCTAGCGCTATCGACCCCTATGGTGGAGCGGCCACAGGCGTGGGCGGTGTGGTCCGTGACATCCTCAGCTTGGGGACACGTCCTATCGCTCTCCTCGATCCGCTCAGGTTTGGATCAATAGAGAGTCTTCACACGCGCTGGTTGTTCGATAACGTCGTCAGGGGGATCGCTGACTACGGCAACTGCATAGGCGTCCCGACAGTCGGCGGAGAAGTGGAGTTCGACACGTCCTTCGAGAGAAACTGTCTCGTCGACGTGGTCTGCGTTGGTCTCGGAAGAAAAGACAAGCTCGTTCTGGGCGAAGCCCGCAACCCAGGCGACCTTGTCTATCTTGTTGGAGGAAGAACAGGACGTGACGGCATTCGCGGGGCAAGCTTCGCCAGCAAGACACTTACCGAAAAATCCGATACAGAGCGATCAGCCGTCCAAGTTCCGGACCCCTTCACCAAGAAACTCATCATCGAAGCGATACTAGAAGCAGTCGACGCAAAAATCATCCAGGGAATGAAAGATCTAGGCGGAGGCGGGCTAACCTGTGGCCTATCAGAGATCGCAGCGAAAGCTGGGACCGGGATGGAAATCGATCTGAACACGGTCCAGACACGCGAGCCCAACATGCAACCCGCAGAGATCATGATATCCGAATCACAAGAGAGAATGGTTCTCCTAGTCCGAGAGGAAGACGAAAGGAAACTCGTCAATATTCTCGACAAATGGGAGCTAGGCTACGCGAGGATTGGACACGTCACTAAGGACGGCCTCTTGATCATCCGACGGGGAAACGAGGTTGTGGCCAAAGTACCAGCCAGGTTTGTCGCTGAAGCCCCGCTCGTACCCAGGTCAGCAAAGCGCCCTGAATATCTCGACGCTCTCGCAGAAGTACCTGAGCCAGGTATGCTTGAAGACCTCGATCGGACTCTAATCGGACTACTCTCCAGTCCGAACATCGCGAGCAAGGAGTGGATCTATCGCCAGTACGATCACGAGGTTGGCATCCGAACTATCGTCAAACCTGGACAAGCGGACTCCGCGATACTACGCTTACCCAACAAGCGCTCCCTCGCTCTCACCACCGGCGGCAACAGCAAGCAATGCTACATGGACCCCTACTGGGGAACAATGGGAGTCGTCTCGGAAGCGTTCTGCAACCTGGTCGCCGTGGGCGCGGAACCGGTTGCGGTCGTCGATCATCTACAGTTTGGAGACCCGGGAAACCCTGAGGTCTACTGGACATTCAAGGAAGCTATTCGAGCCATTACCAGCTATCTCGACGCTGTCGAAGTTCCATGCGTCGGCGGCAAGGTCAGTTTTTACAACGAAGACTCCGTGAGTCGCAGGGCGATTAAGCCCTCGCCTGTCATTGCTACAATAGGACTCGTAGAATCCAAAACTCCAAAGGTACTACAGGCCCTCAGTAGAGAAGGAGACGATCTCGTCATCATCGGAAACACCTCCGATGAGATGGGCGGAAGCGAATACTACGAACACATACACAAGCTCACAGGCGGCCGAGTCCCAAGGGTCAACTTGAAGAAAGAGAAGACGCTCCTGCGAGCACTTATGAACACTCTGAGAAGAAGCGGTGTAGAAAGCCTACACGATATCTCGAAAGGTGGATTAGCTGTCGCCTTGGCCGAGATGTCGGTTCAAGGCCACAAAGGCATAACCATCGACATCGACAAGGTTCCTAACAAGACAAGCCGAATGGACAACTTGCTATTCTCAGAATCAAGATCACGATTCGTCCTCGAAACAAAACCCAAGAACTCGGCTAGAATAGTAAACTCGTTCAAACGGCTCGGAATACCTGCTGCAAAGGTGGGAACCGTAACAGACAATGGAATCGAGTTCCGCTCGAAGGGACAAGCCATCATTACGATTCCCATTGCTGAAGCTTCAAGGGCCTGGTCCGAAGCGATTCCGCGGGCAATGGAGGCGACGCTATGAAAGAGCACTGTGGCGTCCTAGCCATATACTCCATGGAGAACCGGCCTGTCGCAGAGCGAATAGTCAAGGGACTCGCAGCCCTCCAGCACAGAGGCCAAGAGTCGTGGGGAATAGCGGTACCCGGCGAGCCAATCCTCAAGGGCTTAGGCCTGATAGGCCAGGGTGCGGATGCTAATGCGAAGAAGATTCTCAGCTTCACCAGCAATCGTGGAATCGGACATGTGCGCTATTCGACTCGCGGACGGACGACACTAGAGAATGCGCATCCGCTCGACATTCGCGGCGAATTCGCCATCGCCCAGAACGGAACCATCGCGAACACGGAAGATCTTGAGCCCGTCGTGGAGAAAGAATTTCCGATCCTAGGCTCGACGACAGACACGAAGCTCGC
>Ga0209154_1001172_pt1 | contig 15525 bp, 12 predicted proteins | sample GraSoiAngelo_121_FD_185878 | JGI IMG/M metagenome (GOLD analysis project Ga0209154, IMG submission 185878) | Grasslands soil microbial communities from the Angelo Coastal Reserve, California, USA - 14_0919_12_20cm (SPAdes) (version 2) | ecosystem: Environmental > Terrestrial > Soil > Grasslands ... | reverse complement strand
GACAAAATCTACGATCTCGAGCCCGGCCACCGGCCCGACGCGCCACGCCTGCGCCGCGTATCGAATCCGGTGGAGCAGCATCCCCTGTTCTGGGACTACTGCGTGAACTCGCCGATCGGCGACATCGCCGCCGATCTCGTCGGCCCAGACGTCAAGTTCCATCACTCGAAGCTCAACTTCAAGTGGGCGCAGGGCGGCGAAGAAGTGAAGTGGCATTACGATATCAGCTTCTGGCCCCATACCAATTATTCGCCGCTCACCGTTGGCACCTATCTGTACGACTGTGGCATGGACAATGGGCCGCTCGGCGTGCTCCCGCGCAGTCACGACATCGAGCCGATGCCGCTGCAATACGATGCGCAGGGACGGTGGACCGGATGCCTGGGCGAGGCGGACGTCGCGCGCATCGACGAGTCGAAGGTCGCGTATCTTACCGGCCCGGCGGGATCGCTCACGCTGCACAACTGCCGCATGTGGCATTCCTCGCCGAAAAATCTCTCGGACCTCGGCCGGCCACTGCTTCTTTACACACTCACCTCGGCCGATGCCATGCCCTACACCGTGAATCCGATTCGCTCGAAGTACGACCAGACGATCGTTCGCGGCAAGCCAGCCAAGTGGGTGCACCACGACCCGCGGCCCTGTTTGCTGCCGCCTGACTGGTCGGGCGGTTACACCTCCATCTTCGCGCTCCAGCAGGAAGAAGCCGAACGCGTGGCGAGCGCGATGTGACGCTGAAGGCGCTGACCCAGGCGCAGGCCGATCAGTACTGGAGGGACGGCTTCATCCCGAAAATCCGCGTCATGAGTCGCTCCGACGCGGAACGTGCCCGCGCGAAGCTTGAGGACTACGAGCGGCGCACCGGCGGGCCTTTGCGCGGCAATTTGCGCCATAAGGCGCACCTTCTGTTTCCGTTTCTTTCGGAAATCGTCCGCAACAACCAGGTGCTCGACGCCATTGAGGATCTGTACGGGCCGAACCTTCTGTGCTGGACGTCGAATTTCTTCATCAAGGAGGCGCGCAATCCGGCCTTCGTGAGCTGGCACCAGGACGCGACCTACTGGGGCTTGAGTGCGCCGGATGTTGTCAGCGCCTGGGTGGCGTTGACGCCGAGCACGCTCGAGAACGGCGCAATGGGGGTCATTCCCGGCTCGCATAGTCTGGAGCAGTTGCCGCACCGCGACACCTTCGACCACAACAACCTGCTCACACGCGGCCAAGAGGTCATGGTCGAGGTCGACGAGTCGAAAGCGATGTATCTGGAGCTCGAGCCAGGCGAGGCGTCCCTGCACCACGTGCTCCTCGTGCACGGCTCGCCGCCCAATCCGTCGGCCGAGCGCCGCATCGGCTTCGCCATCCGCTACATTCCTACCTCGGTGCGACAACTGCACGGCGAGGATGGCGCGACGCTTGTACGCGGGGCAGATACCTTCGGCCATTTCCAGCACGAGCCGATCCCGCGGATCGAAATGGAGCCGGAGCTCGTCGCGCTGCATAAGGAAATCACCGAACGCAACGCGCAGATTCTCTACCGCGGAACGCAGATCAAGTCCTACGACGACCCGACGGCGAGGGGCGCATACCGCTAGCCGCTCGGACAGCCGAGCCGCGCAAGAAGCTCACCCTTGCCGATTTGCGCGCGCGCAGGGCGGCGACGTCGGCGCGCCGGTTGTCCTCGCCCGGGATGGGCGGGGTGTCGCTCATGCGCTACAGCCTCCAAAGCCGCTAGCTCAGCCCACACCCTGCCCCCCGCCGGGCGCGCACTGGACTAGCGCCACCTCACGCCGCGCAGTGCGGAGAACTCGGGCAGCCTCCAGAGCGCATTTGAGGGCGAAGCAGGCGCCGTGTTGTAAAAGCTTGAAAAACCCCAGCAGCAGCTCCTTTCCGCGAGTATGGTGATCGAAGCTGCCAAGGGGGGACGGCATGGAGAACATCAGCAAACACGGCATGGAGAACATCAGCAAATATTTCCTTCGGGACCGGCACGGCGCTTGGGTATGCGTTGAGCGTGCTGAATTGCATACCCCAAGCGGTCGCATCAAAGTCACTCCGGGAAGCCGATTTATGCCCGGCACCACGTTCATGGGGGTCGACTTGGCGAAATGGCTGGACGAGCAGCAGGGCCGTTAAGTCGCCAACTCCAACACAGCAGACAGCAGCTCGCCCGCGTCTCAGCCCGAGCGCAGCAGCAACACCGCCTCCCACGCTACGCGCATCCCTCAAGACCCCGTGGGGACGCCGGACTGAACCACCATTCAGGCCACCAATCGCCAATCCCGGATCCTTCGATCGACCCGGCCCACTTGGGTGTCGAACTCTGCGCAACGCCACGACTATGAGCCGTTGAAAGCGAACCGCAAGCTAAAGATCTCTTGCAAGACTTGCTGCCAGCTTTCTACTTCGATAAGTTTTGAGCGGAGATCTTTCTAGCCCCTCGCCATGGCGTAAGGTATGGGGACATGAAGAAAATTCTCTATATATTATTTGCTCTGTGGTCGCCCTCTGGCGCCTTGGCATTCGACCTGGCCGGCAGGGTTGTCGATGTTCATGACGGCGACACGCTCACTGTATTGGTGGACCGCGAGGAGGTGAAGGTCCGCCTGGAGGGCATCGACGCGCCTGAGCTTGGGCAACGTTACGGGAAGCGCTCCAAGCGATCATTGGCGGATATATGCATCGGCAAGCATGCGCGCGTGAGCGAGCAGAACCATGGCCATCACGGCCGGATACTCGGCGTGGTCCTCTGCGGGGACGTGGAGGCGAATAGCACCCAGGTGCTGCGCGGGATGGCCTGGGTATTCGATCGATACGTAGCCGACGGATCGCCGCTATACCGCCTGCAGGATGACGCAAAGTCGCGCCAGCGAGGTTTGTGGGCGGACAGGCAACCCGTCGCGCCATGGGAGTGGCGCGCGCGCAGTCACGCAAAGGCAATTGAGCTTAAATGGCACGTAGCGGGACTTAACGGCCCCTAGCGACTCGGTGTGGATTGGTGAAAGTGCGGGTTCAGCGGCCGGGCGCTGCTCGATACGGACAAGCCAGTACGGTCCGACATCGATCGATTGCTCGCCGCGCTAATGAGCTTGGGCGTTGCGCAGGCTAGGCGACTTGTGCTAGTCGCGCTCACGGGCTCCGGTACCCCGCGGCGAGGATCTTATATCAAGCTGACTCGCGGAGGCGGAAGCTAACGCGCCAGCAACTGAGCTATGTGTTCGCTCTTCTCTCTGAGCTTCTCGAGCTCGGCGCGTATTCTGGCAAGGTGGAAGTTGCCGGTGAAGTCGAGGTCGTTTTCGTCGAGGACGGGCACCGACTCGACAAGGCCGATCTGCTCCAGCTGAATAAGCCATTCCTGGATGTTTTCCTCGGAGTAGCTCTGCAGCGACGCGCGCACTACCACGGCATGCGCGCCGGAGCCGATTGAGCCGAGCACGTTCCAGCACTCAGGGGAGACTTTACGAGCTTGCGCGTTCCATGCCCGCTGGCCGGCCCAAGTGCGTCGGTAGATCCGATCAAGCATCGCCATTTCTGTTCCTCAAGAAACCCCGACCTCATCGCGGTATGAAATGATGAGCTCAAATGACGAACCGGAGGTGACTCTTTAAACATTTTTACGACAAAAAATGCAAGAAAGCGGTCCTCCGGGCATCAGGTTCATCAGGAATCTCGCCAGGCCAGCATTGCCATCCATGCACCGATGAACGCAGACGAAGAGGAAGCGCCCTACTACTAGCGCGGCGCGCACCTGGGGTTCGGATTCGGCTTGAAGAAGTTCGAAAAGCACTGGCATGCATTCCCGCACGGCCTCCTTCGAGAGCGCGACGTGCAGAGCGCCTCGCGAATAAATACTTGGTCCTTGCGATAGCCCGCAAGGTCGGACGCTGTGACAATGCCGGCCTGGACGCGTGGACTGGAACAGCGCCCGATAGCGCCGGCGGAACACCGTGCCGGCGTTCTTACCCTTGATGGCGCGTACTAGAGCGTGCTTGACGAGGTTGTGAGTCTCAAAATATCCACGGGCTGCCGTCGCATCGCGGGTACGCGATCGTTCTCGTCGCCTTCCGGGTTCCAGCCGGGTACGGTGGTGCTCGCCGGTCAGGCCTGTTCATCCGCGGACCGAGAGCGGCTGATTAAGGCGATTTCGGTGTGAAATTCCTGGGTTTGAGCGCCATCGGTTCGGCACCCGGAATCTCTCCGCGGCCGCTGTCGCTGAAATGCGACATTTGCCACAGATGCGTTCTCAGCGCCTAATCCGGTGCGCATCGGGCGCGTAGACTTGGCGCTCAAACGATGGCGCGCAACCCGCTGGTGATTGACCGGAGAGAGATCATGAACGCAAGAGCACTGTTTGCCCTAACCGCCCTGCTGCTGGTGTCCGGTTGTGCCGCCAACATTCGCGGCACGGTGCAGCTCGTCGACAGCCGCCAACAGCCGATCCCGAACGAGAGCCCGAAGGGCGCGGTGGTCAACATGATCAATACGAAGGCAGCGGTCGAGCAGGCCTCCGCCTCGGCGTCGGTGGACGAGAGGGGTGAATTCGAATCGCCCAAGGATAGCATCAAGCCCGGTGTCTACAAGGTGGAAGTGAGCCGCATCGGCTATGAGACCCAGACCGAGACGATCGAGGTCGGCTCGTTCGGCAAGAAAGTCGAGTTCAAGCTGCGCAAGATCGACGAGGCCAAGCGCAAATCGATCAAGGGCGCGACCAGCGACGAGGACAAGATCATCAATCCTGGGGAAGTCAATATCCAGGCGCCCGAGATGTGAGCCCGCATCCGCCGTCCCCCGGAACCGGCGCCATCACCAACACCAAGACAGAGGGTATCGCCATGACTGCAACCAATCTGCGTTTTCTTTTCGTGCTGCTCGCCTCCGTCTTGCTCGGCGCTTGCGGCGAGCGCCTTGACGTCGAGGTCAAGGCGCGCATCGACGGTCAGCCGGCGGCACAGGCGACGGTCGTCGTGGACCGCGAGCAGCTGGGCGTCACCGACGCCCAAGGCGTGTTCGCGAAGCAGATCCGCAAGAAGGCCGGCGCCGAGATCGACGTGACGGTGAGCAAGGAGATGCCCGGCTATCGCATCGAGCCGTGGAAATCGACCGTCCTCGTGAAGCTGCCGAAGGATGGCCAAGTCGGCACGTACCGCTTCGACGCCGATCTCAAGGCCATGCGTTTCGTGACCTTGCGCGTGAGCGAGAAAGGCGCGCCGTTGCCCGGTGCCAAGGTCACGGTTGGGGGGAAGGAGGCGGGCGTTACCGATGCCGAGGGTCAGATCGTATACCTCTATCGGCAACAGCCGGCGAAGGGAGCCGAGTTTGACGTCACCAAGGCTGGCTACGGCGCCTACCGCGCGGTACACCGGTTCGAGCCGGGCCAGGTGATCGAAGTCGCGCTCAACCGCCAGGCAGTGCTCGCGATCAAGGCGCTGACCGACGAGTACGGCCGAGCAAGCGGGGTGCCGGGGCTGAGCGTGAGCATAGACGGCAATACCGTCGGCAAGACCGACGCGCAGGGCAGCTATACGTACACCTACCGCGGCGCGCCGGGCAAGAAGGCCGTGATCGCGCTCGCGGCGCCCGGCTATATCCCCGGGGCGTGGAAGACCACGGTCCGGCTAGAAGGTCAAGTCAACCTGCATCGCTACTTCTACCCGACCACGCCCAAGCCGATCCGCATCGGCATCTACCGCGTCGTCGGCAACTCCCCGGGAGTGGACCTGAAGGACGTCGCGGCCCAAACAGAGCAGGCGCTGGCGACGCAGCTGTTCAAGTTCCCGGGGTTCCGCGAAGTGCCGGGGGAGAGGCTGCAGGCGGAGGTCAAGCAGCGCAAGCTCAGTATCGAACGCATCGTCGCCAAGGGCTGGCAGGACACGCCGCTGCGCGCGACTGTGGACATGATAGTGCTCGGCAGCGTTGCCAAGGACGATGACGGCTATCTGGCCGAGGCAAAATTCCACACCGCGAGCGGCAAGATCATTTTCTCGGAGATTGCGCGCGCGCGCAGCGCCCGCGGCATCGACGGCGCGGTGCGCGAGATCGTGAACAACGTCATCGAGCGCTTCCCGTTCGAGGGCACGGTGATCGGCATGGAGGACGCTCGCTATCGCATCAACCTCGGCAGGAACTGGCGTATCGGCCGTGGCACCGAGTTCACGCTGACCACGCCGAGGTTCGGCGAGGGCGGTAAGGTGTCGGGTTACCGCGAGACCGGCTGGATCGAGGTCAAGCGCGGCGACGACAACAGCTCGCTTGCCGAGGTCGCAACGCTCAAGCAAGGCGAGAAGGTGCAGATCGGCGATCGCGTGGTGCGACGCACCGGAGGCGAAGGCGAGGAGGGCGATCGACGCACCTACGTCCTGCTCACTGCGAAGGGCGGCGTCGGCACGGACGTCACCCCGCTTGCAGGGACCAACGTCTACCTGAACGGAGAGTGGAAAGGCGCGACCGAGACCAACGGTCAGGCGCAGATCCCTCTGCGGCTCGGCCGCAACTATGCGCTCATGCTGTACCGCCACGGCTACCAGCAGGTCACCGGCAAGATCAGCGTCGACAAGAGCGGCGAGGCGCGCGAGTTCGTGCTCGCGGCCAACAACGCCCTGTTCAAGGTCGACTCCGAGCCGTCCGCGGCGAGCGTCTACATCGACGACGAGCCGGTCGGCAAGACGCCGATCGCCGGCGGCAAGCTGGTCACGTTCGGCTTTCACAGCGTGCGCCTGACCTACGGCGAGGACTACCGCGACTTCTTCGAGGTCATGGAGTTCACCAAGAAGGAGGAGGACCGCACCGGCGAGCGCCGCATCGCGCTGCAAAAGGATTTCCTCAAGATCGGCGAGCGCGCGCGCCAGAAAGGCGACATCGACGGCGCCATCAAAGCCTATGCCGCCGCCGGCCGCGACCACCCGGATTACGCCGAGGCGCGCCAGCGCCTGGGCGAGATATACCTCGACGACAAGGAGGACTACGACCGCGCGATCGCCGAGTTCGAGGCCGTGCTGGCGCTGCCCGAGAACCAGCAGCTCATCTACAAACAGTTCGCGGTCACCTTCACCGACCTCGGCCATGCGTATTGCGAGAAAGGCAGCCGCCTGGTGAACAGCGATCGCGACGCCGCGTCCAAGGACTTCGCCAACGCGATCAAGGCGCTGCAGACGGCCAGGCAGAACACGCGCTTCTTCCCGAAGGCGGAGTACGACGAAGCGGTGCACGACACCTACTACTACACGGCGCTCGCATACCACAAGCTGTACCTGATGACTAAGCAACCCGCGGTGATGAACAGCGCGAGCCTGGCGTGGCGCGAGTACTTCGACTTCTTTCCGAAAAAGCTCGAGGGCATTCCCGCCTTCGTGCAGGCGCGCGAGGCGGCGCGCCGCTACCGCGACCAGATCCAGGAACAGTGATCGCGCCCGCCTTTCGGCCCGGACCCGAACCTGATGCATCTCTCGCGCCCTTTGCTGGTCGCGCTCGTCGCGGTTGCGTTGCCGGCGGCGGCCGAAGAGCAGGCGGGCGCGGGCGAACCGGCGGGGATCGAACCGGAGCTCGTGCGGCCGCTCGTTCCCATCGCCGGCGGGCGCAACGACTCGAACCCGGTGTGGTCCCCCGTCGGCGACATGCTCGCGTTCGAGCGTTCGCGCGGTGACAGCAGGGAGATCGTGATCGTGCGCTTCAACGGCGAGATCGTCCAGACCATTTACCACCAGTCTTCGGCCGTGCAGGGACAGAGACAGTTCTTTTTCCCGGGGGTGGTGGAGCCGACGAGCTACAACTCAGGCATCAGCTGGGCGCCCGACGGCACGCGGTTCGTGTTCATGAGCAACGGCGGCGAGGGCAACTACGATTTATACCTGCGCGAGCCCGACGGCCGCATCACCCGCATCACGAGCGACAAGGAGAAGGATGGGCACGGGCACTGGTCGCCGGCGCACGACCGGATCGCGTTCATCTCCGGCCGCAGCGGCAAGGGCGACGTATATTCGCTCGACCTCGCCACGAAGACCACGACTCGACTGACGCTCGGCGACCAACCCTATCTCTATCCGCAGTGGTCGCCGGACGGCAAGCGCGTCGCGGTCATTCGGGGCAGCAACGAGAACCACGACATTTACGTACTCGAGCCGGGGCGCACCCCGCCGGTGCCGCCGAAACCGTTCAGCACCTGGCGTTACGATGATCTGCGTCCGGTGTGGTCGCCGGACGGCAGGCGCCTCGCGTTCTATACGAACTACAACCCGGCCGACGATCCCAAGGCCTGGGCCATCGCGGTGGTTGCCGCGGACGGGTCCGATCCGACCGAGGGCGAGGGGCTGGCGGCGCGGGTGGTGGCGACCGACGTGGTCCCGGACGTCGAGCGCGGGCCGGCGTGGATGCCGGACAACCGGCGCATCGCGTACGTGCGCGACGAAAGGCGGGCGTACAACCCGATCTACATCGCCGACGTCGACAGCCGCACGAGCACGCTCGTGCGCACCGGGACCAAGATGAACCACGACGTCACCTGCTCCCCCAGCGGCCTGATCGCGTTTCGCGCCCAGGTCGACCAGTGGGACCAAGTGTTCGTCGCGAAGCTCAAGGACTAACGCCGTGACGCGCCGCGTTGCCCGCAATCGCCTGTCGTTCGCCTGGTTGCTCACGGGATGGGTCGCCGTGGCGCTCAGCGTGAGCGCGCCCGCATACGGCGCCGACGACCCGGTGAATGCCGCGATGAAGCTCTACGAGAAGCGCCGCTACGAACAGGCGGCGCGCCTGCTCGAAGGCGCGCTCGCCCGCCTCGATGCCGAGCGTCGGGGGCAGGGGCAACTCGTGCTCGGCACGATTTACCTGCGCAACGCCGATCTGCACGAGGTGCTCGCGCGCACCGCCGCCGCGGCCGAGCTGGACTATCTCGACAAGCTGCTCAATACCAGCACCGAAGGCCGCAGCCGCTACGCGCGGCTGTACCTCGCCGAGGCGCTGCTCGCGCGCGGAAACGCGCGCGAGGCGGAGCGGCACTTCGAGCAGGTCCGCGCCGACCCGACGATCGAGAGCCGCTACCGCGCGATCGCCAGCATCGGCCTCGGGAGCGCCATGTGGACTCAGCGCGACGCCGAACGGGCGCGCGGCCTTTGGTCCGGCGCGCACGGCGCCGACGGCGCGGCGGAGATCGCGCTGGCGCGCGCCGCCGCCCAGGCCCGAGCCCGCGCCGTGGACCTGAAATTGTTGCGGCGCGTGGCCGACGACGCGGGCGGCGCACGCGAGCTCTCGCCGCGTGCGCGACGCTATCTCATCGAGATCTATCTCGCTGCCGGCGCGCCCGACAAGGCGCTCGCCGTGGCGCGCGCCGCCGACTTGGGAGCGGCTTCTTATGTCGAGAGGTTCAAAGTCGGCGTGGGAACGGCCAAAAGCATCGCCTTCTACGATCTCGCGCTGCTCACGGACCTGGCGCAGCTTTATCGCGAGCTCGCGCGGCGCGAGCTCGAGCAGGCCGCCGCCGACGCGCGCATGAAGCCGAGCGCCGAGTACTATCTTGCCGAGGCATTGAACGGTCTGGGCAGCAACGATGAGGCGCTGACGTTCGTGCAAGCCTTCCTTGCCCGGCCGCAGGCGCCGGCGCAGTACCGCGAGCGTGCCCGGGCGCGTCAGGCGCTGATCGCGCACCGCCAGGGTCGGGGCGCCGAGGCGGAGAGCACCTGGACCGCGATGGCGCAAAGTAGCAGCGACCCGGAGGTGTTGGCCGACATCGTGCTCGGCTGCGCCGATGCCCAGGCCCAGTGCGCCAAGGTGCTCGCGCGCGCCGGCCAGGTGACTGAAGCGGGTGACGGCCGGCGCTACCAGAGGCTCAACTTTGCGCTCGGCAGCTACTATCTTCGGAACAAGGACTACGCACGCGCCATCGCCTGCATGGAGGCCGGTCGCGACAAGAGCAACAAGAACAAGATCGAGGCCAACGACCCGGAAATGCTCGCCGGTCTGGCCGAGGCCTACTATCGGATCAAGAAGTTCTCCGAGGGCCTCGAGATCTTTTTCGAGATGAGCCAGGAGTTTCCCGTGGTGCGCCAGATCCAGGAGGCCGTGCAGGGCGTGTACTCCATGGAGCAGCGCAGCGCCGGCGACGTGAGGATACTTTGAGCAGCCGCACGATGAACCATCACTACTGTCAGAGGTGACAAGCGAGGACGTATGAAACGGATCCTGACTATTGCCTTACTGGGCTTGGGCGCGGCTACGGCGCTGTGCATTGCGGCGCATGCCGCGCCGAAGGCCGACGGGCGCCCCGACGGCGGCGTCCTCAACTACAGCGAGTACGGCCGGACGGCGACGCTGGACCCGATCACCAGCAACGAAACGATCTCGCTGCGCATCACGGAGCTCGTGTTCAACGGCCTGGTCGGCATCGACGAGAAGCAGGAAATCGTGCCCGAGCTGGCCGAGCGCTGGGAGGCGTCGAAGGACGGGCGCGTCTACACGTTCTTTTTGCGCAAGGACGTGAAGTGGCACCCGCGCGAGGGCGAGGAGTCGAGGCCGTTCACCGCCGACGACGTGGTGTTCACCTACAACATCATGATGCACCCGAAGACCATCACGCCGCTCAAGGTGCGCTACGAGTTCATCGAGAAGATCGAGAAGACCGGCGACTACACGGTGGTATGCACGCTCAAGCGACCGATCCTGAACGCGCTGGCGAAATTCAGCTTCAAGATCATCCCCAAGCACGGCCCGGCGAACTCGCAGTTCCTGACGCGCGAGGACCCGTTCGTGCGCAACCCGATCGGCACCGGCCCGTACATGCTCAAGACCGTGACCGGCGACGGCGAGGTGGTGCTCGTCGCGAACCCCGACTACTTCAAGGGCCGCGCGCACATCGACAAGTTCATCGCCAAGCCGTTCGCCGACCAGAACATCATGGCCCAGGCGCTGATGTTCAATGCCGTCGACATGATCGTGCTGGTCAACCCGCGCAACCTGCCGGAGGTCCAGGGCGACAAGCGCTTCGTGCTGCAGCCCTACAACGCGCTGTCGTACTCATTCTTCGGCTACAACGTGCGCAACCCGCTGCTCGCGGATCGGCGCGTGCGCGAGGCGATCGCGCTCGCGGTCAACCGCCAGGAGATGCTTGACTCGTTCTTCAACGGCCAGGGCACGGTCATCTCCGGCCCGTTCGCCCCCGGCAGCTGGGCGTACAACCTCGACGTCAAGCCGCTGCCGTTCAACCCCGAGCGGGCGCGCGCGCTGCTCGCGGAGGCCGGATTCAAGCCCGGCGCCGACGGCATCATGGAGAAGGACGGCAAGAAACTGGCGTTGTCGCTCAAGGTTCCGATCGAGAAGGAGAGCGAAGCGGTGAAGCGCGTCGTGCTCGCGTTCCAGAACTACCTCAAGAGCGTCGGCATCGCGATCACGGTCGAGTTCAAGGAGTGGCAGGCCTGGAAGGAGGACGTCTTCCTCGAGCACAACTTCGACATCATGTTCGCGTCCTGGGTGTTCGACGACTCGGCCGACATCTCGTCGCTGTTCCACTCGGCCGAAATCGGCTCCTGGAAGAACAACTTCGGCGGCTACTCCAACCCCGAAGTGGACGGGCTGATCGTCGAGAGCAAGCTCACGCTCGACCACGAGAAGCGCCGCACGATCAACCGCAAGCTGCACGCGATCCTCGCCGAGGAGCAGCCGTACGCTTTTCTCTGGACGCTCACCAACTATAGCGCGTACCACAGGAAGGTGCGGCGCGTGCAGATCCACCCGTACAAGTTCTTCTCGTTCGCTGACGAATGGTTCATTCCGGCCAGCGAGCAGAAGTGACGCCGGGATAATTTCAGAGCACCGTTGCACCCCCTCTCCCCGAGGACGCGGGGAAAGGGCGAGGGCGTCATTTTTCTGACAGGTCTTGGAGGACGGCGCTTGCCATGAAGCTCTCCGCGATCAAGCCCGTCAGCCGCGTGCTTGTGCGCGAGCTCGCCATGACCGCGCTGCTGCTGCTCGGCGTGAGCGTGGTGGTGTTCGCCATCCTCTATCTCGCACCCGGCGACCCGCTCAACGTCTTGCTCGAGGGCCAGTTGCCGCGCCCGGAGCTCACCCTAGGCATGCGCGAGGCGCTCGGCGTGCCGCGGACCTGGTACGGCCAGTACGCGGTGTGGTTCGGCAAGATGCTGCAGGGCAATTTCGGCAACTCGATCCGCACCGGCCTACCGGTGCTTCCGGAGCTGGCGCGCGTCGGCGTCAACACGCTCGCCCTCACGCTCGGCTCGCTCGCGCTCACGCTCCTCATCGCGGTGCCGATCGCGGTGCACGCGGCCGCGCACGGCGACACCGCCGGCAACACCGCGGCGACCATCGGCGCGTACATCGTCTCGGCGGTGCCGGTGTTCTGGCTGGGTTACATCGTGGTCTATGTCTTCATCCATCAATTCGGCATGTTCCCGCTGATCTCGGGAACCGCGGCGAAGCAGACGCACGCGTGGCTGTATTTCCTCGTGCCGATCTTCGTGCTCGGGACGGCGAGCGGCACGCTCTCAGAGATGATCCGCCACCTGCGCGAGGAGTTGTCGCGCGTGCTCGCCGAGGACTACATCCGCACCGCGCGCGCCAAGGGCGCGCCGGTGTGGCGCCACGCGTTCAAGGAGGGCTTCCTCATTCCGGTCACCGAGATCATGAGCGCCAAGATCCCGTTCCTGCTCGGCGGCGCGGTAATCGTCGAGCAGGTGTTCAACTGGCCCGGCATGGGGCGCATGGCCTGGCAGGCGGCGCAGGACCGCGACTTCCCGGTCATCATGGGCATTGCCCTCGTCGCCGCGGCGTTCGTGCGTTTCGGCAATCTGTTGCAGCGCGTCGTCTTCACCGCCGTCAACCCGCGCGCGTCGAAAGAATAGGGCGATAAGCGCGCATGCGCCGCTACGTGCAGAGCCCCGGTCCCGTCGGCGAGTTCTCGCAGCTGCCGCTGTGGCAGCGCGCGGAGACGATCGACCTGGTCTATGTCGGCTACGGTCTGCTGGTCGTGGCGCTGGTGCTCGCTTCGTACCTGCTCGGGGCGCTCGGCTGGCTGCCGCATGATCCGCAGGCAATGAACATCGGGCTGATCAACGCGGCGCCGTTCACGCCCGGGCACATGCTCGGCACCGACTTCCTCGGGCGCGACCTGCAGGCGCGGCTCATCCTCGGCATCCAGGCCTACTTCCTCCCCGGACTGCTCGCGATCACGATTTCCGTCGTCGGCGGAAGCGTCCTCGGCACCCTGGCGGGCTACCGCGGCGGCTGGTTCGATACGATCATCACCTACTTCAACAACCTGCTCGACTCGTTCCCGCGGCTGGTGCTGATCCTGCTCGTGATCGCCACCTTCAAACCCGACATCTACTACGTCATGGTCGTGGTCGGCATCACCGGCATGCCGGTGATCGCCAACCTGATCGCGGGCAAGATCGCGTTTCTTCGGCAGAAGAACTTCATCGAGGCCGCGCATGCGCTCGGGTTGCCGGCGCACACGGTCATTCTCAAGCACATCCTGTGGTTCAATTGCCGCGCGCTGCTCGTGATCCAGGCCACCCTCGGCATGGCCGAGGCAATCCTGGTCGAGACGAGTCTCAGCTACCTCGGCTTCGGCGTGCAGGAGCCCACGCCTTCGTGGGGCAACATGGTCCAGGCCGGCGCGAACTATTTCCTGCAGGGAAACTTCTGGCCTTCGACCGCGCCGGCGCTCGCGATCCTCGCGACCATCCTCGGGTTCCAGTTGCTCGGCGACGGGCTTAATAACGTCCTCGAAGGCAAGCGGGGCAGATGATGGAGGCGCCGCTGCTCGCCATCGAGAACCTGCGGACCTACTTCTACTCGCGCGCCAAGCGCGCCTTCATCCGCTCGGTGGACGGCGTCAGCCTCCACGTCGGGCCCGGCGAGACGCTCGGCATCGTGGGCGAAAGCGGCAGCGGCAAGAGCGTCACCGCGCTCTCGGCCGCGGGTCTGGTCAGCGCCGCGCCGGGCGTGATCGGCGGCCGCATCGAGCTGCACTCGCATCGAGCACGTCGCAACCTGCTCGACGGCCTGGAGCGCTACGTGCGCGTCAAAGAGGAGGATGGGCGCGTCATGGCGGTGGAGAAGGACAACCGCGGCTGGCGCAGGCGCGCCGAGGCGTTGATGGAAGGCGTGCGCGGCAAGGAGATCGCCATGATCTTCCAGAATCCGCGCTCGGCGCTGAACCCTTACTCCACGATCGGCACGCAGCTCGTGGAGGCCATCCGCCTGCACACGAGCCTCAAGGGCGAGAGCGAGGCAAAGGAACGCGCGATCCACTGGCTCGAGCGCGTGCGCATCGACTCGCCGCGACTGCGCTTCGACAACTTCCCCTTCGGCATGTCCGGCGGCATGTGCCAGCGCGCCATGATCGCGATGGCGCTCTCCGCCGAGCCGTCGCTGCTGATCGCGGACGAGCCGACCACCGGCCTTGACGCCACCATCCAGTCGCGCATCGTGGAATTGCTTGCCGAGCTCAAGGCCGAAACCGGCACCGCGACGCTCCTCATCAGCCACGACATCGGCGTGATCCGGCGCCTGTCGGACCGGGTCGCGGTGATGTACGGCGGCACGGTGGTGGAGACCGGACGCGCCACGCAGGCGCTCGCACCGCAGGCGCAGGTGCGCCATCCGTACACCGCGGCGCTGCTCGCCTCGATCCCGAGCACCGAGACGATCCGCCGGAAAAGCTATCTGCAGGCGATCGAAGGCGAGGCGCTCGATACGATTGACGTGCCGCGCGGTTGCCGCTTCTACGGTCGCTGCAACCGTGTGACCGAGGCGATCCGCGATCGCTGCGCCGGCGTCGAGCCGCCGCTCGCCGAGGTCGCCCCCGGTCACAAGGTGCGCTGCTGGTTGTACTCATCCACGCCGTCGAGCCTAAACCCGGCACGGGAGCCCAGGCAATGAGCAGCAGCATTCTCGAGGTCACCGATCTGCGCAAGCACTACAGTCAGCGTCGCGGCCTGGTCTCGGTGCTGACCGGCCAGGGGCGCGTGATCCCCGCGGTCGATGGCGTGAGCTTCTATCTCAGGGAGAACGAGACCGTCGGACTGGTCGGGGAGTCCGGTTGCGGCAAGACCACCATCGGGCGCACCGTCCTGCGGCTCACCGACCCGAGCAGCGGGCGTATCGTATTCGACGGGCGCGACATCACGAACCTGAGCCGAGCCGAACTGCGCCCGCTGCGGCGCGAGATGCAGATGATCTTCCAGGACCTCGACGCCGGCCTGAATCCGAAAATGCGGGTGCACGCTATCCTGCACGAGGCGCTCACCGTTTACGAGCGCCCGAGCGACGCCGCGATCGCGAGCCGCATCCGCGAGCTGCTGGAGCAGGTGAATCTCAAGGACAGCAAGCTGGCGAACTTTCCTGCGGAGCTCTCCGGAGGCGAAAAGCGCCGCGTGGGCATCGCGCGCGTGCTTGCGGTGCGCCCGCGCCTGATCGTCGCCGACGAGCCCACGAGCGCGCTCGACGTCTCGATCCAGGCGCAGGTGGTGAACCTGCTGCGCGACCTGCAAAAACATCTGGGGCTTACGTATCTATTCATCTCGCACG
>Ga0209154_1001171_pt1 | contig 15527 bp, 16 predicted proteins | sample GraSoiAngelo_121_FD_185878 | JGI IMG/M metagenome (GOLD analysis project Ga0209154, IMG submission 185878) | Grasslands soil microbial communities from the Angelo Coastal Reserve, California, USA - 14_0919_12_20cm (SPAdes) (version 2) | ecosystem: Environmental > Terrestrial > Soil > Grasslands ... | reverse complement strand
AACCGGTTGACTACGGCGAGCGTATCGAGCAGTCGTTGGACTCGAAACTGCACGCGCCGACGGAGTACGTGTGGAACATGACTTTCGAACGTCAACTGCCCGCAAACAGCGTCCTTAGCCTTTCGTATATCGGACGAGCAGGGCGCAGCCTGCTGGCACGCCGTGACGCTGCAGCGTTCAACAATATTCGTGATCCAAAAAGCGGTATGGACTGGTATACGGCTGGAACCATTTTGGAAAAGCAGCGAGCGGCTGGAGTGGACACCTCGCAGATCGCGCCCATACCGTTCTTTGAGAACCTCCTTCCTCCTAACGCGGTTCAGATCTTCAACGACCCGAACTTTCTCGATGCGGGCTTTGATCCAAGCTGGACCAATACTCAGGCGTTTTACGCCTTCAACAGCCGGACACCCTCTAACCCTGTGGCATTCTTCGGCGGCAATGACTGGACGGATACGGAAGCGATTGTCGATCAAGCCCTAGCTTTTGCGGGACAGCCCACACTGTTTATGCAGCCGCAATACGGCGCTCTGTCCACGTGGAGCACGATCGGGAATTCGAACTATCACGCGCTGACAGCTTCGCTCAGGACGCGTCTCAACAACCTGACCTTCGACTTCAATTACACATGGTCCCATTCTCTGGACGATGCCTCTGGATTACAGTCGGAGATGGGCTATGGTAACAACAATAGCAATGGCGCGTTCATTGTCAATCCGATTCGGCAACACGACAACTACGCCAGCTCCGATTTCGACACGCGGCACAACATCAACGTTGACGGCGTCTGGCAACTGCCATTTGGCAAGGGCAAGCCGCTCCTTGGAGGTGCTCCGGGAGGGCTCGACGCGATTCTGGGTGGCTGGCAGATCTCTGGGATTTTCCGGTGGAACACGGGACTGCCGGAGCCCTCGCCCTACGACGATACGCGTTGGGCAACCAACTGGAACGTTCAAGCGTATGTAACTCCAACTCGCCCGCTCGAGAGTTGTCCAAATCGTCCCACGAATGGCACACCCAAGCTCTTCGGCGGCTGCGATCTCACACAGGTTTACCAGAGTTTCCGGAACGCCTATCCGGGCGAGACTGGTCCGCGGAATTTCCTCCGTTTGCCCGGATACGTTGATGCCGACCTGGGTCTCGGAAAGACTTGGGAGATGCCGTGGAGCGAAGGTCACCAACTCCAATTTCGCTGGGACGTCTTCAACGTTACTAATACTCAGCATTTCGGGTTGATTGACACCAGCCGTACCGGTTTTGGTGTGGTTCGCGACCCTGCCCGCCGCGGTTCGAGACCTCCGGATAATTGGTCGAACTTCATCCAAACCCAGGGGCAGCCGCGCATCATGCAGGTCGGGGTGCGGTATTCGTTCTAGAGTTGTAATAGGCAAGTACTGAAGAGGAGGCGGGTTTGCCTCCTCTTACTTATTTGCAATGAACCGCTGAGGACAACGGTGAAGATGGAAACCCGGATTCCTCGCAGCGGAAGCCGCTTCCAATGACAAAGGCCACTCAATGCGAATCAATACGGTCTTTGCACTTGTCATTCCAGTCTTAACCTTCGTCGCGGGTCAGCGGCTCAGACTGACAAGATAAGTTTCGGAGGCGATTCTTACGCCAATGGCGAGTCGCTCATACGGAAGCGGGTTCGGACGTGCTCCGAGATCAGCTCAATGGCGGCGCGGTTGGCGAGCGGATCAGACTGGGCCAGATATTTCATGGCTTCGACCAACAGGCGCTGTCCTTCTACGTAGCGTGGGTCGGAGGTGCGTTCACGTTTTTTTCGGTTGATGTTGGGTGGGACTGGGATCGTAAATACCTTGGCCATTAAGTCACTCGCTTTGCGTCGACAAAGCTCCGGGTAAAAGTGCTCAGGAATTATCGACTGGACTGGGGAGCAGTATATCGCCTCACGTTCTAATTTTCAGCTCTTATTCTCGGTGGGAAAACCTTATCCCTGCGGCGACACGACTTTGGTCTTGCCGGTCGTCTTCAGTTTGAAAATATTATCGGGAAGTTTCTGATTCAATTGGATATCCGAGTACTTGGCCAAGCGGAAGTCGCCGCTCGGCTCAAATACCTGCTGCTGAACCGAGACCCCGCGCGCGGGATCAACCCACATCAGAATATGGTCAAACATGTTGCGCACGCGGGGGGACTTGGGGAGCAAATCCAGCTTTGTGGTTTGCACGCCGCCTACGTTTTCGCTGCCTTCGTATTTCACGTCAAAAGACTTCAGCAGGTCGTGGCCTCCGCCGCCGAAACCCAGCACCAGGAAGCTCTCGACATCAGCGCGGTTCTTGCCGGGGGCGTATACGGTCACCTGATCGATAGTAGGCTGATAAACTTGCACCTTGCCATCACTGTAGAGGACATTCTTCTGGGTAGGATCTTGGATGTTGGCCATCATCTGCAAGTCCTTCGTCGCCCACCGGAAGTACACTTTCCCCTTTTGTGTGTCAGTTTCCTTGACCACGCTTTGAAACTGTTCCCACACAAAGTCGGCCTGCGCAGCACGAAATTTGGCGGCGGTTTCGTCCATCCGATTCAGAATCTTTTCCAGAGCGGGGCTGGCCTGGGCTTTGGGCGCGGCTTGTGCGAGCAGAGCGCCGGCCGCTGCCAGCACGAGTGTGAGGCCAATCAGGATTGAGCGCTTCAATGCACGGGCCTTTCCAGGTGGATTACATACTGCGTTGCACCCACACCTTGTAGGCTAAGATGCGGCCTGTGTGGTCCCGGACTGTCTCATATTTTGTGATAGTCACTGCGCCGCCTGCGATCGGTTCGATGACACCCATCAATTGCTCGCGGATCTCGTCATCCTCTTTGGCGGTAACCGCCCGGCCCTCAATTTGGTACAAAAATCCACCCTGGGCGTCGGGAAGCACGCTGACGCCGATTGGATGCGGGTTGCGCTCAATCGGCTTGTCCTTGTAGTTGATCCGGTAGGGGGTGAGAAAAACGAACAACAGAATAAGCGTCACCATAATGTCGTAATGGATGGTGCCGCGCTCATAGGACCAGAGAACGTAGCCGCGAATTGTGCGCCACACGGCGTTCATCGGCACGGTGGGGGCATCCGGGATTGTTCTGGTTATGTTCGTAGGTTTCAAGTCTACTCCATGGATCGGAAAAACGAGCGCTTGGTTGCCGGCGCGAGGCCGGTGCTAGATCTTCGTGATCCGGTCGGCTCCCATATACGGACGCAAGGCCTCCGGAACGACGACGGAACCATCGGACTGCTGGTAATTCTCGACAATGGCTACCCAGGTTCGGCCAATCGCCAGGCCGCTGCCGTTCAAAGTGTGCACGAACGCGGTCTTGCTCTTCCCTTCCGGCTTGTAGCGGATGTTGGCGCGGCGCGCCTGGAACGACTCAAAATTCGAGCAGGACGAAATTTCACGAAATAGATGCTGTCCGGGAAGCCAGACTTCGATGTCGTAAGTCTTCGCGGAAGAAAACCCCATGTCGCCTGTGCACAAGGTTACGACTCGGTAGTGAATCCCCAGCTTTTGCAGCACAGTTTCCGCGTTGCGGGTCAGCTTCTCCAGTTCTCCGTAAGAGTTCTCGGGGCGCGCGAATTTCACCAGCTCTACCTTCTGAAACTGGTGCTGCCGGATAATGCCGCGGACGTCTTTGCCATAGGAACCCGCCTCGCTGCGAAAGCAGGGAGTGTAGGCAGTCAGCGAAATCGGCAGGCGGGCGGCGTCGAGGACCTCGTCTCGGTAGAGATTTGTCACCGGAACTTCTGCGGTGGGAACTAGCCACAATTCTTTCTCGCCATGCGGCACGCGAAAGAGGTCGGCGGCAAATTTGGGAAGCTGCCCAGTGCCGTACATGGAGTCGGAATTCACCATGTAAGGCGGCAGCACTTCCGTATACCCGTTCTCACGGGTGTGCAGATCGAGCATGAAGTTGGCGAGGGCCCGCTCCAGACGCGCTCCGAGATCCCAATAGACGGCAAAGCGGGCGCCGGAAAGTTTGGCAGCGCGCTCCAGGTCCAGGACCCCGAGTTGTTCCCCTAGTTCCCAATGTGGTTTAGGGGTGAAATCAAATGCCGGAGCCGTGCCCCAGCGCCGGACTTCAACGTTCTCGTCGGATGTTTTCCCAATGGGAACGCTCTGATGCGGGATGTTAGGGATTCCCGCAAGCAGTTGCCGCAGCCGGTTGTCGTAATCCTCGGCAGCCTTTTCCTGCTCCTGAATTTTCTCGCGCTGGTCCTTGGTCTCAGCAATCAGGGCGCCGGCGTCCTGGCCGCTCTTTTTCAGCTTGGCGATGTCCTCCGAGGCCCGATTTCGCCGCGCTTTCAGGGTCTCGGTTTCGGTAATGAGCTGGCGGCGTTGGGTGTCGATCTGGCGGAAATCCCTGAGGACCTCGGCTGGATCCATTCCCCGTTGCCGAAGCTTCTCTTCCACCAAGGGCAGGTTGTCACGGACGAACGCGAGGTCGAGCATGGAATTAACAAATGTACCGGAAAGCGGGCGCAGAATGCATCTCGCGGAAGGGACCTCGTAGAAACAGCCGTCTCGGCCTGTCCTTCAGCGAAACCAGACGGACCAGACTACATCCACCAGGGTGTGTGTGATTATCGAGGCCAGCAGCTGATGGTTGGCGCGCCACGCCCTTCCGTAAAAAATTCCAGCGATCGCGGCCAGTAGGAGGTAGCGCCAGTCGAAGGTGCCTCCGCGATGGTAATGCGAGAGTCCGAACAGCACGGCTGTCAATGCCAGCGCGCCTCGCCGGCCAAGTCTGGTTTCCAGCAGGTTCTGGAGAATTCCGCGGAAGAACAGTTCTTCCGGCATTGCAATGAAGAGAAATGTGAGCACGGCTCCTGTGACGAAGGGGCCGGCTGCCGGCCAGCGTGGGTGAAAGCGCGTGAAGTCGAGGAGTGTTCCGAGAACGATGCCCAAGGGAAGAAAGAAGAGCCATTCCCGCAGGCCGATTCTGACGGCGCCGGCGGTCGGTACCAGGGAATAGCCGATGCCATCGAGATTGCGAATCACGACGTAGAGATACAAGACGATGTCGACAAGCAGCAGCTTGGGTAAGGCGGCCAGACCGGGATAGGGCCATGCCGGCTCGAGCAGGCGCAAGAGATGGACTCCGAGCAGAACGGCAAGGGCGGCGATGTCTTGCCAAGTGAGATGTGCTTCCAGCTGCGAGCGTCCTAGCAACGTAGCCAGGCCGAGACTGAGGGCGACGATAGCCGCCCCTATCGTCCAGTGGAATTGCCCCGTGGGCAAGGCGAAGACCACGTAGGGAGTTGCCAGCAATCCGGTGAGAAGGATTTGTAGAATTGGAGAGTTGATCTTGTGGCAGATCGATTGACCGGCCCCAAAACCGAAAAACCAAAGCGGCGCCAATAGCAGGGCGGAGCTGGCAAAGGTTGGCGCAAATGGGACTGTCGCTGGCAGCAAAGCGCTCGCCGCTTGCCAGAAAGCGAACAGCAGAGCCAGATAGACCAGAATCGCGCCGATAAGGCGGCAACCCTTCAAGCACTCTCCGAGGGTGCAATTGTAGATGTTCGGTTGGGTGCCTGCGGGACTCGCACATTATGGTATTGCTGTCCCGGCACTTCGGTGTCGGTCTCTCCCATGCCACCGCCCATGCCACCGCTGCGCGGCTTAGTTAGATGGCCATCCGGGCATCTTTGGCTGATTTGACCTCTGGCCTGTAAACTACCAGCGCGATGAAAGCCTCCCCTATTCGCAGCGCTGCCGCCTTATTTGCTCTAGCTTCGCTTTTTGTCGGAGCCGCTTTTGGCTCCGCCTACAACGGGCACCCGAAGCTGGTCGTGGTAATCGTCATTGACCAGTTTCGCGGCGACTACCTGGAGCGCAACCGCGACCAGTTTGGAGATGGCGGCTTCCGCCTGTTCTTGGACCACGGCGCCTACTTCACCGACTGCAATTTCGACTACGCCAACACCCACACTGCGCCCGGCCACGCCACTTTGTTCACCGGAAGTTACAGCAGCGGGCATGGGATTTTGGCTAATGAGTGGTGGGATCCCACGAAACGCCGCATGGTCACCTCCGTACAGGACGATGACTCGAAAATCGTAGGCGTCACCACCGGCGTGCCCGGGGCGTCGCCGCATAATCTGCTGTCCAGCACGCTGGGTGACGAGCTCAAGCTGGCTACTCAAGGCAAAGCCCGGGTGTTTGGAATTTCTCTGAAAGACCGGGCTGCAATTCTCCCGGCGGGATTTGCCGCAGATGGGGCCTACTGGTCTGATGCGAAGACCGGCGTTTGGGTGACATCCACCTACTACCGCAGCGATCTGCCGGAATGGGTGCAGGACTTCAATGCGCGCATCAGCAAATACTTTGCGAACTCAGGAAAATCGCCTGGTGCAAATGCCATACAAGACATGGCCGCCACTCCGCTGGCGAATGCCTGGGAATTGGATTTTGCCCGGGAATTGATTCTCTACGAACATTTGGGCACCGGGCCGGCCACTGATCTGCTCGCCATCAGCCTTTCCGCAAACGACATCCTGGGCCATCGTGTGGGGCCGGATTCGCCTGACATCCAGGCCATGACCGTAGCTTTGGACAAGCAACTGTCCGATTTTTTCAACTTTCTGGGACATCAGATCGGTCTGGCTAACGTCTGGCTCACGCTCTCTGCGGATCACGGCATCGCCCCGCTTCCGACTGTAGCCGCAAAGCTGCGCATCCCAGCGGCTGGCCTGGATGGTGGAAAATTGCAGTTTCAGATCAACTCGCTGCTGAACGCGAGATTTTCTCCGGGGCGGAAGACGGAATTTGTGAAAGCCTTCTCTTACCCATTGGCCTGGCTTGACAATCAGGCTTTTGGAACCCTGAAAATCAAAGAAGAGGACGCGGAGCAAGCGGCAGGCGAGGCGCTCAAGCAGATTGGACTGCGTGGATATTTTACTCGCTCCCAACTGGCTGACGGCGTGGTTCCGGACACCGCCATGGGACACAAGTATTTGCATAGTTACTCGCCGGAGGGCGGGTGGTATGTGATGGGAATCCCGGCGCCCTATAACGTCGGAAACCCCTTGGGCACAGATCACGCTTCGCCGTACACCTACGACACTCACGTGCCGCTCGCTTTCTATGGTCCGCCCTTTCAGCCCGGGACGTATCGCGGGCATTGTGAACCCGTCGACCTGGCAGTCACCCTGGCTTCGCTTCTGGGGATCAACGCCCCAACTCATGCGATCGGCAGAGTATTGACCGAGGCTCTAGTCGCCTCTCATGATGGCTCCGGACGAACCCCGGCTTCTCCCACTCCGATGCCGCCCAAGCCGCTCGGCGACGGGCTCCAGCCCGCGGCTCTGGGGGGGGTTGGCCAATGACCAAGCCCTCCAAGGCGCTGGAGACCCCCAAGCCGGATCTGAGCGTTAGCTTCGCCGGGATTCAACTAAAGAATCCGGTCATTGCCGCCAGCGGCACCTTTGGATACGGCGTCGAGTTCGATGATGTGGTCCCCCTCGACAAGCTCGGCGGCTTCGTCGTGAAAGGGCTCTCACGAGAACCGATGAGCGGGAATCCGCCTCCGCGACTTTTTGAAACCGCCGCCGGCATGTTGAATGCCATTGGGCTGCAGAACATCGGCGCGCGCGCCTTCGTCGACGAAAAGCTTCCCCTGCTGCGGGAGATCAAGAACATCGTCGTCATCGCCAACGTTTTCGGTTACACCCGTGAGGAGTACGAGCGAACCATTCAAATCCTGAATGAGGGCGAAGGAATAGCCGCTTACGAATTAAATGTCTCTTGTCCGAACACGGCCCACGGGGGAACCGTTTTTGGCACCGCGCCCCGGATGCTGGAAGAAGTGGTCGTCACCGCCAAGCGAGTGGCAGAACATCCTCTGATTGTAAAGCTTTCCCCCAACGTGACCAGCATCGCGCAGATGGCGCAAGTCGCCGAGTCAGGCGGGGCGGATGCCATCTCTCTTGTCAACACGTTCGTGGCCATGGCGATTGACGTTGAAACCCGCAAGCCACGGATCTCGAATGTCACAGCCGGACTCTCCGGGCCGGCGATTAAGCCCATTGCGGTGCGCATGGTGTATGACGCAGCCCGGGCGGTAAAAATTCCAGTGCTCGGCATGGGTGGAATCTCAACCGCCGCCGACGTCGCCGAGTTCATGCTCGCAGGCGCAACCGCGGTGCAGGTGGGCACGGCCAGTTATTGGGATCCGTGTGCGACGGAAAAGATTGTCGACGAAGTGGAAGCATGGTGTTGGGAGCATCGGGTGGAGCGGATCCGGGAGCTTACAGGGGCCGTTCTCAGCGAGTAGTCTGCAACATGGGCGTATGGGCGCGCGTCTCTGAGCCGCGCAACAACGGGTCGAAGCCCGTCTCCACCGCTATTGCCAGACCGCCAGGATGGCTCCCATCACGGCGTAGCAAACCAGCTGGTAACCTGTATTAATCAAGTACCGCTTGGTCGGCTTCTTTTCGAACAGCGCTGTCGTCAATTGGATGGTAGTGACAAATCCCAGACAGATCGCGAAGCCTACTTTCATGCCATAACGGACGCTGTTCACGGTTCGGTGGTGAGCTCAACAATTTTGGCCAGCACGCAGGCAGCCAGGAAAAGGCAATCGCGTAAGTTTTGCCGGCTCCCTGGCGCATCTCATCGAGCTTGGACTTGTGGTTGGGATCGTAACCCATTGCCAACATCGAGGGGCGGGCAAATAATATCGGGGAGTACCACAAGCAGCCGATCACCATGGTGGCGATGGCGGCAACCAGAACCGGCAGCAGCCTCATACCCAGGATTTCCAGGGGGCAGCAGCGTCGGGGCGGGCATGCGGCTGTCACTTTCGATATCGTCCGGCATCTAATACTCGGATTCTGAACTGGAGCACTCCATGGCGAAAGCTACCTTTGCCGCAGGATGTTTTTGGGGCGTTGAAGCAACATTCCGTCAATTGCCGGGCGTGGCATCGACCCGGGTTGGCTACACCGGAGGGAAGCTACCGAATCCAACCTATAAGGACGTCTGCACAGACCAGACCGGCCATGCGGAAGCGGTCGAAATCGAATACGACTCGGCAAAGCTTTCTTACCAGCAGTTGCTCCAGGTTTTCTGGGACAATCACGATCCTACCCAGTTGAACCGGCAGGGACCGGACTGGGGTACGCAGTATCGTTCGGCAATCTTCTTTCACAACCCGGAGCAGGAAGCGGCCGCAAAGGCTTCAAAAGAAGCACTCGAGAAATCAGGAAAATTCGCCAGGAAAATTGTGACGCAGATCGTCCCGGCGACGACGTTCTATCCAGCCGAAGACTATCACCAGCAATATCTGGAAAAACGCGGGCTAACCACCTGTCACGTCAAATCTTAAGAGAGCGCGGGCTTCAGCCCGAGTCGAAGGATTCCTACCCTACCCTGCTGGTGCGACCTGTGCTCTAACTACTAACCAAGCGTTCTCGCCAACCATCACCTGGGTAGTGCTTGTTACCAGCGGGTATCGGAATCGTCCGACTGGTCGTCGTGCTTGAATTGATGGCGTTTGCGGTAGGCCAGAATCGTAATGCCGGCGTACAAGAACAGCGGAGGAATGATGAGCACCAGGATGCCGCTGCGCAGCGCCTGAACGAAGCGAGCCGTTGCCGATGCCGCCTGCGTGTAGCACAGGGAGCAGCTCTGCGCCAAAGCCGGCCCCGGCACAAGCAAAGTCAGCCCTGCCAGCACGAGGCCGAGTAAGCTAAGCGACTTTGTCGAAGGTCTCGCCACTTCCCTTTAATGCGCCGAGGGCTGATAGCTCGAATTTGGAGCAGCCCCCAGCATCATGCGAAAGCTATCGGTCCATCCATATTGCATAGCCGCCAGCACAAACAGCGTGAACACGGCAACAAAGATGACAAAGCCCCGCTTCTCCGATCCAAGGTGCATGAAGAACATCGCCGCCAGGCCTGCCTCGACCAGGGCAATGGCCAGCATTCGGCCAAACATCTGCCAGGTGTCAACGTGTTCATAGGCAACCACAAACTGTAAACCGGCGAGCGCCAGGATGACCGCATACACAATCAGAATCTTGGCTAAACCACCTGTGTAGCTGGTCGCTCCCTTATCGGTACTCAACGTGTCATCGCCTCCGATCTAACGCGCCACATTCATGAGGTAGACAAAAGGCACCACGAACATCCACACCAGGTCCACGAAGTGCCAGTACAGGCCGAGGACCTCAATGTCATCGGCATTGTAGCGGCCTCGGTTGTAACGGCTACCTACAGCGACCAGAGCCACCACCCCTGAAACAACGTGCAGCAGGTGTAATCCCGTGACGCTGAAGAACGCCGCCCCGAACAATCCGGAACCCCAGGGGTTCTGGAACAGCCGCACTCCTGCGTGAATCATGCCCAGCCATTCCCGGAGGTGGAGCAGGGCGAAAACAGCGCCCAGCAGAGCCGTTAAGTACACCCAGCGCAGCGCCATTTTCTTGTCTGTTGATTTGGCTGCCCGAACGCCCAAAAACATGGTCAAGCCGCTGGTGATGAGAACGAACGTCATCGCCATAGCGTTGAGTACGGTAGGCGAAAACTTGAAAGGTGTGGGCCAGTTCGGGGTGCCGTTGCGGAGAAACCCGTAAGCCACCAGGCAAGCGGCGAACGTCGCTGCATCGGAGACGATGAACAGCCACATCGCCAGCTTCTTGGTGGGTATCGCAAACGGCGATGATCTTTCCGTGTGTTCCGCCGGGTTCACGGCTACCACATTAGCTTGGCTCACAGCGTGCGCCTCCCTGATAACACTGCAGACTCGGGTGACATCAGAGCCTCATCCAAAGCAGCCACAGCAGGTAAAGCCAAAGCACATCCATAAAGTGCCAGTAGCAAGAGGCTGTATCCAGTGTGCTGCGGCGCAAAGTTGGAACCCGCCTGCTGAGCCTGGTGATCACCAGAGTCAAGCCGCCCAGCCCGCCCAGCATGTGCAGGAGATGGACAGCAGTGAGCACATAAAAAAAGGAACTGCTCGGATTAGTAGCCAGGTATAGCCCCTGCGCTTTCAGTTGCGACCAGGCCACGCACTGCCCGCCGACAAACATCAGACCCAGCCCCAGGGTCAGGTATAGCCAGCACAGGGGAACACCGACCCGATCCTCCAGATCCCGGGCGAAGGCAGCCACGCGCCGGCGCGCAATTTCCAGCGTGACGCTGCTCGCTAACAACACTGCCGTATTCAGGTAAAGCACCGGCGGAAGAACCAAATGCCGCCAATCCATCGCCGAACCCTGGCGCACGATCAGCGCGCTGGTGAAAGCGGCAAACATCATCGTGATGCCCGCCAGCCCCACCCAAATTCCGGTTCGGGACGCAGCCGACGAATGATCGTGTACCCCGCGCACCTTCCCCGCGGCCGGAACCCAATTTCCTCGTCCCCCATTCCCTGAGGCTCCATGCCTCGGCGGATGTCCCGAGTCGATTACCGGCGGTTCGTGAACCGTGGTCGCCATAACTACAAACCCCTTCCTGAGTAACCTAGTATCCTGTAACCCTATGTCGTCATTCCTGAGAGTTTGTGGCCTTTTTCGTTTTCTCGCACGGAGTGATGCTGAAAACAAGCAGCTTACGTGTCGGAAAAATCGCTTCAATCAAAGAAATCACAAACTCTGAGGAGAGCGTCAGCTCTCCGAAGGATCTTGCAGCAGAACCGATGCCTCACGCTGCATCAGCGCCTGCACCTCACTTTTCATCCCGCACCGACTGAGTCTGTTCGGGCGAATCCTGCATAACATAGTCGTCCGACGCCCCATCCACCCCATACTGGTACGGGTCGTGGTACACCACCGGAATCCTGTCGCCGAAGTTGTTAAACGGCGGCGGCGAAGGGATGGTCCACTCCAGCGAAGTCGCCTGCCATGGGTTCTCGGAAGCCGGCTGGCCGCGGAACCGGCTATAAATGAGGTTGTAAAGGAACAGAATCTGGGCTCCTCCGGTAACCAGCGCCGCCACTGTAATGAACTTGTGCACGGGGATGAACGGCTGCATGAAATCGTCTACAAACGCCTGATAGCGGCGCACATTGCCTGCCATACCCAGGTAGTGGAAGGGCATGAAGATGCAATAGGCGCCCACGAAGGTGAACCAGAAATGGATCTTTCCCAGAGTCTCGTTCATCATCCTCCCGGTGATTTTGGGGAACCAGAAGTAGGTTCCGGCGAAAATTCCGAAGGTCGCAGCCAGGGCCATAACCAGGTGAAAGTGCCCTACCACGAAGTAGGTCGCGTGCAGGATGATGTCAATCGAGGGTTGCGCCAGGAAGAAGCCGCTCACCCCGCCGCTGACAAACAGCGAGATGAATCCCAGAGCAAACAGCGAGGGTGAGTTGATGCGCAGTTTCGACCCGTAGAGGCTTCCAATCCAGATCAGCACAATGATGGTTGAGGGAATCGTAATCGCCAGGGTGGGGAAGGAAAACGCCAGCGACGAAAATGGATTCATGCCGCTGACAAACATGTGGTGCCCGTAGACCATGTAACTCAGGAAAGCCAAGGCGCCCATGGAGTAAATCAACACGCGGTGGCTCAGCATGGGCCGGCGCATGTTGGTGATCAGAACGTGGGAAACGATCCCCATTCCGGGCACAATCGCGATGTACACCTCCGGATGTCCGAAGAACCAGAACAGGTGCTGCCACAGAAGGGTGGAACCGCCCGCGTGCGGCTGCAGCGTATCGCTGACGACAAGATCACCGGGAATAAAGAAGCTGGTCCCGGCCACATGATCCAGGAATAACAGAATGCATGCGGGCAGCAGCACCGCGAATGCCGTCAAACCCATGCAGGAGGTGATGAACCACGCCCAGACGGTGAGTGGAAGGCGCATCAAGCTCATACCCTTGCAACGCATGTCCAGCGTAGTGGTGATGAAGTTCAGGGCTCCCAGCAACTGGCCAACGCAGAAGATTGCGATCGAAACTGCCCATAAGACTTGGCCCATCCCCTGTCCAGGTCCGGCAATCGCCCCCAAGGCGCTGAGGGGCGCATAGGCAGTCCATCCGGAAAGGGGAGGGCCATCGGGAACGAAAAAAGCCGCTACCGCGACGCAGAACGATACGAACGTCACCCAAAACGACATCATGTTGAAACGGGGGAAGGGCATGTCCTCCGCGCCAACCTGGATGGGCAGGAAATAATTCCCGAAAGCGGCAAATGGAGCCGTGGTGAGCACGAAGAACACCATGATGGTGCCGTGCATAGTCATCAATTGCAGGTAATATTCGGGAGTGAGAACGCCCCCCGGGGCGCCGTTCTTCGATAAGAGCTGCAAGCCCGGAATATGGACGTCGGGCCATGCCAGGTGTAGTCGCATGATCCAGGAAAGCACCATTCCGATGAGCACCGCCAGCAGGGCCAGTCCGTAGTACTGCTCGCCGATCACTTTGTGGTCTAAGCTGAAAATATGCTTGCGGACGAAGCCGGGCGGGGGTGCGTGGTGTTGAAGCGCGTGCGCCGACATATCATGCATGGTGCTGGCCTCCCAGGCGGACTCGATTCGCAGGCATCTTTGTGGACGCCTCGCCTATTGCATCGTGGCTTGCTGCTTCAGCCAAGTGTCGTAATCCGGTTGCGATAGAACACTGAGATACGCCTTCATGTTGTAATGACCCAGCCCGCAAAGCTGGGTGCAGACGATCTCGAACCTCCCCGTTTTGTTTGCCGTGAAGTGCACCGACACATCCAACCCAGGAACAAAATCCTGCTGGATGCGCAATTCTCTGACGAAGAAGGAATGGCCGACATCTTTGGCGTGCATTAACAAGTGCACTTCTCGGTTCACCGGCACGGCGAGCTCGGCGGTCACAATGTCGTCCTTGGAGTCGGGATCGTGGTCCGGATCGAGTCCGAAGAAGTTCTGCGTGCCTTCATTGATCAAATCGGGGTGAATGGGGCCAAACCTGCCGTCGGGGCCGGGATAGCGGAAATAGAAGGCAAACTGTCCTGCCTGCGCCTGGATCTTCAGAGCATCGGGTTTGGGTGGCGTGAAATAGACACTGGCCCAGGCTTTCGCCCCAAAGATCCCCAGCGCCATAGCCTCCAGGCCGACGAGTAGAACAGCCGCGGTAACCAGACCAGTCGCCCCGCCGGGGAAGTTCCGGATCTTCGCGCTCTTGGGCGTATTCGAGTATTTCCAGACGAACAAGCCCAGGATGAACTGTGCCGCCAGGAATGAGATGCCAGCCTCCACCATCGTCTCAGACAGCTGCTCATCGATCAGCGGGCCATGGGTCGAGATGTCCACCGGCGGCACCCATTTGTGCATCAGGATGGGTATAGCCGAACCGATCGCGATCAGAATCACCGTCACCGCAAAAACTTTGGCCATATTGCCTCGCTGCCCGCCTGGAGTCCGGATCTTGGAACGAACGGCGAGTCCCGCCGCCCCCCGGCGGCGGCAACCGCGATCAATCGCTACTTCGCTTTGAAGGTGAAGTCAGCGGTCGCCGGCTTGCCCGCCGCCACTGTCACCTTCTGCGTTTGAGCGCCGTAAGTCTCTTGCCAGGCGGTAAGCGTGTAGTTACCCGGAGGAACGTTGTCGAGAGTAAAAGAGCCGTTCCCGTCGGAAACCGCAGTAGGGCCTTTTACCACTGCCATCCAGCCATGCATCCAAGGATGGATATTGCACTTCACCGGGATTGAGACTTCTTCATTCGCCCAGGATACGTCGAACGGTTGCGCCCCTGGGGGCTGTGACTTGTTCCACTGCGGGTTCTTGGTGGGTATGGGGTGGATGTTGTGTGAAGTGGGGTCGCTGTTGGTCACCAGGAAATGTTGATTGATATCCAGGGCCACCACGTGGGGAATGTATTGACAACCTTTCTGGTCCCACTTGGGCTTCTCCGAAGGCACTTGGCCCCCGGCGGAAGCCGGCAAGCCCTCGGAAACATAGACGACCACATTCTGCAAGCCGCCATTGGAGCCCACCACGACGTTTTCCAGGGTCACGGGATGGTCGGCGTGCAGTTTCTGGCAGTAGGGCTCCTTCGACATGTCAATCGCTCTTTGATGGGGCGCGGTGCCCGCCAGCTTGACTGTGCCCGTGATCTTGCCCTCTCCGGCGGCGCTCACATTTCGACTCAGCATTAACGCTCCCACAGCCGCAAGCACCAAGGCTGATAGCATTCCTGCGAGTTTGTTCCGAGTTTTCATCAGTTGGGTTCTCCTACTTTCTTTCTTCGAATGCTCATTTGTTTTCAGGATTGGCAGGTGGCTGCGCAGGAGCGCCTGCCGGATTGATCGGTTTTAAACCGAGCTGCTTGGCGATCAGTTTTGCCTTAGTCTTCATGGGCTGCAGGGTACGCAGATAGAACACCAGGTCCCAGGCCTCGTCGGGTTTCACGTTGTCCGCGAACGACGGCATAGGTGAACCATCCAGCCCAGTCATGAAAATCTTGTACAGGTCCCGGTCGGTGGAACCGCACTTGAACCGCGTTCCATCATGGAAGTTGAACGCCTGGATGGGACGATTCTGGTCATCGGTAAGCGTGTCGGCCGAAGGCCCGTTGCCCCGGCCTTCCGCGCCGTGACACTTCCAACAC
>Ga0209154_1001169_pt1 | contig 15542 bp, 13 predicted proteins | sample GraSoiAngelo_121_FD_185878 | JGI IMG/M metagenome (GOLD analysis project Ga0209154, IMG submission 185878) | Grasslands soil microbial communities from the Angelo Coastal Reserve, California, USA - 14_0919_12_20cm (SPAdes) (version 2) | ecosystem: Environmental > Terrestrial > Soil > Grasslands ... | reverse complement strand
ATGGTGTTCTCTAACAGAAGTCATATTGTGAAGCCCGGAAACCGTGTGACCGTAGTCATCGGTACTTTTCGGGCGCAAGGACTGGTGGTCGAGGCGAGTACCCTATCGCACACCCGCTAATCACCGGCTCGGAAGAGGCATCCGAACTGGTCGTCTGCTAGCTAGAGTGGTTCTCAACGTCGGCTCAGGATTTTCATGGATGTGCATTGGCGACCATTCGCAAGGTTTGTGCTGGATGCGGGCGCGAACTGTCCGGCTCGATAAATCTCCTCCTCTTTCCCGTGTTTGCCCACGTTGATTCACGGGAGTCCGGAAGAACAAGGGTACCGCTGGGCGAATGGGTCAGCAGCACTTTGACTTCGCTCATTTCCGAAGCCCCGCGGTTTACGCGGGTAGAAAATGGATCGCTGGAAGTAGCAGTTCGAGGAAACATTGTCGAATAACCACGGAGGCTACACACAATGCATTTTCGCAGCCTGGCAATTCTTGTCCTAACTTCGATGGGACTGGCGCAGGCCCTTCCCGCTACCGCGCCCGCTAACCCGGGAAAGGCCCCGCGCAAGGCGACCGGTCTCCGGCCGAGCGGTGCGGTACCTGTGCCCATTAGTGGCCACGTTGGTGCCGACGACCCTGTTATCACTATACAGGGCATCTGTGACGCTCCTGCTGCGAGCAAAACGGCAAAGCCGAGACCTAATTCGACCTCAGCATCCCATAAAGCAGCCGACTGCAAGACGGTCATTACTCGCTCGCAGTTCGAGCGCCTGGCCGCTGCCTTACAACCAGACATGACCCCGTCCTTTAAGAAGAAGCTGGCTGAGCTTTATCCCACCATGATTATCATGGCTCACACGGCTGAGAAGCGAGGATATCAAAGCAAGCCGAATTTCAAAGAGTTGATGGAGTTTTCCCGTATTCAGATACTCTCTACAGAGCTGAATCGCGCGGTAGAAAAGGACGCACAAGAAGTTACACCCTCGGACATTGAGAAATACTACAAAGACAACCCTGACTCCTTCGAGCAGGTGACCGTGGACCGGATCTTTATCCCCAAAGGCCGACGCAAGCAAGCCCCAAACGAAAAATCGAGTGCCGAGACGGCGGAGGAATCCGCGGAGTCTGGCAATAATACGATGAAGAACGAGGCGGACGCTCTCGAAACGCGCGCTGCTGCTGGGGAGGACTTCGATAAATTACAGAAGGAAGCCTTCGAATTGGCCGGACTAACCCCTCCCCCCTCAAGCACGAACGTCAAACTTACGCTGAAGGAATTGCCAGCGGATGAGCGGGCAATTCTCGACATGCAGCCTGGCGAAATATCCCATGTTTTCCCTGAGAGCAACGGATATTTCATCTACAAATTCTTGTCCAAGGAACGAAAGCCCCTTGACGACAAAACGCAGGAGGACCTCAAATCCAAACTGTCACAACAACGTTTCCAGCAGACAATGGATCAACTCCATAAATCGTTTTCGGCAACGCTAAATGAGGCTTATTTCGCACCGGAGGCGCAAGCACGCCCCCAGCGTCCCATGCCAGTTCCTAGGCCTGTACCGCAAGCAGGTACGGGACCGGCCACCACTAGCGCGGTGGCGGTTCGTCGGCCTGCCTTGGTGCCCGTGACGACTCCGGCGGCTCCAAATACCGAAGTGCCGGGCAGCGATAACCACAACCCTGGTGCCCCCCCCGCGGAACCTCAGAGATAAATATAAATAGATGGACATCTCTAAAATAATCGCTCGAACCTTGGTGGCAACACTATTCAATCTTCTGACTGTGTTCAGTGTCGGGCAGGATCGTGCCAAGAGCACGCCGCAGGGGACACAAAGTGCACAGCCAGATAGCAACGAAACTAGAGCTCCCGGAGCAAGAATCACTTTCAGCTCGCGCGATCGGGAGACAATCCGTGTCTACTACAAGAATCTGTCCGCTAAGCTAAGTCATGGCACGGTCGGCCGCGGTGTCCCCCCGGAGCTTCAGTTGAGCGTCGAGCGGGATGGCCTGTTGTCGCCCTATTTGCTAAGACGACTTACGCCATTTCCGCCCGAGTTAGACCACCACCTGCCGCACTTGCCTCCGAACTACCTGCGTGGCTCAATTAATGCTGACATTTTGATCGTGGACGCGCGTACCAATCGCATCGTGGACATCGTCCACAATTTCTTGTCGTCCTGACATGCCAGGCTGCCGTGTCATGGACCGGATGCTTAAGGCAGGTTAGGGAAAAGGGTCTTATACATGTGCAGGAAGAATGTCTGTATTGTGATGGTGGCCTTGATGGCAAGCTACGCGCTGGCCCAGGGTCATACTCGACGACCCCAGCCCAGACCACCGGTCGTTGGCCTGCGAGTCATGCACGGACCTACGACAGTCACGGGGGAGGGAACGACCACGCCGTCGGGGCTGAAATACTGGGACTTGCAGATCGGGACCGGGGGGGTGGCAACCCAGGGGAAGGCGGTAAAAATCCACTACACCGGATGGCTGGAGTCTGGGAAAAAGTTTGAGAGTTCGGTGGATGAACGGCAGCCGGTCATCTTTTTGCTTGGCTCTTCTAAGGTGATTCAGGGTTGGAATGAGGGCATCGAGGGCATGCGGGTCGGCGGCAAACGGCAGCTATGGGTTCCCCCATCCCTCGCTTACGGTCATCGCGGCTCGGAGGTCGTTCCCCCGAATTCGACCCTGATATTTGAGATCGAGATTCTGGGCGTTCAGTAGACAGTTCAGGTACCCCGTGCCCCCGTGCTCCGAATAAAAGCTGAGAACGACATTCTGGCCGACCCCGAGTGAGGACTTCTCGTAAGGCAAATAACGGCTCAGCACCAACCTAGGCCAGCAGCCCAGCAGCGCAACATTGAATCTGCGCCGTGGCGGCGTCGATTGTGAGAAGCTAGCAGCAGGAGTGCCTGTCAGGCAATCGGGCCGCGAATCACTGGTTCGAAGGATTGTGCGGTTGCTCGTGCGAATGCCCAGGACTCGTTGGCGGTTCGGGAATGATGCCCCCGCACGGTCCCAGCTCCTTCTGCGTCGTTTTTCCGGGACGCTTTTCTTTCTCCCGATCCTGCTCCGCTTGACATGCCTTGAATTCCTCGAGTTGCTTGGCCGGGATGATCTTTGCGATCTCCTGCTCCGTCTCTTGGTTGATCTGACGGATTCTGTCACGCTTCTTTTCCGGAGTCAGGGTAGCGTCGGTACAAACCTCGTTTACCCTCCCCTTAGCATTATCTTGGATCTTCCACCGCTGGTTCATGGCCGCAGGGGAAATACCGGCCTGCCTCCAGCAGAGAGGTGACCGCGCTCGATGAGCGGAGCGGCCCGGAGGTGGTTGCGTGGAGTCAGCTGGAGCCTGCGCCGTACTCTGTTCATCTGAGGCCGTGGGAGCATTCTGGGCCGTACCAGCGAGCGATGGAACAGGCAAGAACAAGAGCAGAACCACACAGACTCTACTTCCGGAAACTCGCATACTTGTAACTCCCTGCAAACCACCATTGCGAAGCGGGAACAGCCATCCGCTAATCTTAATCTTGGGATGATACACCCAACCTTACCCCACCTGATCTTTTTCGCGACCTGCCAGCAGTTTGTAAATTTATTGCAAGAATTTTTTCTCAGACTTCCTGTATCTAGTTGAAGACGTTAGCCGGAGCAAGGTTCGTCCCGAGCCTTCATTCATCTGGATGTAGACAGTGATCTTTCCACCTTTCTAAACTGTGGTCGTGGGATTGGCCACCGCCGAATCTCCGCTCCAGGCTGGTTGACTGGCGATCGAAGCGCTGGAGGTTAGTTTTCTGGGTTTTCTGCCTTCCCCCGCCTTCCCCCTCGGGCCTGTCCTCCTGGGTGACACTTATGCCCTCGATTCCACCGCGCGTCGGCAAAGCCGCCAGTGCTTATCGGGTTTCTCGATCGGCTGCGCCGCGAGGAAATCGTCTGATCTGCATCGAGCGGCCTCGGCTCTTTGACGGTCTTTCCCTGAGCGAGTGCACGGAAGTAGTCTCTTGCGCCCAGCTTAAATGCCTCCGACCCAAAGAAAACATCTCGGGACATGACTACGCTGTGCACCCTATCTCTCTTCTCCTCCGCGGTCGAGTGAAGACCGTGCGACTCAACCGGTTCGGGGTCCAGGTTGTTCTCAGGATAGAAGAAGCGGGTGACCTGGTAGGCGAACTGGTGCCGGCATTCGGGCCTCTCGACCGGTTGAGAGTCCAGGCTCTGGAGGCGTGCCAAATCCTTGGCTGGGCGGACGAAACATTCGGCACCCTTTGCGAACGATTTGCCAGGCTGGGTCGCAACAGCGTTCAAATTCTGGATGAGCGTCTACGAATCCTGGAAGAGCGCTTTCTGGAACTTGCCACAGAGAGTGCCGACTCCCGACTGGCGCGGATGCTCATCCGCCTGCTCGGTGAGAAGAGATCTCCGGCCGGCCAGCTTGTCAAGATCAGTTTCTCCAATCTTGAGTTAGCACAAATGACAGGTATGTCGCAGTTCACCGTCAATCGACTCCTCTCAGGTTGGCAGCAGTGCGAAATCATACAGCGACAACGGAAGGCGGTCTACTTATTGGATCTCCCGGCCCTAACCCGCATCGCCGGCACGAGAATGTCAGATGGCTCCCCCACCCGAGCCAACGGCGCTGGGTCGTCTTCGACCGTAACGTCTCAGCCCGTTGCCTGATTCGTTCGCGTCTTCTCTCGGGGAAGATCGCTCGTTCTTGTCCTCTTTAATTGTTAAGCAAATTGTTAAGCAAGAGACGGCTCTTAACTTACCCTGAAGACTTAGGATCAGTCTCTGGATCGGCCTAGATTTTCCGCGACATCATGACGATTGTCCTCGCGAGCCGCGCACCCTGTTACCACCGTACCACCAAATCCCCCCAGTGATGATCGGGATAACCGATAGCCCATTTAATCACCTTCGTTTTAATTGGCCTGGACCGGGAGCAGCCGCAAGGTGCTATATTCAAAGGCCTACAAATGAATCTGGGGTCTCTTTGCGTAAAACTCGTCGTCGGCGCTGCGCTGACTCTTCCAGCGCCTTGGGTCTCGGGACAAGACGGCCTCGAAGGCGCATGGTCGCGGGCGAACCTGCCATCGCCAGCCAATCTCGGGGTGCCCTTCACTCAGACGCTTGCCGCTGCCGATTTCGACGGTGACAGCAAGGTCGATGGCGCTGTCCTTGTCGATCATGGCTGGCCTCGGTCTCAGGGCAGCATCCGCACCATCGAGCTTCATTTCACCAGCCGGGAGAATGGGGACCTCACCTTTGAGTCCAACGAAACCACGCTGGCGATAGCAGCCTTGGATGTTAACAGCGACGGCGCAACCGACATCGTCGTCGAGCAGCCTTTCACCCACAAACGTCTCCACGTTTGGCTGAACGAAGGGCGCAGCGGTTTTCGCAAGGTCGGGAGCGAAGATTTTCCATCCACGGACGCGGGAAATTGCAAACCGCTGGACGTTCTTGCGCAGCGGCCAGACAGTCCCGCCCTTTGCCTGGCGGCGCAGCGTGGTTCGGAAATCGCCCTCCCGGCCGCTTGCTCTTTGTTGTACAGCTCCTCCTCCGATCACGAGCAAGCGCTACGTTTCAGATCGCCAATTGGATCGCGTGTGGTTCAACCGAGCTCACCCCGAGCACCTCCTGCATCGGACTCTTAGGAAAAACCAATTTAAGCACTAGGGCGCCGTAAACCGGGCGCATACCTCGATATTGCCTTTTGTGGCGGCTCGCTGAGAGAGGCATGAGACGGGCCTTGTCACGCTGTCTTTCCCGAGACTGCGCGTTTGGCTGCTTGTAAGAGAAGTGAATCAATGAAGCTAAATCTGGGCGTTTATCTATTTGATGCATTTGCCATCGCGCTCGGCGTGTCGCTGCTGCTGACCGGCTGTAATCACCCGAGTCAGTATCAAGCCAAAGCTGGTGGGGAGGACCTGCCGGCTGATGGCCCGGTTCGCTACGTCAAGGTCATACAGCAGACCCTGCCCGAGGCACTGGATCTTGCGGCAAAGGTACAGGCTGACCCCACGAAGATAGTGCGGATTTTTCCGCCGGCAAGTGGCCGTGTTCTCTCGATCGACGTCAAGCCCGGTGACCATGTCCGCCGCGGACAAGCTGTTGCCAGCCTAAGCAGCGCCGATGTCGCCAATGCGCAGTCAGATTACGCGAAAGCCAACATCGAAGCGGAGCGTGCAACCCGAACTATGGAGCGGCAGAAAGTCCTCGTCGACCGGGGCGCTGTAGCCGAAAAGGATTACCTCGACGCACGTGCTCAAGCGGATGAGGCACGCGCGGAACTCGCCCGGGCCAAGCAGCGGCTCGACATGCTCAACGTCAGCCCTTCGACGACAACGGATCGTGTCACGCTGGTTTCTCCCGATAGCGGTGTAGTCCTGGACGTCAGCGCTGCGCCTGGCGAGTTCTCCAAATCCCTCGAATCAGCGAATCCCTTGATCACCATTGCCGACCTCAACACAGTCTGGATCGTAGGCGACGTTTTTGAAAAGGATGTTGCCAAGGTGGGGCGTGGCAAACCGGCCACGGTCACGCTCCAGGCGTATCCCGGACAGCAATGGAGCGGCCGCATCGACTCTCTTTCTGGGGCTCTCGACGCCACAACCCGAAGTCTGAAAGTGCGGGTCGTGCTTCCCAATCGCGATCGGCGGTTCAAACCGGAGATGTTTGGGACGATTCAGGTGGAAGCCGGAGCCCATCCGGCGCTAGTCGTTCCCGCGACAGCAATCGTCCGCGAGGGCAACGCGACGATTGTCTTCGTGAAGAGCGCCGGAAAGCCGGAACAGCGGACGGTAACGGTTGGGCAGACGGTCGATGGAAATGTCGAGATTCTGACCGGCTTGCACGCCCGCGATGAAGTAGCGGCCGACGGCGCCGAACTTCTCAAGGGAGGGCCGCCCGAGTGATGCAAGGCTTGATCCGCACCGTCCTTCGCTATCGGGTGGTCGCCCTGATCGGCATGGCGGCATGGCTGGCCGCCGGAACTTGGGCGCTTCTGCGGCTCGATATCGAAGCCTATCCCGATCCCTCCCCACCGCTAGTGGACGTCATCACGCAGAACCCATCCTGGTCGGCGGAAGAGATGGAACAGCAGGTCACGGTCCCGATTGAAACCGCCCTGAACGGGATTCCACGGCTTGAGTACGTGCGCTCCACCAGCCTCTTCGGACTCAGCGATGTGAAGCTGTACTTTGACTTCGACTCAGATTACTTCCGGGACCGACAGGAAGTTCTCAATCGTCTGCAAACCGTGACTCTTCCGCAGAACCTGCAGCCGCAGCTGTCGCCCTGGTCGGCCGTCGGGGAAATTTACCGCTACCAGCTCAAAGGCGATGGGTACAGCCTAAATGAGATCAAGGCTGCGCAGGACTGGTTTGTGCGCCGCGAACTGAAGCAGGTGCCGGGCGTCGTCGATGTAACCAGTTTCGGCGGCACCACAAAGCAATACCAGGCAGAGATTGATCCGCAAAAACTGTTGGAATACAACATCACGCTTTCGCAGGTGCTTTCGGCAATCGGGGCGAGCAATCAGAACGCGGGCGGCAATTACCTGGAAGTCGGCGCTCAAAACGTCAATGTGCGTGGTTTGGGGCTGCTCAAGAGCGTGTCTGAGATGGGCGCTGTACTGATTGCCGAGCGGAACGGCGCGCCAATCTTCCTCCGCGATGTTGCCGATGTGCATGAAGGTTACCAGCCGCCTCTCGGCCGAGTGGGGCGAAACGGCGAGAGCAACATCGTGAAAGGCACGGTGCTGCTGCAGCGCGGAGAACAATCCTTGCCCGCTCTCGAGAGCCTGAGAAACAAGATTCGAGCCCTGAATGGAGGACTTCTTCCTCGCGGTATTAAGGTCGACGCGATCTATGACCGCACGTCCCTCATCAACACCACGACGGAAACCGTGCGGCATGTCGTGCTCACCGGATTATTGCTCGTCACCCTGTTGCTCCTTATCTTCCTTGGCGATGGGCCGCTTGCATTGGTAACTGCCCTGACGATTCCCTTTGCCGTGCTGTTCGCCTTCGGGTTGATGTCGGGCACCGGACGTTCTGCGAACCTGATCTCCATCGGCGCCATCGATTTCGGCATCATCGTCGATTCCGCCATTGTCGTGCTGGAAAACATTTACCGGCGCATGCACGAAGCCACCAGCGACGAACAGGAGCTTGATCGCATCGCCGAAGGCACGGGGGAAGCAGCCAAGCCGGTCTTGTTCGCTACGCTTATCATCCTGGTTGCCTTCATCCCGCTGTTTACCATGCAGGGCGTGCCGGGTCGGATCTTTGCGCCAATGTCAGTGACGTACGGGTTTGCCTTAACAGGCGCCCTGATCTTCGCTCTGGTATTTGCGCCGGTTCTGGCCTCTTACCGCCGTGCGGTTCGCACCGGACACATCGCCGACACCCGTTTAGTGCATGGGCTAAAGCACCGCTACGAACGGCTGCTCATTCGCGTCATGCGAAACCGCAGATTCGTGATTCCTGTCGCGGTTGTGTTCTTGTTGGTCTCCCTCGCCCTGTTTTGGGTCATTGGCGGCGAGTTCATGCCGAACCTTGAAGAAGGCAATCTCTGGATTCGCACCACGCTGCCGCAGGATGTCTCGTTCGACTACGCCACGCGCCTGGCGGATGAGATGCGTGGCATTCTGCGCTCCTTCCCCGAAGTCGAGCAGGTCGTCTCTCAGGTCGGCCGGCCCGACGATGGCACCGATACCACAACCTTCAACAATATTGAGTTTCAGGTTGACTTAAAACCGCCGTCTTCCTGGAAGACCGCCCGCGGCAAGAACGACCTCATCCAGAAAATGAATCAAGCCCTCCGGCGCTATCCCGGAGTGGCGTTCAATTTTTCTCAAAACATCCAGGACAACGTCGAGGAGGCCATGTCTGGGGTGAAAGGCGAGAACTCTCTCAAGCTCTTCGGTGACGACATCGACGTGCTGGCCAAGACGGCCGCGCGGATCCAGAATCGAATGGCAACCGTTCCCGGCATTACCGATCTTGCAGTTTTCCGGGAGACCGGGCAGCCGAACCTGATTATCTCCATTGATCGTACTCGGGCGGGACGCTATGGGCTGATGGCCGCCGATATTAACGCGGCCGTGCAGGCCGCCATTGGCGGCGCGGCGGTAACGCAGATTCTCGAAGGCGACCGCCGGTTTGATTTCGTCGTTCGTTACAAGCCGGAGTATCGCCAGAACCCCGAAGCCATGAAGAACATTCTCCTGTCCACTCCAGACGGCAACCGGGTGCCGCTGGGGCAAGTGGCGGAAATCGGCTTCCGCGAGGGCGCCTTCATGGTCTATCGCGAGAACGGCCGCCGCTATATCCCGATCAAATTCAGCGTCCGGGGCCGCGACTTGGCGGGAACCATTCAAGAGGTCCGAGCTAAGCTCGAGCACGATGTTCGCCTGCCCGAGGGATACCACTACGAATGGGCCGGCGAGTACGACAGCCTGCGCAAGGAACAGCAGCGCCTCGCAATCATCATTCCGATCACGGTCGGCATGATTCTGGCTCTGCTCTATGTCTCCTTCAATTCCATCCGCGATGCCTTGGCCGTGCTCTCGGTGCTCCCCTTCGGCATTGCCGGCGGCGTGCTCGCTCTGCTCGTCTCAGGTACACCCTTCAGCATTTCTGCCGCGGTTGGCTTTGCGTCGGTGATTGGCGTCGCGACCCTGGGCGGGTTGGTCTTCGTGGCCGGAATCCGCCGTGCCGAAGCGCACGAGCACGGCATTCAGCACTCTATCATTCGCGCCAGTGTCGGTGAAATGCGCGCCGTGCTGATGGCCTGTTTGGCTGCCGCTCTTGGCCTCCTGCCTGCCGCGCTTTCGCATGGGATTGGGGCCCAGGCACAGCAACCGCTGGCGCGAGTGGTCGTCGGCGGGATGATTACAACCTTGGCGGCCATTCTGATTGTGGTTCCTGTTATAGCGAGCCTCGGGTTGGTTACCAGCGAGGCCGCGCAAGTGTGAGGAGGTTTGAGAACGTGCTGAATCGACTACCTGCCATCCGCGTCGGATCCGGCAGATTCTTCGCCTTAACCGCATTGCTTGCCGTCTCTCTCTGCCAGGCAGCCTTCGCCCAGCCGCCGAGCTTCACCTGGGACGAGATTCGCGACAAGTTCTTGCTCACCAATCCGACCTTGCAGGCACAGGCCCAGAGTATCGAGTCCAGTCGCGCAAGCGAAATCACGGCTGGCCTGCGGCCGAATCCGCAGTTTCAAAACGACACCAGCTCCGCGACGATCGGCATTTATCAGGAGTTCGAGGTCGCGGGCAAGCGGCCCGCCCGGCTCGAAAGCGCTCGCTTGGGTACCTCTATCGCACGAACTGACTTCGCGAACGCCCGCCGAACCCTCATTTTCCATCTGCGGCAGGCCTTTGTCGCCGCCCTGCTGGCCAAGTCCGATCTCGATTTCGCCCAGAAGAATCTCGTGGATTATCAGAAGGCTGTCGATCTCAACCGCCTGATGCTCCAACAAGGGACAATTTCTCGCGGGAGCTTTCTAAAAATCGAGCTTCAGACGCTGCAACTTCAGACCGACCTATCTGACGCGACGCTGGCATGGAAGACGGCGAAAGCGACGCTGCGAGCATTGGTGGGACCTTCCAACCTTCCGCAGGAATTCGAGGTGCAAGGAGACCTGCGGGCCATTCCGCCGGAAAGGAGCCTGTCGGAACTCCAGCAGCTTGCCCTTTCCAGCCGTCCGGACCTGAAGTCCTCCGAGACCAACAGAGAAAAGGCCTTGGCTGACCTCGATCTGGCGCGGGCCAATCGTTGGCCCAACCCTACCATCGGCACGTCCTTTCTTCACAGCGGAAATGAGATCGGTGGGCCGAGCTGGTTTCAGCCGTTTTACCCCAAAGGCGGCGTCGCCAACGGCATGGGACTGGGAGTTGCGTCATTTTCCGTCCCGCTTTTCAACCGCAATCAGGGAGAGGTCGCACGCGCCAGGTCCGAACAGCTCAGGGCGGACTTTCTCGTCCAGGCCGCCCGTAACCAAGTCCTCGAGGAGGTCGAGACCGCATATGCCTCCTTGGAGTCGAGCCGCGATCGAGTCCGGCTCTATGAGGAGACCTATCTGACCCAGGCCAAGGAATCGTTAGATATCGAAGAATTTTCGTTTCGCAACGGAGCCGCATCGATTCTCGATTTCCTGGACGCGGAGCGAACGTACCGCGCCCTCGAACTGGCATATCGCCAGCAACTTGCGATCTACCTGTCAAACCTCGCGCAGCTCGAGGCCGCCGTGGGAGCCCCGGTCACGCCTTGAGATACGGAACATCGTTCGTAGTGAAGATCGCGGGATGAATCTTATTTAATAGGAGATGCCGGAACCAAGGTTGAATTGCGCCAGAATGGCGGCACGGTTTTGCCTGCGCATGTGGATAACGATGAAATTGAGGATCATCTTGGCTGCGCTGACCCTCACACCGGCCCTGTGGGCATACCAGTCGTCTGAGACCGCCAACCTTCCTTCGGCTCCGAGCCAGACTCAGGTGTCCAAAGACAGCGATCCAGTTACAGTGCTTCCGCAACACCAATGGAAGCGCTTCTGGTTTTCCGGGCAGATGAACATTATTGAATTGAACAGGGGCACGGTGGGTTTCGCTCCCTTTACAGCGGTCCGGCGGCTCGGCTATCGGCTGCGAGCGACATGGTATTCGACCTCGAAGAGGCCAGCGGAGGCGGTATCAGCAATTCCAATGGCGGGATTTACTAACATCGACGTGGTCCGAATTCCTGGGGAGGGCTCGCCGCTGAGTACCGCCCTTGCCTAGCCAGGGCAACCGTTCGCTACGTATTCCCGTTGAGTCGGGACCGGGAAGAAGCGGAACCGGGGCAGCAGGGTGTGCTCACCAGTCTGCCGGTCAGGCGGCTGGAATTTCACGTCGGTAAATTCCCGCTTCCCGATTTTCTTGACGGGAATGCGATCGGCAGCGATAGCCACTTACAGTTCATGAACTGGACGGTCGTTAACAATGGCGCCTGGGACTATGCTGCCGACACTCGCGGCTACACGGTTGGCGTTTTGGCCGACCTCGATGCACCTCACTGGTCTTTGCGCTTTGTCGAGGCACTGATGCCGAAAATTGCCAACGGCATTGACTTCGAATGGAATCTATCCCGGGCGCGTGCGCACAACCTCGAACTGGAAGTGAGTCCCCGTCTGCTGGCGAATCGCAGCGGCAGAATTCGCCTGCTCGCGTATCGCAACGTTGCCGACCTGGGCAGCTATCGACAAGCGATCAGCGATTTTCTGGCACACCGCACCGCGACTCCGGACATTGAAGCCACTCGCCGTTTCGGTAGAACGAAAAACGGTATTGGCTTGAATGCCGAGCAGGAGCTGAGCACCTCGCTGCGCGCTTTTACCCGCCTGGGCTGGAACGACGGACGCAACGAATCGTTCGCCTATACGGAAGTGGACCGCACCGCCAGCTTCGGGGCTGACTTCGCCGGAGACGACTGGCGTCGTAAGCACGACAAACTGGGAGCGGCTTTTGTGCTCAATGGCCTCTCGGGAGACCACCGCCAGTATCTCGCGCTGGGCGGGCAAGGATTCCTTCTCGGCGACGGCCATCTGACCTACGGCCAGGAGAAAATCTTCGAGGGCTATTACACCGCACACCTGTGGCGCGGCGTGCTTGGGTCATTGGATCTGCAGCACATCAATAGTCCTGGGTACAACCGCGATCGTGGGCTGGGCCGGTTTGGGTGCCGGCGGGGAGGTTGCACGTGGATTTCTAGACGCACGCGAGCTCAATTGAACTACGCCTCCCGTTTGTCGGCCGGTTGTCGCTCTTCGACTCATTGCTGTTTAAGTTGTAGGTCACAGTAAATTTTGGCCCCGGCTTTCCACTCAATATCCTCAGGAGAACGCAATGGCCACCGCAGCACTCCTGGAACCGGCGAGGCAAGAGTCGGGGAGGGAGGAACACGTGATCAGCCGGATACGCGGCCGGGCCGCCGGCGCTCGACGAACTCTTGATGCGCCGCTACAACCAGTTCTTGTATCGCGTGACGCGGGCCAATTTGCCCGACGACCGAGAAGCCCAAGACGTGATGCAAGATGCATGCGTTCGTGCCTATCAAGATGTGGCTGACTCGAATTGCCCGTCACCAAGCCTTGGGCTGTTCTCGCCGTCGCTCAAGGTTTCAATCCCTCGGCAATCTCTAACCGTCCAGCGGAGACGTTATGAGCACAGCGCGAAGTGATGTTGCTAAGGTCCGATATTTCCGAGCGGTTACTTCAATGCTCGGATCTCGGCGACCAGGGTTTTGATGTCGTCGGCAGTTAGCTTCTCTTTGAAGCTTGGCATTTTGGGCGTCGAGGTGCTGTTCCCATCTTCGATGGCCTTGGTCAGCTCGCTTTCTGGTTTGCCGGCTACGGTTTTCAGAGCCGGAATCTTCATGTTCGCCTTGCCTTCCGCATTGGAACCATGACAAGGAACGCAACGGGCTTTGTAGTTAGGGTCGTTGGTTAGGTCCTCACCGCAGGCCGCCGAAACGAGCGACGGCACCAGGAAGAAGAACGTGAACAATAGTCTTTTCATTCTTGCAGCCTCTCCTATTTGTCAATATCCGGCAAGAATGCTTGCCGTACAAATCCGTGAGTGCAACCTTGCCGACTAGCCCTTTAGAGGACGGGTGGACAGGCCCGAACCTGGCGCGGCCGCAGCCGGGCTATGCGGGTGTCCATGACAAGTCAGGGTGCACGAGTTGGTGTAGCGATCGTAGGAAATGGGAGCCGCCCCATTGGGTGCAACCACGTTGACATCAAAATTGACCATTCTTTCTCCCGAAGCGTTTCCACTCTGCGCCCCCATGCCGTGCGCCGTATGGCAGGTGGAACAGGAGAAGCCATCATTAATGTGCCTGCCATGTTCGCTGAAACTTGTGTTCGCCAGGATCTGATCGAGGTCGTGGCACTTCCCGCACAAGGCATAGGGCCCGTTAACCGTGAGATCAGGATTGGGAAAAAGGTTTGTCATCCACTGTCCCGGAGCCGGAGCTTGGCCCAGCTCGTAGCGACGCTCCAAAATGTGGAAGAATTTCGATCCGTGAGGGCCATTGGGTCCAGCGCCGCCAAATTCCCGATTGTCATCGCTGTTGTGGCAGTCGGTGCACAGAATGCGCGGGCCCATCGCGCGCGCGGAGCTGGTTCCATCCAGATTCAACATCTGGCTGCGCAAGCTCGGCTGCGGCAGGACGCTGCTCCGCTCATGCATCACCGGGTGGCTCGAGGAGGAGGAGGGGCTGAACTCCGGGATCAGGTTCAGAGGATCAGCAGCGGTGACTTGCCGAACGGGAAGGTAACCATACTTTGCCGCATTCGTCGCCTTTCCTGAACTGGTGCCGTGGCAACGCAGACAGTTTTCGAACTGGTTGAGAGCAGGGCTGAGAACCGTGATGCCATCCGCCGAGCTGATGCCCACCGCTCCGGCCTGCGATGGACGCATGCCGGGAGGCGGGCCCAGCATGGTGGCCGGCATCGAGCTGTGCGGATTGTGGCAGTCGACGCAGGTGGCGTGACGGTTGTTATTCAGCAGCGCGGTCTCGGCGCGGTCATGGGTGTAATTTCCCGACGGGAAAGGATGGCCACCCTTGGCAAATTCCGAGAAAACATCTGGAGCGGGGGGCGACATGCCCAGCCCGCCGTTGTGGCAGTTGAGGCAGGCCTGCTCGTCGGCACCGCGCAACAGACGAGCCTGTCCGGCCGCGTTGTGCGGCATGTGGCAGGACACGCAGGCATTCTCGGCGACCGTCGGGTAGCCGCCAACATAGGGCTGATTCAAAGTGCGGTTTGTGGCGGTGGCGTGAATGTTCACCGGCCAGTTGGCAAGGAAGTTCGGCTGGCCATTTACGATGCGGCTGGGATCGTGACACGCCAGGCAGAGCTGGCCGCCGGTGTTGTCGCGAACCAGGAACTTGCCCACCGTGTGGTCGCGGGCCTGGGAGTGGGCATCGTGGCAGGTAGTGCACTCCACTGTGTTCTTAACCAGCTTGACCGCCGGATCCTTCGTGCTCGGCGACGAGTTGAACAGCTGAGGAGCGATCTCGGGCGAATCGACGAGCGGTACCTTCATGCTGAAGGGATGCGAGTTTCGCAGGTCGGAACCAAACTTGGTGCCGGTGCCCATCGCGCCGCTCATGGTCATCTTGCCGAAGGCGACAGTCTGTCCGGGCGCGACCGTGCCATCATGACAGCTCAGGCAGAGCTTACTGGACGTGTTAACTGCAGGTTGAATGAGCTTCTGGTGGTAGGTCGTGCTTCCGTAGCCGCTGTATGCATTGACAGAGAGCGTTTGGTTCCACAGCGGCTGACCAGCGAGCGCGGAATGCGGAGCGTGGCAGTACAGGCACGATGCCGAGACCGTTCCCTTGACGGGCGAGATTCCTGCGGGCGTCAGGTCATGCACGCCGAGCTGGTCACCCGGAATCTGTCCCCAGGCGGCTCCCCCTACCAAGACCAGCAATAGGAAAGGGCAAAGTAGTGTCCTGGTCATGGTCTTGCTCCCTGGACCTGCTGCTTAG
>Ga0209154_1001164_pt1 | contig 15597 bp, 18 predicted proteins | sample GraSoiAngelo_121_FD_185878 | JGI IMG/M metagenome (GOLD analysis project Ga0209154, IMG submission 185878) | Grasslands soil microbial communities from the Angelo Coastal Reserve, California, USA - 14_0919_12_20cm (SPAdes) (version 2) | ecosystem: Environmental > Terrestrial > Soil > Grasslands ... | reverse complement strand
TCGCTGAACTACGCTTAGGATTCGGTCCAGCTAACTTAAGGATTGGCAACGGCGCGATCGGAGTCCCGTCCAGTGTCCCCTGAGAGGAGATGGTCGATCACAATTTTGTTTCGGATAGGCGTTTCAGGTCTTCGCCCGTGATCTGCATGACTCGCCAGTGCTCCCTGAAACGAGCTCCAAGTCTTTGATACACCTCTATGGCCGTCGTGTTCCAGTCGAGCAATTCCCATCGCATTCCGTAACAGTTCTCCGCGATGGCGATCTGCGCAAGATGAACCATGAGGGCTTTGCCGATTCCCTTGTTTCGGAACTGGGGCCTGACGAAAAAATCTTCCAGGAAAAGCCCCTGCCTTCCCTGCTATGTGGAGTAGTGGTGGAAAAAGAAGGCCATTCCGGCCGGTTGGCCATCCGACTCAGCAATAATTACTCTGAACTTGGGATTCGCTGAGAAGCCATCCCTGATCAAGTCGTCTTTTGTAGCTCGAACCGCGCCGGATTCCCGCTCATACTCCGCTAACTCGCGAATGAAGGACAAAATCAGGGGGACGTCTACAACATTTGCGTTGCGAATTTTCAACATGGATCGCAGGCCTACCCTTAGTTGCCTATTTCGTCTTCGCAAAGTATGAAAGAAGCTAATAGGATACCTTTGGAAAGACAAGGAAACCTCCCATGTCTAGGTATCTGACGCTGCCAATCCTTGACGGAGTTGTCCCTGGCGGTTTCCCTTACGGCAGCAGCTACTTGATCGAGTTTGAGCCCGATTCTCTTTGGTATGAAACATCCTTGACGATCGCAGCCCAGGCCTTGAGACATAGCATGAAGACGGAGTACCATACTTTCATGCATCTCCCGAACGACATCAGAGGAGCCCTTGCGAGACTTGGACTGAGCCTCAAACGGCTCGAACAGGACGGAATTTTTCGGATCATGGACACCTACACGCGGGCGGCCGGACTGGGCCTTGTGGAGGAACCAGTGGTTGGTGGGATAAGCTTTGAAATCCACAAACCTTCTCTCTTGGAGGATCTAACAACTGAGATGGTAAGAATGGTCAAGGAAGGAGTGCCAGAGGCCGACAAGGGATGGTTACATGTCGATGACGATGCTAGTGTTCTCAATAGGTATCGCAACGAGGATGAGATTATCGATATGTGGCGGACTCGAATCGTGCCCTGGCTGAAGTCCCGTGAACTCGTTTTGTTCCATTCCGTTTTGACCGGACTAGCATCAGATTCTTTCTATAGGCAGTTTGAAACCATGTGCGATGGAATAATCGACTTCAAGAGCATAGAAGAAGAGGAACGAGTCGAACATTACTTTAGAGTGAGAACGATGCGAGGAAAGACGTCCGATTCTCGATGGCAACACCTCCTGTTGCTCGACAATGGAGAGGTCAAGCTTGACCCCCGGCGGCCAAAGGTAAGAGAACTCGGTATCGGCAGCTGGCTCAAAGGCCCCAGAAAACGCTAGCAGCAGGCGACGATGGTTTCGGCGAGAAGGCCCCTTTCTCAATTACTTTGAGACTAATCTCTGCGAGAAAATTGCAGAGAGCACTAGACTCGATCAGACCAAAGTTAGCGAACCTTGAATGAAAACCTTGATCCGATTCTTCAACCAAGGAGGAAACTAGTTGCTGAATCAAGCCGTTCCTCGAAATCAGAAGGAAATTCATGACCTAGGTCCTCCACCGCATCAATCTTGCAATTGAAGCCTCGCTCGATCATTCCTTCGAGGAGCATTTTGATCTTCGGGAGGAAGGCATCCTTTTCTCCCATGATGACTGCGCCTTTCAATCCTCTCACGTTCTTCCCTCTGATGAACGACGCGAATGCTTCGCTTGGATGGTTCCCGTTGGTTTGCAGGCTTGTCCTCCGGTGCAACCCAATCCGATGCGGCGACGGCGATAAACCCGCGGCAGGGAAATGTTCTGCTTAAGGTCAGGTAAATGGCGAGGGCGGCTCCTTGAGAGAAACCTGCTACTATCACTTTGGCAGGGTCAATGTTGTACTTATCCCGAACTTGCTCGTAGGCCCAAGCAACGTCATGCTCTGAACGCTCCGGGTCGTCCCAGCAATATTCCTCAGAGGATATTGGCTGCGAAGAATGCGGGACCGCTAGAAGAAACCCTTGATTCCGAGCACCGTTCCAATGTTCTGCAAATTCACCGGAATGCCCAACCCTCGGGGTGAGCGCGATGACAAGAGGGTGCCTTTCTTCGGGAGAAAAGTTTCGCGGAGTCAAGACCATCACGCCCGGTTTGGCTCTCAACAGGGCTCTCTGTTTGAGGCGTCGACTCTCTGCGATTATCACCTTGAATTCGGATCTGCCTTGAAGCGGTTCAAGGTCCGGCTCCATCATGAGCGCTTGTTCTGGCCACCAAATGCCATCCTTCGAAGCCTTCTCAAGCGTCTGAAGAGCCTCTCCTGATTCTCCAAGCCTGGATTCGAGACAGCCGATCCAGTAGGAGGTTTTTGCACGCCTCTCGGGAAATTTCTCTTTCGCTTGGAAAGCTACTGCTAATGCCTCTCGATACTTGCGAGCATTGTACAGGTCGAAAATCTGATTGCGATAAGACGGGAAGTCGCGAACTTCCAAGGCCCTTCTGCTCCTTAGTGGAACGTAGCATCTCTGTTCTTTTCTCTCTTTCCAAGCGTAGATTAGTTCGCAAGAAAGACAGCACTCTCTCCTCAGTTAGATGATCTATGGCTCTAGTCGAATTGTTCTCTCATACCTCGCGAGAGAAACATCTAGCTTTTCAAGGAAATGGCATCTTGCGAACTGCTCCACTCGGATTCGATCATCGCATAGAGAAACGCGTCACGCCATTCTCCTCTTACCATCCAGTTCTTACGCAGAACCCCTTCACGTCTCATCCCGACCTTCTCTAGAACTCTTGCAGAGGCAAGGTTCTCCGCGTCGCACCACGCAAAGATCCTGTGCAACCGCAGCTGGTCAAAACCGAACGAGAGTAAAGCCTGCGCCACTTCACCGGCATACCCTCTGCGCCAGTAGTGTGGGTTGAGATAGAACCCTATGTACGCTTGACCTAGAAGACGATAGGCTGGATGTAGGTTTGGATCGAAAATGCGAATTCTAGCGTCACCTATCACCTTGCCTTCCTCCTTCAGCGTGACCGCGAGGCGGAAGTCTAGTCGAGGGTCTTCTCTCTGACTTGCGATTGCCTTTTCAATCGAGACTCTGGTCTGTTGGTCGTTGAGAGGGCCGCCTTCAACGTACCGGAAGACCTCAGGGTCGGAGGCATAGGAATGAACACTCTGCCAATCAGCTTCTACGAATTCTCTGAGCGACAGCCGTTGGCTCTTCAACGGCAACTTTGGGGAAGCCTGCATATTTCCTAACATCTCGCCAAGGTTCATCTTTAATAACGACAGTTTTCGTCCCGCCTCTTGACCTATTTGTCTCAGACGATCCTGAACGATGATTCGCTTACCTTTGCAGAGAAGATCATTAGCGTCAAGGCTGACGGTGGCCGTAAGGTCCACCGTGCGGGAGAGATTGCTGTCATTCCTGCCGACATGGCCATGGCTCAGGACAGTACGGGACCCTTGGCGATCAAGGTTTTCCGTGAGATGAGTGTTCAGAAGGTCTGGGATCCGAAAAAGATCCATCTCGTCATAGACCATAGTTTTCCTGCTCCTGACGAGAAGGTGGCTAATCTCCATATTCTGATTCGAGAGTTCGTCAAGCAGCAAGGCGTCCGGCTTGTTGAGGGGAGCATTTCCCACCAGCATCTTCTCGAAAACCATGTGGTGCCCGGTATGGTGCTATTTGGTGCCGATTCTCACACCTGTCAAGCGGGAGCAATTGGCGCTTTTGCGACTGGTATTGGTAGTTCGGAGATGGCTGCTGTCTGGGCGAGCGGCAAGCTCTGGGTCCGCGTCCCCGAATCGATCAAGATCAACCTTACTGGCCAGTTCAAGAAGGGCGTCTACGCTCGGGACGTCATAACCCACTTCATCGGAATGGTCGGTGAGGATGGCGGGAACTACAAGTCGCTGGAATGGAAGGGTCCAGCGGTCAAGAGTCTCTCTATCGCGTCACGGGCTTGCATCAGCAATAACTCGATGGAGTGCGGCTGCAAACTCTCCATCTTCGAAGTCGACTCCACAACCCAGGACTATTTCAAAACAGCAAACCGGAAAGCGATGTTCGAGATCCACGCGGGACCAAAAGCCCGCTACAAAGAAGAATACGACATCGATCTGGGAACTCTTGAGCCTCAGGTCTGGGGTCCGGGGAACGAGAGCAAAGTGCGTAGTGCCGGCGAATTCGGGGATGATCACTTGGACGAGGTTTTCATCGGCTCCTCCACAAACGGACGATATGAGGACCTGCAGGTCGTGGGCAAGATCCTCAAAGGACACAAGGTCAAAGCCGGGACCCGCTGCATAATCACCCCCGCCTCCAGAAACGTGTTCGAGAGAGCAATCAAGGATGGTCTAGCGGAAACGTTTCTCGAATCAGGAGCAGTGTTCACCAACGCTACCTGCGGCGCATGCGTTGGCACACATCTCGGAGTTCTCGGCGAAAATGAAACATGTCTCTCCACCTCTCCACGGAACTATGTGGGACGAATGGGCGCTACAACCGCCAAAATCTACCTCTCATCCCCAGCAACAGCCGCAGCATCAGCCTTGGAAGGACATATTGCCGATCCCAGGAGCTACCTATGAGCCTCCCACCACCGCCCACTATCATTCGGGGCAGAACATGGGTCTGGCCAGACGATGTGAACACGGACATCATCATACCGTTCCGGTTCAAAGCCCGCACCAACGACCCTGTCGAGATGGCAAAATATGCAATGTACGGGTTCGACCCCGAATTCTACAAGAAAGTCAAACCCGGCGACCTCTTCGTCGCAGGAAGAAACTTCGGAGGAGGATCAAGCCGCGAACAGGCACCAGTCGCCATCAAATACTCAGGAATTGCAGCAGTAGTCGCAGAGAGCTTCGCGAGAATATTTTATCGGAATAGCTTCGCCATCGGCCTGCCAGCCCTAGAAGTCCCAGGGATAACGAAACAGGTCAAACAGTTTGATGAGATAGTCGTCAACCTCCAAGACTGGTCGGTCACAACGAAAGATGGGAAGGTGTATCACGCGCTGAGAGTTCCAGAGTTCCTTCGAGGGCTCATGCGGGAAGGAGGCCTGGTTGAATACTACAAGAAACACAAAACATTTCCTTGGGAAAACCTGCAAGTAACGGCAACGAGCACTTCGTAACGGCCTGTTCCCGTAGTGTAAGTCTCAGAGGCCAAGTCCAAGGGCATATGGGCAATGAATAGACGCGATCTCAAAGTAACCTTCATCATTCTTGTACCACGAAGTCAGCCTGACACTAAAGGGGTAGACAGACCCCCAAAGGGACCCCTTTTCCATATGTTCCCAAGCCCTTTCAATCGAGTCTCGATTGATCACAATAACTAGTCCGAGCCCCTCTAGCATCGTGGACGCCTTATCCTCTCTACTGAGCTTGTATCCTGTTTCCAAAGGGATGGATGGGTGGGAATGGAAGTCTCCCACAGTTTTCATGTGGGTGACTCTATGCAGGAATCTTTCCATTCTTCCACTCCTCTTAGGGTCTGTAGAGACGTCAATTTCGGTTCTGTCGGCGGTTTGATACGGAACTGCAAGTTGTACCAGTATGTTCTCCATATTTTGAAAGCCGATAAGAGTCCCCAGCGTTTCCTGCGGGAAAGTTTCAACGGCCGCCGTCACGATTGCGACGAATGCGTTCTCGCTCAAGAAGACCTTCACGGACCTCTTTCCTTCATCTCGGTTGTCGTCCCAGGTCGAACGGTTTTCAGTTCCCTAATCAGCTGGTTGACTGTGCTGATGCGTGCGAAGCGGCGTCGTAGTGCGTATTCTGTGCGTTCGCGGATAGCGTCGACTCCTAGTTCTTCTCCTGGCCTGTCCCAGTTCGGAATCGGAAAAGTCATTGTCGCCTCCGTGACAAAGTCTACCGCGTAGCCTAGGTCCGCCGCGATCCTCGCAGTCGTCTCACAGCATTGCTCCATCTGGATGCCCGTGATGCTGACTCGTCTGACACCTTTTTCAATCAAGTAAGGTTGCAATGTTGTGCTGGTGAAGCAGTTCCTCGTGCTCTTGACCATAACGGGCTCATCAGTCCGGGGCTTGAGAAAGTCCATCAGTTTGAATGCCGGGCTGTTCCTGGCAAAGCCCTCGTCACTGTCAGTATGCAAGAAGAACACGACCGGCAAATGTGCGGCACGATACGCCTCGATCAGCGCACTCACATTCTTCTCAAAGGTGCGGTTGTTGCGCCGGTCCCATCTGGGGCCAACTTTGAAAGAGTCCTGCGCATCGATCACGAGTAACGCTGATTGTGCAACGGGAACTTTGTCGGGATCCAGCATGGTTTCAGACAATGACGTAGCGGAATGTGCCAGTCGATCCAGTCCTCGACAGAAGTTTCCTCTGGTACAGCTCTCCGAGAGCTTGACTTACTTTTCGACTTTGAAATTCTAACCCAAGCCGTTGCTCTAGTTCGCTTCTTACCTCGCCAGTGTTCTTTGCCATCCTGAAAAAGCCTTGGGGGATCAGTTTGTTCTCGATCTGCTGAAGAATGATGCTTGTTTCCGCCTTTCCACGTTTCCCTAAAGCCTCGCCATTACTTCCAGGGTTAGAAGGTGACACATTTTCTATCCCGCTGTCCTCAAGTGTTAGGCTGGGAAGTCTTTGCGGTGGCAATTGATAACTATAAACCCCATCAATCAGAAGTCGGCGAAGTCGGCCAGACTTTACTAGGTACGCAAGAGCACCTGTTATGCTTCCCCTGCTGTAATTGAGGGCGTTTTGTTTCAACGCATGATCTAGCTCTGACCATTTTCGAGGCCTCTTTCCCCACCCGGTTGAAAGGAGCTTCACAACGGCGTCGTTGAGCCCAGAAGCCCTATCAATGCTCGGAGCGTGCTCTGGTTCTTCATGCGTGATTTGAAAGACAGTATCTCCAATTTTTTGTTCCATTCGGTCTTGTGAGCTGGAAAGCGCCTCACGGACTTTGCCCACGATTTTAGGTAACTCATCTATTGTTTCGTAAATCTCGGATCTCGGGCCCTGCATCTCGACTTCTCCAGATGCAATCCTTACCCTTAGGGTGAAGACCATGCGGCCACGTACGTCACGCTAAGATATAAGCGTTACTTGTGCGGCCCGCCGTACGGGCCCAACCATGAGGCTATCGAGGTGGATGCTAACTAATGCTTCTTCTTGATGTGGTCGAAGTAGTCCGTTGTTCCTGTAAATTCTAATTTGACTCCGTTCTCCCAGCAAGTCGGGCATCTGAACCTAGGGGTCGTTTGCTCCGTGATCATTTGGCGTACCGTTTCGGTTCCCTCGACAGCCTTGTAGGTTGGCTCTCCGGATGTCAGCATCATTCCGAGATCTCTGTGTCGCGTGAGAATTGTGAGCATAGCTTTTGCCCAATGAGAGGCTGATTCTATCTGCTTGAGAACGTACTCCCAAAAGTTGGGTTGCTTGTATCGATGCAAATATGTATCCGCGTCATAATAAGCGACGAATAAGTGCAAATTCTGCTTGTTAGCCATCAAGACAAAATTGTCCCACAGTTGTGATGTAACCCATAATTTGTGGATCTCTGCATCCGAGAACTGATACCGAGATTTCAGGTCTGGATACGGAGAGTCGGAAGAGTTCTTCCACGTCGAGTATCCGGTGGCGTCTTGCATAAACTTAGCAAAGTCCCTCCCGAATTCCGGACTTTGTTCGTATAGAACTCGCCAAACATAGTCAAACGATTGTTTGAGATGATAAAGAGCGGTAGAAACCTTGTTGCGGTCATTTGCCCTCTGGTAATCAAGCCCAAGTCGTTGACACAACTCTTCTTTGGTGGGGTGATGCCCTTGTGAAATCTCCCGGCCTATAACGGTGTTTAGATCAACCCCAATCCTCCCTAGCGAACGCAAGACGCCGTTGAATGTCCTAGGACCAAGAGGCGGGAGCGAGGAAGGCAGGACTTGGACATTTACTGGGAGGCTTGCTAGGTTTGCGCCATAAGCCGTCAGTTTGGTATTCCCTAAGCTTCTAAGAGTAATGTCGAACAGCGCCTTGCCGTGCACGTCTGTCATCTGATTGCTCAGGAGAAGAGGCGCTCCATAATCGGGATGGTCGACGTACAGGGAAATGTCGACGTTGGAGACGGGGTTTCCCCATTGTTCAACCAGGTGCACGACAAGAGTCACTGGTTGGTTCTGTTCGATCTGATGCTGGTTCGCTGCCAGCTGAAGTCGGGTGGGGATGATGCTCGATTGCATCATCAGCTGGACTTCTGTTCGAGTTTGGTGTAGCCGAGAAGGGAGTGAATCTTGGCGTCAATTTCCTTGAAGTACTTCGTTGCGATTCTCCACCTCTCAGCCCCTGCCTCCATCAAGTTTGGAATCCCCCACTTCTGAACTCTCCAGGCAACATCGCTGACTTCACGGACAAATCCCTCACCAGGATCGGCAATCTTGAATTCAATGGCGCTTTTCCTACCCGTCAATACTTCGACTCGTGCCTCTTCGATCAGTTTCTCATGAACAACGTTGAGGGCAGTCTGGCGCTTGACCTCTTCTAGGTCTCTTGCGATGGTCTCGGCATTGAGCATCGTCCCACTTTCGGCAAGTTTGTTGTAGAGCTTGATTGTTTTTTCTGCACTGCCGGAGTTCACCTCACCCTCGGCCAGTGCCGAGGCCAGGGGCTTCAGGGTCTCATTTTGAACCGCTTGATGATATAATTCAACTACTTTTTTCGCCTCATCTACGTCGGCCATGTCGTCGATTATTCTCTTGACTATCTGTGGGGGTGCTTTGTCAATGACTGCTTTCAGTTCACGAATCGTTCTGACTTGCCCAAATTTTCCCTCGTCTTTCATGACTCTTAGGAGAAGTCGGTGACGAATGTCCTCTGGAAGCCCCTTCGTCGATATAATCGTAGTAGTGGTGAGTGTAGGTGGAATATTGTATTTGTCCCTGAATTCTCTCGCTTCGATAATGGTACCGGAATATCCAGATGAGTAACCAAGTGCTTTGTCAAGGTCCTTTGACGCATTGAACCTGCCCGTCTTCCACAGTGCTATCAGGGCGTTTTCCTTCTCGGTGGGACTGAGATCTTCTCGCTGCGCGTTCTCTAGGAATGAACCTATCATAGACGCAGTTTCATCAGAAGACTTTATGATCGCGGGAATCTTGGACAAACCAATTAATCTGCAGGCACGAAATCTTCTTTCTCCAGCGATTATTTCGTACTTTTTTGGACCCATCTGGCGAACCAGAATGGGTTGAAGGACGCCTTGCTCCTTTATCGAGTTGGCAAGTTCCAGCAGTTTGTCAGAGTCGAAAACGGCCCTACTTTGTTTCTTACTGGGCTCAATCGAGTCCAGATCCAACAGAACTTGTTGAGACATGCTCTATTCACCGTTCTTGGATGGTTCGGCTTTCATCTTGCCGATGTCATCTAGGAGACCATCCACTTCCAGACGCAATTCCTTCAGTAGCTTGACGCGCGAAGAATCATGTGTGGCCTGGATGAACTCACTTCTTGGTATAGCTCTTAGAGCCTCAATGGTTTTCTTTACCGCCGCAAAGGTCTGGCTCGTAATTGTTGGGTCCCTAAGGGCGAGGATGTTTCTCGCTTTCACGATGTCTCCCTGAGGGCTACGAAATATTTTCGCAGCATCGGGGTCACCAAGAAGACCCGGGAGGATTCTGACATCGCGAACGTCGTTGAATTTTCCCACGGCAACCCATTCTATGAATGAGTCAAGATTTTGGGGGTCTTGTTCGATCCAATCTCTCAACTCGGGCTTTTTGTACAGCTCATCAAAATAGGTAAATTTTCTAAACCAGTACTTATCGTCTGGATGCTTCTTACCATATTCCATCGTCTTCTCAAAGGCCTTGACCATTCTGATCACCGTTCCTTTCCCGAAACCTAGAATTTGTCGAATTTCGTCGAAGTCCATGCTATCCCTAGTGTACATATCGTAAATGTGCCAAGCACGATTGAGAGTGGCCCACTCTTTTGGCCCGCTTACATGGCGAGTGCCAATGAGGGAGTCTACATCCTTCTGGGAAAGTTCGCTTGGTAGAACAATGCACTGTACACTGTCGAAGTGGTCTTTTGCGTATTTGTAGCCCTCCTTCGCTAGCTTCCCTTCATGAGCCTCCTTGCTGAGCTTTCGAAGGCATACTATTCTTCGGTTTCCCTCCTTCACAAGGAACTGTTCCTCAGAGGTTCTCAGAACGACTGGAGGCTCCATCAGGCCACCACTTGTCTTGATCTGCTTGTAGAGCGTCTTAGCGTCTTCTTCTTCCCAGATGTACCTCTCTACTTCTCCTTCTGGGAGCTCCTTTTCTCGATGTTTGAATCTAACGTTGGTCGGGTCAAGCCTGAGTTGGTCAAGGGATATCTTCTCGAGAGATCCTTCGGTCCTCCGCCCTTCAATGGCAATCTCCACCTTTGGCCCCAATAGCTATCGACCCTAACGGTCCGTTGTTCCAATTTAAACCTTAGTGCGGTCCATATGGTCCAATGGGACCGATAGAACAACTGTCCATCAAACTCCGATGATCACCTAATCCATTCAAATTCGAAGACTATGACGCGAAACGTTCTATTTCGAGGGATTTGTCACGCGAAGAACTGGTCCTCTGAGGATGTTTCTCGGTTATGAGGGCGTTTTTACGGTTTCTCAGTCGAAGTCATAAAAGGGACGCGCTACGCGTGCCGGGACGAAGCCTCAATTGCTGACTACGGTCCAGATACCGCATATAGACGCCAATCGTCTCCTTAGCTCTTACAAATTGGCACCTCGGACATGGCGCAATAGCTTTCACCAGATCTGTTCTAGAGTAGCCTCCTTTCCTCCTCCACTCACTCACTACTTCATTCAAATGTATACAAATCCGGGAGATGTGGTACTCGATGTTTTCAGTGGGACAGGTACGGCTCCATTGCAAGCCTGTCTCGACGGTCGTATCGGGATCGGAAACGACATATCACCAGAGGCCTACATGTTGACAGCGGCAAAAGTCGATCCCCCAAGACCTACCGACTTCTTCGAATATCTCACGCGGATACGTCGCAAACTGAATTCATCAGGAAAGATTGTTGTCGATGACAACGACCTCTACTTTGGTTCGGACTTTCTCAGACAAAAATTGAACTTGAAACTCTACTATCATCGAGAGACCCTAGCTCAGCTATTGAAGTTGCGGTCTATTGTATTGGCAGAGTTCGCTTCTACCTCTGAGAATTATCTTCGGAATACACGGTTTTGCTTAGCGCTTATTTTGGGCATCTTGCACGGGGATCGTCCCGAGTCTCTCTCTCTACCTCTGGATAGGTCGAAGTCTCTAACAAGTAATCACATCAAGAAGATGCAGCACGATTACCCTGGAAAATATGAGACCGAGAATAAGGACGTAATTGGATGCATTGCATTGAAGGCTGAGAAGACATTTCGCCATGAGGGCCCCAGCGGACAGGGTCAAGCATTCATGGACGATGCGGTGAAATTCTCATGCGGCGTCAAAGCGAAGATGGTAATCACCTCGCCTCCATATTACAATGCCCACACGTATGCCTACGACAATAGGCATCGTTTGTGGTTCCTCGGCTACGACTACCAAGAAGTTCAGCGGGGGATGTTTCAGATATCAAACCGGTCTGAATATTCTTCCTACTTGATGCGTTGCCTCAAGAATATTGAGTCAACGCTGGATGATGACTCAACCTGCGTCTTGGTCGTAGGAGATGTTGAGATGGGTTCAGGTGATGGAAGGGAGATTGTAGAAACAGGTGAGCAGATAGCGTCAGAATGGCAGGATCTTGGAAATACAGAGATGGAAGTTGCGAGAATTATTGTAGACCCGATTCCACTCAAATCGCGTCGATACATTCACGTACCGATAACTAAGGGAATAAAACAGGAGCGGATTGTTATCTTCCACAAAGGTAGGCCGAGAGCCAAAGACCCGTGGATCGATTGGACTCAGCGCCCAGCTGCTCAAGCAGGACCAGATTGGGCCTCGCTTTACACATAAAGCATTACCACCACTTAGAGAGTTAGGAGCCGAATCTAGCGGCAAAGGTGCTGCATACGTCTTCAAGAAATGCCGAATAGTGAAGAGGGTCCCCACGCTTTGGAGCAGGGTCCGTAGAAATCAGCTTAGTCTTATCTTCGTCTACATTGGTGTGGGCGATCACGATCATTCCAAGAGCGTCCAATCCAGTCCCGCCTTTCTTCGAGAGTGGAAGACCCCTAAACATGTCAACAGTCTCGTAAACAAGGCGTTCAACATTTCTGTGAGTTGTAATCTCGGGTCTCAACGGAGACTTGAACCTCTCTGCCATGTTCAGAACGATTAGCCCTCCAACTATGGTCTTCGGGTTCTTGCGGTGAAGGATATCGTGAAGCGAATTCAGGTCTCGTTGTCGGTTTCGTCTGGTCTTCCCGTGTTCGGTCATGATCGTTTTGGCGTCGACAGCTAGCCAGATTTCCGTGGGATCGCCTCTCAGAATCGGTTCGCTGGTCTTGAGATGTTGTTGGGGTGATGTTGGAGGTCCTACAACGAGGTCCAGGTTCCACTGAGTTGGAGATCCGGCGTCTATTACATGATTAAGCGTGTAGACAATCCGTCTCTGCTTGGCGGCTGTTCGAAAGGTTCACAGATTTCGAGAAGGTCGGCCAGAACGAGTTCGCAGAGCTTGTCCCCATGGGCCGACGACCTAGGATGGTACTTTGCGGTTTGGAGATAGCGTACGAGGCTCTGGTCCGCCGACAAATGTTTGACGGCGGCAATTCTTGGAATTCGGTCTTAAAGGTGACGCGAATTGCTGAGACGATTGTCTGAGCTACGCCGGGACAATCGCGGCTCTGCTAGCGCTAACCTCGATCTTGATTCTCCCGAACAGTTTAGAGCTCTCGTCGAGGAGCCTCTCTTTTGCGACCTGGACATACTTCGGGTCAACCTCGTAGCCAACGCTGTTCCTGCCCGACTTGATCGCGGCCAACATCGTGGTCCCAGTACCGACGAACGGGTCTAAGACAATGTCGTTAATGAACGAATACATCCTGATCAGTCTGAGGGCCAACTCTAAGGGGAACGGAGCTGGGTGCTCACGGCTGGAAGTTCCGTTGAGGTTCCAGATCTGGCGGAACCACTGCTCGTAATAGCTTCGTGGAATGAAACTCATTCTCCTTTGCTCCATCGTTGGTTTCCTGTAGGGTCCTGGCTTTCTTTGGATCAGAATGAACTCGACATCGTTCTTGATGACCGCGTTGGGCTCGTAGGGTTTTCCGAGGATGGACGAGTAAGTGTTCGCCTCGTACTTGGCGCTTGCAATCTTGTACCAGAGTATCGGTGTTAAATTATCAAATCCGGCCTCGCGCGCCCTGAGGGTAATGTCAGAGTGAAGGGGATAGACAACATGACGACCAAGCGTCCGCCGAGGTATGCACACGTCGCCAACAACACAGACGAAACGTCCCCCGGGAACAAGTACTCGGTAGGATTCTGACACAACTTTCGAGAGTTCATCCAAGAATCGGTTGTAATCTCGTATTACTCCCAACTGACCGTTCACAGGCTCATATTTCTTCAGGACCCAGTAGGGTGGAGATGTAACGATTAGATGTACAGAATTGTCCTCTACTTCCGCCATCTGACGAGAATCGGCTCCGACTAGCTTGTGTGAGGTAGGCAAAAGGGCCTGTTTCTCGAAAAGGTCACGAGTTGCTGTCTCGTCCCTCGCCATGCCCGGAATCTCTCTTAACGCAATGGCGTTGGCAGAGGACATTGGTACGTATTGACCGATGTGCCCAAATATAAACCGAGGTATGTCGAAACTAATTTCCCAGACGGGCCCGTCAATTGTGACCGAAGCGCAGAGATCATGAAGGCGCTGCCTTTGGCCTTACTGATCCTGACGTGATTTCGATCGAATTCACACCTGATTTCGCTAAAACGCCTAAAGTCGGCAAAGGCTCCAAGAAACTTACAACATGTTATGGTGGTGAGTTCTCTTTGAAAAAGTTCTCAATAGTTTCGCTCTTCGTCGTGACTACGTTTGTCTTGGCTCTGCCCGTAGGCGCTGTCTTCGCAGCTACTCCTGGTTTCGGTAACCTATACTACAACGGTTCAGTAGTACGCACGGTCGTTCCGCCAGCAGCGTTTCCCAACACAGGCATCGATAACTTCTACGAAGTGCACGGCGGGGCTGCAGGACAGTTAGGCATAGCATCGGTCGCGCCCGGTGCCGACGGTTATCATGGCGGTCACTGGAAAGTCTTCATTGTAACATTCAACCAAGGCGCAACGCCGGTACTGCTAACGTCCCAAGCAGCAGTCTTCGCGGCCCAGAGCGCCGGCACGGTAACAGTGACAAGGAACGCGTCTGCAGACTTCCTCTGTCCGGTCAAACTATAACCCACGATTTCTTGGACGGATATCCGGGACGGTTCCAAACCGTCCCATCCTTTTCTTTTCCAATTTTTACGAGCACGTGATGAGACCAATCTTTTAGAATCGGCCCAAACGTCCCTTCAATCAACCACAGGTCAGGGGAGGTTTATCGTTGTTTCAACGACTGGGCTCTATTTTTGACGAGTACAAGGGCATACCCCGCGAAGCCAACCTTCTGATCTACTCCAGCTTCTTCACTTGGGCTGCTGCAGGCCTACTATTCATCTCGCTACAGGTTTTCCTCGTCTTGGAAGGCATCTCCTTCGCCACCAGCAGCCTCATCCTCGGAACCTTCGGAATCGTCAGCGCCTCCTCCACCCTTCTATTCGGCGGCCTCGCCGACCGCTACGGCAAGAAGAAATTCATAGTCATGGGAGGAGTGCTGGGAAGCCTTGCACTGGCCATCTTCGCCGTTGACTCGAACATCTCACACCTTTTCGGGGCAGCCGTTCTAGCTGGGCTCTCCGAGGCAATGTACGCTTCCTCGTGGAGTGCCTTGCTGGCGGACAAGGCGGGAAATCTGAAACGGACCAGCGCCTTCGGCTTATCCTTCTTCGTTGCCACGATCGCGTCGGCTTTGGGAGGCTTCAGTACGAGCCTGCTCGGCCTTATGAAATCACTCTACCAGGTAGACCTTGTCACGGGCAACCGGTACCTGTTCGTCGGGGTAGCCGCTATCAGCCTCATCGGCCCGATGATCGTCTACCTCAGAGTCTCAGAGTCCAGGCTGGAAACGAGCCAACAATCTGGATTCCACATTCTTCCGCGACAGAGCCGTGGCATAGTCTTTCGGTACGCTGCCTACGGGATCGTTATCGCCCTCGGTGCTGGCATGGTAATTCCCCTTATCCCAGGCTGGGCCTTTCTCAAGTACGGCCTTGCGAACGATGTCACTGGGCCTATCTTCGGCGGTATCAACAGCCTTGTAATGGGATTTGCCAACCTTGCAACTCCACGGATTGCCCGGAGGTTCGGAACTGTTCGGACAATCGTGCTAACACAAGGATCATCTACATTGTTTCTTTTCTCGATTCCGTTTTCGCCCAATTTCGCCACTGCCTCCTCGATCTACATCGTCAGAAGCAT
>Ga0209154_1001160_pt1 | contig 15659 bp, 9 predicted proteins | sample GraSoiAngelo_121_FD_185878 | JGI IMG/M metagenome (GOLD analysis project Ga0209154, IMG submission 185878) | Grasslands soil microbial communities from the Angelo Coastal Reserve, California, USA - 14_0919_12_20cm (SPAdes) (version 2) | ecosystem: Environmental > Terrestrial > Soil > Grasslands ... | reverse complement strand
TGACGAGACGGTCGTGGTACATCGCGGGACTCCAGGCGAAACCGAAGCGGGGTTCGAAGTCCCAGCGCTCGATAGGAGTGATGTACTTCGATGCGCCGCCGCGGCCGGCATACTGGAAAGGCGGCACGAGGAACGAAGTGAGTGTGGTGGTCGTTCCCGGCAATGTGATCGGGGTGGGGAGCGGGAACGGTTGCGCCAGGTCCGGCAGGAACGCACCCTGCAGGTTGTTCTTTTCGGTTCGCGGCAGCTGCAATCCATAACGCACGCCCAGGTTCAGCGTCAGGTTCGGCTTCACCTTCCAGTCGTTCTGGATGAACGCCGCGGCTGCGTTCCAGCGGTAGTAGTACTCGAACAGAGCGGGGCGGACGGCAATCTGGTTAGGAATACCGAGCAGGTAGCTGGCAAACGGGTTGCCGCCGTTCGCGGTGCTGGTGGAACCGAAAACCGCGCTGGTCTGCGCCACGCGGAAGTCCCAGCGTCCGCCGGAGGCGGCGAAAAACGGCTCCACGTTCAAAAGCTCATGGGTCAAGTCAACCCCGAACTTCCAGCGCATCGGACCATGATCCCAGTAGATCTGGTCGACGATGTTGTAGCGCTCTTCGACGTTGTAGTTGTTGGTCGAAGCGGAGGAACCGATGTTGGTGAAGGCATCGAAGCCGTTGCTGTCGGAACTGAACTGGAACAGCGGCATGCCGCCCTTGGTGAGGCTAGGAAGGCCGAGTTCGGTCGAGATGTTGCGGCCATTCTTAATGGAGAACGTGGGCGAGAACTCCTCGCTGAAGGTGCCGCGGGTGTAGTTCAGGCGAAGGTCGTTCACTAGCCGGTTGGTGATCAGGTGCGTGTCGGAGAGCACGATCTGCCGCGACCAGCTATAGGCGGCGGAGTTGCCGTTCACGTCGCCGCCAAAACCGCGCATGCCGACGGCCGGGACATACGTATAACGGAAATTCATCTTGTTGGCTTCGCTGAAACTATGATCGATGCGGACGGTCCAGCGGGTCTCATCCTGCTTGACGAAGCGATTCACGACGTAGTTCTTCACGCGTCCGTTGGGATCCAAATGCCAGTCGCCAGGTTCCGGCATGTACTGGAGAGCCTTCAGAGCTACCGGGTCCAGCATGCTCTGAGGAATCACGTTTCCGGGAAACGCAGTCGGCGCCGCAGCGCGCTTCCATTGTCCGTTCACCAGGTTGAACTGCTGATAGATGGTGCTCGGTCCGACCGAGGTCAGGCCAAACCGCGCCGCCACATCCGGCGGCAGCCAGCCGCTGCTGGTGCGAACCAGGTTGCTGAAGTCCCCCTTGCGCATCGCGTCGCTGGGCAGAATCGTGTCTTGCACCAGGAAATCGAGGCGATAGCGCGGCTCGGCGCCGAAGAAGAAGAACGTTTTGTCATGTCCGTTGTAGATCTTCGGAATCACCACCGGACCGCCGATCGTGCCTGAAAATTGATTGAAGCGGAGGTTGTTCGGTGGACGAGTGCTGCCCGCCGTCCACTTCTCGGCGTTGGTGACGGGATTGCGCGTGTACCAGAGCGCCACGCCGTGGACGTCGTTGCTGCCCGACTTAGTGGTGATGTTGATGACGCCGCCGCCTGTCTGGCCGTATTCGGCGGAGTAGGCGGAGGTCTGAACGGTGAACTCCTGCACGGTCTCAGGCGTGAAGCTGACTACCTCGCGCGCGATGCCGACACCGGTATTGTTTACGCCGTCGGCGAGCATCACGGTGCTGCCGGCGCGTCCGCCGTTTACGCTGAGATTGAACCCAGGCACCGGCTGCCCGGAAGTGACATCGGCGTCTTCGCTCCCAGCAACGCCCGTGATGTTGGGCGCGGTGAGGGCCAGGTCAAGGACGCTGCGATTAAACAGCGGAACGTCCTGCATCTGACGCGCGGTGATGGTTTGCGTCTGCGTGCCGGACTCGGTGTTCAAGATCGGCGCCTGGGCTTCGACTGAAACCACGGTCTCGACCGATCCGGGCTGAAGATTCACGTTGCGCGTGACCGTGGTCGCGGTGTCTATCTTCACGTTCTCGACGACCGCCTTGCCGAACCCGGCGGCCTGGACTTCGATCCGGTAGGTGACCGGCTCGAGGTTCGTGATGCCGTACGATCCCGAAGCCGAAGTGGCGGCGACGAATCGTTGATTGGTGCCGACGTTGATGATGGTCACAGTTGCGCCGGGGACGACGGCGCCCTGCTGATCGAAGACGGTTCCGCTGATGCCGCCGCGATTCGTCTGCGCAAACAGAAGCGACGTTGGGACCAGCAGAAGCGCCAGGAAGACAATCGAGGACTGGCGGATGACAGCGATGCGGGAATGAGACTTCATACCCCCCCAGCGAAAGCGCGATTAAGATCGCCGCTATACTGCGGCTCTTCGCTCCGTCCCTGCGTGCACGGCACCTTGCGGAGCACTATGGCGCACTGCGGTATACACCGCTCGCATCCCTTGACGCAAGCGGCGGAAGCGAATTGTTGCGGTTTCGCGCTGCAGAACTGGAACGACGGTGGCCGAAGCCGGAAAGCTGAGACAGGTCCTCGATTTAGCCATGAAAGGAGGAGTCCGACAGGCACCTAACGGGGTGCGGGAAGGTTTTCCGGTGTTGTACACTGCGAAACCCTTGAGGCCCCCGCCACCAGGCTCGCGCGAGGGGCTCGCGGAGGATTCCATGACGAACCCTCGCAGCGAGGAATTGCGCGCCAAGCACAGCCACTACCTCATCACCTCGTGGTTGCACCCGGCGGCAGTGGCGGGAGCGTTTCACTCGGGAGGCCACGTGCTGCTCGATGCGGGAATCCCGGTTATTGCCATCGACATTCCGCATCCGGGCGCGACGCATTTCCGAGCGAACAACTATGAAGGGGGGTGATCGCGGGCGGGGACATCGGCCGCTTCGCGGTGGAGAACTGAGCAGGGCGAGGTCGACGAGATCCTGACGCTGGAGATCTGGCGCGCTGGGTGCCGCAAACCTGCATCCACGGCGCGCTTTCAGGCATCACCGGCATCCTCGGGAGGGCACGCCGCGCATCGTTCAACAGGATAGTGACGGCCAGTTCGGAGTCTCGCTCGAAGTCGTGCGCCAGGACCTCGGCCGCTCCCAGGCGCGGCGGGTGCTCGTGGACGCGGCTAATGATCCCAGCGCTCTCGGCGCATTGCGCGCCTTCCAGGAGACAGGACGGATTGGACCACTAACGGATGGACCACTGCGCCATCGTCGGCAAGAACGCCGAGCCTTAGGGGCGCGCCGAATTGCGCAAGGCGAACACGCGCATGATCGGCTGGGTCGCATACTTCCAGTAGGAATAGAAATAACGGCCGCGCATCATCGGCTGGCGCCCGACATCCTCGAGCACAAGCCGACTCCGCCGGCCGTCTTTATGAAACACCAGCTCATCACGAGGGAGAACGTGAACCATTTCTATCCCAACGACTGGCTGATCGAGCGCCTGCAACAGCACGCCTGACGGTTGGCACGAACCATGCCTGTCGAAGCGTCTTGACCGATCCTCTATACTTGCTTGTCCCTCATTTCCGAACGAGGGACACCATGCGCAGCCTGCGATTGCTTGCCGCCGTTTCTCTTCTGTTGGGTTCCCTCTCCGCCGCGACCCAGAAGACCTATTCCGCGATTGTGCTGGCGCGCGACGCGCATCCGGCGGTCATGCGGCCGATGAGGTCATCAACGCGCTTTTCCAACTGCAGCGCCAGATTCATATACGGAAGCGATTGCGTAGCGGGTACCTGCGGGGCATGGACTGGGAAAATTACGAGCGTGAGCACGGCAACCAGACCGAAGAAGCCGTTGGGCAAACGGCAACCGAGATATGACATAGCCAGCTCCGGTTGATGAGTTTTGTAGGGGTCTGCTCCTTAACTGCAGCAGGGTTTATGCTTCGTTATTACTTGTCCCCCTCGGCGATTGCCTCGTTCCGCCCACTCTGAGCCCTGGTGTTGTTGATCTTTCTGAAGACTGAATCATCGGCAGCTTGGGTGAGGGTCTTTGTCTTTTCGAACTCGGCGTTTGCCTCCTGGTTCCTTCCTATCGCTTGGTAAACCTTAGCCAGCTGCCAGTGAACATTCACATTTTCGGGGTTTAGCTTCGCGGCGAGCTTCAGTTCCCGCATTGCATCGTTCCAATCCCCAGCCTTGCTATGAACGATGCCCAAATCAAGGTGCGCCATCACCACGCCTGGATCGAGCCGGATGGCCTTCTTGAGTAACGGGACAGCGATGTCGAGGTGATCCATCTTTATATTAGTGTCCGCCAGATACATCAGTGCCTGCAGGTGGTCGGGAACGTTGGCTAGTTCTGCTTGGAATTCCTGCGTAGCCTGCTCGTATTGCCCTTGGGTCCACAACAGGTATCCCAGACCGAAGTGCACATTGGGCTCTTTAGGATTGGCCTTGACGGCAGCACGGAACTGCTGGGTGGCGCCGGCATGGTCTTGCATCTCATCCAATGCTTCGCCGGCCAGCATATCCGCCTCCGCCGACTCTGCGTTTAGCATCAGGATCTCGTGATAAACGTCGAGCACGCATTGATACTGCTTCGCGGCAAGGCAACTGTGGGCCAACATCAGGCGAAAGGGGAGGTTCTGCGGTTCACCGGCAGTTGCCTGTTTCAGATAAGGAACGGCTGCGCCGTAGTCTTGTAGGCCGTAGTGGGCCATGCCGATCAAGGTTTTCAGGCGCTGCGCCTCCGGAGAAGACGGAGTCTGGCTCTTGAGTAAATGCTCGAAGGTGGAAATCGCCTCCTTCAACTCGCCACCCTTGAAAAGCGCGAGGCCGAGGTTCATCCGCAGGCCCGGCATCGCCGGATCGAGCGACAAAGCCTTGCGGTAAAGAGGCACAGCCTGTCCGTAGCGCTCCTGACGAGCCTCGAGGAACCCCAAATGGGCGTAGGCTTCCGCGCTCGCGGGCTGCGCCTTCAAGAAAGTGCGCCATGCAGCCTCGGCTTCGGCGATCTTGCCTTGTTGCTCCAGGGCAATCGCTGTTTGGCGTTGATTGACCGCGGCCGCTTCCGCCTGTCCCAGGGAGCTAGCATGCCCCATCGCCAACATCATCAACGGGGTGAGGAAGAATCTCGCTCGAACAACCCCCTTCATGCGTACCTCCACCCCCATTCTCGCTCCCCACCAACTTAGCCGGCAATACGGCGGATTCGTGCGCGGCCTAAAACACTTGGGCGGGGCAGGGTGGTGCCGCCACGCTCGAGTTCGCAGCTTGATCCGATGTCAGAAACTCAACTTCGCCCCAAACTGCAGTACGCGCGGGTCGTACGTGGAGGTCACATGTCCAAAGTTCGCGTCATTGCTACCCGTATCGAGAACGTTAAATTCCGTGTGGTTGAAAGCGTTGAACGATTCAAACCGCAGCTCAAATTTCACTCTTTCGGTGATGGGAATCGTTTTGAATAGGGAGAGATTGAAGTTGAACAGTCCTGGCCCGACCACCGCATCTTTCCTGGCGTTACCAAAACCCTGGTTCGTGCCACCATTCCAGGGAGCCACCGGAGCTGCAAATGAGCTGGTGGTAAACCAGGCATCCACGGTGTGAGGATATCGCACGGGGGCCACCTGGCTGGGACGGTTTCTAGTGCCGCCGCCCAAGCCCAGGGTGTCCGGGCCATTATAGGTTACGCCAACCCCGTTGTTGCCAACCGGGGTTCCCGTCTGGGCAACCGTTATTCCGGAGAACTCCCAGCCTCCGAGAATCGCGCGCAGCGCTCGGTTTGAACCCTGCGACGTGAAGAACGGCAAGCGGTAGACGTAGTTCGCATTGAAGATGTGACGCCGGTCGAGCGCTCCCGACCCGCGATCATAGGCCAAGTTAAACGGATTGGAAGCTGTATTGAGATCGTTGCTGACCTCATCGATCTCGTGAGACCAGGTGTAAGCCAGTTGTACCGTCAGTCCATGGCGGTTTTCCACACGTATACCCGCCTGGAATGAGTTGTAGTTGAAATTGCTTTGGTTCGTCTCCTGCGTAATCGAGCTGAAGCCTGGGAATATTCGATACAGATTTGCGTTCAACGTACCGGCGGCAACACCGTGACGAAGATCGTAAGGGTTCGTCGGGTTGTTGAGATCGGTTAACGGCAAAGTATTGATCGGCACGTCTACGCTCTGGTTCCAACCTCTGGAACCGACGTACTGGATTACCGCAACCACCGATTGGGCGACTTGCCGTTGAACTCCCAAACTGAACATCAACGTCCCGGGGGGCCTATATCGGTATTGCAGATTGGTTAGCGTAGAGGGAAACGTCTGCGCCGTAGTTGCGCCAGTGATAGCACTGGTGTCAGGGTTGGAGAAGTAAACGTTGGTAGCCGAGGGCTGGTAGGCGAAGGGTGGATTCAAGGCAGCATTGTAAACGTCGTTGCCCTGAACGCGCTCGTAGAATACTCCCGCGCCCCCCCGCAGTACGGTCTTGCCGTCGCCGAGGATATTGTAGGCAAAGCCGACTCTCGGCTCCCAGGTATGGTAGTAATTCTGTACGTTTCCGCGGGGAAACCCATTAACACCGGCCTCCCGGATGCCATTGAGGTAGAAATTCTGGCCGTTGAACGTCGTCAGCAGAGCGGGATTCAGCGTGCCGTCTGGGTTCAGAGGATAGGGCTGAGATCGGTCGTAGGCCGCAGGGACGAAGTTCGCGAACTGGTTGTATCGCTCGAAGGCATGTGGCAAGCCGTCGTAACGAAGTCCCAAGTTGAGCGTTAGGGTTTGAGTGACGTGCCAGTTGTCATTGCCATAGAAGCCGTAGTTGTTGTTGACCCAATGCTTGCCGGCGAGAAACTGCAACTGGGTAAAGCTGTCGGCATCGCCCAGCAAGAAGTTGATATACGAATCCTGCGAAAACGAGCTGTTGCCGAAGATGGCAGTTCCCTGGGTGTTGGCCTGCAATTCCTGGTTCTTTGCATCGTGCAGCCAACTGAAACCAAATTTGAACTGGTGCCGGCCGTGGGTCCACGATAAGTCCTCCCGACTTTCATAGCCAAAGTAGGAGTTTTTCCAGGGGAAATAGCTGGGGCTCCAGATGGTGTTATAGGGCGCGCCCAGCCGGACTTCAGGCAAGCGGGCCTCTCTGTTGTTCGCCAGCGGGAAAAACGAGGTAGCCGTCCATCTGCTGGGCTGGGAGAAGGTACTAAGGCCAGCGCCCTTCACGGGACTCAGGTGGATGGTGTTGCCGCTGAACAGGAAACTGGTTTCGTTGAGCAAGGAGGCCGAATAGGTCTGCGTCAGTTTGAGCGTCGATGACCACGACGGATTGAGCATCGCCGTGCCCACCGTGGGATACGTACTGTTCCCCCACAACGGTGGGTAGTAGGTCTGAGTCATCGCGTCATGAAGATAATGACCCATCAACTGGAACTTGCTATTTATGTTGTGGTCGATGCGCAGCACGTCTTCACGTACGTTGGTTGGCTGGGCGATGGACGCGATGTACTGACTTGTGCCGAAGTTTGGCTTAGGGAATGTGCCAGCGTTTAGTTCCAGGACGGCGTTCTGGTCAATCAGGTTGGCTGGGATCAGGCACGGAATTGTTAATGAGCACGGCGTGCCCGTTCCGTCAGTGAAGGGCTGCCCAGGAGTCAAACCGTCCGCTGAGTAGAGAGCCAGTTTGGCAGGGTCAGAGGTTTGCGGAACAATCGGAACCTTGCCTTTCGAAGGAACGGTATAGGTCAATGGCTGGCCAAGCGTGGGGAAATTGGAGGCCACAATGGTATTTGAAACGGTAGGCGTGCTGCCTTGAATTTGCCTTCGCCACTCTTCATTCACAAAAAAGAATGTTTTCTTGCCGAGGGGACCGCCGAAATTGAACCCCGGCACATTGAGGCGAAACTCTGGCCGCTTCTTGCCCGCGCGGTTGAGGAAAAAGTTGTTGGCCTGGTAGTCTTCATTCCGGTTGAACTCCCATACGGAACCGTGGAATTGCTGAGTTCCGGATTTGATGACCATCGCGATGGTTCCGCCTGAGCCGATCCCGTAATCTGGTCCGTAATTGCTATCCAGTGTCTGGAATTCCGAGAGCGCATCGATCGAGGGCAAGGAGCTGAAGCAGCCGCCGCAGCCACGATCGTTCAGTTCACCTCCATCCAACAGGTAGATGTTGTGCGTGTTGCGCGTCCCGTTGAAGCTGATGGAGTTGGCTGTGGTAAGAGCATTCACCCCGCCATAGGACGGCAAGGTGTTGGACTTGCCCATGCCCAGGGCCGCCAGTGAGGTCACATTGCGCCCGTTCGTGGCTAATTGAGTCACCTGCTGGCCGCTGATCAAGCTGGTGATCTCACTGCTGGCGGACTGCACTTGTAAGGCATCCGCTTCCACGTTGACCGTCTGTTCAGTGCTGCCGATCTTGAGCGCGATGTCTTCCACCAGGGTCTGAGCAACGTTCACAACAATGTCAGTCTTGGTGTACTTCTGGAAGCCTGGGGCTGATGCCCCCAGTTTGTATTGACCTACGCCCACGTTTGCGAAAAGAAAGGCGCCGACCGAATTCGACGTCACCTGTCTCCCTTGACCCGTGGCAGTGTTGGTGAGCGAGATCTGCGCATTCTGCAGCGCCGCTCCCGTGGAATCCACTACCGTCCCAGTAATAGAAGCGTTGTCCTGTCCCCAGGCCCCGGTAGTCAACACCAACAGTGCCGCAGTGAGTGCGAATTCGACCAGCCCATAACGCCACGCTGGCTTTTGTCTCGCAGAAATGCCCGCAACACGGCGAACTTGGACTATCACGTGGTTCATAGTTTGCCTCCGCTTTGTCGCCTAGCGGATCTATTCCGCTGCGTCTTCGGGTCGGACCCCATTCATGGATCTGCGTGCAGATCCTGTTTGTCGAGCACGGGTGAGCTTCGGGACACCAAAAACGTCGAGTAATCGTTTACCAAAATCGAGCTTCTTATGCCCTTTCTTATGAGCTTGTCAAGAGTTATTTTTGACCAGGGCCGGCTCGCAGGCATGATGCGGGTTAGGACGGTATCGTTTCCATCGATCGGCAACTGCCGCGGATTAGGTGGGAACGCGGAATCCTGGTATTCGTTTACTGCACACTGCCGGAAGAAGCCGTCTGCATTGAGAAAGGGTCCTGTGCGAGACGTGAATGGGCGCCCGACGACCTGACGTAACAAGGCCACAAAAGCTCAACCCTTCCGTCGCTCAGCCGAAGTTACGCTTTTCGTCGCGTGTATGCTTATGGCCGCCAGCGTGGGAGTCTATCGAGTTGCGTTTTGCTGTATTCGAATTTTGAGTAGCCAGGGTATCCACTGAAATGGGCAGAGCGATTTCGCAACCAGAACCGAAGGGGGTAAGCTTCGTCATCACACTGGCCCTGCCGTTTCCGACCGTAATCTAAAGTCGCTTTGGATTGTCTGCTCCCCGCAGCTTAGGTGAAACGATGCCCACCCCTTCCCGCACCAAATAGAAATGGTCTGCAGTCAGATTGGTGAGGGTCTCGACGGTCCCATCCGGCCAGAAGAGTTTCACTTTGTCGACGCGTTCATGCTGACCCAGCCCAAAGTGGATGCGGAGATCGTTCTGCGACAGGTAGCTGCCGCCGCCGATCACTTCGCCGAGCTGCACCAGGTCGCCCGCGGCGGCTCGCACGCGTGCGTTCAACGCCAAGCGATTCGTCTTGACACCCTCAAGTTGAAAGCTGATCCAGTGATTCGGTGGCCCACCTTCTGGACGCAGAATCATCGGCTTGCCCACTAGATTCTCAATCACCGCTTCGAGCTCGCCATCATTGAAGAGGTCGCCAACGGCCAGTCCACGGCTCACCTGCGGAATCTGGATTGCAGCCCCTGCCTCCTGGCTGATGTTCTTGAAAGTTCCATGGCGTTGGTTCGAAAACAACAGCTTGGGCTCAAGATACCTGACGTTGGATTGAACGCGGTCCACCTGTGGATACACATGTCCGTTGACCAGGAAGATATCGGACCATCCATCATTGTCAAAATCGACAAAGGCATCTCCCCACCCCACGTATCCTCTTGTGGCCCCCGCAATTCCTGAGGCACTGGAGACGTCGGTGAATTTCATTTGTCCATCATTGCGATATAGAGCGGCGTACTCATTGTCAAAATGCGAAAGAAAAAGAGACATGCGACCGGTATGCAGAAAATCTCCGAGAGCAATGCCCATATTGGCCTGGGCCCGGCCGTTCTCGTCGAGTGCGACACCTGAAGAAAAACCGGCGTCGCTAAAGCTCCCGTTGCCATTACCCCGATACAGATAGTTTGGCTGGCTGTCGTTCGTTGCAAGAAGGTCGAGTTTCCCGTCATTATCAAAGTCTGACCAGACCGCTGTCAGGCCATATCGGTGCTCGGCATCGGCGACGCCCGACCTCTCCGAAACGTCAGTAAAGGTTCCATTCCCGTTATTACGGTACAGATTGTCAGGCGATCCCTTTAGCCCGCGCGGACCGCACTGCACATCGATTCCCATGTATTTGCAGGTTTCGCTCGAACCGAATGTCGGTGTATTGTCGAGGTGAAAATCCACGTAGTGGGCAATAAAGAGATCGACCCAGCCATCGTGGTCGTAATCTCCAAAGGCCGCTCCCGTCGCCCATCCGGAATCACCACTCAGCCCGGCGCTTTTGGTCACGTCCGTAAATGTGCCATCGCCGTTATTGCGATATAGCACTATCCCGCCAAAACAGGTCACCAGCAGGTCAGGCCATGCGTCGTTGTTGTAGTCGCCGACTGACGCGCCCATGGCCCAGCAGGGATAACCCACCCCGGCCTTATCAGTTACATCGGTGAACGTTCCATCGTGATTGTTGTGATACAGGGCGCTCCGCGCCTTCTTGCCATGGAGCGCCATCTCCACGTTCTGCGCATTCGTGAAGTAAATATCAGGCCAGCCGTCGCGGTCGTAATCGATGAGGGCCACGCCGCCGCTCATCGACTCCACGATGAATTTCTGTTCAGGGCTCGAAAGATGTTCGAATTGAATGCCGGTCGACTCGGTGATGTCCACCAGCTGCGGATACGACCCGGGCATGCTGTTAGCAGCCCGTACCACCGGCTTCGGGGCTGGTTTCCGCGTCGCCGGTTTTCGCGCAGAAGTGCGCGGCGCTTGTCTCAAACCCGCTAGAATGAAAAAGAAAACAACGAAGGTCACGGAAGCGCGGAGCAATCGTCCCAGAGCCTTTTGCATCTTGACGCCGCGGGCAGTCGTTCGTTCTCTCGAGCTCATTCTCATCTTTATATCTGTTCCCAAGCAGGTGAAAACTACCCACACGACGGGGATTCGGCACATATATCATAGCGTCTCGAAAAGCGAAGGAGGGCGCTCAAGCGATGGAAAATACTCTCGCGAATCCGCGAATTTGAGCGCTACTCTGCGCTGAGGTGCCGCGACTTCTTGCAGGAGATCAGTCGTGAACAAGTTGAATCTTAACTGTTCCTTGGTGCGGCGCTTCTGGTGTGCTTCTTTAGGGCATCGGCTCCGACGCAGAGCGCGGAGTCCGTTCAAGTGGAGCGGGTACCACGATTTCCGCCGGGTTAGAGAAGTCGGTTGATGCGAGGAAGAGCAAGGTTGGGGATGACGTCATCGCAAGAACGTCCCGTCCTCGGCGGACTCTACCACGACTATGCCTGCGTAGAGGGCAGAAAGATGAAGAGACGGTCTCCAACGTTGATCAAATCGCCGCTGACGTGGCCCACGACTGATGCACCAGTTGTGCCTCCTGCGATTCCAGTGTTGGCCGCAGGGCGGCACGCAACTGACGACCCCACGTGCAACGCTCTTGATCGACACCCGCGGACAGAATCCCTTCGACTTTTCGCGGTTCGGGGGCTGGTTTTGCGGGTGTCGAGAAAAAGGTACTGAAAATCGGCGATTATTCCATTGGAGGATTATCAGAGTTAGGCCACGGTTGGTCTCACGGGATGTGGCGGCGAGTCAGGCGGCACCGCTGACATCCGATTCCACGACAATGTCCCAGGCATCAAGCAGCCATTCCGGGATGTAGCATCGGTTCCGGTTCTCTTCGCACCAGCGGCGCAACGCCGCTGAACGGAGATAGGTCTCGGGGGTGAGTCGCAATTCTTTTACCTGCATCTCGAATTCCGTTGCCAGAACAGGTCTGGGCGGAATGCGACGTCCCCAGTTGGGGTTTCCGCGCTTTCGGATTACGTGGGGAGAAACGTGTCTGGACATCGCTCAAGATGATACTCCGCGGGATCGACTTTTGCAGCCCCAGGCGTCACAAAGTCACAAAGTCACAAAGTCACAGAGTGGAGGTGAGGTTCGCCGCCTTTCCGTATTGCCAAAAAGTGCACCCTGAGCAGGGTCAGCGATCTAATGGCCGAGCCGGGCCAGGAGCTTTGCCGGAATAACGAGACCGACGCTGGACATGAAAAAAGCCAGCAGGTTTGCTGGCTGTAAGAAGCGGCTCTGAGGATCAGTATTTCATCTCGTCCTGTTTCTTGGACTCTTTCATTCCCTCTTTTCCCATCTTCAAAGAAACGACGTGGATCTCATTCTTGGTGGCATCCACGTGAGCCTTTAGAGTGACTTCATGCCCTTCATGGCCCTTCAGCGCCTCTGGGTTTGTCACCGTCCAGCTCTTGTTGTCCTTGTCGACAAAGGTCTTGCCATCGTCGCTGATCTTGCCTGACAGCTTGACCGCTTTGGTCGACGCTTTTTCTGCTTTCATGGTGTCCTGCTTCATCTCGCCCGGCTTAGCCGTTTCCTGCGCAAGCGCCAGAAGGGCTGTCGCCAGCGCCAGCACGAACGAAATTACTATCAGCTTTTTCATGAGTGAACTCCTTTCGCAAAGAATTGCTCTTGGCGGAACGCTTTTGAAGCGCGGTTCGTGCGTTCCGCTCCAGCCATGAGTGGCGCGGAAGATTGTAGTTTTCGAGTGTAATAAGTGTGCTCCTTTGCGGCTCTTCCGGTCAAGGCTCCCGCTTGTCTTACCTGTCTTGTCTGGTACGGCCGACGCGCCCATTGGTAAACAGAGTGCCGATGCGGTGCCCCTCAAGGCCAATCTCAATGGCCAGTTCCAATGTCGGCTCGACGACATCAGTGAGGAAGAGGACTAAAGAGAGAAGCTAATCGGTCGAGCATTGTTCGGGAGACTACTTTTTACTCACTGGAACCAACTTGCGGCCTCGCGGCATGAAAAGATTATTCAACAACTCCAAACAACTCCCGTCGAGCGGCGGCCCGCCGGTCTTGAAACTAATCGCGAAAGCTTTCAACCCTCCTGAAACCTCTCGATTAGTTCCTGCATCATTTTCTACTGGAAAAGTCCGATAATACCAACTTGCGAGGGGTCGCGAACTACACTCCTGATCCGTTGCGATCGTTTGCATCGTTTTTGTTGAACTGATGTGCTGTAAGGGCGTACGAATCGTGAATCCCTACGTCGAGTTGCCATGCGCCGCCGCAGGGAAGGCCCTGTGGATTCTGGTCTCAATAAATGATTCAAAAACAAAAAAATAAATACCGTGCCTGAACCTTGACAGTGCGGCGCTAAGCTTTTGCAACCATCGAACAGCTCACTGCATCATTTTTATTGAATCCACCTTGATGGCACATGGAGGTGAATGAATCATGGCGAAGCGAACTCGCACAGATATCGCCCGGCGGGACCCATTCCGGGACTTCTCTGTGCTCCAGGATGGGATGGATCGACTCTTTGAAGGTGTATTCAGCTATAGTTTCGGCTTCGGAACGTGGGGCCTCGGGAGTACGCAATTCATGCCCGTGGCCGACATGTACGAAGACGATAATCGCCTTGAGCTGCGGCTAGAGGTTCCGGGCGTTGACGAAAAGGACCTCGAGATCAGCATTCAGGAGAATGTCCTGACAGTGAAAGGTGAACGTGAGCTTGAGAACAATGAAAAGAGCGAGAACTTCGTGCGCCAAGAACGCGCATACGGCAAGTTCTCGCGGTCTTTCACGCTACCCAGTTCGGTAGATCCCGACCACGTCGATGCCAATTACGTGAACGGGATCCTGCATGTCCGGTTGCGTAAGCGTGCTAAGGCTCTGCCGAAGCAAATCAGAGTGAACTTCGGCCCAAAGGCTCTCGAAAGCGGAGCCAAAGCGGCGGCATAACGTCGTCGACCCAATACTGCACAAAAAACCAAGAGAGGGACGGCGTCGGAGGCGCGCAACGCTTGCCTGCGCCTGCGCTCGTCAGCTCGGCGAGGCAAGATTGCCTGCAGACGTTTCTCCCGGTGGGCGTCTGCAGGGACTTGAGGAGGTGTTGTTCATGCTGGGAATGAGCTTCGCATCATTTCTCGTGTTGCTGGTGAGCGGGACAGTCGCGGGCCTGACTTACCACTATGTCCTGCGGTATCGCTTCCTGGGTGGACTGGATTCTCTGTTTGGGAAGATCGCCATGGGGTGGCTTGGTGGATGGCTTGGTTCACCAGCGTTTGTCCTGGAAAATTGGCCGCCTAAGCAGCCGCATTAACCGGCGAACACAAGGGCGGGCAGACAATTCAAAATCGCTCCCGCCCGCACCAAACCGAGGGCTTGGTGCGCGAGGAGGAGCAAAGAGCCGGGCTTACGGGCGGCGAGTCTGAATCGTTGTAGAGCTGGTTGATCTTAGGTTGGAGAAGACGAACCTTAACTGGAGGTGAAGGATATGACGAAATTGAACCGTTTCCTATCGTCCCTTCTGCTCGTGCTCCTGCTGGGGATTCCCAACGTCGCGAAGGCGTACGACAGGAGTAATAACACGACCGCAGTTGCACCGAACAAGGATGCTGTCCTGGCTCGGCAACTGCAGCAAGATTTCAGCAACCACTTCGAATTCCATAAGGTTGCCGTGACAGTCGACGACCGCGTCGCACTGCTAAAAGGCTCGGTTGAAACTTACCGCGAGAAGATGGAAGCGGAGCATCTGGCGCGCAAGCACCACGGCATCGAGGGTGTGCGCGACTTCATCGCGGTGCAACCGATAGTACCGGTCTCTGACCAGGAGCTGCATGAAACCATCGCGAATCGGCTTCGTTACGACCGCATCGGCTACGGGATTATGTTCAACAACTTCGAGATAGGCGTGAAGGATGGAGTTGTAACCATCACTGGCGATGCCAGGACCTATCCGGACAAGGCGTCTGCGCTCGCGATCGTCGAAGACACTCCCGGCGTGCGCGACGTGAAGGATGAAATTAACGTCTTGCCGCTTTCGCAGTTCGACGACGAACTCCGCGTACGGACGGCAATGGCCATCTACCGGGACCCGGCCCTGCAGAAGTACTCGCTTGATCCACAGGCTCCCATCCGCATCGTGATCGAGAACGGAAATGTAAAGCTGTACGGTGTCGTGGACAGCCCGATGGATAAGCAGATAGCCGAGATGCGGGCACGCGAGGTCCCGGGTGTGTTTTCCGTGGAGAACCATCTGATGGTAGCTGATGAACACACCCAGAGGGTGGCCTCCTCCACCAAAGCTGGAGACATCAGTACAACGCACTCTCCGTGACGCGGACCAACCGTGAGCCGGGGACTTTCGGTGCCTGGAAGTTTGGAAACCCAAATGAGTGAAAGGTGAAATGAAAGATGAGGTACGCGAAAGCTGTGTACGCCCCACGAAACGTTTATCAACATCGTGGACCCGGTTTACGGTTGCCGGCAAGCAACCTGCTCGCGGCGAGTACAAGGTTCGATAGACCGACCCCACTCCATTCAAC
>Ga0209154_1001157_pt1 | contig 15679 bp, 10 predicted proteins | sample GraSoiAngelo_121_FD_185878 | JGI IMG/M metagenome (GOLD analysis project Ga0209154, IMG submission 185878) | Grasslands soil microbial communities from the Angelo Coastal Reserve, California, USA - 14_0919_12_20cm (SPAdes) (version 2) | ecosystem: Environmental > Terrestrial > Soil > Grasslands ... | reverse complement strand
CGCGAGTTGAGATGCGGTAAACTTCGACATGCGATCCTCCACGAGCCGGCATGGGACGGGGAAAATCAGGAAAATGAGGCACTAGCGCCGAAAGCACGACGGGACTCTATCCCTTTCCAGCCAGCGACGCAATGACTTTTGCCCATCTGACCGACCTTCAGGGCTCAATCTCTTAAACAATCCTGATAAGCTTCGGCGCACAGGCGGGTGTGCTGTATTGAAGTATATAATTCCCTCTATCCATGAGGGTGCGCCCGCTTTTACCAGCTCTGCTGATCACGGCCCTGCTAACGGTTTCCAACCCCGCCGTCGCCCCCTCCGATACCGCGCCCAACGTTGTGGTGATCACGATAGACACGCTCCGTGCCGATCACCTCGGTTGTTACGGTTACAAGCAGATTCACACCCCCAACATTGACGCGCTTGCGGCCGGGGGCGTGCGATTTGAGCGGGCCTATACTCCTGTCCCCATTACGCTACCGTCCCACAGTGTGATCTTTACAGGGACGTTGCCGACGCTAAACGGAATGCACGATTTCAGTGGCAACCGCCTCGGCCCGCAGCAGCAGACCCTGGCTTCCGTACTGAAAGAGCGGGGATACACGACAGGTGCGGTCGTCGCCTCTGCGGTGCTGGATTCGCGCTTCGGCTTGAACCGTGGTTTTGACTTCTATTACGACCATTTCGACTTCAACCGCCTGGAAGAGGCGAACCTCGATGAAATGGAGCGTCCCGGCAATGTAGTAGCCGATGAGGTGCTGAATTGGCTGGGCAAGAACTATCAAAAGCGGTTCTTTCTCTGGATGCACTTGTACGATCCGCACTACCCCTACCGTCCCCCTGCTCCTTATAGCGAAGACTACAAATCGCATCCTTACGACGGAGAGATCGCATTCGCGGACGCCCAAGTCGGCCGTCTGCTGCGCTTCTTGAAAGACAAGGGGTTGTACCAACACACGCTGATTGTCCTGAGCGGGGATCATGGGGAAGGCCTCGGCGAACATGGCGAGCAGACGCACGGTTTCTTCATCTACAACTCGACGCTTCAAGTGCCACTCGTCGTCCGCTTACCTGCGGGCCCAAGAGATAAGCACGTGAACGCGCTGGTAAGCCTTGCTGACATCATGCCCACGGTTCTGGAGGCTCTGAAATTGGATATTCCCGCGCAGGTGCAAGGGAAGAGCTTGCTGCCATTGTTTGCCGGCAAGGAAGAAGATGCCTCGCGCTATCTCTATGCAGAAACGTTCCTTCCACGGCTCCACTTCAACTGGAGCGAGCTACGTGGCGTGGAGATGGAGAAGTATCACTTCATTGCTGCCCCCAAGCCGGAACTGTACGATCTCAGCAAAGATTCCAAGGAGCTCGATAACCTTTTTGCGCAGAAAAAGGCGGTAGCAGAGGAACTGAAAGCGAAGCTGGCTTCCCTCATCCGAGAGTACAGCGCGGGACAGGAGATGGCCGAGAAGACCGGGTTCGATCCTGCGCTGATGGAGCGTTTGAAGTCCCTCGGATATGCCGGCTTCTCGGGCGGCGGGAACTCGACCATCAACAATTCCGAATTGCCGGACCCCAAGGACCGCATTCACATGTATGAGCTGGTCTCGGAAGCCATTGAGGCCAGTCAGCACAGCAATTATGAGCCTTCAGTAGAAAAACTGAATGCCGCCCTCAAAATAGAGTCAAATTCCGTGCCGGTCCACTACCTGCAGGGTTTGAATTATTACCGCCTCAGCAGATTCGCCGACGCGCTCGTTGAGTTTCAGAAAGTGCTGACGTTGAGTCCCGATTACGCGCTGGCCACTTTTCACCTAGGCTTGGCATATGCCCGAGCCGGCCAGTTCGATGACGCCCTTGTCACGTTCAAGCGCACGCTGGAGTTGGATTCAACCAACTTCACCGCCGCTTACGACTTAGGTCTGATTTACTTGCAGAAGAAGATGACGAAGGAAGCGGATGCGGCGTTCCGCCACTCCATCGCCGTGGCCGATGACTATGCGCCTGGTCACCGCGCCCTCGGTGAGTTGTTGCTGTCGGAAGGTCAAGTCGATGACGCCATTCCAGAGTTGCGCAAGGCAGCGGAATTGACACCTGGTGATCCCGCGGCTCACGCTGCATTGGCCAAGGCTTTCGAGGCGAAGGGATTGACAAAACAGGCGCAAGACGAAATACGCAAGGCGCAGGAATCCCGCCCGCAATGAGATCAGGAAGTAAATCCACTCTGGCGATAGTCTCCTGTCAGCTGACGTTCCTTTTCTTCTTTGTGCTCCACAGCAGCGGACTGGCCACGCAGCCCTCGGCCCGCAGAAATCCAGTCAATGTCGTCCTAGTCACCATCGATACGGTCCGCGCCGACCATCTGTCGTGCTACGGCTATAAGAGTATCCAAACCCCCACTCTCGATGCGCTTGCCCACGACGGTATTGTGTTCGACCGCGCTATTGCGCAGGTGCCACTGACCTGGCCTTCGCATACCGTGATCTTGACGGGTACGTATCCTTTTCAGAATGGAGTGCAGGACTTTACTGGCCAGCCATTGGCTCCACAATTCCGATCCGTGGCGCAAGCCTTCAAAGAGCATGGCTACGCTACTGGCGCAGTGGTAAGCACATTTGTCCTTGACCGCAGTTGGGGGCTGGCTCGTGGTTTTGACTTTTACGACGACGCGTTCTCTGCGAGCGCCTTCGCTCAAAAAAACATTGGGCTCGTAGACCGCAGAGCCGCCGAGAGCGTCTCGCATGCCATCCATTGGCTGCAAAACTCTAGCAAACGCCCGTTCTTCTTCTGGCTACATCTTTATGATCCCCACAGTCCCTACGATCCGCCGGAGCCCTATCGTACCCAGTACCAAAGTCATCCCTATGACGGAGAGATTGCGTACGCCGATCACGAACTAGGGCGCTTGATCGCCTGGCTGAAGCAAGCCCAGCTCTACCAGCACACCGCAATTGTGTTCCTCAGCGATCATGGGGAATCGCTCGGGGAACACGGGGAAGATGAGCACGGCTTCTTCGTATACGACTCGACCATTCACATTCCATTGATCGTGAAGCCGCCGGCGAGAAGTGCTTTGCGGCCCGGCCGAACAAGTCGCCCCGTGGAGACCACGGCGGTAACATCCGCAATGTTGCGATTTGCCGGGATCAACGACGTTATCGAGAAGCAGTTTCAGTCGCATGGCCTGTTTGGCACCGACGCCGAATACCAGAACCAGGCGTACAGTGAAACTTTTTATCCGTTCAGCTCGTTTGGGTGGAGCCCGCTGCATGCGCTGGAAACCAGCAGGTATCAATATATCGATGCTCCCACTCCCGAACTGTACGATCTGGCAGCAGACCCGCAAGAGAAGAACAACTTGGCACTGCAGAAGAAGGCCATTGCTGCCGTTCTGAAAGACACGTTGCAGAAATTGCTCAAGCAGAATCCCTATGAACCGCCTCAGGACGAGAGCTTTGCCCTAGGTCCGGGAGCTCTGGAGAAATTGCAATCCCTGGGGTACGTCGCTTATCGCTCGCCAGTGCCAGCCGATACCCTGGCCGCAGGTCTCCCCGATCCGAAGAACAAGATCGAAGAATTCAACTCCATTCTCAGGGCGGCGGATGCGCTTCGTGCGGGCGACTACGCTGCCGCTGAGCGATTGCTCGTCCAGGCGCAAGAAAAAGATCCCAATATGTACATCGTACCCTTCTACTTCGGCGAGGCTGCATTGGGGGAGCAGAAGTGGGATCGAGCGGCGTCGGAATTCAAACAATGCTTGGCGCTAAACCCGAACTTCGACCAAGCCATGACCGGATTGGCACGCGCCTTGACCTACCAGGGGAAAAGTGAGGAGGCCAAGCAGCGGGCGCGAGATGCCTTGAAATTCAATTCCCAGAACTACCGCGCCTGGTATGAACTAGGTTTCATCGAAGCCAGATCTAACGAGCCTGGTGCTGCCATCGAAGATTACAAGAGGGCCATCGCCATTCAGAGTAATTTTGCTCCTGTGCGTCGTGACCTGGGGCTGCTCTACTACAAGCAGAAGAACTACGCTGCGGCGGTGGAACATCTCGCAAAAGCCATCGCTTTGGGGATGGAGAGCTCGCTGCTTTATAACGACCTGGGAATCTCCTACAACCAGACCGGCCATGTGCAGAAGGCGATCGAGAGTTACCGCCAAGCCCTAAGGCTCGATCCCAATCTTGCGCAGGCTCACCTGAATCTCGCCTACGCCTATCAGGAGATGAACCGTGCCAAGGACGCCGACTTGGAATACCGAGCTGCGTGCAAACTTGAGGAAAAATTCTGCCAGTTTGTTCCCAGATAAACTTCTCAGAGTCAGCCCGGGACCGAATTGTTATTGGCTCGCTTTCAGCTTGGTTAAAATTTCCCTTGCCTTGGGGGCCAGAGGGTCATTTGGCGAGTCTTTGAGAAAGGCCTTCAGTTCAGTGCTGGCTTCACTTTTCCTATGCTGCGTCAGATAGAGATTCACCAGCTCCAGATGAACTCGCGACATCCCAGCGTCAAGTTCCAGGGCCTGTCGTAGCGCTTGCTCCGCTTCTGGCAGGTTGCCTATTCTTTCGTAAATTGAACCGAGGAGGAATTTTCCCAGCGCAGAGCTTGGCTGCCGCCTTAGCCCCTCCCGCACGCTTTCGAGCGCATGGTCGTAATCCTTGGTTGCCAAATAAAGATTGGCCAGGTTCAGGTGGGCCTCGGCATCACTCTGGTTTAGCTTGATAGCTTGCTCGAACTCCGTCTTCGCTGCCCTGAAATCTGATTCGCCCAGGTAATCCGAACCCAGATTATTGTGCGCGGGGTAAAAATCGGGGGCAAGGGTAATAGCCTGCTGATAATGACGGATGGCATCATCCCGTTGGCCCCGTTGATCCGATTCCAATCCCTTGTCGAATTCCTTGAGCGCATTTTTGGGGAAATGACGCCGGTATTCCTCGATATCCACGATAAAGGGATTGCTGCCCTTCTGCGCCGCCACGCCGCTCTTGCGATCTGGTGGGCGTGGCGTCAAGTTAATTTGTACCCTGGCGACCGCAGAGACCGAAAGGTCGAGCATTGCCATCTGATCCACGGGGTAAAAGCGGTCGTCGCGAATGACAATACGGTAGAGATTACTGGTAAGAGAGGGGAACGCAAATTTCCCTTGCTCGTCGGTGTATTGGCTGGTAATTGGGGCGCTGTGCAATTGAAGCTCAACCAGGACCCTGCCGGGAAAGTCCCCCCGGACAACGTGCACTTCACCGACAATTTCACCAACTTGCTGAGCGCAAAGAGGAGAGGCAGAAATGAGGAGTAAACCGAAGGACGTGAGGACGGGGTCTAGGCGAGAGCGCTTCATGCCATACAACTAGACAATGGGGGCTTGTCCCACAGACGGGAAGAAGCCCCTCGAAGGTAGACTAATTTAGAACGTCAACTTCAGCCCGAACTGCAGGTTACGGGCATTCAGAGTGCCACCAGCCTGCCCGAAGTTGCCCGACCTGACCTCATTGTTGCCACTGCCTCCCGCAGTCGCGATAAGGAAGTTGGCACGATTGAAGACGTTGAAGCCCTGCGCCTCAAACCTCAAATTTACTCGTTCGGTGAACTTGAAGGCTTTAGCCAAGGTCATGTCGGCCTGCCACAACCCGGGCCCGACAAAGGTATTGCGCCCAAGGTTGCCGACACAAGCCAGGCATGGACTGGTAAACACCGGCAGCCCAGCCTGACTGGGCGTGCCGCCACTGCTGGCGCAATCTCCGTTTCTGACGTCACCACCAGCGCACCAGCCATTTTCCCAAGACCCGCGGCTGGGAACGAAGTTGGACAATGTGGAATTCGGACGGTCATTGCGACCGTGATCGAGGTTGTAATCCCCACCAGTGTTCGTACACAGACCACCGGCTATACCGGCACTCGAGCAATCGCCGTGTAGGCTGGCGGCTCCGCCACGGTATGGTTCCCAATGAGCGCCGGTCTGAAATGACCAGACACCGCTGTAGGACCAGCCGCCAGCAATGGCCCCAAGTATGCCGCTCTTCGGACCCGGCAACTGCCATACGTAATTGACCACCAAGCGGTGGCGAATATCGAATAGAGAGTTGCCGCGATCCAGTCCCGGCTTGGTGAAGTCTGTTGTATAGCCTTCTCCCGCGCCAGCGCCGTTGGAAGTGGTTGCGCCACTGTGCCACGTCGATCCTTCATCGATCGTGTGGCTGTAGGTGTAATTCACGTTGAACACAAGCCCGCGGCTTGTTTGCTTTTTGAGTGCAACTTGCAGCGAGTTGTAGTTGGAGTTCACTACGTTTCGCCAGTTGCGCAGGTTGCCGTAGAGATCGTTTGCGAAACCGTGATTCGGCGGGCCGCCGGGAGCACCCGCTCCGTTGCCTGTCCAAGTCCGACCAAAATTGTCCGTTACCGCCGAGCCAAACGGAAGTACGGAACCGGGATGACGGTTGATGTTTTCCGCGCGGAACTCCTTGTGTCCGGTGTCGCCGACATAGTTCGCCTCTAAAATGATCTTCCACGGAAGCTCACGCTGTACGCCCAAGTAGTAGTTGTAGACGTACGGATCGCGAATACCCTCGGGGAGAACGATTCCCGTCAGGACTGCCGCGTTCGGACTGAACGGGGCCCATCCAGTGAGATTCCCAGTAGCTTGTGCCCCGACGCCCTGACCGGGGTTCGTCGCTGGGCCGGTAAACGTGGGCGCGGCGCCACTAGGCGTACAAGCGGTCGCCGTACAAGTAGTGGGACCGTAGATCGGTGTGTTTACATCGCCATTCAGGAAGTTATCCACAAAGTTAAACGAATAATAGGGAAGGTTCCAGCGCGAATTCGAGAGCGGGTTGTAGAGCGTGCCCTCGTACGACACGCCGATGCCGCCGCGGAGCGCCATTTTGCCGTCGCCGAATACGTCGTAAGCAAAGCCAATGCGCGGACCGAAGTTGTTGTGGTCGCCCTTGCCCAGTGCCGGGGAGGGTGCGAAGCCGCCGGGACCGCAAATACCCTTTAACTGTGACACCTGAGCGACCTGTGTCGGTGTAAACGTCCCTGGGCAGTTTGTCGCGTTGTTGGCATTAATCACCCCGGCCAGAAGATTGGAACCAGGCCCCGGGAAAAAGGTAGTCGCCAAGTTGTTGAACTCGTGGTGGCGGGTAAACAGGTCATAGCGGATACCCAGATTCAAGGTCAGGCGCCGCGTGGCCTTCCAGTCATCCTGAAAATAGGCGCCTACCTCAAGATTCCGCCAGTGCCGCACGTTTTCGGAGAGTGCCGGGGTTGGGTTGGTGTTGAAACTGGAGCACGGCGGCGCGCAAATGCCTGGATTCACGCCGGCATCTTCTTCCGCCGGGGCATCGGCAGCAAAGAACACGGGGTCGAAGAACTCGTAGGACGGGCGAGCCACACTGAACAAGCTGTTCTCGATGTTCCTGCGGAAATCTGCCCCGATCTTAAAATTGTGATTTCCGTGGCTGATCGAGACCATGTCCGAGTAGGTGTAGATATGCTCCTTGAAGAACTGAGGATAACCAGAATAGGAACCAAACCCGGCAGTTCCATCGTCGAACTTACCTTGTACTCCGCCGGCCTCGGGTACGCCGGGAATTCCCGTGTTGATGAAGTTGACGTTCTGCTGGTAGCCAACCCGAGCTTCGTTCAGGACTGTCGGTGAGAAGGTGTGCACCCAACTGGCCTGCCCGCCAGGGTACTGGATATGCTGTGGATTGGTAAAGCCACGGGTGCACGCCGTATCACACGGCCCAAATTGGTCGGTTTGTCTGTAATAGTTATATTGAGCAAAGATGCGGTCGCTGCCCCGCGGGGTGAAATCCAATCGGAATGAGCCTTCGTTTCCATTGAACAAATTTCCGTTGCCGAGTGTTCCGGTTTGCGACCCGTAAATCGCCACGCTCGACAATTGGAAAGGCAGAAGGCGCCCCATGGCGCCCGCCGTGATAGGCGGCGTGAGTGAACATGGCACATGGCCGTGAAGTGGGTCAGTGGGCCTGCCATCGTAGTTCATGATTTGCTGGTCCATCGCGGTTACGCCAAGGAGAGTCGCGAAAGTGGGCGCGAAGGAGCCCGTGTTGTCCGGGCACAGATAGCCCTCATAATTTGGTGTTCCCGCAGGTACTACGGGAACAGCGTTGGACCCGGAGCTCTTCGTGCCGGGGACGTACCCGTCGAGCGTCACCGGGTTGGTGCCGGGCAGGGTCGGAGGAAAGTTCTTGTACAGCAAGGCTGCTACGGAATTCGGGAATGCTGTCTCCACAGCCTGCCGAAACTCTGGCGACTCCACCAAAATGGTGGTCGGGGTACCGACCGTTCTGAAGCGATCGCCCTGAAGAGATGCAAAGAAGAACAACTTATCTTTCACGATCGGCCCGCCGAAAGTGCCGCCGAACTGGTTGAACCTCAATGCCGGTTTGAAGCATTTCGAAGTATCGCCGGCGGTGCAAAGGGTACCGTTAGGGTCCTTGCGCGGATCGGGTTGGCGGTTGAGAAAGTACTCATTAGCGTCGAAGACGTCGTTGCGTACGTACTCCCAGACGCTGCCGTGGAAGTTGTTGGTGCCGGACTTGGTCACCAGGTTATTGATAGCTCCTGCGCTATTGCCGTACTGCGCCGACATGTTCAATTGCAACTGCTGGAATTCCGCCACGGTATCCTGGATCGGTACTAGATCGACGCCTCCGCTGAGGCCTTTGTTGGACACGCCGTTGATCAGGAAACCGTTAAAGTCCTCGCGCAAACCGTTTACCACCGTATTGTGGCCGTTCTCGAAATCCACGCCCGTGACGTTGACCGCGCCGGGCGCCAACTGCATAAGGTCGTAGACGTTGCGCCCGTTCAGCGGCAGGTTGTTGAGCTGGGTGGAACTAACCGTGGTGGCCAGCTTGGAATCTTCCGTGTTAACTGCGGCGGCTTCGCCGCTGACTTCGACCACTTCCTTTGCCTCGCCCAACGCCATTTTCATGTCCACCCGCTGAATGCTACCGGCGTTCAGAGGCACATTGCCGTTGGTCAGCGTTTTGAACCCCGGGGCTTCAGCCGTGATCTTGTATGTGCCCGGTGGCAATTCTTTGGCTATAAACAAGCCGGTCTGGTTGGTCGTCGTGGTAACAGAAAAGTTGGTCGCCATGTTGGTCACTGAAACCTTGGCGTTGGCAATGGCCGCGCCTGATGGATCGGTGACGGTGCCGGTAAATTGGCCATTCTGAACCTGGGCTGTCCCGACGGCGAGCAGAACCAGTACAGACAAAAGCATCAACATCAGCTTCTTCATTGCCTTACCCCCCTCCGAACTGTGCGGAATTGTCCACGGTTGGAAACTAACGTCGAAGGCCGCCACTGCGATTCGTTCCAGCTCATAACGAGAAGTGAGCTACATCACAAAACTCTTCGCGGCGCAACATTCTGGGCGCACCCGTTCTCTTTGTCAAGCAAAACGAACGACTTGAAGAGAAGGTCGAGCTGATTGTCCTCATAAGGTTATGCTGAACAGAAATAGGCGGCCAGACCCCCCCCCAACTATGCCCCCAAGCACGCCCCAGGCCAAAGCTACACCAATCGCCATTGACAGCGCGTTCAACAATTTAGACTTACACTAACCCGTGTACCCACAGTTCTGTCTATGAATAACAGTAGAGGCTAAATAGAGAGGATTCCACAATCTGGAGACTTGTCACCGCGAGCAGTGGCCTGCTAGACACATTTGTGATGCGGCTATCGAGTTGGACCGGCCCGGTCCTGCACCTAACTTCTTTACACCGGACGACGTTTCCCCACGTCGGGTAACGACACCTTTTCCTTCTTCCACGACCAGTTCCTGGTCGGCGTCCTGGCTTCCGATAGTATCCACTTTTCCTGAAGGCCACTTGATAACCAGGCTATCCACGCGGGCGGCAGAACCCAGCCCGAAATGGAGTCGGGGGTCGCTGGCAGACTCGAAGCTGCTGTTGGCACGCACCTCCTCCGTCTGAACGAGATTACCTGCTTTGACCTCCACTCGGGCGCCGAAACCATCGCGGTTGGAGCGCGTCCCGATAGCTCTGAGGCGAAGCCAGTGTCCGCTATTGAGTGACTTACTGCGCAGCAAAATCGGCGGGCCATCGAGTACGCTAACCAGCACGTCTTGCTTGCCGCTATTGAGGAAGTCTCCCACGGCGGCGCCGCGTGCGACCCGAGGCTCGGCGAAATCAGGTCCGGAGCGAAGCCCAATTTCCTCGAATTTGCCTCCTCCAACGTTATGAAAAAGCAACGGTCGTTCTGCGTACGTGACGCCGAACGAATGCCGATCCACCTGGGGACTGACATGCCCATTGGCAACAAAGACGTCCTTCCATCCGTCGTTGTCGTAGTCAAAGAATTTCACTCCGAAGCCGAGGAAAGGAATGCTGACAGGTCCGAGGCCGGCCGGACCGCCCATGTCAGTGAACTCCCCATTCCGGTCATTGTGATAGAGATTGTTCGCATCGTCGGAGAAGTTGGTTTTGATGACATCGGGCCAACCATCGTGGTCATAGTCAGCGGAATCCACGCCCATTCCGGCCTGTTCGCGACCATCCATGCTGTACGCAACACCAGCTGCGACTCCAACCTCGGTGAAGCCGCCTGTGCAATTGTTGTGGTAAAGAAGGCTCGGCGAGGAATCATTGGCTACGTACAAATCCAAGCAGCCGTCCTTGTCATAGTCTAGCCAAAGCACCCCTAAACCGTAATATCCGTCGGGATCGATGTTCAGTTTCTCGCTGACGTCAGTGAAAGTCCCGTCGCCGGTGTTGTGGTAGAGCCGATCGCGCGATCCCTTCAATCCTCGCGGGCCGCAAGAAACCGGGATTCCGCGGTACTGGCAAAAAGGTCCGCTACCGAATTCGGGCAGGTGATGGAGGTCGAGTTCGACGTAATTGGCGACATACAGATCGAGGTAGCCATCGTTATCGTAGTCGCCGAATGCAGCACTGGTTCCCCATCGCTGCCCATTGCCCACGCCCGCCTTGATGGTCACATCCGTGAATGTGCCGTCGTGGTTGTTGTGGTACAGCACGCCTGAATCAAGGTATGTAATGTAGATATCTTCCCAACCGTCGTTGTCGTAGTCACCCACCGCCACGCCGAAGCCCCAACCGCAGTGCTTCAGGCCCGCCTTGACGCTTACGTCCGTGAATGTGCCGTCCTGGTTGTTGCGGTACAGTTTGCTGGGATGGCATTTGCCAGCGCGCAGATCTTGCAACGTGGAACCGTTCACAAGGAGGATGTCCAACCACCCGTCGTTGTCATAGTCAAACACCCCGATGCCGCCACATATCGACTCCATGATGTAGCGCTTTTCCGCACCGCCGCAGGTGAGATGGAAGTCGATTCCAGAGCTGCGCGCCACATCCATGAACTGCGTTGAGGCGCGGAAAGGAGTTTTACTCGCTGAGCTCGAGGCAAGGGGAGTGTGTTTCTGCGAGGGTGGCGCGGCCTGTGCATTGATGAGGAGAGTCACTCCCAGCGCACACAGGCGAATCAGCGCCGGGCCAGCGCCGAAGTAATCACTGATTGCGGCCAGTGGCCATCCCTCCGGTTTCCTGATGGGATTTCTTCAATTCTGCGAAGCGCTGCCATTCCTTTCTGGCTGCTACCGGATCCCCGGATTTGTCCAAAGTTCGCGCCAGTTGATAGTGCGGGCTTGGGTCGGTGGGGTTGAGCGCAATCGCTCGCTGCAGTGCGCCGGTCGCGCCCACAACATTCCCGCTCAGCAGGAGAGCCTTGCCCAGTTCATAGAAGACGTTCTCATGGCTCGCGTCGAGTTCGGTAGCGCGTTGCAGGTGAGTGACTGCCGATTTCCAGTCCCCAGATTCCAATAGGCAACGTCCGAGCTGATATTGCACCTCCGGACTGTCCGGCGTTCGCGAGACTTCGGTTTCATACTCAGAGATTGCCTGCGGATTCTGACCGAGACTCGCATAGGCGAAGCCCAGGTGATAGTGGGCAAGCGGAGCGTTGGGGTCGATCCGCAGAGCGCTACGAAACTGATCGATCGCATCGAGAGTGCGATTTGTATTCTGGTACGCCCGTCCGAGTAAGAGGTGCGTGAGGGAACTGGAAGGATTGATCCGGAGGGCCGTCTCGAGCTGGCTGGCGGCTGCGGCATATTGCACTTGGCTCAGCAGCACTAGTGCAAGGTCGAAATGGATATCAGAACGGCCTACGGCCAAATTCTCAGCTTGCTGCAACTCCTCGCGGGCCTCGGTGTTTTGTCCAACTTTAAAATACGCCAGGCCCAGCCAGTGGTGCAGCTCGGTGTCGTTAGGCGAAGACGCAACTGCTTCACGCCCCAACTTCACAGCTTCGTTCAGCCGCCCACTCTGCAAGTAGCACAGCAGCAGCGGTCGCAACACACCCGAATTCTTCGGCGCGAGTTGCCGTGCCTGCTCGAGATCCCGGATGGCGAGAGCGAAATCGTCCTTGTCAAGTGCCGCCTGGCCGCGTTTCACGAGCATCTGTGCTTCCGGCGAGAGAGACTGGGCATTCACGAGCCGGGACATGCCAACCAGAAGCACCAGAAAAAGAAAGTGCGTGATCGCGCTCTTCGTCATAATTTCAGTAGAGAATGATTCGCAATATGTAGTCCAGGGAATGAGACCCGGTCGGGTCGCATGGCACTGCGCTCTAAGACATCCTAGACTTTCAGAGGCACTCGTGCAATTCGCAGGAGGCGGGACTAATACCGGCGCGCCACCCGGCACCTAGAGAACTTTCGGGTAGTAGATAGCCCAAAGATCCCGCATAAGGACGTGGGCACAAGACACAAGGAAGAACATCATAGTGTTGGAGCTAGCCCTCGCCGACAAACTCGTAGGCGCGGTTAAGGTAGGCGTCCCAAATGCAAGGTTGGGCAGGCAGGCTTTGTAGACCGATCTCTCCTTCGTGGTGGGTGCCGGCTCGTCCGGCCCACACCACCACGAATTCCGCCTTCATGCGGTTGTACTGGACGTCCACGACCTCGCCTGGCCGCAGCGGGCAGCGTACCCCTTCCAGCAGGGCACCATTTTCGCTGATGTTCATGGCCGTCGCCAACTGCATGAAAGGAAGGCCATTGGCATCAATACCCCAGATCCGGACGGGCAAGAGGGCGCTGACTCGAGGCTGGCGTCGGCGGTCCATGTTCTCGCGACATCCTACGACAGCCTAAGGAAGCTGCAAGGTCTCGCCCGTCATTGAGATAGGTGATGAAAGTAAGTCACGCCGGTCACGCTGCGGCGGTGATGGAGGTAACCCCGACCTTGAATTTTCCGGCTTTGGCTAATCGAGGTCAGGTAGCGAGCAAGCGCCTGCGCCGCGGGGATCGCCGCAGCTGCCGCAAGGACTCCCCTCCGAGGACGAAGCGCTGGCGCCCTTTGCGGCAACGGCAAACACCGACAACTGCGGTTCCAGCTTCTTACTGTGGCACTTGGGGCATTCGGCCTTGTCTTTGCCGTACACCAGAGCTTCGAATTCATGATTGCAATCGTTGCAGACATACTCAAAAATGGGCATGGACCTCTCCGTGATGGTCGCGACGTACCACTCTCCAGTATTTAAAATCAATTCATGGACTCGGCGCAAATAAAAGAAGCATTTCAGGCTCGACGCTTGCTAGGTGGCGGACATCGCCAGACGGTGGCCAGCTTTTTCTTGTTACGCCGGCTTCACCTCCCTTCTTCCGACGAGCGGCTCATCGAAGTCGAGCCCGGAGTGAAGGTCGTGTGCCAGTGCCATTGGCAGCCAAATCGTTCGGAGGCCTTGACGGCCATCGTTGTTCACGGTTTGGAAGGCTCCAGCGATTCCGGCTATGCCATCGGCATTGCGGCGAAGGGCTTGGCCGCGGGGATGAACGTAGTCCGTATGAACCAGCGCAACTGTGGCGGGACAGATCGTCTCGCGCCCACGCTTTATCATTCCGGACGGTCGCACGACGTTGGCGAAGTCGCGCGCACCCTGGTCGCCCGGGAAAAACTCTCTCGTTTTGCCCTGGTTGGGTTTTCCATGGGCGGCAACCTTGTCCTGAAACTGGCCGGCGAATGGGGCAGGGAAGGCCCGGCTCAATTCGTTGCCGTGGCCGCGGTGTGCCCGTCGATAGATTTGGCGGCCTCAGCCGACGCCCTCCACCGGCCCGAAAACCGGCTTTACGAGTATTACTTTCTGTGGAAACTGCGTCGCCGCTTGCGAGAGAAAGCAAGGTTCTTCCCTGGGCACTTCGAAATCGCGCGCGGCCGAGGAGTCGCCTCTCTGCGCGATTTTGACGACAAGGTCACGGCCTATTACTGCGGCTTTGCCGGAGCTGAAGACTACTACCAGCGTTCCTCCGCGTCGCGTGTGGTGGATCGAATTGCCGTACCCACCCTGATCCTGCACGCGGCCAACGATCCTTTTATTCGCATCACTCCAGAATCGCGGGCGCGGATCGCGGCCAACCCCCACATCACCTTCCACGAAACCGACGATGGCGGCCACTGCTCCTTTCTCGCCGCGCCCAACGGTTATGACGGCCGCTGGGCCGAGCGCCAGGTCGTCGATTTTCTGAGCGGATTCTGAGCGCCCGGTCTTGCCGGCCGGTTCATTTAAGATGGTCGCGTGCAGGCTGACTTTGCGATCGAACTCGGAGCCGATGACGAGACGCTGGAGTTCCCGTGGTTCACTGCGGTCGGTCAGCCACGCTACTTCGACCTAAAGCGCCAGCCCCACCTTCTTCCCAATATTGAAGAGGCCGCAGGGCTGCCAGAATTGAGAGAATTCCTTATTGCTGTCAACTCATCATCCAGTACCCTTGAAACCGCTAAGTGCGATGCGTGGGCTTCGAACCAGATCAATTCGGACGAAGAAATTTTTGGCGCGGCCGGCAAGTTCGGAGGCTATGTAGATTTTCTCTTTTCCGATCCGCCGAATCGTTATTCCTTTCCTAAGCACGAACAATTTGCGCGCCGTATAACGGAACTGCTGAAGCGTGTGCCTGAAATCCCGGCATCGGCAGAATTCCTCCTGCGCCGCTGCTATTACCACCAGCAGAATTCGGCGGAGATTCGCGAAGGCTTCTACATCACCTTTTATCTGTTTGGCTACGGCGAGGACGAAAAGCAAGCGTGCCAGCGCTGGGCCCTTGCACTCCGCCTGGTCGGAAACGCCATCCGACAGCTTTCCGCAAGCCCCGCCAAATCGAAGACCTAAACGCGCCCCCAAATTTCTTCTCATCCTGAACGCAGCCTGGGCTCGCGCAGCGAGGACAGGCGGAAGCGATGCACCCCTACCCGCAACTTGCCTTTCAAACCCGTCCTCCCTAAGGACAGAAACAGCATGGCAACGAAGATCGTCAGCAATCCCAACGATGGTCCTCGAATACTCATCCCTTTCTTTGTGAGAATGGAGAAACGTCCGTAAACAAACTCGATATGCACCCAATAAACCAGCAGGGAAGTCTGGCCAAGCTGAATTAACGGACTGAATGCCCAACGCGCGGGTCCCCAGCGGCACCATGCATAGCTGGCCGACAAAATTCCCAGCAGAATGCCCACTCGAATGAGGAAGAAATTTGGGCTGGTGTGCCAGAAGTCGTATACGGGATAGATTTGATGTTGCCGATCGAGCCCGCGCGCCATTACGATGACCGCGAGGCCGATAGCCCCGGTGACTACGAAGCTCAAAGTTTCGCGTTTGCGTCCCTGCTCGCTCAACAACAGGAATC
>Ga0209154_1001155_pt1 | contig 15696 bp, 15 predicted proteins | sample GraSoiAngelo_121_FD_185878 | JGI IMG/M metagenome (GOLD analysis project Ga0209154, IMG submission 185878) | Grasslands soil microbial communities from the Angelo Coastal Reserve, California, USA - 14_0919_12_20cm (SPAdes) (version 2) | ecosystem: Environmental > Terrestrial > Soil > Grasslands ... | reverse complement strand
AACTCGCGCACATCGCCCGCAACGACTGGCTCTTGCAAATTTGCGCCGAACTCACCCGCGCCATCTACTGGTTCCATCCCCTAGTCTGGCTGGCCGCCGCACAGCTCCGCCAGGAAAGCGAACGCGCGTGCGATGACGCCGTTCTGCTCTCCGGAATCGCGCCTTCCCACTACGCTAGTCAACTTCTCGATCTCGCGCGGACGCTTAAGAACTCACATCACGGTTGGTCCACCGCACTCGCCATTGCCCGCCCAACGAATCTGGAAAGGAGATTTATCGCCATGCTGAATCCAAATTTAGACCGCGGGGGAATCTCGCGAAGAACGGGGCTGCTCCTGAAAGTCGCTGCCTTGTGCTTGCTCCTTCCGCTCGCCGCCCTGCGCCTGCCGGGTCAGAATTTGTCCGGGAAATTTACGGGTACCATCCTTGATCCCAGCGGCGGCGCTGTTCCGAACGCAACCATCGTCATGACCAACCACAAAGCAAACACATGCGCGCCGAGTCTAGCACTCCCGCCATGTACCGTTGACATGACCACTTCGGACGCGGATGGCAATTTTGTTTTCAAAGCTTTGCCTGCCGGCGAGTACGAAATGAAAGTGCTCAAGCCGGGATTTGCCACCTACCTCGCGCCGCAAGTTGTCCTCGATCCGGGCCGCGACCTCGCGATGACCGCCAAGTTGAACATCGGTAGCACCAACGAGACCGTGGATGTACAGGCGGAGGGTTCCGCGAAATCCGCAGCAGCCGCACAGGCATTGGAAGCCGAGGCGAAATCAAAGGCCACGCGCATTCGCATTGGCGGTAACGTGGAAGCGGCGAAGGTGATTACAAAGGTGCAGCCCATCTACCCGGAGAGCGCCAAAGACGCGGGCGTGCAAGGTACTGTGCTGCTTCATGCGGTTGTGGGTATGGACGGCAGGCCGCTCCAGCTGCAAGTGTTGAATAGCCAGATCAATCCGGACCTCGCCCGCGCCGCCGTCGAAGCGGTCAGCCAGTGGCGCTATCAGCCCACGCTCCTGAATGGCGAGCCCGTCGAAATCGATACAACCATCCAGGTGAAATTCTCACTGGCCCGCTAGAGACTCACTTCATCGCCTACGCGAACCGTACCGCCCGCGGTGGGACATTTTCCGATTCTGTACTCCTGGCCAACCGATGCTCCAAACGTCCGAACGGGCACTCTGACGGAGTTCGGATTTACAGGACTTACAGGCCGATGAACGGCCAACCGATGCTTCCGAAATGGCCAAACGATGGTTCAAGTCACAACATCATTCGGGAGGAACCGTCTATAACCGTGTTGGCGCTGTCAAGGCAAAGTTCCACACTCACGAGCCGGAGCGGTATCAAGGGCGCCACGCGAAGCGTGGCGTTCATCAAAGACCCTTGACGCCGCGGAGGCTCGGAGGCAATTGCCCTCGTCATGAACAGAAATCCTTCGCGCGTCCGACCAAGGCACGATCGCTCTATCCAACCATGATCTTCTATTCGAACTCTCCCAATTGCTTGGGAGAGGCAGGGCGCCCATTCAAGAAAACGGCGGACTTCAAGCCACCAGGTTCCTCCCCGAGCCGCCCTGGGTGCTCACTCGCTGCGCCACTGCATCAGGATTGCGCAGCATCCAGTACAACCGCACCGCCAACTTCCTGGCCGCGGCGATCAACCTATTCCAAAGGGGGCGCCCTTTTATAATGCGTGCCCAAGAAAATGCTCCGCTGGCGCGCATACCGTTCGAATGAATCCAAGAAACCACAGGTGTACGTTCAAGCGTTTCCGGGGCCAGGACCGAAAATCCAAGTGTCAAGCGATGGTGGCACCGATCCAGTGTGGAAGAGAACCGGTGGTGAGTTTTATTTCCGAAACGGGGACAACATGATGGCTGCAGATGTGTCGACCACCCCCACGTTTACAGGGATAGGATCAGGGGTAACAGGAATTCTTGCAACCGGCTGCTTTCCATGGCCCCCAGTCTGTTGAACTGAAGGCCCATGTAATCGTTTCCAACAGTTCGAACAACCCGAGCTTCGAGCTGCACCGGCGCCGAACCAGGCTGCAGTTCCAGCGTAGCCGTAACGCGCGTGCCGGTTGGGAAGATAAGATAAGACTGAACGAGAATGCCATCGAAGCTGACGTCAACTGTTGTTCCTTCGATTTGCTTACCATCCGAGTCCAGGGAGACCGTGCGACGCAGCGGCACACGCGTAAAACGCCGCCGCTCGCGCTCGATGGAGATTTCGGCGACGCGAATTAGCTTGAGCAGCTTATTACGTTCCACTGGCTTGAAGAGGAAAAATTCAACTCCCATTTCAAAGGCACGCTTCATCAGTGTCCGTTCCTGCTCGCCTGTGATCATGATGATGACCGTAGATGCGTTGACGCGAGAAGCGCGGACCTGACGGGCGAGTTCGAGGCCATCCGGCGGCGGCATGCGCATGTCTAGAAAGATAGCGTGGAACTTTTCTTTGGTCAGGCGCTCGGCGGCTTCGGCGCTGCTGGTCAGTGAGATAGCTTCGAAGCCAGAGGAGCGCAAGATCTCAGAGATGAGTTCAGACGAAGGTGCATGATCGTCCACAACAAGAACCTGTGCAGGCACCTATGATTCCTCCGGAAACGAGAAGGATCGCAGGTTCAACGGATTCTAACAAGGCTAGCGATTTAGCCTTAGCGCCTTGGCGTTTTCGAGCCAGCGTTCCAATTCTTCGCGAAGGATTTCGAAATTAATTGGCTTCGAGATGCACGCGTTACAGCCGGCTTCGAGGAAACTTTGTTGTTCGGTGACCATGGCGTGCGCCGTCACCGCGATTACCGGGATAGCGTTAAATCCGGGTTGTTTTCGCATCCACGCAGCCAAGGAAAGTCCGTCCTGATCGCCGAGCTGAACATCCAGCAGGACGGCATCTGGCCGGCGATCCTGGAGGGAGCGTACCGCGGCGGCCAAATCCTCAACACTGCCGACTTCATGCCCTTCGACTTCGAGCCAGTCGCAAAGCAGTTCGCGATTCAAGGGATTGTCTTCAACCACCAGGATGTAGTGCTTCACAGCTTCACCGCAACACGGGGAGCCCCGATGCGCTCCAGTTGCCTGATCAAGGCTTCTCGCCACGGTTCTTGTTTCCGAAGCAGTGCTTCGGCGTGGGTGCGCAGATAACTCTGCTCCTCCTGGCTCAAATCCTTGCTGGTCAGAACGAACACGGGAAGGCTGGCAGTGCGACGGCTGGCGCGCCATTCGCCGAGCAGTTCAAACCCGCTCACCTCGGGCAACATCATATCTAGAATCACCAGCTCCGGCACACCAGCGGCTACTTGTGCGCGGGCCTGCGCGCCATCCGCAGCCGTCGTGACAGCGAAACCGTGCGTGGTGAGCATCTCGGCGATGAATTCGCGGGTTGGCGCGTCGTCTTCGACAACAAGGATCGACCGTCCTGGTTTTATACCTGGGCCGCTTCTGACATGACGCTCAATCGCGCCGAGCAGAGTCATTTTGTCGACCGGTTTCACCAGATATTCATCGGCTCCGAGCAGCGTTCCCATGCTGGGCTGATCAACAATAGAAACGACGATTAAAGGAATCTCAGTGGTGCGCGGATCTCTTTTTAACTGGATGAGAATTTCCCAGCCATTCTTCGGCTTCATCACGATGTCAAGTGTTATCGCGTTAGGCTGGAGTTGCGCCGCAATTTCCACGGCCTTTTGCGCCTCTTCGCACAGCGTTACCTGGTATCCGGCCGAACTAAGCTGCGAGTGGATGAGCTGGGCGGTTGCCCGATCATCCTCAATCACCAGAATTCGCTGTGGGCCGACGGCTCTCGACGAAGTTTCCGTTTTGCGGCGCAGTACTTGTGGGGCAGAGACGGCGGCTGGCAGAGAGAAATAGAAACAGCTTCCTTGTCCTACCTGGCTATTAAGACTCAACTCCCCGCCGTGCAGTTCCACTAAGCGCTGCGTGATCGCCAGGCCAAGCCCAGTCCCTTCAGTCTTTTTGCCGGATTCGCGGAGGCGATAAAAAGCCTCGAAAATCCGTTTTTGTTCTTCGGGAGCAATTCCAGGCCCGTTGTCCCGCACTTCCACGCGGACCTTGCCGTCTTCCAAGCGGGCGGTGAGCTCGATTCGCCCGCCGTTATGAGTGAATTTGATGGCGTTGCCCAGAAGATTCATGAGTACTTGCTTGAGCCTGGTCGCGTCAGCACGCACGACCAGTCCGGGTTTCGCGTTCGCGGTGAGTGCGTGCGATTTTCTGTCGGCGAGGGGTTGCATCACGCTAAGCACTTCCGCGAAAGTGGCGTCAATGGAGACGCTTTCCAATGCCAGCTCCATACGACCTGCCTCAATCTTGGAGAGGTCGAGGATGTCGCTGATCAGGTTGAGAAGATGCTTCCCGCCGGTATGAATGTGGTCGATGTAGCGCCGCTGCTTGTCATTCAGCGGCCCAGGGCGTTCATCGGCAAGAAGGTCAGAGAAACCCAGAACCGCGTTTAGCGGCGTGCGCAGCTCATGGCTCATCGTCGAAAGAAACTGGTCCTTAAACTTGCTGCCGCGCTCGGCTTCGTTTTTCGCACGCAGCAGTTCCTGGTTCGTGGCTTCCAGGCGCCGGTTCGCTTCCTGTACCTCAGCCGCCCGCTGATAAACTTCGGCTTCCACTTGCTCCGCGTGTGTTCGCAGTTTTTCCCCCAGTTTTTCCTGCTCCAGTGTTTGCTGCTTGAGCCGAACGAACTCCGTCACGTCCTCGACACGATGGATAATGTAGACGACCTCTTTATCCGGCCCAAACACCGGCGAGTTGACGGGGCTCCAGAACCTTTCTTCGAATCCGCCTCCCTCCGATTCTGGCTTCCGGATATCGTACTTCTGGACTGCCATCGTGTCCGGGCTCTTGTCTTGAATCACACGCCGCAGGGAGGTTCGCAGGTTGCGGACCCCTGTGGCGGAGGGATCATCCGGATTATCGGGGAAGACATCGAAAATCCCGCGGCCCAGAATTTCCTCCCGTTTGGTCATAGTTGCACGCAGATAAGCGTCACTAACTGCGACAATGTTCAAATCAGGTGTAAGGACAAGATATAAACCGGGCGCCGATTGGAATAAGGCCTGGAAGTCAGGCGTTGGAGAGGATGGGGAGAAGTTGTTCATGGCGACTTTCCGAGAGAGAGCACTCACCAATTATTATGTTGAAGACTCGGTCGCAGCCTGGCAATGAAACTTGGCTCTGTTGTAATCGTCACGGGCACTCCTTCTGCGCCTGGGACAAGCTGTGGCATGGTTCTGTTCCACGCGGTTATGCCTGCCTTTCCACCGCCGTGCCACGGATTCGCGGAAGCAGGCATTAGCGGGCTGATCCTACCGGTTCCACTGGCTCATAGCCGTGAATGACAGCCTCGAACACATGCAAAACAGAGCCATCCCACCAGCCGCGCTTCGCCTCTTCACGCATGATCTCAAAGGCTTTTGCCGCAGGAAGGGCCTTGCGATATGGCCGATCCGTGGTCAGTGCGTCGTAAATGTCCGTGATTTGTAGAATGCGTGCTGTGAGGGGGACCTGTTCACCCTTCAACCCGTCAGGATATCCGGAGCCGTCCTGCTTCTCGTGGTGGTGCCGGATAATCGGCAACACTTGGCGGAAGGATCGCAGCGGTGCGCAAATCCGCTCACCTGCAATGGTGTGCTGCTCCATGATCTTGCGTTCTTCGGGAGTCAGCGGCCCTGGTTTCAAGAGGATGCTTTCTGGCACGGCTAGCTTGCCTATATCGTGGACGAGGCCGCCGCGGCGGAGAGCGACCCGTAGGTCTTCCGACAATCCCAATTTCTCTCCCACGGCTACGGAATATTTGGAAAGGCGTTCGCAATGCCCTTCGGTATATGGATCTTTGGCCTCGATGCTTAGAGCTAGACTGAACAAGACGGCTTCTGCGTTGTCCAGCTCGTCCGTGAACTGTTTCAAGCGCAGGAGTGAATGCACGCGCGCCAGCAATTCGTGACGATTCACCGGCTTGCTGAGGAAATCATCCGCTCCGCACATAATTCCGCGCATGCGGACGTCATCGCCGGTGAGACTGGTGAGCAGCACGACAGGAATCAGGCGCGTTTCCGGCTTTGACTTGATGGCCAGGCAAACGTCCAACCCCGTTTTGCCGGGCATTACCACATCGAGCAATGCGAGGTCGATCGGATCCCTGCCGATCCGCTCTAATGCCTGTTTCCCGTCGGTTACAGAAAGGACGTGGTACCCCTCCCCACCCAGCAAGCCCACGAGCAGGTCGCGGTTAGCGTCATTGTCATCAGCGACGAGGATGATTCCTTCGCGGGCCCCTGGAGCAGGCATCTTCTCCTCCTCTAAAACTAGCTGGATTGCAGAAGACAGTTCCGAGGTGTGAACTTTGATGAAAGGTCTGCTGCAGTCCAGCTGGATCCAAGCGACGAAGGCTCGTCCCGAAAACCCTCTCTCCAAAGTATGTCAAATCTTTGCGCTATGTTCATGGGCGATGCGAGGCAATGTTACCGAACGGTGAATAGGTATAAACAGAGCTTTCCGCAGTCCCAACGCGCGTAATTCTTCACAGACCTGCTTGCGGAAGGTCGAACTGGATTCTCCATTGGCTGCGTGGCAACTTGCTCCCATCCGGAAGTTACCGAATTACTTCCGGATTGCCGTGATACGGCCAGAAGCCGCGGCGGCGTCCGCCAAATTCGCCTGTGACTGCTTGAAATTTCTGGAGATTTCCTGAAATCTGTCGAATGGGCCGGTTCCCATCCGTCATACATTTAGGCGTGAAACCGCCGACAATCGCCTGAAGGAGAAAGCTGATGCAGTTTGCACTGATGATCTACCATACACCCGAAGAGTTTGATATGCGGAAGAACGACTATAGCGATCCTCATCTCGGCGCTTGGCGGGCTTATTACAGGGCGCTCGCCGATGCCGGAGTGTACGTCGGCGCCGATGCGCTTGAAGTGCCCGAGACAGGAACAACAGTGCGCCTCAGGGATGGAAAGCGCCGCGTACAGGATGGACCGTATGCTGATACGAAGGAGCAGCTGGCAGGATTCATCATCCTGGAACTCCCTTCCGTTGACGCTGCCCTCGAATGGGCTGCGCGATGCCCGGGAGCATCGATCGGCGCGGTGGAAGTCCGGCCGCTGGCGAAGGAAGCCCTGCGGCGGGGGTTCACAGGGTGAATGGAAGCAATCAGGAGGACACCCATCGGACTGTCGAGCGTGTAGCGCGCGAATCCTATGGCCGCCTGGTGGCCTATCTTTCCGTGCACACGCACGATTTGGCCAGCGCCGAGGACGCTCTCAGCAATGCGTTAGTGTCGGCGCTCAGCCATTGGCCGCAGGATGGCGTGCCGCAAAATCCGGAGGCGTGGCTGCTGACAGCCGCGCGCCATTCGCTTATTGACGCTATTCGTCATCAGAAGGTGGTATTGGCGAGCGAGCCAACGGTTCAGCTCCTCAAGGAAGATTTTACGGAGGCGGCCTTGTCGAAGGAGTTCCCCGATGAACGGCTCAAACTGCTTTTCGTATGCGCTCACCCGGCGATCGACCACGCCATGCACACACCTCTTATGCTGCAAACCGTATTGGGCCTCGATGCAGCACGCATAGCCCAGGCCTTCCTCATCGCACCGAAGACCATGGGGCAACGCCTGTTCCGTGCGAAGACAAAAATGCGCAGCGGTGGTATTCCGTTCGAAATCCCTCAAGAGCGTGATCTGCCGAAGCGCCTTGACGCCGTGCTGGAAGCGATTTACGCGGCCTTCGGCATCGGCTGGGGGGACATGGCGGGCGGCGACCAGCGCGGGCGCGATCTGGCGGAGGAAGCGACGTGGCTCGCGCGGGTCCTGTTGCAGCTGATGCCCGGCGAAGCCGAAGTTCAGGGCCTGTTAGCTCTCATGCTCCATTGCGAAGCGCGACGCCCCGCGCGAAGAGGGCCTGACGGCCGTTATATTCCTCTTTCCGAGCAGAACCCGAATCGATGGTCGGTTCCGCTGATCGAAGAGGCGGAGCGCCACCTCACCGAAGCGTTCAAGCTCGGACGCTCCGGAAGATTTCAACTGGAAGCTGCAATTCAGTCCGTGCATGCCGAGCGCGCGCACTGGCCGGACTGACTGGACTGCGATAGCACTATTTTACGAACGTCTGATCCGCATATCGCCCGCGCTCGGAACGCAAGCTGGATACGCAGCCGCAGTTGCCGAAGCAAAGGGACCTGAAGCGGGGCTGGCCGTTCTCGAGTCGATTGACCGCGACGCCGTTGCAGACTATCAGCCGTATTGGGCCGTTCGCGCTCACCTCCTGCAGCGTCTTGGGAAAACGCGTGAAGCCGCAGACGCCTACGACCGAGCGATCGGTCTGGCGGAAGATCCCGCAGTGAGAGAGTTCCTGCTCCAGAAGCGCGGCTGAGTCTTCCGGCTCTCTCGGGCAGCTGAAACTCAAATCTGAACATAAACCCTGTATTATCAGTAGCCTCCCAAGCTTCGGATTCCTTCCGCCGCCTGATGTAGAAATCACCCCACCTTACCCGTCATCCATTCAGAGGCGGCTTAGCGGTCACGCTTCGCCACCCGATCGAGAGGTGATGCGATGTGCCCATTCTGTTTAGCAAGCATGGGGCTGATCGTCGCCAGCGCGACTTCCGCAGGAGGGCTGACGGCATTGGCCGTGAAATTGTCTCGCAAGAAAAGCAGCGCAAAACAAATTCGCAACCCAGATGTAAGGAGCAATGAAGATGTCAACTCGAACAGTCGATAACCCGAAAATTGTATCGCGAGAGGAATGGCTCGCGGCCCGCAAAAAACTACTCGCCCGCGAAAAGCAGCTCACTCGCGAGCGTGATGCCGTCGCCACCGAGCGGCGCCAGCTGCCCTGGGTCAAAGTCGAAAAGAACTACGTTTTCGATTCTCACGGCGGGAAGAAAACGCTCGCCGATCTCTTCAATGGCAAAAGCCAGCTCATCGTTTATCACCTCATGTTCGGTCCGGAGTGGCAAGAAGCCTGCCCCAGCTGCTCCTTCAACATGGATCATAGGGACGGCGCACTGGTGCATCTTGCGCAGCGCGACGTTTCCTTTGCGGCAGTATCCCGAGCACTGATTTCCAAAATCGAAGCGTTCAAAAAGCGCCTGGGATGGAAGTTTAACTGGGTGTCGTCCTACGGAAGTGATTTCAACTACGACTACCACATCTCCTTCACTCCCGAGCAACTGGCCAAAGGCAAGGTCGTATTCAACTTTGAACTCATGGCATTCCCCAGCCAGGACGCGCCTGGAATCAGCGTCTTCTACAGAGGCAAAGATGGAAACATCTTCCACACCTATTCCGCCTACGGTCGCGGGACAGAGACCACCATGAACACGTACAACTATCTCGACTATGTTCCCAAAGGCCGCGATGAAGATGGCTTGCGCTTCACTATGTCATGGCTCCGCCACCACGATCGCTACCAGAGCGGCCGACTAGCCGATGAGGATATGCCGTACTGGCCTGTGGTCGCTGCTCGCCAAGACCACCGAACTGGGCCCAGTACCAGTCTCAACCGATCAGCTCGTAATAAGGCCCAGGTACACAGGTGTTCCTAATTGCGCCTGGGGCGCAAGCACTGGCAAGGTGGGACGGTGCCGAGCGCGAAAAAAGCCCACCGAGAGACTTTCGCAGGAGGCACGACCTTATGAAGGCAGAACAAGGATCGAAAACGGTGCCGCTGATCTTTATCGGCAGGTGGACGCCCAAGGTTCTGTTTTCGCTGAAAGACAGACCTTGCCGACATGGGCAGTTGCGCCGCCGCCTGGGAAGGGTCTCTCAGCGGATGCTGACCCAGAACTCTTCGCAATCTTGAATTTACAGGATTGATCGTCAGGCGCGTGACGAGATCGAAGGCTATCAGTGTCGAGTATTCCTTAACCCGATTGGGAAAGACAATCATCGCTCCACTTGGAGGCATGTGCCGCTGGGCAAAGCGATACCACAGGAAGGTGACCGCTGATGTGCGCCTTCCGGAGGCGTACGAGGGGCAATAAAAGGAATGGATTCGAGTTTGTGTTTTTGTCGCTCTGTATTCAGAAGGCGACTCAGTAAAGGAGAACGTTATGAACATTGCAGATAAGTTAGTCTTGATCACCGGTGCCCACCGCGGTATCGGACAGGCGCTAGTCGAGGAAGCTTTGAGGAGAGGCGCGAAGCGCGTGTATGCCGGTACGCGCCAGCCTTTGTCCCACGCGGACCGGCGAGTCACGCCCCTAACACTGGACGTGACCAATGCTGCGCTGATTCAGGGAGCTGTCGAGAAGGTCGAATATCTCGATATCCTCATCAATAACGCTGGCTTGGCGCTTTACGATGACTTGAGCGATCGTGCCGCGCTCGAACAGAGCCTCGCCGTCAATCTCTATGGCCCGTATGGAGTGACTCAGGCTTTCCTGCCGTTGCTGACGCGTTCTCGAGGAGCCATCGTCAACGTTCTGTCGTTGGCGGCCATTGCCGCCGTGCCATTCAGTCCGGCCTATTCAATCTCAAAGGCGGCCGCGTTTTCTCTGGCACAATCGCTGCGCGCTCTTTTAGCCAGACAGGGCTTAGGCGTATATGTCGTCCTGCCTGGCCCCGTGGACACAGATATGTCCCGGGGCCTGGTCATACCGAAGGCCTCTCCGGAGTCTGTTGCGCGAGCTATCTTTGACGGAGTGGAGAAAGGGGAAGAGGAGATATTCCCAGATCCCATGTCACAGTCCATCGCGGAGGGCTGGCGCGCTGGAGCAACCAAGGCGCTGCAGCGCCAGTTCTCAGCTTTCGTGCCGGGCAACACAGCGAAAGTTGCGTGAACTCAGGGGAGGGACATATGTGCCCAGCATGCATCGCAAGCACAGCAGTAATGGCCGCCGGAGCCGGATCCACGGGAGGAATTCTGGCGGTGTGCATCGGCAAGTTCAGAAAATTTTTCAGAGCGAATCGTCTCAGTCTGTTTCAGAAAACAAAGGAGGAATAAGATGGCAACAAGCAAGGAGAGAGACAAGGAACACGGGAAAGGACATCTCGGAATGAACACACCTCCGATCGTGTCGCAGCAGGAGTGGGAGGCTGCGCGCCTGCAGCTACTCGCGAAGGAGAAGGCTTTGACCCGCTCCCGTGACGCGCTAGCCGCCGAACGCCGGCGGATGCCTTGGCTGGCCGTGGACAAGAAGTACGAGTTCGACGGAGCCAAGGGCAACGTAAGCCTGCTCGATTTGTTCGAGGGCCGCCGTCAGTTGATCATCTATCGCGCCTTCTTCGAGCCCGGGGTGTTCGGCTGGCCCGAGCACGCCTGCCGCGGCTGCTCCCTGGGCGCCGATCAGGTCGCCCACCTGGCCCATCTGAACTCCCGCGACACCACCCTCGCCTACGCCTCACGCGCGCCACAGGCGGACATCGCGCGCCTGAAGGCGCGGATGGGCTGGGAGATGCCCTGGTACACCATCACCGACAGCTTCGATGTGGATTTCGGCGTCGGTCAATGGCACGGTCACAACGTGTTCTTCCGCGATGGCGAGCGGGTGTTCCGCACATACTTCATCAACAACCGTGGCGACGAGGCGATGGGGACCACCTGGAGCTACCTCGATATCACGCCGCTCGGCCGTCAGGAAACCTGGGAGGATTCGCCAGAGGGTTACCTCCAGACCGCGCCGTACAAGTGGTGGAACTGGCACGACAACTACCACGCCGAGACCTCGCCTGACCCGAAGTGGGTCGATATCATAACCGACCCTGAAGGAGCCGCCTCCCGAAGGCGCGACGCAGAGGCGAAAGGATGCAGCTGCGCATGAGCGCGACAACTCCACCCAAAGCGTGTGTAGCAAAGGAGAGAACCGTGACAGACTTCGTGAGAGATGAACTTGGAGCACCCAAAATCGTGGATCGGAGCACGTTCGAGGCGAAGCTGGACGCATTGCGGGTTCGAGAGAAGGCTCACACAAGAGAAGGAGACGCCATTGCAGCCGCCCGCCGACGGCTCCCCATGGTCGAGGTGGACAGCGCCACATCGCTCATTGGCGAACGTGGGGCGGTGACACTATTGGACGCGTTTGAGCAAGGGGACATTATGGACACGCTGCGTGGTCTCGCCTGAAGGCCGGGTATTCGGACGACCTGGGACCGGCAGGCGCTGAACCGAGGGGCCAGTCGCCACAATGGCTTCGATGACCAGAACTGACGTGGTCACCTACTCGCGCGAAAGACCGGGCATGAGCGCGTTCGTGCTCGAGGATGGCGTCGTCTATCACACCTATTCCAGCTATTCGCACGGAGCTGACGCACTTTGGGGCATGTGCAGTGGCTCGACAGGGCGCTCAAGGGGCGGTAAGTCCTTCGCGGGCTCACGAAACGCTAATTGCGATTGTCCGGACGGGGCAGTTCACCGGCGAGGTCAACACGCTTTCAGGGCGCGAATCGGGCGGGTTCAATTAGCATCGAGGAACGTATCGCGCGCAACCTTCGAAAAGAGCCTATATTCCCAAGACGGATGGACGAAAACGTCCGTTAGGGATCGCTGCGCTGGAAGATAAAATCGTCCAGCACGCGGTGATGACGGTCCTCAATCAGATTTACGAGGAGGACTTTCTGGGGTTCTCCTATGGGTTCCGCCCTGGTCGACGCCAGCACGATGCGCTGGATGCGCTCTGGGTGGGAGTCATGAGAAGGAAAGTGAATTGGATTCTTGACGCCGACATTCGGAGCTTTTTGGATCGTGTTCCATAATGCCCCCTTATTCATGAAATAACCCTGGTTGAGTGTCTACCACTTTGATTCGCAAGCCCTTACGCCGTCCGCGTGTGACTAACAAAGCTTCCAGTTCGCCACGCTTTACACGTTGCAACACGGTTTGGCGCGAAACGCCCAGTTTCAAGGTTGTTTCCAGCATCGCTAGATAACCCGGCGGCGCTTGCTCAACGAAACGTGCACGCAACTCATCGGTGATTCGAATCTGCCACGGAGCCCCAGGCGTTACTTGTTCTCCAGCGATGAAACCATCATTCAGCCACCGATGAACCGTGGAAGTGTTAACCCCGAGGATCTGTGCTGCCTGGCGAATCGGCACGACCTTCCCGGTGGGTGGATCTGCTGGCGGTTCGTAGCGCGGAATGTTGCGATAGCGACGCAGGCCGCAAACCTGATTCGCAGTGAAGCGCTCACCGTTTGCCGTTTTGCGTCCCTGACGATTAAGAATGCCGGCGATGACGTCGTCGGGGTAGTGGGCGGCCAGACGACGAAGTAGAGAGATCGTGTCTTCGTCGGTGTGGAGGCCACGAGGCTTCATGCGCGGCAAAGAGAGATCTAATTCCACTAGAGTGCCACCTCGCCAGCGCAGGGTAAGATGAGCACGCCGTTCGGGGCGATCGACGGTTACAATCACCTCTTCCAGTAGAGTGCGCAGCAGCTCTTTGCGATCGCGATCCGTGGTGGTAGGCGCTGTCCAGACTTTATGCAGATCGGAACCGAGAGAGAGGATTTTCTTTTTCTCTTCCTCGCTCAGCATGCGCGGGCGTTGTCGTTCTCGCCGTTCGAGTTCGACTTCTGCAGCGGCGAGATCGCGCAAGCGTTTTTCCCACTCGGTTTCGAGTCCACGTGCCACGAGTCTGTTTTCGGGTTCAACAGCACGATATTGACGCTCGGCTCGTTCGCCTTCGTAGCGAGCGCGTTCCACTGCCAGACGCCACTGACGGAGTGCTGCATCGTGGTCTGTTTCGAGTTGCTGTATGGCGAGCTGTGTTGCTTCGAGAGCTGCGGGTGTCAGAGCCTTGAGAAAAGCATCGGCAACGGCTTGATCGATTTGAACACCGCCCACGTTCAGGCAGTACACTCCGCGTCCACCGACCATATCCTTGCCCGCGCAATGGTATCCAGGCGACGCGGTTCTGCCCGTGTAGTGAGTGTGGAGCCGACGGCCACACTTACCACAGGTAGCGAGACCCTGCAGCAATGCGCCGCCTTCTCTCACGGCGCCGCTCGCTTGGTGTGGCTGAGGATGCTCGTTGGCATCAATGCGTGCTTGGTTGGCTTGGAACCTGGCCCAGTCAATGAAACCTGGATGATGTTCGGGAAGAAGCACCGGCCACTCCGCCATGGGCAGAAGACGGGTTCGCTTACGGAGCCTTCCTTGGTCATCCACGTAGCGTTCACGATGAGACTTCCCGTAGGTGTACGCGCCAGCATACACCGGATTGGTGAGTACTTGATGGATGGTGTGATAGCTGGGCGCGACCCAACGGATCTCGCTCTTCATATTGGATCGCAGCGGGAAGGGAAGACCTTCCGAACGGAACCACAACCAGACCTTGCGGACCGATCCCAGTTCAGTGAATTTAGAGAAGACCGTGCGAACGGTGCTGACGACGGATTCGTCGGGATGGAAGCGCACTTCGCCGTCCTTTTCTCCCCAAACAAAGCCTACGGGCAGACCTCGGCGCAGTTCCCCGCGTGCGGCCTTATTGCGAATTCCACCCTCGAGCCGCGCGCGAAGAATGTGCAGTTCCGCTTCCGCCATGATGCCCTTTAATCCGAGTACCAAGCGATCGTTAAAAAGCGCCGGATGATAGATGCCGTCGCTATCTCCGACCAGCGTGTCGGTGATGCTGCAGAGATCAAACAGGCGATACCAGTCGGCATTGTTGCGCGCTACACGGGAGACTTCGAGGCCGAACACGATGCCGGCGTGGCCGAGCGCGACCTCCGCGGTCATGCGTGCGAAGCCGGAACGGTCGGCGAATCCTGAGCCGGACACGCCCAGATCTTCGTCAATGACGATCACTTGTTCCTTGGCCCAACCGAGTTCCTGGGCCTTCTCGAGCAAAGCATACTGGCGCGCGGTGGACTCGCGGTTGTACTCGACTTGAGCAGGGGAGGACTGGCGAATGTAGACGAAGGCGGTGCGTTTCGTATGGTTGGGCGTTACTTTGACCAGATCATTCATGATTTTCCTCCTGGGCGTGGTTGTCTGCGGCCGCGCGGGCGATGAGCTTTGCGAGGATTTCGATCGCGAGAGCCTTGGGTTCGCTCTCCAGGGTTTCCCAGACGTAGATTTCCTTGAGCAGAAGGTCGAAGAGAGTCAGATTTCGCTGCAAGGAGGCCCTCCTTTGTGACGGCTGAATTCGGCTTCTCGCTTTCCGGTCGAGCGAGGCGGCCGAGGAGAGCATCTACGACGGCGCGTGCGTGAAACAAGTCTTCCAAAGAGCCGAGAGTTGCCGTGGTATGTGCAGAGAGAGCTCGCTGAGGTTGTGCAAGCGAGGGAAGGTCGGTCCAGTCCGCAGGAATGAGCGATTTACTACCGTCGGGCAAGATCAACAGGAGATGCAATCGGCGGTGTCGATGGATGGTCCCAAGAACGGTGAGTGATTTTCCTTCGAACGGATGACGGGCACGGACAATCGTCACTGTCTCAGGAAGGTCCTGCTGATGGGTAGTGTGTCGTAGAGTCCTTTGGATCAATCTCCCACGAATGGTTGGGCAAATTCATCGAGCACCGAATCGCTGACCGAAGAATACTCCGCCTGATTCGAAAGTGGCTGAGGGCTGGAGTATCGGAGGAAGGGGTCTGGGCGAAAACGGAAGTGGGTACTCCACAAGGAGCAGTGCTCACTCCCCTTACGCAAAAGGTAACTTTGATCATCTGGCCGACTTGGCGGCGAACCGCCGTTTTGTGGGGGGCCCGATGGGACTGGGATGCTGTGACGAA
>Ga0209154_1001153_pt1 | contig 15712 bp, 12 predicted proteins | sample GraSoiAngelo_121_FD_185878 | JGI IMG/M metagenome (GOLD analysis project Ga0209154, IMG submission 185878) | Grasslands soil microbial communities from the Angelo Coastal Reserve, California, USA - 14_0919_12_20cm (SPAdes) (version 2) | ecosystem: Environmental > Terrestrial > Soil > Grasslands ... | reverse complement strand
TTGACGGCGACCTCGCGGCGACCACGACCTTACTGTGCTACGGACAGCGCCTGGCGTGGATCGGCATGGTGCTCACCAGGATTCGATATCGAGGTCGAGGCTTTGCCCGCCGCCTGATGACGCAGGCGCTGGCCTTGGCCGATCGGAGGAAAATCGAAAGCGTGAAACTCGACGCCACGGAACAAGGTCAACCGCTTTACGAAAAACTGGGTTTTCGCTGCGAACAGTCAGTCGAGCGGTGGTCGCGGACCGGCGCGATCGGAGCGGCTGATTCGAACGCAACCGATCAACCGGCATCCCATCAGGATTGGCGGGAGGCGGACCGCAGCGCATTTGGCGTGGATCGTTCAGAATTGTTATCCAAGCTGGCTCGTCGAAATTCGCCGCTCTTCCTTGGCAACTCATACCTGTTCAGCCGGCCAGGCCGCGTGAGTTGGTACCTGGGGCCATGCGTGTGCGAAACGCCCCAGACCGCCCGTGCCCTGCTGAAACGAGGCCTCGAGACAACAAGTGCCAGTGGATGGTCTTGGGATTTGCTTCCTGCAAATGGGCAGGCTGCCGCCCTTGCCCGGGCTCTCGATTTCAGTCCGAGGCGGCATTTGGTGCGCATGGTGCGCGGGAAGGATCAGCGCGGGAGCGAAAAGGCGATTTACGCCATAGCCGGTTTTGAGCTGGGATAACAATGAAGATCCAGAATGTCGCAGAATTGGAAGAACGTCTCTCGCGCCCCAGCGATGCCGTCGCCTCAGCGATGAAAGCCATCGATGGAGATCTTTTGATCTTGGGTGCAGGCGGCAAAATGGGACCGAGCCTGGCCAAACTGGCGCGGCGTGCCGCCAATATGGGCGGAACAGGCCAGCGAATCGTCGCTGTGGCCCGATTCAGCAATTCGGATTTGCTCGCCGAATTATCAGCGCAAGGTATCGAGACAATTGCCTGTGATCTGCTGGAGCCAGGCGCGCTCGGCCGCCTCCCGGAGATCCCCAACGTGATCTTTATGGCGGCACGCAAGTTCGGCACGGGAGGGGAGGAGCACCTGACCTGGGCGATGAACACTTATCTCCCGGGTCTGGTCGCCGAACGATTCCGCCACTGCCGCATCGTGACCTTTTCCACCGGCAATGTGTATCCGCTGCGTTCGGTGTCGCAAGGCGGAGCGGTGGAAACCACTCCGCCAGACCCGATCGGTGAGTATGCTCAGTCGGCGCTTGGCCGGGAGCGCATGTTTGAATACGCTTCGGCGCGGTGGGAAACACGAGTAGCAATCCTGCGCCTGAACTATGCCGTGGAGCTGCGCTACGGAGTTCTGGTTGACATTGGGCGCGCCGTGTTCGAGCGCCGTCCCATTTCTCTGGCCATGCCGTACGTGAACGTGATCTGGCAGGGAGACGCAAATTCCTGGTGTCTGCGCTCGCTTGCTCACTGCCAATCACCGCCCTTCATCTTGAACATTACGGGGCCTGAAACGCTGTCGGTGCGTGATCTTGCTGTGGAATTTGGGCGGCAATTTGGAATTGTGCCCATTCTTGTTGATGAGAGCAACGATTCGGCCGCCTTCCTGAATGATGCCCGCAAGGCTAGCTTGCTTTTTGGAAGCCCCACCGTGACTATACCGGAAATGATCGACTGGATTGCGGACTGGATACGGCAAGGCGGCGTGATGCTGAACAAGCCCACGCACTTTCAAACGCGCGACGGGAGATTCTGATGCCTCTGCGTGATCAACTCCGTTCGGGTCTCGTCATTCCCGCGCACCCGCTTGCCCTCAACGCCAAGCGCCAACTCGATGAGCGCCGGCAACGGGCGCTGACCCGCTACTATCTTGCCGCCGGGGCGGGTGGGATTGCTGTTGGAGTTCACACCACCCAGTTTGCGATTCGCGATCCGAAACATGGTTTGCTCAAGCCAATTCTGGAGCTCGCTTTGGAGGAAAGCCGCACCGATAGCGTGGTGAAGATTGCAGGTGTTTGCGGAACACGCAAGCAGGCAATGGCCGAGGCGCAGCTGGCGGCAAGTTTAGGGTACGACATCGCACTAGTGAGTCTCGCAGAGCTAAAAGACGAGTCGGTTGCTGAACTGCTGGACCATTCGAAATCGATCGCCTCCGTACTCCCGGTCATGGGTTTCTACCTGCAGCCGGCCGTAGGAGGGCGATTGCTGCCATACGAATTCTGGCGGCGCTTCGTGGACATCGAAAATGTCGTTGCTATCAAGGTTGCTCCGTTCAATCGCTACCAGACCGTTGAAGTTGTCCGAGCTGTGGCAGAGTCGGGCCGCGCCCACGAGGTCGCAATCTACACCGGGAACGATGACAACATCTTGACCGATCTATTGACACCCTTCGATTTCGCTGGCCAGCGAATTCGGATGGCGGGTGGTTTGCTAGGCCAGTGGGCTGTGTGGACGAAGACGGCGGTCGCCCAACTGGCGAGGGTGAAATCGAATTGCTACAACGTTTCCGAAGGATTAGCGCTCGCCTCTCAAATGACCGACGCAAATGCCGCGATTTTCGATGCTGCCAACCAGTTTCGCGGATCGATTCCGGGCATTCATGAGATTCTGCGGCAGCAGGGGCTGCTTCTAGGACGCTGGTGTCTCGATCCGCACGAGGAACTGTCCCCCGGCCAACTCGAGGAAATCGAACGAGTGTGCAGATCGTATCCCACGTTGCAGGATGATGCCTTCGTGCGGGAGCATCTTGATGAGTGGCTTCGCTAAGATCCGAGGTCGTACGGCACGCTTCTACGTCTTGGACGGAACACGTTATGTTCCCCAAAGCCCTTGGTCTGATCAGGCTAGCCGAGGACCGAAAAGAAGGTAGTGTCGAACAACGTTTGACGCAAATTAAGTTTCATGCGGTTGTTTGAACGCCACGTCGTCTCCGCTTATTAATCGCGCCCCCGATGTTGGGAACGCAAGGTCAAAACTCAACTGCTATTCAGCAGATTGAAAAAGGAGACTGTATGCAAGCAAATCTGAAGACCTTTTCACTTTCAACACTTCTAGCTGTTCTCGTTCTAGCCTGCGCGGTCGCGTTTGCGCAGTCCGGCACCTGCAGCGGGATGAGTGTGGGCCAAGGCGCAAATCTGAACGGCTTCGTGCCCTTTCAGTCAAGCAGTTTGTGGAATACCGACATTTCCGTCGCGCCAGTCGATGCCAATTCCAGCAACATCATTAACTTCATCGGAGCCACCGTCACCCTGCATCCTGACTTCGGTGCCGGTACCTTCCACAACCAGACAATTGGTATTCCTTATCAAGTGATTGCCGGGACGCAGGCCAAGGTGGCTGTAACTCTCGGAGCTTTTGCGGATGAAAGTGATCCTGGGCCCGAGCCGATTCCATCCAATGCGTTGATTGAGGGTTACCCTAAGCCCGGCAACGGTGACCGCCATGTCCTCGTATTGGAAAAAGACGGTTGCTGGCTGTACGAACTCTACAAAGCAACATTGAAGAGTGGGAAATGGAGTGCTGATTCGGCCGCCATCTGGGACATGACCATCAACGAGCAACGGCCCTACACGTGGACGTCGGCCGATGCGGCGGGTTTGCCTATTTTCCCCGGACTCGCCCGCTACGACGAAGTGGCAGCCGGCGCCATCAATCACGCATTACGCTTCACGGTGCCAACTACGCGACGGGCGTTTGTACTTCCTGCCACACATTGGGCTTCGACTACGACCGACCCGAACGCTCCTCCGATGGGCACTCGGCTGCGGCTGAAAGCCGGCTTTAACATTTCCACCTACGCCGCAGATGACCAGGTAATCCTGACCGCATTGAAGAAGTACGGCATGATCCTGGGCGACAACGGCAGTGCCATCTTTATCAGTGGGGTTCCAGATGATCGCTGGAATAACGCTAATCTCAACCTGCTAAAGGGCATTGCCGCCTCCAATTTCGAGGTCGTCCAGATGGGGACGATTTACACCCCAGCCAACGTGCCAACCGGGGCCAATCCAACCATTAGCAGCTTCACGGCGAACCCTTCGACCGTTTCGGCGGGTTCTCCGGTAACACTAAGTTGGAGTGTGAGTAATAGCACCTATAACATCGTCGATCCACAGATCGGCCCCGTGCGTGGGACGCAGACTGTAGCAACGCCCTCAGCAACGACCACGTATACCTTGCATTCGACGAACCAGTACGGTCGAACTACGGCATCGGTTACGGTAATCGTGCAATAAGCCAAATGACGAATGCGCCCCGCCTTGGGCCCGTGATTGAGCAAACGACAGGGCCGCCATTCTGAAAATTGTTTGGCAAATCGCCAGAACCTTGCGCCGTTCGAGCCAAGGGTGACGGGGCTTCGCGGCTGTGCACTCGAAGAAAAAGCTGTTACAGTCTTCAGCGAAACGGGGGTGTGCCGCATGCGAGTTTTCGCGAGGGGCTTGTTGGTTTTCGCAGGTCTGGAGGTCACGTTTGCGCCGAATGCGGCTTGGGCAACCGAGTCCTATCCCGTGATGATTGAATATGGCGTCGTGGCGAAAATGCGCGATGGCACAACTCTTCGAGCCGACGTCTACCGACCCGAGGCGGAAGATCCATTTCCGGTCCTTCTGGAGCGCACTCCCTACGACAAGCGGACCTCGGCCAAGTTCGCTGTGAAGGCAGCTACCCGTGGTTACATGGTGGTGGTTCAGGATGTTCGCGGGCGTTATTCATCCGATGGCGAATGGTATCCCTTCAGAAATGAGTCCAATGATGGTTATGACACCGTAGAGTGGGCAGCCGCGTTACCCCATTCCAATGGCAAGGTAGGAATGTTTGGAGGTTCTTACGTCGGCGCCACGCAGATGCTGACCGCCATTGCGCATCCGCCGCATCTGACTGGGGTATGTCCAGTGGTCACGGCCAGCAATTATCATGAAGGATGGACTTACCAGGGCGGAGCTTTCGAGCAATGGTTTAACGAGTCGTGGACTTCCGGCCTGGCGCAAGATACTTTCAGCCGCTCCGTAGTCGAAAAACACAACTGCGCTAAACGGAATTTGGAAGCTTCCGCTCATTGAATATCCATTAGTAGAAATACCGCACCAGGCCGATGCGCACCTGACCCGTTCGCTGGCTCCATATTTCCTCGACTGGCTGGCTCATCCCACTTACGACGAGTACTGGAAGCGCTGGTCCATCGAGGGGCACTTTCAGAGATCAACGTCCCCGCACTGACGATTGCTGCCTGGTATGACATTTTTCTTGGCGGATCCCTGCGCAACTACATCGGCATAAGGCTACATGGCGGGAGCGAAGCTGCACGCCAGGGACAGCGTCTGCTGGTCACAATCGGAGGCCATGCAGGCTCGGGCCGCAAAATCGGTGAGGTGGATTTCACTGCGGCTGCCGAATTCGACGAAGACGAACTGATTTTGAGCTGGTATGACCATCTTTTCAGGAACGCTGCCAACGAATTTGGCAACACAAAGCCGGTGAGAATTTTCGTAATGGGCGCCAACCAATGGCGCGATGAGGATGATTGGCCTTTGCCACGCGCGCGGCAGACTCGATTTTCTGCATTCGGCGGGGAAAGCGAACTCGCTAGGCGGAGACGGCAGTCTTTCCGCGGCCGCACCACGCTCAGAACCCAGCGATCGCTACGTGTATGACCCCGCGAATCCCGCGCCTACCGTCGGCTGGCCTTTGTGCTGCGACGCCCTTCACTTGAAACCTGGACCCCACGACCAGCGGCCGGTGGAAGAGCGTGACGACCATCTGGTGTACTCGACCCCTGCGCTGACCGAGGACCTGGAAGTGACAGGACCGATCACCTTAGAACCTCTTCGCCAGTTCCTCGGCCGTGGATACCGACTTTACCGCAAAATTCGTGGACGTATGGCCAGACGGTTTCGCACAGAACCTGACCGAAGGAATCGTCCGCGCGCGCTACCGCGATTCCCGGGAGCAGCCGCAGTTCATGAACCCCGGTCAGACCTACAAGTTCACCCTTGATCTGTGGGCCACAAGCAACATTTTCCGCAAGGGCCACCGGTTGCGCCTTGAAGTCAGCAGCAGTAACTTTCCTCGGTTCGATAGAAATCTCAATACCAGCGAAGACGGCTTCTCCACGCGCCAACCTGTGGCGGCCACCAACGTGATTTTTCACGATGCACAGCACCTCTCAGCGTTGATTTTGCCGATAGTCCCGGTGCCGTAACAAGTTCAATCGTCTTAAGCTCCGTCCCGGAGCAAATACTGAATCGGGCCAGACAACTTCTCGACATGAAAACCATCCATCGCGATCTTGCCCGTGATGCGGGCATGTAATGGGGATGGTTCGGAAGGAAGTCCGCCCAGCATGGAAAGGAGCTTTTTTAGCATCCTCTGGACGCGGAGTAAGTCCTGCTCGGTTTCGTATCACGCCCCAGGAAGGCGTCCCCGAGTGGCGTATCGGAAGCAACTACTGGAAAAACGCTCGCCACATAGAGTGCGAGAATCAGGAGGCCGTTTCTGGGGTTCCCCAATTTTTTTCCCCAGTTTTCAGGAGCGCATCACGATGACAATGTCGTAGCGGGGCACAATTGCTAAATCGACCTGCCAGGTCTTGCGTCGGAGCTTTTCGAATCAACTCCTTCTCGGACACGCTTTCAGGTATCTGACGAACTGTGATCCGTTCCGCAGTCCGGCACTCTGAAATCACGAGGGCACAGCTCGCCGCGACCTAGAGAGCGGCTCCTGCCAAAAGAATTGGAATGTATGTTTTTGCAATCGCTCAGATCTTTAAGAAGATCTTCCGCCGGTACATCCAAAGCAGGATAAACCAGAAACTCAGCATCACCGCAAAGCCGTGCACGACGGGCTGAAACACCGGTCCTGCCATCGCCGACATCGGCTTTCCAATATGGCGGTCTAAGGCATCGCCGAAGAAGCCCGTCATGGTCCAACTCATCACATACACGGCAATCGAGTTCATTCCGACTACCACCAGCGGGAACGCCCATCGCCGCCATCCTTTCCATTCGATTAGCGCATAAAAACCGGCCAGGATCAGCACCACCCAGCCCCCGCTGTACAGCGTGTAAGACGATGTCCAGACCCTTTTGACGATTGGGCAAATACCGACCCATTGACACACGAGTCCAAGCAGCAACAAGGTTGCTCCCGCGATCACGAGCCCTCGCAACTTTTGCTCTTTGGATCCTTTTCCCTTGAGCCATTCTCCGGCCAGGGCCCCGAGTATCATGGTGCCAAGCGTGGGAATAAAACTCAGGGTGGACCAACCGCCCTCGTTGAAGACAAAAGGCTGTTCTCGCGGAAAGAGATTCAAGAACCAAACATCGAAGGCCCACGAAAGATTCGAATTCTTGTTCCAATGAGATAAAAATCCGGTGTAGTTGTGGTTCCAGTTTTGCGAAACTCCGACCCTGGCATAGTCAAAATTCGGACTTGGCGGTGGATAAAGCGCGAAAGCTGCCCAAAAGCAAATCAAAATCAGCACCAGCGCCACCACTTGCGTTCGCACACGCGCGAATCCCAGCAGAAACAGGAAGACGTAACCCAATCCGATCTGCGTCAGCGTGTCCTCAAATGTAAAGTAGGTCTGACGTGATCCCACTGAGCGAAGGAAGATTCCGAGAGCAATCAGCAGCAGCGCGCGCCAGGCCGCGTGGCCAAGCATCTGAGTGAAAGTCTGCCCCTTGCTTTTTCGGCTCGCGATCGAAAAGGGGAGTGCAGCGCCCACTAAGAACGAGAAGGCGGGTTGGATCAGGTCATGCAGCGAGCATCCTTGCCATTCGACATGTTCGGTATGGAAGGCGATCACAGCCCATAACGCGCTGTGCGGAAACGCGCGCGCGACGTCGGGCAAACGCATGCGTTCGGCGAGCATCAGGGTCATTACCAGGCCGCGGAATCCATCGAGTGATACCAGTCGGGTGCTGGTTTCGGGCTTGGGTTCAGGTGCGGTTATAGCCGCTTCTTTCACCGGACTCTCAAGCTGCACGGCTTCGGTCATGATAGGTCCTATCAGCAGGCAAGGAACGCTGCGAGCATAATAGCAGGCTTCAATCACCCTCAAGTCTGAAGTGCAAAGCCTGTCGAATCTGAGCGGGCGTTCCACTTACCGCGTGTGAAATCAGGAAATTTCTGGGGAGCGCCATTCTGTGCCACCGATGTTTCGCTTAACGGAGTGGGCGCACTCCATGCGGCAGCATCGTAGACATCGATATCGGGCACCAGACCCCTCTTCAGGCAATCCATCAGCCGGTAATTCATGATGTAGTCCATTCCGCCGTGGCCACCCATTTTGCGAGCCAGATCTCCGGTCGTTTTCCAGAGTGCGTGTTCGTACTTGTCGCGAAACGCATCGATGTTCTGCCAGTCCTCTTGCTTTGGGCCATCGACGAAGATACGCGGCGGGTAATCGGCGAACGCGCCCTTCGTGCCCGAGATCGAGTTCAGTCGGCTGTAAGGCCGTGGGTTGACGACATCATGCTGCAGAATAATCGTACGGCCTTTCACGGTTTTGATGATGCTGGTATTCATGTCACCGCAAATGTATTTTTCGCTGCGCTTCGGGTCCCCGTCAGCGAAGTTCGCTTTGACATAGGCGCTCAGCGAGGCTTCAGCGGAACTTACCGAAACCATGTAGTCGAACCTGTCGCCACGATGGATGTCCATGTAATGAGCGACGGGACCTAATCCGTGCGTCGGATACAGATTGCCATTGTGCTTCATGTGCGGAAATCGGCGCCACAGGCCTTCTCCCTCACTCGACGTTAAAATGCTGCGCAAGTCATGGAGATAAGCCGCCTCTCCGTGCGTGATTTCACCGAAGAGTCCGTCACGCACCATGCCCAAGACCATCATCTCGCTGGAGCCATAACAGCAATTTTCCAGAAGGACGCAGTGCTTGCGAGTGGCTTCGGAGGTATCGACCAGGTCCCAGCACTCTTCGACTGTCGCACAGGCGGGCACTTCGACGGCAGCGTGCTTGCCATTCTTCATGGCGCTGAGGGCCATGGGGACGTGCCAGTTCCAAGGGGTGGCTATGTAGACCATATCGAGTTCGAGCTGGGTCAAGTTCTTGAAATCCCATTCGCCCTTGCTGAAGCCGGCGGGCTCTGCCTGGCCTGCGTTCGTGACCGCTTTTTGAGCGCGCGCGACTTTTTCCGGCACAAGATCGCAGATTGCCTTGACCTCAACCTTTTCAATGGCGAGCAGATCCTGTAACAGGCTGGTTCCGCGTCCGCCGACGCCGATAATTCCCAGGCGCACGCGTTCTCTTGCTTCGAACGGGACGCCGATCATCGTAGCGTTCGCACTTTTCGGTGTGCGGGCATCGAGGTCCCGGCTCAGAATTTGAGTCCCAATTACGAGTCCCGCACCTCCCACCGCGGTACGCTTCATGAAACTCCGTCGCGAGATGTCTTTACATACTTTATCGGTTGCCATGTGGTGACCTCCTATCGATTAACGATCCGCTCAGGTGGATATTGGTTTTACAATAAAGCGCCCTGGTCTTCCCGCGTGTTTTTCTAAAAATACCGGCCAGCAAACTTCTGGTATAAGCAGAGGCTGTAATCATGCGCACTCGCCTGCGCGTATTGAATTTTGGCGGGCGACCGCCTGCCGATCCGGTGCTATCGCATAGATCAGCGCAGCACCCACGGCCGCAACGGCAGACATAATGATCCAGGCAAGATCGTAGCTGTGGCGGGTATCGAAGATTCTCCCTGCCAGCCAGGGTGCAAACCATTGGCCCATGGAATATCCCATGATGATTAAAGACAAGAGTTTGCCCAGGGCCGACAATCCAAAGCAATCCGCCGTAACCAGCGGAATCAACATGTAGTCGGCGCCCATGGCAAAGCCATAGAACAGCGCGAACCCCCAGACGGCGGCAGGCCGCTGGGCCGCGAACAGCAATGGGATTGCCAGCGCCAGCACCAGGTAGAACAATGCCATCACATTTTTTATGCTGTAGCGATCGGCAAAGTATCCGACGATCACCCGGCCCGCAAGACTTGAAACCAGCAGCGCGCTCGATACGCGGGAAGCGCCGCTCAAGGAATATCCCTGGCCCTTGAGAAAGAGGATCAGGTGCTGTGTCACGGCGCCGATGGCGCCGATGGTCAAAGTGCAGCCAGCCACGATCAACCAAAAGTTGGCGCTGCGCACAGCTTGCGCTACCTCCACTCCAACAACGTACCCTCCCGCGCCCGAAGCGGGTTCAATCGGGGAAGCAGCCGGGGAGATCCCGTCAGGAAGAAGTTCCAAGTCGCGCGGGCTGGAGCGCGTGATCCACTGGGAAACTGGGAAGAGAACGATCAGGATGAGTGCTCCGATGATTTCAAAGGCGTGCCGCCAACCAAAGCTCTGAATTAGGCCGTTGATCAGAAGCGGGGAAATTGCACCGCCCACGCCTAATCCCAGATAGGCGCCACCCATGGCGCGGCCACGCTTTAGCCGGAACCAGTTGGAGATCAAGACCTGGTTGGGAATAGGTCCGGTCAGCACGTAACCGACCACTTCTATGATGCAGAGCAGGTAGTATTGCCACAGGCGCGTCATGCTTCCCATCCCGATCAGCGGCAGGCCAACACACCAAATGCCGATTCGGATGACCTGACGAGATCCCAATCGGTCGATGAGGACGCCTGCCAAAAGCCCGAATAGCAGACCCGCCACCACGAATCCCACCAGAAAGCCCTGGGTCAATTGCGCCCGGGTGAAGCCGAGCGAATCGACCATCGAAGGATAGAAGACCGGAAAGCCGTAGTAGACGATACCGACCGAGAAGAAAAGATTCAGGAACGCAGCGAGGACAATCCACCAGCCGTAGAATACGCGCATGGAGAGATGAAAATTTATCAGTGTTTCCCAACTAACCGGTTTCCCAGTTTGTGGGTGATTATGCGTTCTGCTTCTCCGAAGTCAACTCTTCAACGTTCTTCCAGTTATTCTGGCACCACTTGGCCATCTGCTGGATGTTCATTTCCTGTTTCCACCCAAAGGTTTCTTTCAGGTCCAACAGCCAGGGAATGAAGCCATCCTGGGGATGAAAGAGCAGGCGATGTAACGCCCTCTCGGTCTTGCTCCCGGTCGGCATGGAGAATTGCCCGTTGGGCAATTGGAAGATAGTGTGCATCTGGAAGCTCGAGGCACCGCGCAGAAGATACTCGGCTGCTATGCGACCCGAGTGAATGTCACCGCTAGCGCTAATCGGTAAGTGGTCTACCAAGTCTCGTTGTCGCGTGCGCGCGTCGGCGTCTGACCGGACGGACAAGAACTTCTCCAGCACGGCCAGATTCCGGTGACTCAGATCAGGACCACCGTAAGCGACCCCCAGCTTGCCTTCAAATTCCTTAGCCGGATCGAACAGGCGGTTCGCATAAACCAGGAAATCTGCACGATCGTCACCCGCTGGTGGGCCGTGTACGCCATCGAGCATTTGAACCTGGAAATGGTCATCAAAAAGCGTATTAAAAACTTTCAGCCCAACCCAAACCTTGCCAGGCGCAGCGCGGTGAATGAGACCGGGAACCGATTGTAGCCACTCCGCAATCTTCGCCTGCTGGGTGGCGCGCTCATCGCCTGCCAAGGTGGGGCTGAAATCCTTCTCCAGAGGCATCGGCCGGTCGCCACAGACCTCGCTCCAGGTCTCGAACAAGCGGAGCGTGGTGAAAGTGTATTCCTCCTGCTTCCAGAACGTCTCTTTGCCACCCGGCAGGTGATAGTTGACGGAGGGCACAACCAGCATGTTCGACGCTTGCCCCACGTTCAGCGCTTGGCCGAAAAGGTGCCGGTACGCGACGAAGCTGTCAAACCAGCCCCGACCTTTCCATGTGACGGTCCATCCCTCCCCGCCCATGCGTCCGTGAATGGGTTCGACGAGCATGCGTGTCTCAGGAATGGCCCACTCTCGCATGCTCTGCCGGCCGCTTGGGTCCTGGGCGACGAGGGTCTTTAAAATGACGAAGCCCAGCCCAGCAGCGGCATCGCGCTCGATCTGATGGGCAGCAAGCGAAAGTTGTCCAGAAGCCTTGCCAAAGGGGTTCTTGACTGGCAAGCCTGCATACTCGGTGGCAAGGTCAACGCCGTAGGTTGCAAGGATATAAGCCTCGAGGGGCCGCGGGAGGCCATTACGGAACTTGTCGAAGTCCTGCGCGAGTTGTCGCGTATTGCGTTCGTTGAGGCACGGAGCGCCAACCAGGCGGACTCTTGGAGGAAGCAACTCCCACATAAGGCTTTCTCAATTTCCTTTTGTCGGTTCGAGCTGAGCTACTCGGCGAAGAACACTGCTGATTTCAGGGAATTCATCTTCGCGCAGCTCTGGTCCCCAGGGATCGTAACTGGATTCGCGTCCAATGATGCCCTCCTGGACCAGTGCCCACAGCACGCGGCGGATGTAGCCTTCCATCGGCGAAACAAAAAGAACTTCGCCCAGCTCGTCCACTAAGCGCGATAGCGTAAGAAACTCGGCGGATCGTCCCTGGAAAAAAGCCTGCATCAGATCGAGTTGTAGTCCAGTGCAGGCAGCGCCCATGCCGATGAGAGCGGCCTCCGCTCCGCACATCAAGCTGTAGCCCAGAAAACGGTCTTCCCCGGTGATCAGCAACTTTTCCGGAAAGTCTCGGCGAATCAGGGAGGCGACGTCCTGGAAGGTCATCACGCTATCGAGCGTGGCCAGCTTGATTCCGACCACTTCGGACAGCGCAAGGAGCTCGCGCAGGAGTCCTTGGGAATAGGAGATACCGCCTGCGGCCTCATACAAATAAAAGAGAACGAGCGGAGCCCCCAACGACGCCAACTGCCGATGATAATCAAGCGTTAGATCTTCACATTGGTTCGATTGGCGAAAGGGCGTCGGTGCGTAAGCCATCAAAGCCTGTGCGCCGTGTTCCAGAGCGTCTTCGGCCATGCTCAGTGCGGAATTAACAAACGCCACGCCATCACGCGCATATTGTAGAGAACCACCTACTCCTGCGATGAGCAACTTTCCCGATCCCAGACCGTCACGCCAGGCGCGCAGGACTTGAATCCGTTGTCCGCGACTTAGTAATAAACCGCGTCCGGTGTGAGCCCATACAGCCACTCCAGCCACCGGCTGACTGGCCATGTACGCAACATATCGCTGCTGCCCGGTCGCATCAATCTGACCGGACGCAGTGAAAGGCACCGGCACGGCGGGAATGAGACCATGCATCAAACTCTTACGGCACTCCAGGACAGAAAGTGAACTCATGCTCGTAGTTCCTCGAAGCGAGTGCGGTATTGCGCGACTTTGTCGGCCGCTACTCGATATCCCATGCCCGCGCCATCCGGAAGGCAAATGAAACCAGTCTCCGTAATCGAAATTGGCGGACCGACTATGTCATCGACGAACCAGCGCTCCGAAGCCACAACGTCGGAGGGCAGCGTGAAGTTCGGAAGTGTCGCCAGATGTAGGCCTTGCACCGAGGCGATCCCCAACTCCGGCATAGTCCCGAGCCAGCAGGAAATGCCGGCAGCTCGCGCCAGGTCGTGCGCCTGGCGCGCCGGCCAGACGCCCCCAATGCGCTGCACCTTGATGTTGAGGATACGCGCGCTGCCCTGCCGAATACATGGAGCCGACCGACTCCAGATCGTGAGCCGATTCGTCGAGGCAAATGGATGTGCGCAATCGTCTTTGAAGCTCAGCATGTTCGGTCAAGGCCTCCCGCTCCAGAGGTTGTTCAATCATCATGAGGTCGAAGCGGTCCAGTTCCTCGAAAATGCCTGTGTCGTCGAGCTGGTAGGACGTGTTTGCGTCCACCATGAGGGAAATGTTGCCGAAGCGCCGGCGCACGGCGCGCACCAAGTCCACATCCCGCCCTGGCGGGGGAACCGTTGCACCGGATTCAAGAGTTCAGAAAGGTCTGGCATGAGTCCTACTGTCGCTCCTGACGCGAGCGGCCGCTTATGGCCTCCCAGCAAGAACCACAGCGGCACGCCGCTCTGCTGGGCATAGAGGTCCCACACCGCCCCTTCCAGTCCTGCTTTTGCAAAAGGTTCTCCCGGAAAGTTCGATAAACGTTCAAAGCAACGAAGCGGATCAAGTTCGGGCTGCTCGAGTAAAGCTGGAACCAGGCGCTGGCGCAGAAAGTCCCAGGTACTTTGCGGAGTTTCTCCGGAATAGGCAGACCCCGCCAGGGGAGAAGCTTCGCCCCAGCCGGTTGTGCCTCCCGCCTCGATCTGGACCAGGATCGCATCCTTGACGGAAACTTCGCCGTTGGAGATGCGAAAAGGGCTCCCATAGCGGCACCCGCACCCAATGCAAGCGAATTGATGATGGGTGCATCGAATTCGTCCTATTCGCGACCCAGAAGCCCGAGATCCGACCCAGCGTGCAGCAGTGTAACACCGTCATTTCCGGATGCTTCGCCCGCCAGCTCAAAATTCGGAGCATCAGCGCGCCAAGCCTTGGGAAATATTTGCGCGAGTATATATAGAGGTAGACTGTACACGGCGTTTTCGAAGTCCACGAGAACCTGAATGACCGCTGCGCGACGCTTTATTCGCCGACCCATCAAGGCACTCGTTATCGTCTTTCTCCCGCTCGCTTGGGCAGGGGCGCTGGCCGCGGCGCCTGTGGACCTTGCGCAACTGGTCGAGGCCATCCGCGCCGAAATCGAGCCCCGCCAAGCCATGGATTTCATGCAGCAGGTGTACTCGACCGACCGCTGGTTCACCTACCCCAAGTTCCAGGAGACAGCGGAATTCCTGAAAAAGACCATGGAAGAGATTGGCCTGAAGAATGTCGAGCTTTTGGGGGCGCCGGCGGATGGCACAACTCAGGCCGGTTTTTGGACGATGCCACTCGCCTGGGACGCGAAGTCGGCTCGGCTGGAAATTGTTGATCCCCCCGTTCCCGCTGAGCAGGCTATCCTTGCCGACTTTCAGAAAGTCCCAACTTCGCTCGGCATGTGGAGCGGTTCGACGCCCCCTGAGGGTGTGACGGCCGAGGTATTGGAACTGAAAGAGACCGACCCCGCCAAGATCGCGCACATGCCGCTCCGGGGCAAGCTCGTACTCACCAGCCGGAATCCCGCAGATTTTAAGTGGGCACTAGTGAGGGCCGGGGCCACGGGCGCCATCAATGCTTTCACTGAGAATCCCAAGCTTGAGGACGGCCGGCAGTGGATCAATGCCTGGGGAGACAATGGTTGGGCGTTCACCAAGGCAAGTACCCCCCTGCTTTCCTTCTCGATCACTCCCCGGCAAGCCGCCCTGGTTCAGAAACTCCTGGCAGAACATGGTGCGGTGCGCGTGAAGGCCACAGTCGACACTCGCTACTACAACGGCGTCTATCCCTACGTGACAGGCGTGATTCCCGGAACCGGGTCCGAAGAAGTGCTGACCCTCGGCCACTCCTCCGAGCAAGGTGCTGAGGACAATGCTACCGGTGTCGCGGCAATGCTCGAGTCGCTGGCGACGCTCAATCGGCTGATCGCCTCCGGCAAATTGCCGCGCCCGAAGCGAAGCATACGACTGTTCATCATGGGTGAACTGTACGGATCGATGCATTACATCCAGACCCATCCTGAGCGAATGCGCCGCACGGTCGCGGCGCTGTGCATGGACACGCCGGCGGCTTCCTATGATTTGGCAGGCACCGAGTACACCTTTTACATGAATCCGCACGTGGCGAAATCCTATACGGATGCGTTCATTTTGCGGGTCGCTCAGGAGTACTTTCCCCAGGTCCATCGGCTCTGGCATGAACATGCATTCATGAGTGGAACCGACACCTATCTAA
>Ga0209154_1001152_pt1 | contig 15716 bp, 17 predicted proteins | sample GraSoiAngelo_121_FD_185878 | JGI IMG/M metagenome (GOLD analysis project Ga0209154, IMG submission 185878) | Grasslands soil microbial communities from the Angelo Coastal Reserve, California, USA - 14_0919_12_20cm (SPAdes) (version 2) | ecosystem: Environmental > Terrestrial > Soil > Grasslands ... | reverse complement strand
CCAAGGTGGTGGTGATGGACATCACCGGCGTGCCGGCGATGGACGCCACGGTGGCGAACCACCTGGTGCAGACGGTGGAGGCGGCGCGCCTCTTGGGCGCCACGGTGATCGTGACCGGCCTGTCGCCCGAGATCGCCCAGACGCTGGTGAACATCGGCGTGGACCTGGGGAAGATGAACACCGTGGGGGACATGCAGGGCGGCATCGAGGAAGCCGAGCGGCTCTTGGGCTACCGGGTGGCCCCGGTCCGGGACGCGGCGCCGGCGGTCGAGGAATAGGGGAGCGACATGAAGGTATCCATCCTCAAGCAGCGGGACTACCTCATCGCGAGCATCCAGGCCGCGCTCACGGACGAGGACCTCAAGCACCTGCGCGACGCGCTGGTGACGCAGGTGGGCGAGTATCGCTCCCGCGGCGTCATCATCGATGTGACCGCGCTGGACGTGATGGACTCGTTCGCCGTGCGGACGCTGCGCGACCTGGCGCATATGACGCGCCTGCGCGGGGCCGAGACGGTGATCGTCGGCATCCAACCCGAGGTGGCCTTCGCCATGACCCAGCTCGGGGTGCGGCTCGAGGGGGTGACCGCCGCGCTCGACCTCGAGGGAGGACTCGCCCACCTGGACCACCAGACCAAGCCGTCGGCACGCCGCGCCATCTCGAATCCCGGACGCCGCGCATGATGGTGTCCCGCGGGGCAGAAGCAGCGAAGTCGCCGACCCGGCCGGCGGATCAGGAGATCACGGTGCCGATCGCGTCGGACCTCGACATCGTCACCGCCCGCCAGTGGGGGCGCACGCTGGCGGTCCGGCTCGGATACTCCCCCACGGAGGCCACCCTGATCGCGACGGCGATCTCGGAGCTGGCGCGGAATATCGTGCTCTACGCCAAGCGCGGCGAAATCTGGCTGTCGGTCCAAAATGGCTCCGGCAGGCCGGGGGTCGTCGTCGTGGCCCGCGACGATGGTCCTGGGATCGCGGACGTCCCCCAGGCCATCGCGGGGGGCCATTCCACCTCCGGCGGCCTGGGGTTGGGCCTGTCGGGCGTGCGCCGGCTGATGGACGAGTTCGAGATCATCTCCGAGCCCCGGAAGGGCACGACGGTCACCATCAAGCGGTGGAAACGCTGACCGGCCAGGTCTCAGGAGCCGCGCGAGTCGACGAGCCCTAAACGCAATCCCCCGACCGTCAAGCCTGCCCCAAACTGCCTACCAAATAGCCTCAATTGCCTCCTGCCGGATTGATCTCAATGAGGAGTTTTCCTAGATATGTATCGGTCTTTTACCCTATTACCCTGGAAGCAAAGTGGGGTCTATGCTCTAGGCGAGATTCCGGAAGAAGGGGGACCCAAAAGGATCCTTCCATGCACCAATTGCACCCGCGCGTCTGGACAGCAGATAACGGCCACGATCGCGTGACGAACGCTCTACGGCCGGTGGGGCAGGAGATTGCGGTGTCCATCGTCACAGACGTCGACATCGTCACCGCCCGCCAGCGCGGGCGCGCGCTCGCGGCCGGGCTCGGATTTTCGCTCATGGACGCGACCCTGATCGCGGCGGCGATCTCGGAACTGGCGCGGAATATATTACAATACGCGAGGCGCGGCCAGATCGTGCTCGCCACCGCCGGCGGCGGGAGGACCAAGATCGTCGTCGTGGCAAGCGACGAGGGCCCCGGGGTGGTGGATAGGTCCCGGACGATGGCCCTGTCGCGCGTGCGAAAGCTGATGGACGAGTTCGAGATCTCCTCCGTGCCCGGCAGAGGCACGACGGTCACGACCACGCTGCAGAAGCGCTGACCTCCACCGGCCCCCGCCCCGATCCAGCCGCCCCGGCCTCCCGAGGCGTCAGGCCGGCGCCCACCGGCGAAGCAGCGCGGCCCGAAGCCGGGTCACCGAATCGCGGAGAAACCCGTCGAGGATCGCGGCGGAACGCTCATCCGTGATCGGCCGGAACGGATCCGGGCCCGGCGGCACGACCTCCAGGACCAGCGCGCCGGCGTACCCGACGCCGCGCAGCGCGCCCAGGCACCCGTCCAGATCGAGGTGCCCCCGTCCCAGACCCTCCCGGTTCGTGTCCGCAACGTGCACGTGCCACAGCCGGGGACCCGCCGCCCGGATCGCGCCGGGGATGGTCGGCTCCTCGATGTTCGCGTGGAAGAGATCGAGGGTCGCGCCCACCCAGGGCGAGGCGGCCGCATCCAGGTACGCCAGGGCCGCTTCCATGGACGTGACGAGGTACGCCTCGTAGCGGTTGACGGGCTCGACGGCGAGGCGGACGCCGAGCCGCTCCGCCTCGCGGGCGGCCGCCCGCACGCCCTCGACCGACCAGCGCCATTCGTCCTCCCGGGCGGCGAGCGGCGCCAGGCGGGTTTCCGCGGACGGGAGGATCTGGACCAGCGGGATGCCGCACTCGGCGGCGAAGCCCAGGCAGCGCACGACGTAGGCGACCGCGTCCCGGCGGACGGCGGGATCGGGATGCGCGAGATCGCGGCGCGCCTCCGCGGAGCACGAGGCGGTGAGCGCAACCGGCGTGAGCCGGTGACGCGCCAGGAGGGCGCGGGCGTCCGCGGAGCGGATCTGGTCGGGCTCCCCGGGCAACTCGACGCCGTCGCACCCGGCCGCGGCGATCCGCTCGAGCGTCTCGGCGAGCGGCGCCGCGCCGTAGGTCCAGGCGCACGCGCCCACGATCATGCCCCCGGCCTCATGGGGCCCCGCGCTTCGGGCCGATGAGGACCACGGCCAGGTCGACGATATTCATGTCCGGCCGCGACGGCCGCAGGCGGTGAATCACCACCGCGTAGTGTTCCCCCAGCGCGGTCAAGGGCGTCATCGGGCGGCCGTCGGCCAGCGTGACGCGCTCCCCCCGGATCGTGCCGCGGCAGAGGAGCTCGAGCCCCAGGGGCTCGTGGACGCCGGCGAAGAGATCGTCCGCGCCGGCGTACGTCCCCGTCCGGCCGCAGTACGGGCAGCCGTCGTCGTACGGGTGGAGCGGGTGCTCGTCTTCGACCTCGTAGTGCACGCTGCCCGCGAGCCGGAAGTAGTCGCCTTGGCCCGCACCCGCCGGCGACGCCGCCCGCTCGCACCGCGTCTGGCGCAGCGCAACGTAGTAATACCGGATGTGCAGGTCGTGCGCGTGGCTGCGCGCGGCGTCGGGGGCGTCCGGCCACGGCTGCAGCCCGCGGAGGCGGGCCTGCGCGTCCGACGCCTCGGGCGGCTTGAAGCCGGTGAAGTCGTTCACGAGGCCGCAGCGATCGCGCAGCCAGCCGGTCACCAGCTCCACCGCCCCGGCATGGGACGGCACGAGCGTGTCGCGCACGTAGAACCAGATGTTGGGATAGCTCGGCGGCTCGAACACGGACCGGGGCGGCAGCTCGAAGCCCATCTGGTCCCGCGCGGGCGCCATCAGTCCGCGAGCGCGGCGATCAGCTCGGCGTGAATCCGGCGGTTGGCGGCCGCGATCCCCGGGCGGCCGAGGCGGAGCGGCGTTCCGTCCACCTGGGATGCCGTCCCGCCGGCCTCCTCCACGAGGACGCTGCCCGCGGCCATGTCCCACGGCGCGAGACCGTCCTCCCAAAACCCGTCCGTTCTGCCGGCGGCGACGTACGCGAGGTCGACCAGGGCCGCGTTCGGGCTCACCATTTCCGCCACCCGGGCGGCCACCCGGGCGAACCGCCGGATGTTCGCTGGCACGGCGCACATCCCCTGATCGATCGACGTGACGATGCAACTCTGGGCGAGCGATCCCGTCTCCGAGACGCGGATGCGGCCGCCGTTGAGCGTCGCCCCCCGCCCGCGCGCCGCCGCGAACAATTCGTCCGTGATCGGCACGTACACGACGCCGAGCTCCACGGCGTCGTCGGTGGCGAGCGCCACCCCCACGCCGAACCACGGCAGGTGACGGATGAAGTTCCCGGTGCCGTCCAGGGGATCCACGATCCAGCGCCGGCCGGAGCCGGCGCCCCCCGCTTCCTCGGACAGCACCGGGATCGGCGTCGTGCGGAGGCGCGCCAGAATCGCCGCCTCGCTGGCCAGGTCGGCCTCGGACACCGGGCCGGCCCCGTGGGGCTTCATCGTGATCCGCCCGGGCCGGCCGTAGCGCGCCCGGAGGACCGCGCCGCCCGCGCGGGCCGCCTCCACCGCGAGGTTGAGCAGGTCGGAGAGATCAGGCACGCCGGGCGCTCCCGGCCCGCGCTCAGGCACCGGTCTTCGCCGCGCGGATCGCCGCGACGACCATGGCGGGATCGCCGGACTCCAGCGCGTCGATCCCCCAGGAGAGGAGCCGCGGCGCCTCCTCGGGGCGCTCGAGGGTCGTCAGGGCGGCGACGCCCGCCTGGTGCAGCAGCCCGATGTCCTCCGGGAGGACGAACTCGGGCTCGAGGGAGACGAGCGACGCCCCCGCCGCCCGGGCGGCGCCGGCCGGGTCGGCGAGGCGGGCGGTGTACATCATCTCGAGCGGCCAGCGGGGCCGCCGCCGTTTGATGTCCCGCAGCACGGGGTGGTCGAACCCGCCCAGCACGACGCCGTCCTCCGCCCCCGTCTCGTCGACGAGCTCGATCGTGCGGTCGACCAGCGGCATCTCCCGGAAGGGGACGTTCTTGAGCTCGACGAGCAGCACGAGCTTGCCCCGGGCCCAGTCCAGGACCTCGCGCAGCGTCGGGACGCGCTCGCCGCGGAACTGCGGACCGAACCAGCCGCCGGCGTCGAGCGCCCGCAGCGCCTCGAGGGTCAGATCCTTGACGTGGCCGCGGCCCGTCGTGGTGCGGTCGACGGTGGGGTCGTGCATCAACACGACGTGGCCGTCCCGCGTGAGCCGGACGTCGATCTCGGCCAGGGTCGCGCCGGCCCGCCACGCCGCCTCGAGCGCGGCGAGGGTGTTCTCCGGGGCGTGCGCGGACGCGCCACGGTGGGCGGAGACGTGGGGGGCGCCCCGGCGGCTGCGCAGGAGCTCAGGCGGCACCGATCGCCCTCACATCTTCCCGAGGCCGGCCGCGAGATACTCCTGCTTGAGCGCGCGCTCGGCCAGGAACAGCAGCAGGATCGTCGGGGCCAGCAGCACGATCGTCACCACCGCCGCATAGGTGAAGATCTGCGAGCGCCCGCCCAGGTAGGCGAAGAGCAGCACCGGCAGCGTGCGGATGTCCGGGCTCCCGACGATGAAGGTGAGGACGAACTCCTCCATGCTGCCGATGAACGTGAAGACCCCGCCGGCGAACAGCCCGGGGGCGACCAGCGGGATGAGGACGCGCCCGGTCAGGCTGAGGGGCCCGGCCCCCAGGTTGCGCGCGGCGTCGATCAGGTCCTGGGGGACCGCTTCGAACGTCGCCGTCATGATCCGGATCATGAACGGCAGCACGACGACGGTCTGGACCAGGATCACGCCGGCCAGCGTGTGCTCCAGCCCGAGCCGGATGAACATCGAGCCGAGGCCGGTGGCGATCACGATCCCCGGCATGATGATCGGCGCGAGCACCAGGAACTCGATCGCCCGCCGGAACGGCACCTCGCGCCGGCCGAGCGCGTAGCCGGTCGGCAGCGCCAGGGCGCCGCAGAGGACGGTCACGATCGGCGCGATCGTCAAACTGGCGACCACCGCGTCCCCCATCTCGGGCACCGAGAACATCGCCCGCCAGTTGTCCAGCGAGAGGCTCGGCGGGACGAGGCTCGGCGGAAACCAGCCCGCGTGCGGGTTCACCAGCGACCACAGCACGCCGACGATCAGGGGGACGGTCAGGCCGATCAGGGCGAGCCCGAAGAACAGCGCCGTGAGCAGCCACGGGAACGAGCGCGTGGGGAAGAGCCAGGCGCGGGTCACCGGACCACCGCGCCCCGGCCCGGCACCAGCCGGTAGTACAGGACGAGGACGATCCCCGACGCGATCGTCAGCACCGACCCGAGCGCCGAGGCCAGCGCCCAGTTGGCGCGGTCCATCATCTCGGTCTGCATGATCACCGGCAGCGCCAGCGGATACGCCGACTCCAGGAGCGACGGGACGGCGAACGCGCCAAACACCTGGATGAACACGAGGAGCGCGGCGGCCGAAATCCCCGACATGGAGAGGGGGACGGTCACCCGGCGAAACACCTCCCACGGCGGCGCGCCCAGGTTGCGGGCGGCGTCGATGACGTCCTGCGGAATCCCGGCCATGACGGCGGAGATGATGACCATCATGAAGGGCACGTTGTGCCAGACCTGCACGAGGATGATTCCCCAGCCCCATCGATCGTAGACGAGCTGCGGCCAGCTCCAGCCCCAGTGGAAGACCAGGCGGGCCAGGATCCCGCCGGGGGCGATGAGGCTCAGGATCAGGAACGCCGCGACGAGGCTCGGAACGACGAGCGGGATCTTGTACAGCACGCTGATCAGGAGCCGTCCCGGGAATCGGACCTGCATCAGCGCGCTGAACACGAGCGCGATCCCGAGGCTGAGCACGGTCGAGGCCACCCCGAGCCACAGGCTGAAGAAGAAGCCGTCCCGGTACTGGGCCTCCGCCCAGAACTGGCGGTAGTAGTCCCAGGTGAAGCGGCCGGCCTGCCCGATGACCGCCAGCCCGACGCTGCGCAGGAAGACCTGCGCGAGCGGCACGACCAGGAAGAGCCCCAGGAACCCGACGCCGGGGAGGAGGAGGCCCAGGTCCACCCACCGATCCCGCCGCCGCGCCGCGCGGCGCGGCCGGTCGAGGAGGGGAACCCGCGCGGGGACCGCCTGAGCCACGCGCTACGGCTCGCGGATGACCGCGGGGGCGGCCGGCAGCACGAGGCTGACGGTCTCGCCGACGCCGCGCGCCGGCTCGCCCGGCTCCTGCACGCGCAGCAGCACGTCGTTGACGCGGATGACGTAGTCGGTGATCGAGCCGAGGTACGCGGCCTGCTGGACGGCGCCGGACAGGCAGTTGACCGGGCCGGGACCGATGCGGATGTCCTCCGGCCGGAACGACAGCGTCACCGCGTCGCCCTGAGCCAGGCGGTCCGCGCAGGCCACTTCCAACCGCCCGATCGCCGTGTCGGCGACGTACCGCGCGCCCTCCCCCCCGGCCACGGTGGCGGGGATGAGGTTGGCGACCCCGAGAAACTCCGCGGTCACGCGCGCCCGCGGCCGCCGGTAGACGTCCTGCGGCGTTCCGACCTCCACCACCCGGCCGCGGTGCATGACGACGATCCGGTCGGAGAGCACGAGGGCCTCGGCCTGGTCGTGGGTGACGTAGATCGTGGTGACGCGGAGCCGCTGCTGCAGCGCGCGCAGCTCCAGGCGCAGGCGTTCCCGCAGCTTCGCGTCGAGGTTGCTGAGCGGCTCGTCGAACAGGAGGACCTTGGGGCGCGTGACCACCGCCCGGGCCACCGCCACCCGCTGCTGCTGGCCGCCCGACAGCGCCCGCGGGTACCGGCCCCCCAGCCCGCTGAGTTCGACCATCCGCAGGGCCTCCTCGACCCGGACCCGCCGCTCCTCCTCCGGCACCCGGCGCATCCGGAGGCCGAAGGCGACGTTCTCTTCGACCGTCATGTGCGGAAACAGCGCGTAGGACTGGAACACCATCGCGGTCTCCCGCCGGTGCGCCGGGAGGTGGTGGACCGGCCGCCCGTCCAGGAGCACTTCGCCGCCGTCGGGGTCGAGCAGCCCCGCGATGATTCGGAGCGTCGTCGTCTTGCCGCACCCCGACGGGCCAAGGATGGTGAGGAACTCGCCATCCCTGGCCTCGAGGTGCACATCCTGCACGGCGGCGGTCGCCCCGTAGACCTTGGTCACGCCGCGCAGCTCGACCTGGGCCATGCTACTGGAGGATCTCCTTGATGAAGATGGCGACCGATGCGTTGGAGATCACGCCGTTGATCCGCGTCCGCGTGCGCTCGTGGTACATCGCGTCCGACAGGAGGAACGGCGCCATGGTGGCCGGGATGTGCCCGCGCGTCTGCAGGTCCACGCGGGCCGTCCGGCTGCCCGTCTGCTCGAGTTTGTCGATCTGGACCTTGTCGCCCATCAGAAAGTCCGCCAGCAGCAGCGAGGCCTCGAGCTTCTGGGTCCCCGCCACCACGATCATGGCGTCCCCGTCGCCGACTTCTCCGCTCGCCAGCAGGATCGGGTGCACGGTCGGCGGGACGAGCCCCTTCGTGGCCAGCGTGTAGAGATCGTCCTCCCACACGGTCGCGATGTACGCCGTATTGTTCGCGAGGGCCTGCACGGACGCCTCGTTGCCGTTCGTGAACGTGACGTAGGGCTTGAGCGTCTTGAAGTAGCCGACGACCGAGGGCATGCACTTCGCGGCGATGTCCTTGGCCTGCGCGTCGGCGATGTTATAAGTGTAGAGGTCCTTCGCGCACTGGGGGGCCAGGGCGAGCAGGGCGGTCTCGAGGAAGCCCGAGCCGCTGCCGCCGCGGTTGGGCGTGGTAATGGCCACCTTGCCGGGGTGGGTCCTGGCAAACTCCGCGAGCGACGCAAACGTGTCGGGCGGCTTGGACACGAACTGGCCGTTGTACGCGACGACGGTCTGGTTCCGGTGGAAGGGCAGGGCGGTCCCGCCGTGCAGGTAGCCGCGAGACTCGCGGGCCACCGACGGGTCGACGCCGTGCGCGTTGGGGAGCAGATCCACGAGGGCGACGTTGGCGACCAGGCCCGCGCCGGTCATCAGCCTGACGTTGTTGTTCGGCAGGAAGAATAGGTCGGCCGACGGGGGCTTCCCGGCCTGGCGCTCGGCGATCAGCTGCTGGGTGGCGACGTCGCCGTCCACGCAGACGTGCTTGACCCCGACGCCCGACGCCCTGCTCCAGTCGCCCACCTCCTTGGCCAGGAGCTCGCAGAGGGTGTCTGCGAAGTCATAGAAGACTACGCTCTGCGTCCTGGCGACCGGCGTGAGCACCTGCGTGAAGTTGGCCCGCGACAGCGTGCCGAGGTCGATGTGGCTCTGCACGTTGAAGCGGCCGCCCCCGACGGGGTTGATGGCCCAGGCCGCCGGGCCGACCGATCCGAGGAGCCCGATCACGATGACCGCGATGATGCCTCCGAGCCTGTTCATTGCGTCCCCTCCCATGTGTGGCTTCGTATCGTCTCTCGCTCGCTGTCACTCCTGCGAAACCGGCTCCGGCCGGCCGCCGCCGCGCAGACTGGTGTAGGCCGCGTCGATTGCGGCGATGCTCGCAAACGCGTCGTCCACGGTCACGGGCGGGGGCGCCTCCCCCAGGCAGGCGTCGATGAACGCCCGATCCTCGTCCACATACCCCTGCGCGGTGACGTCATCCGGCGACGCGAACTGCCGCCACGCCGGCTCGGGCGCCTCGCGGGTCGCGTGGCGCGCGCGGTCCATGTCTTCGGAGACCAGGAGCGCGTGATCGCCGAAGAGCTCCACGCGCTCCGTCGGTTTCGCCCAGGAGGCGTGGCCGCAGGTGGTGAGGGCGGCCGGGCGGTCGCCTTCGCACCACAGCATCAGGACGATGTCGTCCTGGTCGGGATAGCAGCTCCGCCGGCCCCGCGCGGCGACCTGCCGGATCGGACCGACCAGCCACCCCACCAGGTCGATCATGTGCACGGCGCAGTCGTACAGGAATCCGCCGGTGAGCGCCGGGTCGATGTACCAGGACGGCGTCAGCATGTCGCCGTCGGTGATCTTGGCGTGGGCGGAGTAGGGGGTGAACCCGGCGGCGATTTCGCCCCGGAGGAAGCGGTAGGCCGGGGCAAACCGGCGGTTGAAACCCATCTGGTACACGCGGCCGGAGCGGCGCACGCGGGCGGCGATCCGGCGGGCCTCCTCCAGCGTGGTGGCCATCGGCTTCTCCGAGAACACATGCAGCCCCCGGTCGATCGCCTCGAGCACCACGGCCCCGTGGTAGCGGTTCGGCAGGGTGACGTAGACCGCGTCCGCTTTGAGATCGGCCAGTTCGGACAGGGTCCGGCACGGCCGGGCCCCGAAGGCCTGGGCCGTGGACCGCGCGGCCGCCTCCACGGTATCGGCGACGCCGACGATCCGGACCCGCGGATCGCGCGCGAGCACGTCGAGGTGCCGCCGGCCCATCCCGCCTGCTCCCACCAGTCCGACCTTGACAGGCATGCACTGAGTGTACCCGGGGCGGCAGGAAAAACCCTGCCTTCTGACGCGGGGTTTCTCCTTAAGAACCGGTGAAATCGCGATCTCATCTGAATGGTCACTTCGATACATCCGGTCATCTGTTCGCGATAGGGAGGCTTTCCCAAAAGTCTAAAAGAAGCCGAACGAGGGAATATTGTCTCGTTGCCTGGAGTGTATCAGGGAGCACCGACGGAATGCGGCTCCGGAGCACTCAGGTCGGGTGGACCCGTCCACCTTGAAAAACCGGCTGGAAGACGAGTGGGGACTGCTGTCACCTTCCGTCAGCAGCCCACCCACTGGTACACCAGTTGAGGAGTCTCGCTGGGTGCCGTACGTGGGGCGACAATTCGTCTTCCGGTCGGGCGTCTCTCCTGCGCTCCTACCCTGCCTGTTCGCCGCCCCGCCATCCGTCTCATCTTGGAGGGGCGTCCATGCCTCGTCCGCGGTCGGCTGCGAAACCGTACGTTATTCTCGTTGCTGAACACAATCCGTGGGGCACGAAGATCGTCCGGGTCACGCTGGAGAAGGCCGGCTATACGGTGCAAGAAGCCCGGGACGGGCGGTCCACCCTCGAAATGATGTCCCAACACCCGGACCTGATCATTCAGGATCTGTTGCTGCCGGATATCGACGGATTTGAGCTCGTTCGAAAAGTGCGCGGTCTCCCCGGAGGGGGGGATATCCCGATCATTGCCTATTCCGGATTGATGACGGATGTGGAGCAGGCCCGGAGCATCGAAGCGGGGTTTACCGACTATCTCTTCAAGCCGATCGCGCCCGAGCGCCTCCTCGAAGTGGTCGAAACGTACCTGCCTTCGAGGGAGAATGGCAAAGACGCCGGTGCCCGCCGAAGGCTCCTCGTCGTCGACGACGATCCGACCCACCGCACCCTCGCAAAAGTCCGCTTAGAGCACGCAGGGTTCACGGTCGCGACGGCCGGAGGAGCGATGGAGGCGCTGACCCTCGCCCGGGGTACCCCCCCCGAACTGATCGTCAGCGATATCCTGATGCCGGAAATCGACGGCTTTCGGTTGTGCCTGGCCATCCGAGGAGATGCTCAACTCAGCCAAATTCCCGTGCTGCTCTATTCAGCCGCGTTCAACGAGGACGCAGACCGCAAGCTGGCCCACGAGGCCGGAGCCAATGGGCTGGTCCTGAAAACCCCGGACTTTCAACCTATCGTCGAGGCCGTCATCTCCACGCTGGCCGCGCCCCATCCGCAGGCGGTTGTCCCGGTACCGGCACTGGGAGAGGATTACAGCCGGCGTATTGCACAGCAACTCGATCGCTACATGCTTCTCACGACGACGATCCGACGGCGCCTCATGCGGCGTGAGGCCGAGCTCGCCATTCTTTCCAGCCTCTTCGATGCGCTGAAGCATGGCTCCGCGGACGCGCTGCTCGAGGAGACACTGCATCGGGTCATGCAATTCGCGGGGGCGTCGCGTGGTCATCTACTTTGCGGGGCTGATCGGGAGCCTGGTGCCTCGCGCAAAGTTTGGATACCCGAATTCGGTCGACCGCCAGCTCGGCAACTTCTTCGGCCATGCCCGTCTCCTGCATCTGGCGATGGAGGAGAAAGCGCCCAGGGTCGCGGCCTTACGCATGCCCGGGGAGATCTTGTCTCGCGGAGAGGCGCCGGAACAGTCCGCCCTCATCGCGCCGCTGCTTCAGGGTGACGAATGCATGGGCGTCCTCGTCATGACATCGGGACAGCGGGCGCTCACCGAAGAGTTGCTGCCCTTTGCCGGCGTGGTGGGGCGTCAGATCGGACACGCGGTCGGACTGGCCCGGACACTGGCCGAGGCGAAAGCAGGCTTGCAACGGAGCCAGGATTCCCTTGACCGTTCAGCCGACTCCGACCGCTCGAGGCCCCTTCGCACCATCATCATCGACGACGATGCGGCGCGGGTCGATCCGGTCATCCACAACCTCAATCAACGGAGGTCGGCCCCCGAATGGCGCCGAGCCGAGACGGAGTCCGAGTACCTCGGACAGCTCTCCCCGGCCACCGACCTCATCGTCTCCCGACTCACCTTGTCCAATTTTGACGCCCGCCGTGCGCTCGAATTGCTTCAGGCCAAGAAGTTCGATATTCCCTTCATTATCATCTCGTCGGCGGCCGACGAAGAAGCGGCGGCAGCGCTGGTGATGCTGGGGGCCGCCGACTACATCCCGGAGGACCGGCTCGACCGACTCGGAAAGGCCGTGCAGCAAGCGCTGGATCAGCGAAGCCTTCGCAGGCGGATGGAATCGGGAGACGTCCGGCTGCTCGCGAGCGAAGAACGCTATCGCGCGCTGTTCAACAGCGTTCCGGTGGGACTCTATCGAGCCGCGCTCGATGGTCAGATCCTTGACGTGAACCCTGCGCTGGTGCAAATGCTACGCTATCCCGATCGAGAGACGCTGTTGACCAAGAAAGCGGCCGAGCTGTATATCGATCCCGAAGCACGAGCACAATGGACAGCGCTGTTGGAGCGGAGCGGCACCGTGGCAGGCTTTGAGAGTCAGCAGCGCCGCTTCGACGGATCGACCATGTGGGTGCGGGCCCAAGCGCGCGCCGTCCGTGACCGTTCCGGATGGACGGATTATGTTGAAGGAACGGTCGTCGACATCACGGATCAGAAACACGCGGAGGCGGCGACCCTGCGCCGGACGGCCTACCTGGACGCGTTCTACAACTTGAGCCGCCGGCTTCGAGCGACGCGTCGCGTGGAGGAGATGTACCCCATCATCGTGGAGCATGGGCTGGATATGCTTCGAGGCGACCATGGAGCGCTGGAGTTGCTGACCCCGGACCGTGGCGCTCTTACCCGCGCGTATGCTGCCGGCGTCCTCACAGAGCAGAGCGGATCAACATCTCCCGTGGCCGGCACCCGACCGGGACAGGTGGTTCGGGCGGGGGCGACGTTCGTGACGGCGGACTTCTCCAGGGAACTCCATCCGGTGGAGGGCGCGTCCCAGCATCGCAACTTCGGGCCGCTTGCCATTGTGCCGCTGCGCTCGGAACAGGAGATCATCGGCACCCTTATGTTGGCCCGAGTGAAGGCCGGCGACCGCCGTCCTTTCCTGGATGCGGAAGTGCGCCTGCTGGAGGCCATTGCCGAGATCGCCGGGACGGCGATCCGGCGGGCCGGCCTGTATCAGGATCGTAACGAGGCCTATGTCCAAATGATCCTGACGCTGGCGGAGGTTATTGAGTCTCGCGATGCGTACCGGGCGGGGCACGGCGAGCGCATGGTCAGGCTGGCCGAGCAGATCGCGCGGGGATTAGGCTGCGGGGAGGGAGACGTGCAGAACATCCGCTGGGGAGCCCGGCTGCACGACGTGGGCAAGATCGGGGTGCCCGAGAGTATCCTGGCGAAGCCCGGCGGCCTCACCGAGGGGGAATGGAAGATGATCCGGCAGCATCCGCTCTGGGGGGAAGACATCCTCGAATCCGTGGAACGAATGCGCGGGGTGGCCAAATTGGTGCGGCATCACAAGGAGCGGTGGGACGGGACGGGATATCCCGATCAGCTCCCCGGAGAGCGGATTCCTCTCGGGGCGCGGATCCTGGCCGTCGTGGACGCGTACGGTGCGATCACCGAGGCCCGACCGTACCAGCCCGCCCGGACGCACGCGGAGGCCGTTGCGGAGATCCGGCGATGCGCGGAGACCCAGTTCGATCCAAAGGTCGTTGCCGTGTTCGCCCAGGTCGCCGACAGGATCGAGCCAACCCCATGAACCCCTGGAAGGGGTGCGGATGGTTCCCAATCGGCTCCTGCTGGGACAAATGGCCGGTATCTTCGCCACTTTCCAACGTCAGCGCTTTACCACGACAATGCGCATGAGTTCCCGCGCCGCAGCGAACCAGGGAGGTCATATCGATTTTGCACGGCAAAGCGCGGCCGCGTTGGGCAACCGTGCCCTCTTGAGGGAGCTATATCGATTTGGCACCGTGTGGCTTGGATCAGGAATTTATATTAGATGTGAGCCTGCGGAAGGATTCGACAAAGAAGCAACAAACAATTCTCTACGTCAAAGCCTTGTGCCTCGATGCCCGCGCCTTGATGGTTAGGGGGAAGGGGAATGGGTCGAGAGCCGAGCAAGGTGCACGGGGCTGTCGCGGATGTTGCCCGTATCCTCATGCGAATCTTCAAGGAACGCCTGGGACGCGGTCCTGAGGGGTTTCGAACATATCTCATCGACAACATGATCATGATACGCTTGCTCAAGGTACTCACCCCGGTCGAGCATGAGCAGGCAAAGACCCTTGAGGGCCAGCAGTCCATCAAAGCGATGCGCAAGAAATTTCTCGACGATCTCGGGCCGTCGCTGGAGGACATCATCACCGCCTCCACCGGAGCTGGGGTCGTCAGTACACTCTCCGATCTCAGCGTACAGACCGGTGAGGCCCTTGTGGTGTTTGTGCTCGATCGCGAGATTAGGGATCTCTCCACGGGCTGAGACGGTCGCGAGCTCTGACTTCCCGGGAAGGGATTCCCACCTAATTCGTTCGCGTGCGTACTCTCCGAGCGATGCCGCTGAGGCCTGCGAGACCGAGACTGAGGAGGAGCAAGCTTGATGGTTCAGGAACGGCTGAAATGCTCGTAATGGGGCCGTCGCTGAAGAACAGGTAGGTAATCCCGGGATTGGCTGGGCTGCAGCCAGGATCTACGGACGCCCCGCCACAGTTGGGCGTGTATGATGCGTAATTGGCCCCCTCCGGACCAACCTCGGCTATCGTCACCCTATTCTGGTAAAAGGGGTTGAAAATGGCGGGGTCCGCTAGAGAGTCGCTGGCCGGGTCCGCGGCAGTCGGAGGAGAGTAAAAAACCAGCGTGCTCGAGCCTGGGTCATTTGACTGCGACGCGACAAAGCGAAGAATGTCGCTAGGGTTGGACGTCGCGTCGCCGGCCGTATTGATCAGGGAGACGTCCCCCGGCGTGACGACGAACCCCAACCTGTATGTCAACGCTGATCCTGATCCGGAGTTCGTGGGGTCGGTCCCGAGGAAATAATACATTCCAGCGGTGCTGACTTCCTGAGACGTGAAGTTGCCGTTCTCGTCAACACTGAGGGTGGGGGTGGCGGAGGCTGGTCGGGGAGCGCAGAGAACCACCGCCAACGCGACACCAAGGAAACAGCCACAGACGCGCAGGGCTCTCACCATGGCGACGGGCGAGGGACGAGGGCATGAATCTCGCTGCATATTCGCCTCCAGAGACTACGCTGCCTCCATTCGAGGGTAGATGAGCGCTGGATGCGAGCCCATCCTTCACAAGGAGGATCTTGGGCGGCTCGTTAGATGCAGATCGCCAGGAAGGAGGAGCGCCGGCGGGCTGTCGCGATAGCCTGCAGGCCCGCACCGTCGCGGAACAGATCGCGAAGAACGCGTTTCACAACGTCGCGTACTTTGTCGGGACCTACGATACGCTCAAGACCGTGATCAGGTACGGGGTAACAACCTTTGAGCATAGGGGAGGGGGGCCGCAGATCGTGAGGGTGAGCCGATTATGCCATTTCTCAATCAACTCTTCGGCGGTCAAGAGGATAATAGCCGCTTAGATCACATAACGGATCTTATACAGGGTAACCGGAAAGTGGGGGGGTTACGGGAACACGGCAAACAAATCGCTCAAATCCTTCTGGTTGGCGGCATCGTTGAGCAATGGCGACACGG
>Ga0209154_1001146_pt1 | contig 15783 bp, 10 predicted proteins | sample GraSoiAngelo_121_FD_185878 | JGI IMG/M metagenome (GOLD analysis project Ga0209154, IMG submission 185878) | Grasslands soil microbial communities from the Angelo Coastal Reserve, California, USA - 14_0919_12_20cm (SPAdes) (version 2) | ecosystem: Environmental > Terrestrial > Soil > Grasslands ... | reverse complement strand
GCCCTTTCTTACGTACTCTTTTTCGTACTCGGCCGGGTCCCCCGTTTTGAGGATCTGCTCAATGGTATAAGCCTCGCGATCGCTGTATTCGACTGGAGTGATGTCCTGATACTTTTCCCCATCCAGTAGCTCCTCCCTGGAATAGCCCGTGAGAGCGAGAAAGGCGTCATTCACATCCAGCAGGCGTCCGTCGAGAGCCATGTACGTCATGGCATCTTTGGAGCACTGGTAGATTCCTCGGAAGTGTTCCTGAATCTTTCTATACTCATCCTCACTGCGTTTGCGCTCGGTCATGTCGCGGATGGCGCTGGAAACCAATACCCCCTCCTCCGTCTCCAGCGGGCTCAGGCTGATCTCCACTGGAAACTCACTCCCATCCTTCCGCCGCCCGTAGAGTTCCAGCCCCGCCCCCATGGATCGCGTGCGCGGATCAGTAAAATAGCCCGTGCGATGTCCCGGATGCGCTCCTCGAAACCGCTCGGGCACCAGAATCTCAACCGATTGCTCGAGCAACTCCTCGCGCGTGTAGCCGAACAGCTTCTCCGTCTGCGCATTCACCAGCAGGATGCGACCCTCACGGCCCACGATCACCATCGCATCCGGCGCTGCCTCCAGCAGACCCCGGAACTTCATCTCGGCCCTTTCTCGCTCGGTGATTTCCCGATTGATCTCGAGAATCCCGGCCGGGATACCTTGCGCATCCCGTTGCAAAGCCCACCGGCTGGCCACGACAATGCGCGTGCCGTCGCGCTTGCGATGGACCAGTTCGCCCTCCCAGCACCCGTCCCGCAGTAGCTCGGTTTCAATCTGCTCCAGCGGCTTGGAAAATTCGGTTTCGAGCAGCGTGTGGCTCACTTTTCCAAGGGCTTCTGCCTTTGACCAGCCGTAGGTCTGTTCCGCGCCGCGGTTCCAGAACAAGATGGTGCTAATCATGTCTCGGACGATGATGCTGTCGTGCGCGAGGTCAAGGAGCGCGATCTGATCGCGCAAGCTGGCAGCTAGAAATTCCATGGGAGTCCTCCCGGCTCAATGGCCCTCTGCGGCCGGGCAAAAAACGATCGGCAACCACACGTCTTGGCCGGCGGAAGAATCACCATGCCCAGCACACAAACTTGGCTCTGGCAGGCTCGGAAGGGGGCAGTCGAGGGCCTGGAAAAAGGCTTCCGGAACGCGAATTTCATTCTGCCCAAGCAACGGAGCCCGTGCGACGTGAGCTCCACATTCACCGGGCCGTCTTCCACCAGAAGAAGCTCTAACTCATATCTGTTATGTCTGTTCCCCTGCATACGGCACTTCCCTCCGTGAACTGGGGATCCGTTCTGTTGTCCTTCGGCGCGCCTAATGTGAAGAAGAAGGTGGCACCCTTGTTGAGTTCCGCTTCGGCCCAGATGTGCCCGCCGTGCTTGTGGATAATCCGCTGGACAATAGCCAGACCCACGCCGGCGCCTTCAAAGTCTTCCGGGCGGTGCAGCCGCTGGAAGACGCCGAATAGCTTGTCAGCGTACTTGGGGTTGAAGCCGACGCCGTTATCCCGGACGAAGATGACTGGCTGGCTGTCTCTAGTGGTCCGGCCCACCTCGATGATGGCGCGTTCGCGCGGCCGGGTGTACTTGACGGCATTTGAGAGCAGGTTGGCGAACACCTGCTTGATCAGGCCCGGGTCGCACTCCACAAACGGCAGGCGCTCGAGTTGCCAGTCAATCTGCCGATCGCTTGTGTCTGTTTTGAGGCCCGCGATGATTTCCTCGACCAGTGCGTTCAACCCGGTGATTTGCAGGTTCAATTCCTGGCGGCTAAATCGGGCCAGGGACAACAGGTCGTCCACCATACCTCCCATGTGCTGGGTGGCTTCGTGGATGCGGTGCAGATACTGCTGGGCCGGGGCATCGAGTTGAGGCCCAAAATCTTCCAGAAGGATCTTGGAAAATCCGTCGATGTGGCGCAGCGGGGCGCGCAGGTCGTGGGAGATCGAATAGGTGAAGGCTTCCAGCTCCTTGTTGGCGCCCGTGAGTTCGGCGGTCCGGTCGGCCACTCTTTTTTCCAGTTCCGCATTGAGCTGCCGGATTTCTTCCTCAGCCCGCTGGCGTTCCATTACCTCCCGTTTGAGCGCGGCGGCATGCTTCTGGATTTCATTGTGCTGCCGCACGTTCTCATAGGCCACGCCCGCCTGCGCCCCCAGGGTGGCGATCAGGCGCTCATCCTCTTCGCTAAACTCTTCTGCACCGAGCTTTTCGATCAAATAGAGGATCCCGTAGAGCTGGCTCGGCGAGCTCAGCCGCACGCCAAGGAAAGAGCGCGTGGGCAAATAGGCTGGGGGCATTCCCTGAGCCACGGGGTCGGTACCGATGTCTCGCAAGCGGAGCGGGTGGCCCTCTGTGAGCAACTGGGCAAGGACCCCCTGATCAACGCGCTGGAGGCCAATTCCCCTGGCCGTTCCGACGTCTGTGCCGCGGGTGAAAAAGTGCCGCAGCGTTCGACCGTCTTCCGCCAAGAGTCCGACGGCAGCGTACCGGGCGCCGATCAACTCGCGTGCCGGTGGGCACAACTCGTTGAGAATCCCTAGCGGATCGAGCTGGGAGGCGAGTTTTTGGCCCACTTCGAGGAGTGCGGTCAAGCGGAGGGTTGCCGCCTCCAAATCGTTTACCTTCTCGGAGAGTTTGTCGGTGACCAGTCGCAGGTGCTCGCGGTCGAACTCTCTGGTTGGGGCAGCGGGCGGAGGAGGACTCAGGCTCAGAGCGGCGTTCACGATTCTCAGAACGGTTTCCGGCTCGGCTGGCTTGGTGAGAATGTGCGAAACGCCGCAGGCCTCGGCCAGTGCCTGCGCTTCGCGCTCATGATAGGCAGCCGTATAGAAGATCACCGGTGTCTGAGCGATGGTGGGGTCACTCCGCAGTTGGCGGACAAGTTCGTACCCGTCCATCGTTGGCATCACAATATCCGCGATGACCAGGGCGGGGTGCTCGGCCCGGACCTGCGCCAGCGCCTCGGCGCCATCGCCGGCTTCGAGTAGACGGTGTCCGTTATAACCGAGAAGCGTGGTGAGGAATTCCCTGTTCGCCGGTTTGTCGTCCACTACTAGAATCGTTGCCATACTCAATTCCGGCTTGCCTTCTGCAAGCAAGCCTCAACGAAGGACACCAAGGCCTGCGGCTCGATCGGCTGCAAGAGGAATCCATCCGCGCCAAGCGCCAGAGCCCGTTCTTGTTCTGTCCGGCCCGATGTCGAAGCGGAAAAAAGAAGGAATGGAATGGCCCGCAACGCGGGTTCGGCTTTGACCTGCCGCAGCAGCTCCAGGCCACTCTCTCCCGGCATCTGTAAGTCGGACAAAATCAGGTCCGGGGAATGCCGGCGGGCGAGTTCGGCTGCTTCCTCGGGTCTCTGGACGGCGATCACTTCGTAGCCAAAAGGCTCGAGAGTGCTGCGAATCAAGCTCAAGTTGATGGCGGAGTGGCCCACCGCCAAAATGGTTGCGCGTCTGGGCGGAGGCGGCGCGGTCTCCCCAGGCGAGGCGTGCGCTTCGCGTCGCTGGCTGGAGCGCTGCTCGGGAGGCAGGAAAGCTTCGATCTGCCTTACAAACGATTCGGGATTAATCGGCTTGGGAATGTAGCCGTCGAATCCCGCCGCGAGGACTTTGTCGCGGTCTCCGACCATGGCCAAGGCGGTGACAGCCACGACTGGGACTTTTGGTAAGCAGGAACGGGATTTGACCTGCCGGCCGACGTGGTAGCCATCCACCCCGGGCATTTCCAGATCGCAGATGATCAGGTCCGGCGCCTCGCGGGTAATTGCTTCCAGGCCCTCCTGGCCATCGCGTGCGGTCAACGGCGCATAGCCGAAGGCCCTGAAAAGATAGACCATGAGCTCCAGGTTGGTCGGATTGTCTTCGATAATCAGGATGCGCGCGGCCATCGCTGCGTCCTTTTTTCTTCTTCCTTATTTGTTTCCTAGCACCAGGGTGAACCTGCTTCCTTTGCCGTACTCGCTCTCCAGAGTGATAAAGCCTCCGAGCAACTGGGCCAGCTTCTGGCTCAGATGGAGGCCCAGTCCGGTACCCTCAAAACGGCGCGCGTCATCGGCGGTTACTCGCGTAAAGGCCTGGAAAAGCTTGGCCTTGTCTTCGGGCCGAATGCCAATGCCGGTGTCGACCACGCTGATTTCCGTTCTGACCGTGCCGTTTTCCTGGCGCTGGCGGACTTCAAGACGCACCTCACCTTTCTCGGTGAACTTGATGGCGTTGTTGGTGAGGTTGATGAGGATCTGACTGAGGGCGCGACGATCGGTCATTGCTATCAGGTTCTGCCCGGGAGTGTGAGCTCCAAACTTCAGGCCTTTGCTTTCCGCCAGAGGCCGAAGGGCGGTGAGAACCTCCTCGATGACACTGTCACAGGCCACCGGCTCGAGGTTGACCTGCACCTTGCCCGATTCGATTTTGGCCAGGTCCAGCAGATCGTTGATCAGCGACAGCAGGTGTCTGGCGCTGCTTTGGATGGTCTGAAGCTGCTTGTCCTGATCCGGGGTCAGCGGTCCGGGCAGCTTCATCAGCAGGGTGCCGGTAAAGCCGATGACGGCATTCAGCGGCGTGCGCAATTCGTGCGACATGGTGGCCAGGAAACGGTCCTTGGCCTGGTTGGCGCTCTCCAGCTCAACGTTCTTCTCCTGGAGCTTCTCCTCGAACCGCTTGCGCTCGGTGACGTCGCGGGCCGCCGCGAACACCCCCTGCAGCTTGCCGTCGCGGTCGTAGAACGTGGCCGCGTTGTAGGAGACCACCGTCTGGCGCCCCTCCTTGCCCCGCGCCGTCAGTTCGTAGTTGGTCACTCTCCCCTCAAGCAGCACCAGTTTGATGCCCTGCTCGGCCCGCACCGGAGCGGTGAAGTAGCTTTTGAATGGAGTGCCGATCAATTCATCGCGGGAATATCCAGTGAGCGCCTCCATCTGCTGGTTGACGTCGGTGATGATCCCGAGCGGGTCGGTGGTCATCAGCGCGTCGATATTCGATTCGATCAGCGAACGGGTGTAGAACTGCTGGTCGCGCAGCTGCTGCTCGAGCTGCTTCTGCGCGGTGATGTCGCGGGCGGCGGCCAGGATGCCCAGCGGCGCGCCGGCGGCATTGGTAAAAACGCCGGCATTGAAACCCACGGCAATCCGCCGGCCGTGGCGGCTGATGAGCATCAGTTCGTAGGCAATAACGCGCCCTTCGGCCAGCGTCTTCTGGACTCCCGCGCGCGCGCGCTCGGGTTCGGTGAAGTACTCGGCAAACCGCGAGTTGATCAAATGCTTGCGGGTATAACCGGAGAGCCGGGTAGCCTCTTCGTTCACGTCGGTGACCGTTCCGTCCGGAGCAATGGCGAACAAGGCGTCGGCGGAGGCTTCGATCAACGAGCGGTTGTACGCCTGCTGATCGGCCAACTGCGCCTGCAGCCGCGCCTGCTCGGCGATGTCACGGGCGCTGGCAAAGATGCCCTGTATCCTGCTGTCGCTGCCCCGGAAAACCGAAGCGTTGAAAGAAACCGTGCGCTCGCGTCCCGGCTTGGTCTGCAGGACCATTTCATAATTGGTGACCACACCCTCGGCAAAGGTGCGTTTCACGCCGGTATCGGCGCGCTCCGGCTCGGTGAAATACCTCTTCAAGAGCGAGCCGATGAGTTCCTGACGGCTGTAATCGGTCATGCGGCACATCTGCTCGTTGACGTCGGTGATGAAGCCATCCGGGTCCACCGTAATCAAGCCGTCCACCGACGAATCGATCAGGCCGCGCAGATAGGTTTGCTGCTCGCGCAGTTGTTCCTCCAGCCGGACACGATCGGTGATGTCACGGGCCGAAGCGAAGATCCCGCGCAAGTTCCCGGTGGGGTCTTTAAATACAGAAGCGTTAAACGAGACCTGCAAATGCCGCCGGGTGCGCGACACCAGGGTGAGCGCATACTCGGTGACAAAACCCGCCTCAAACGTTTGCCCGACGCCGGCCCGAGCGTGTTCGGGCTCGGTAAAGTAATCGGCAAACGGGGTGCCGAGAAGCTCGGCGCGGGTATAGCCGGTCATCTGGCACATCCGGTCGTTCACGTCGGTGATGATGCCCTGCGGGTCCACGTTGATGAGCCCGTCCACCGACGATTCGATCAGGCCGCGCAGGTAGTTCTGCTGCTCGCGCACTTGCTGTTCCAGTTTCTTCTGCTCGGTGATATCGCGGGCCGCGGCGAACACGCCCTGCAGCTTGCCGTCGCGATCGTAGAAGGTCGTGGCGTTGTAGGAGACCACCGTCTCGCGCCCCGATTTGCTGCGCGCCGTGAGCTCGTAGTTGGTCAACTTGCTTTCGCGCAGGACCTGTTTGATGCCTTCCTCGGCGCGCAGCGGGTCGGTAAAGAATTGTTTGAACGGCGAGCCGATCAGCTCGTCGCGGCCGTTTCCGGTCAGCGCCTCCATCTGCCGGTTCACATCGGTGATGATGCCGAGCGGGTCGGTGGTCGTCAGGGCGTCAATATTGGATTCGATCAGCGAGCGCGTATAGCTCTGTGAAACCTGCAGTTGAGCTTCCAACTGTTTCTGCGCTGTAATGTCGCGGGCGGAGGCGAAGATGCTGCGCACCTTTCCGGCCGTGTCTTTGAAGACGGCCGCGTTGAACGAAACGGGAACCTGGCGCCCGTCAGCCGCCTGCAGAGTGAGCGCGTAATCGGTGACGGCGCCTTTTTGGGAGGTAAGCCGCACGCCTTCCTCGGCGCGCTCGCGCTCCATAAAATAGGCGGGGAAGGAAGAGCCGATGATCTGGTTGCGCGGCCGGCCCGCCATGCGGCACATCGTGTTGTTCACGTCGGTGATGGCCATCGACTCGTCCACCGTCACCAGGCCGTCCACGGAAGCCTCGATCAAGCCCCGGTTGTACGCCTGTTCTTCCGCCCGTTGGGTTTGCAGGCGGGCCTGGTCGGTGATGTCGCGCGCGCTGGCAAAGATGCCGCGGACCGCCCCGGCTTGGTCTTTGAAGATCGCGGCGTTGAAGGACACCAGCCGCTCGGGCCCTTCTTTGGTGCGCAAGGTCAATTCGTAGTTGGTCACCGCGCCTTTGTCCAACGTGAGCCGCACGCCCTCCGCCGCGCGCTTCGAGTCGGCAAAGTACTCTGGAAACTGAGAGCCGATCAGGCGCTCGCGCGAGTAGCCGGACATGCGGCACATCGTTTCATTCACGTCCGTGATCGCCAGCATGGGGTCCACGGTAATCAGGCCGTCGAGCGAGGCTTCAATCAAGCCGCGGTCGTACGCGCGTCCCTCCGCCAGTTGGGTCTGCAGGCGCGCCTGCTCGGTAATGTCCCGCGCGAAGGCGAAGATGCCGCGCACGTTCCCCGCCGAAGGGTCCTTGAAGACCGCGGCGTTGAACGAAACGCGCAAGTGCCGTCCGTCCCGCTTGGCGAGGGTGAGCACGTAATCGGTGACTATGCCCCGCTGGAGGGCCTCGTTCAGGCCGGCCATCGCCCGTTCGGAATCCACAAAGTAATCGGCAAGAGGTGTTCCGATGAGTTCCTCCCGGAGATAGCCGGACATACGGGACATCTGGTCGTTCACGTCCATGATGGCGCCGCCGGGATTCATCTTGATCAAAGCGTCTACGAAGGCTTCGATCAGGCCGCGGTTATAGGCCTCCGATTCGTGCAATTGCCTTTCCAGCTTTTTTTGCTCGGTAATATCGCGGGCCGCAGCGAACACGCCCTTAACCTTCCCCTGAGCGTCCCGGAAGATTGAGGCGTTGTAGGAAACCGGCGTCTCCCGCGTACCGCGGCCGCGCGCGGTGAGTTCGTAGTTGGTCACCTTGCCCTCGCGCAGCACCAGCTTGACGCCTTCTTCGGCGCGCTGTGGGTCGGTGAAGTACATCTTGAAGGGCGTGCCGATCAGCTCGTCGCGATTGCACTCCGTGAGCGCCTCCATCTGCTGATTCACGTCGCTGATGATTCCCAGCGCGTCGGTGGTCATCAGCGCGTCAAAGTTGGATTCGATCAGCGAACGGTTATAAAACTGCGTGGCCTGGAGCTCTTCGGCGAGGCGAATCTCATTGGAGATATCTTTGGAGATCAACAGGAAGCCGGTGGGCCGGCCTGAGGCATCGCGGCGCGGAGTCAGGACGACGCGCGCGGTAAAACGCTGGCCATTCTTGCGAACGCGAACGATGGTCCCTTCCCACTTCCCCTCGCGCAAGGCGCTTTCCATGATTTCTCGAGGCTTGCCGGCCTGAACATCTTCCGGGGCGTGAAGAATCGAGGAGTTGGCCTTGCCCACCACCTCTTCCGGCTCGTAGCCGTAAAGGCGCCGTGCACCCTCGTTCCAGAGCAGGATCTTTCCCTCGAGGTCCTTCCCGATGACGGAATACTCGGTGGAGGATTCGAGGATGTTGCCAATGAAGTCCAGCGCCTGCGCTTCACTGCTGGCAATCTTGTTGTCAAAGAGTTTGGTGGTCACTGCCGCCTCCTGTCGAGTCGCGGGCGAATCGGGCTAACAAACGCGCGGATGAGCTAGGTTCTGGCTCCGCAAAGCTTTTGCCCCGCGGGCGAGCCAAGAGTTCTGTCTATGGAGACGAAACCGTGATTCGCACCGCGATTTGGCTCTGGCAGGCTGCGAAGGGGGCAGCCGAGAGCCGGCTAAATTTGGAAGGGTGAACCTATTCTGCACCATCACCGGACACTGTCAAGAAAGCAGCGGCATCGCCGTCCGCAACAATCAACAGTACGAGGCAATGAAGCTGGCGTGATGGATCGTGCCGGCGGCAGGGTAACTCGATGAGATCCTTCAATCTCAAACCCTAGGCCCAGGCCGGAGATGCAATCGAGTGAGCGGATAACCCCATGAGGGGCACCCAGGCCAGGCGCCGCGATGAAGAACCCGGCACGAGAGGCGTCCAAATGAAATACAACCGGTTTGAGGACTTGCCCGTCTGGAACGCAGCCCTTGAACTGGCTGTGCGGACTTATGCGCTATCCGGGAAAGCTCAATTCAGGAATCAGCACAGCCTGCGAGATCAAATCGAGCGAGCCGCGGTCTCCGTCTCCAACAACATTGCAGAGGGCTTCGAGCGCGGCACCACGCAGGAACTTCTCACCTTTCTTTGTATTGCCCGCGGGTCCGCTAGCGAGGTGCGCTCGATGCTCTGCTTGCTCGAGCGACTGCTTGGGTTTGCGGATTTGAAATCTGAAATTTAAAATTTGAAATCCGTCTGCGAAGGAATCTCCCGACAATTGCACGGCTGGGCCAACTCGCTGCAGAACACTGAAATCAAAGGCCCCCGGTATCTAACCGACAAATCTCGCCGCACGGCGGTAGCCATCCGCGACCGAAGAGAATTCCTTGAGCAGCTGCGCCGCAGCCGAGAACACTCCGAGGAGCGTCATCAGACGATAACCCCACAGAAGAATGAGCGCAGGTAGCCCGCGCGGCCTTCATCGCAGAATAAGGATCGACGCAGGGTGACAATCGTGAACCAGCCCGCGAGCCAGCCAATCAGCCGCGACATGCGGAAGCCGAACGCGATCCCCATTCCGCCGCTGACAAAGGAAATGAGCACTGCCTCAACCAGGAACTGCCGGATGATGTCCCCCTATGGCAGATGCCGCGGGGATACTTTCCTAATGCCGGTCGCGTTACCCTCGGCGGTCGATGGGGACGTAGGACCGCTTGTCGTGGCCCAGATAGATCTGCCGCGGGCGCGCGATCTTCTGCTCCGGATCCAGCAGCATCTCTTCCCACTGCGCGATCCACCCCGACGTCCGCGGAATGGCGAACAGCACCGGAAACATGGAGACCGGAAAGCCCATCGACTGGTAGATCAGCCCGGAGTAGAAGTCCACATTGGGATACAGCTTGCGCTTGACGAAGTACTCGTCTTCCAGCGCGATCCGCTCGCATTCCAGCGCAATCTCCAGCAGCGGGTTCCGCCCCATCAGCTCGAATACCTCGTAGGCAATGCGCTTGATGATCTTGGCCCGTGGATCGTAGTTCTTGTAGACGCGGTGCCCAAAGCCCATCAACCTCTTCTCGCCCGCCTTGACCCGCTTGATGTATTCCGGCACGTGCGCCAACGAGCCGATCTCCATCAGCATGCGCAGCACTTCTTCGTTGGCGCCCCCGTGCAGCGGCCCGTAGAGCGCCGCAGTCGCTGCCGCCGTGGCCGAATAGGGGTCCACGTGCGAGCTGCCCACGCAGCGCATGGCGTTGGCCGAGCAGTTCTGCTCGTGGTCGGCATGCAGAATGAACAGAATGTCCAGCGCCCGCTCCAGCGTCGCGTTCGGGCGGTACTTCAGCTCCGTGGTCTTGAACAGCATGTTCAGGAAGTTCCCCGCATAACTCAGCTCGTTGTCCGGATACGCGTAGGGCATCCCCAGGCTGTGCCGGTATGCAAAAGCCGCCAGCGTGGGCATCTTCCCGATCAGCCGCCAGGTCTGCTTGCGCCGCGACTCCGCATTGAAAATGTCCTTGGCGTCCGGGTAAAAGGTCGAAAGCGCGGCAATCGTCGAGATCATCATCCCCATGGGGTGCGCGTCGTAGTGAAAACCGTCCAGAAACTTCTTGATGCTCTCGTGGATGAAGGTGTGATGGGTGATGTGATAGATCCACTCCTCCAGCTGCGCCTTGGTGGGCAGCTCCCCGTACAGGATCAGATAGGCGGTCTCCAGATAGCTGCTCTTCTCCGCCAACTCCTCGATGGGATACCCGCGGTAGCGCAGGATGCCCGCGTCGCCGTCAATAAACGTGATGCGGCTGATGCAGGCCGCCGTGTTGGTGAACGCCGGGTCGTAACTCATCATGCCAAACTCATTCGCGTTCACCTTGATCTGGCGCAGGTCCAGGGCGCGAATGGTGTTGTGAGTGATGGGGATCTCGTACTGTTTGCCCGTGCGGTTGTCGGTGATGGTGAGCGTATCCCGGGGCACAGCAGCGGCCTCTTGGCTCGCAGCGAGCGGTGATGGCTTCACAGGGTTCATGGCAGTGGCTCCGTGGGGTGAACAGCAGCCTGCTATCACTGTACACCAACTGCGCCGCCCCCGGGAATGGTATCCGTCGGGTGGCGCTGGGGGCGGCCCAAGGGCGGTTTCCTGCATTGAATGGAGGCTCCCGTGCGGCGTACGGGAGGCGCGCGATTGCTTCGGGATGCCACGGCGCGGCTCCCGCGGCCGCCGAGGGAGGGAACAGGCGCAATCCCGAGGGCCAATATGCCTCTTGACAACTATCGTTATAACGAGTATATTTGGGCCTTCAAAACTGCCGCCTGGAGGGCACCATGGTCACCATCCGCAAAGCCACCGAACGAGGCCACTTCGATCACGGCTGGCTCAATACCTATCACGCGTTTTCTTTCGCCGACTACTATGACCCGCAACACATGGGCTTTCGCAGCTTGCGCGTCCTCAACGAGGACCGCGTCGAGCCCGGTCAGGGCTTCCCCACTCACGCGCACCGGGATATGGAGATCCTCACTTACGTGCTGGAAGGTGCTCTCGAACACCGCGACAACATGGGCAACGGCTCAATTCTCCGCCCCGGGGAAGTCCAGCGGATGAGCGCAGGCACCGGGGTCATGCACAGTGAATACAATCCTTCGCAGTCCGAGCTTGTGCATCTTCTCCAGATCTGGATTCTGCCCGACCGGAAGGGTGTTGCGCCCAGCTACGATCAAAAGGCATTCCCCGATGCGGAGAAACGCGGCCGGCTCCGCCTGGTCGCATCTCGGGAGGGGCGTGAAGGCTCTGTGACGATCCATCAGGATACCGATCTCTACCTCACTGCCCTCGGCTCCGGGCAGGAGGTTTCCCACTCGCTGCGCCGGGGACGGCACGCCTGGGTGCAGATCGCGCGGGGAAGCGTGAAGCTCAACGGCCAACTGCTCGAGCAGGGGGATGCCGCGAGCGTCTCGGGAGAAGAGGCGCTGAAGCTCACCGGCGTGGACGAGGCCGAGGCACTCGTCTTTGATCTTGCCTGACGGTCGCAAAGACTATCCGCCGCGGCCCTCTCTTCAATTTAGGAGCCCTTGCGCCTGCGCGCCAGTGCTCCGGGAGGCAAGCGCTAACCGTTCGTGCGCTCGAACTCGCGCAGGAAGGCCACGAGCACCTCGACCGCTTCAAGCGTCACGGCGTTGTAGAGAGACGCGCGCAGGCCGCCAACCGAGCGGTGCCCCTCCAGGCCTACTAGCCCTGCGGCCGCAGCCTCGGCGGCGAATTTTTCTTCCAGCTCGGCCTTGCCTCCCGCGATGCGGAAGACCACGTTCATGCGCGACCGATCGCTCTTCTCCACCGGGCAAGAATAGAAACCGCTCGCATCGATTGCATCGTAGAGGAGCTTCGCCTTGGCGGCGTTGTGCTGCTCGATAGCGGCCACGCCGCCTTCGGCTTCGATCCAGTCCATCACCAGGCCCACTATATACACGGCGAACGTCGGCGGGGTGTGATAGAGCGAGCGCTCCTTGATGTGCGTGCGGTATTGCAGCAGCGTGGGCAGATTCTTGTCCGCGCGTTCCGCCAGCTCGCGCCGCAGGACCACTACGGTCACTCCTGCGGGCCCCAGATTTTTCTGTGCTCCGGCGAAAATCAAGCCAAACCGCGAGACATCCACCGCGCGCGAAAGGATGTCTGAGGACATGTCGGCGACCACCGGTGGCCCGACGGCCGGAAACGTCTGCCACTGCGTCCCCTCAATGGTGTTGTTCGATGCCAGATAGACGAACGAAGCTTGCGGATTCCACTCGATTTCCTCCGTGCGCGGCAGCCGAGTGAACTTTTGCGGTTCGGTGGAGGCTGCCAGCCGATATGCCGCCACCTTTTTCATCTCCGCGATGGCCTTGGCGGTCCAGGAGCCGGTGTGCAGCACATCAATCGGCCGCCCGGGAACATAGAGGTTCATCGGAGCCATGGCGAATTGCAGGCTGCCGCCTCCCTGAAGGAACAAGATGGCATAGTCATCCGGCACGCCTAAGTTCCGCCGCAAGGCGCGCTCCGCCCGGTCGAGAATGCCTTCAAACTCTTTCGACCGGTGACTCATCTCCATCACCGACATGCCGCAGCCTTGGAAATTGAGCAGTTCTTGCCGCGCGCGCTCTAGCACGGCGAGCGGCAGGGCGGCGGGCCCGGCGTTAAAGTTGTGCACACGCCGGGTCATTCGTTTTTTCAGGGAGAAACTCATGCTTGTGGTGAGCATGACCCTCCACCTTAGCGCATCGTGCGCGCCTCCACGCAAGGAACCAGCCGCCCGCGTGCGCTCCATGCAACCGCTTCAGCGGCGCGGGCGCTCCGAAAACACCGCGCCCTCGCCGTCCCTGGAAGGGCCTCAGTCTGAAGGAAACGAGCACCGCCCTGCTACGCAGGCGCGCCTTCGACGATGCTGAACGGCGATGGCGTGGGAACGATGCGCGTCAGGTGGAAGCCCGCAGCGTCGAGCAGAGTGCGGAATTCGGCAGCCGTGCGCTCGCGCCCGCCTTGGGTCATGACCAGCATTTCGAGGTCCATCAACTTGCCGAACGCAGGCGCGTTACCCGGCTCGATCACCGCATCCACGATAAGCAGCTTGCCGTTCGCTGCAACGGCACGGCGGCAGTTGCGCAGGATGGCGATGCACCGCTCGCTGTCCCAGTCGTGGATGATGTTCTTCATCAGGTAGGCGTCGCCACCCTGAGGCAAGGAAGCGAAGAAGTCTCCGCCGACACTGACGCAGCGATCGGCGAGGCCGGCGGCCTCAAGCACCTTGCGCGAGCCTGCGACCACTTGAGGAGCGTCAAATAATATGCCCTGCAGACTGGGATAGTTCCTCAGGATTGCGGCGAGCAGGATGCCGTGCCCGCCCGCCACGTCGACCAGAGTTCGAAATGCCGAAAAATCGTAGGCAGCGAGGACCGCGTCGGCCGAAAGCGCGGTGAAGCCGTTCATCGATTGCTCGAAGATCTTGCCCGTGTCGGGATGCTGCGAGAAGTAGTCGAATGCGCCTATGCCGAACGCGCGATCAAAGGCGGTCTCTCCGGTCTGGACGCTCCGGAGCAGATCGCCCCACGGCTGCACGCTCCACGGCTCGCCGAACATGATGGCGACGCCACGCAGCGACCCGGGCGTGTTCGCACAGAGCGGCTCGGCCAGCGGAGTCAGGCGGAAGCGAGCCTGCCCAGCTTCGGTCCCGTCTTCTGCAACGTCTTCCGCAAATATTCCGACGCTCGACAGCGCGCGCAGCAGCCGGTAAAGCGACCCCGTGTGCGCGCCCGCCTTTGCAGCCAGCTCCGCGCAGGATTGCGGGCCATCTCCCAGCAGATCGGCGATGCCGAGCCTGGCGGCCACGGCGATGGCTTGTGAGACCCAGCGCGCTGTGATCATTTGAATCAGCGTCACCTCGGGCAGCGCCTGCGGCGTTTCCTGCATGAATGGCATTTGCGTAGCCATGGTTCTCCCTCTCTGAAAATTTGCGCCGCACGCAGCAGCTCTCGACTCGCCCGGCGCTGCGGGCCTGGATGATAGCATCGCGAAGGGGAGAGGCGGTGCATTCAGGCCCCAAGAATCGCAGTACAAACCACGGTGGCACTGGCGGCTTGACAATTCGCTGTGGCTGACTATCGTTGAGCGGCTCAAAGCTGTTTTATAGCCTCATGCGGCCGGCAATGAGTTGTCGTCCCGAGCCGCTGCGGTCGGAACGAGGGAGCGGTGTTTGGGCAACGCACCAGCTCCAAGTATGGAGCGAGAGTCGCTCTCCAGCATCGAAAAGGAGAAAATGCATTGCGTACAGTGATCTCTGCAATTCTTGCCGCGCTGGCTTGTTTCACGCTGGCCCAAGCACAGACGATAGAATCTTCCCGGCACTCGCCTGAAACAACTCCCGCAAAGACCATAGTGATCAAAGCGGCGCGGATGTTTGACGGCCGAAGCGACCGAGCAGTCTCACCAGGCTTAGTGGTGGTGGCCGGCGAAAAAATCACCGCCATCGGCGCCGGCGCGGCGCTCCCGGCCGGGGCGGAAGTAATCGACCTGGGCGACGCCACGTTGTTGCCCGGCCTCATTGACGCCCACACGCACCTTTCCGGTGAGGCCAGCGGCGACTGGAACCGAGACACCCTCGACGCCCTCAGGAAGCCGATCACGGAGCAGGCGCTGGATGCCAGCGTGTACGCGAGGCGAACGCTGCTGGCCGGCTTCACCACCGTGCGCGACGTTGGCTCAAGCGACTTTATCGATGTCGGGCTGCGCAACGCCATCCGCAGCGGCAAAATCATCGGCCCGCGCATGCTGGTTTCCGTCCACGCCATTGGCGCGACCGGCGGGCACTGCGATGATAGCGCCGGCTATCGCTTTGGTCTTTTTGGCAAGGAACCGGGGCCGGAGCAGGGCGTGGCCAACGGCCCGGAAGCCGTGCGCGCCGCCGTGCGGCTCAGCCACAAATACGGCGCCGACGTGATCAAGACCTGCGCCACCGGCGGGGTGCTCTCGCTCACCGACGATGTGGATACGCCACAGCTAACCCAGGCCGAACTCGACGCGCTGGTGGACGAGGCGCACGCGCTGCGGCGGAAAACCGCCGCGCATGCCCACGGCGCCGAGGGGCCAAGCGCGCCATTCGCGCCGGGATCGATTCCATCGAGCACGGGTCCTTCCTCGATGATGAAGCGCTCGACATGATGAAGTCGCGAGGAACGTTCTTGGTGCCGACGCTGATGGCGCACGTGGGCATCACCGAAAGGCTGGACCGGTCAACCAACATGCCCCCGCAGATCGCCGCCAAGGGCCGCGCCGCCATCGCCGCCGCCAGAGGCATGATCAAGCGCGCCATCGCCAAGCCAGTTCGCAT
>Ga0209154_1001144_pt1 | contig 15800 bp, 12 predicted proteins | sample GraSoiAngelo_121_FD_185878 | JGI IMG/M metagenome (GOLD analysis project Ga0209154, IMG submission 185878) | Grasslands soil microbial communities from the Angelo Coastal Reserve, California, USA - 14_0919_12_20cm (SPAdes) (version 2) | ecosystem: Environmental > Terrestrial > Soil > Grasslands ... | reverse complement strand
GTGTGCAGGAACTGGCGAAATCCGTTGTTCAGCGGGCCGAGCACGTTCTCCCTCGGCACGATCGCGTCCTGGAGGACGAGCTCGCGCGTATCCGAGGCGCGCCAGCCGAGCTTGTCCTCCTTCTTCGCCGCCAGGACGCCCGGGCACTTGGGGAGCGACGGGTCATGGCCCACGCCGACCCGTTTGGCCTGCTCCAGATCGGTCGTGTCCTTGGTGACGATGAAGGCGCTGATGCCGTGCGTCTTCTTGGCGGCCGGGTCGGTGCGTGCCGTGACCACGAAGATTTCGCCCACGCCGGCGTGCGTGATGAAGATCTTGGAGCCGTTCAACACGAAGTGGTCGCCCTTGTCCACCGCGACCGTCTGCGTCCCCCCCGCATCCGAACCAGCCCCGGGCTCCGTCAGGCCGAAGCCGCCCAGCACCTTCCCAGTCGCGAGCAGCGGCACGAACCTCATCTTCTGCTCGTCGGTCCCAAAATCGACGATCGGCGATGTGCCGAGCGTCGTATGGGCGCTGACGGTGATGGCGTGACTGGCGTCGACCTTGGCGAGCTCGTGGATGACGAGGATGTAGGAGAGATAGTCCATGCCGGAGCCGCCCAGCTCCTCCGGCCAGGGAATGCCGAACAACCCCAGGTCCGCCATGCGGCGAACGTTGTCCCAAGGGAACGCGCTGTCGCGGTCGTACCGCGGCGCGCTCGGCTTCACGACCTGCTGCGCGAAGTCGCGCACCATGTCGCGGACCTGGAGGTGTTGGTCGGTGAAGTAGAGGGAGTCGTGCATGGGGGAAATATAGTTGCACGTTACACGTTGCACGTTACACGCGACGCCGCCTGCATCTCGTGGAACCTGTAACCTGGAACGTGCAACGCCCTAGCCCGTGGTCCCAAACCCCGCCGCGATGCAGTTGATCGACAAGAGCAGCGCCGGTCGGGTGTCTTCCTGGCCGGCCCGATAGCACCGCAACAGGTCGACCTGCTGCCGGCTGACCTGATTGAGTATCGGGAGGCGGCTCTCGAGGCGCCGGCGGAACTGGGGGAACCGGCGGGCGAGGTCGCCGGACCCCGCGAGACGCCGGATCATGTCCGTGGTGCGGTGATACTCGTCGGCCACGAGCGAGAAAATCTCGGCGCGCCCCCAGTCGTCCGCCAGCAGGGCGGCGTACTCGCGCGCGATGTCCAAGTCGACGTACGCCAGGGTTTTCTCCGCTTCGTCGATGATCAGCCGAAACAGGCGGAAATCGTCGAACATCCGCTTGAGCAGCGCCTCGCCCCGGCTGCCGCGGACCTCGAGGAACGTCGCGAGCCCCGTGCCCACGCCGTACCAGCCCGGGATGAAGTGGCGGTTCTGCGTCCAGGCGAACACCCAGGGGATGGCCCGCAGGTCGGCCAGCGTCCGGGCGCCGAAGCGCCGGGCCGGTCGCGACCCGAGGTTCAAGAGGGCGATCTCTTCCAGGGGACTGGCCGCCTGGAAGTAGGCCACGAGACCGGGATGGTCCACGAGGCGGCGATAGGCGGCGTGGGCCGCGCCCGAGAGCGCCTCCATCGCTTCGTCGAACTCCGTCGTGGGTACGAGCGCCTGCTCGCGCTCCGACTTGAGGGAGTGCTCGAGCACGCTCGCCGCCAACAGCTCGGTCTGATACGCCGCCGTGCCGCGGTTGGCGTACTTGAACGACACCACCTCACCCTGCTCGGTAATGCGGAGGCGGCCCCGAATCGAGCCCGCCGGCTGCGCCGCGATCGCCCGGCCGGTTGGGGCGCCGCCCCGGCTCACCGAGCCGCCGCGGCCGTGGAAAAAGGCGACGGGGATGCCGCACTCGCGGCCCAGCCGGGTGAGCCTGAGCTGGGCCTTGCTGAGCTCCCAGTTGGACGACAGAAACCCGCCGTCCTTGTTGGAGTCGGAGTAGCCGATCATCACCTCCAACACGCTTCCCTGCCCCCGCACGCTGCGCCGCACCAGCGGGACCTGCAGCAGCTCCCGCACGATGTCCGGGGCGCGCCGCAGATCGTCGATGGATTCGAACAGGGGCACGATGGGGAGGGTACAGCTCTCGGTGCCGGCGGCATCGGCGAAGAGACCGGCCTGCTTCGCGAACACGTAGGCGCCGAGCACGTCGGCGACCGTATGCGTCATGCTCAGCACGAAGCTGCCGATGGCCTCGCGATCGAGCCGATCGCGCGTCTCGCGGATCAGGCGGAACATCCCAGCCGTCTCGGCGGCTCCGCCCTCTGCCGGCAGCTCGAGCGGGTCGCGGTCGGCGCCGAGCGGTCGCCCCAGCTCCGCCTGGAGCCAGGCGCGCCATTCCGGAGAGTCGGGCGCGGGCGGCTCGGCGGCGTGGCGGGCGCGCCAGAGCGCGCGCAGCGCCTCGTTCAGGCGTGTGGAGTTCTCGCGGATGTCCAAGCGGAACGTGCTGAACCGGAAGGCCTCAACCTCTCGGCGCACCGGGCGCACGAGCAGCTCGGCGGGTGTCGCGCATTGCGCTTCCGCGAGACCCGCCTCCAGGGTCCGGAGGTCGGCGATGAGCTCGTCCGCGGTCGGATAGCCCGCGGCCTCGGGCGCCATCTCTCCCCGCTCGGCACAGACGAGCGTGGCGTCGAGGCGGCGCAGCACGCAGGCGAGGAACTGCCGGAACACCTCGCCCGGATTGCGGCGCGCAATGGCGTCGGCCTGGCCGGCTCGCGCGAGCTGGCGCGCGAGCGCCTCCCGGAACGCCGGGGCGATCACCGCCGCCCGCTCGGTGATGCTCAGCGCGCGCAGCAGCTCGGCGAGCCGGGCGCGGTAGCGGCGCAGGCTGGCGACTCGGGTTTCGCACAGCGTGCGCCGGGTCGCGTCGTTCGTGACGAACGGATTGCCGTCCCGGTCCCCGCCGATCCAGCAGCCGAACTGGAAGAACGGCGGCACGTCGAACGCCGCGTCGGGGTAGGCTCGACGGAGCGCCTGCTCGAGCCGGTCCACGAGCTCCGGGACGATCCCGAACAGGTTCTCATTGACGAAGTACAAGCCCCAGGCGAGCTCCTGCTCGACCGTCGGCTTCTCGAGTCGCAGCTCGCCGGAGAGCCACAGCAGCTCGATCTCGGCGCGGAGGTTGTCGATCAGCGCGGTGCGCTCCCGGGGCGTCCAGCGTGGCGCTTCCAGATCCACCAGGCGCCGGTAGATGCGGCGATGCTTCTCCAGCACCGTCACGCGCTTGGCTTCGGTGGGGTGGGCCGTGATCACCGGTCGCACGCGCAACGCGGCGACCAGGTCGCGGACCGCCTCCGCCGGCACGCCGGCCGCGGCGGCTGCGGCGACCACCTGGGCGAACGTGCCCCGCACCTGCTCCGGGCCGCGCTCCACTTCGCTCTGCCGGCGCTGGCGCATCGCGGCGTTTTGCTCGGCGATGGAGAGGAGCTGGAACCACGTGCCCTGCGCCTGGATGGCCCGGGCGACGAGGTCCGCGGGCGCTCCCACCGGGAGCTGCTCGCCCCGGAGCACGCGCTCGATGTCGGGCTCGTGGGCCCGGATTACGTCGAGGAAGCAGTCGTATAGCAGGCCCGCCGTCTGCTGCAGGTAGTCGGGCGCCGCGGCGGGCGCCGAGGTCGCCTGGCTCACACCACGCGGTCGCGCGGCGCCGTGCCGGCGAAGAACGCCTTGAGGTTCTCGAGCGCGCGCAGGCCCATGGCGACGCGGGTCTCCTGCGTGGCGCTGCCCAGGTGCGGGAGCAGCACCACGTTTTCCAGAGTGAGGAGCTCGGGCGACACCTGGGGCTCGCGCTCGAACACGTCGAGGGCGGCCCCGGCGATCCGCCGGGCTTTGAGCGCGGCGACGAGCGCGGCCTCGTCGACGATGTCGCCCCGAGCGGTGTTGATCAGGAAGGCGGACGGTTTCATGAGCGCGAGCCGCGCCGCGTCGATCAGGTGGTGCGTCTCGGGTGTCGCCGGCGAGTGGAGCGACACGAAATCCGCTTCGCGCAACACCTCCTCGACCGTGCGTTTCGCCTCGGCGCCGAGCTCGGCGACGACCTCGGGGGGCGGGGGGTGGGGATCGTGAAAGATCACGCGCATCCCGAAGCCGTGGTGCGCCCGGCGTGCCACCGCCCGTCCGATCCGTCCGATCCCGACGAGGCCGAGCGTCTTGCCGGTGACCTTGGTGCCGAGCAGGTGGGTCGGGCGCCACCCGGTCCAGGCGCCGGCGCGCACGTGCCGTTCCCCCTCTCCGGCGCGCCGGGCCACCATGAGCATGAGCATGACCGCGTCGTCGGCGGTGTCGTCGGTGAGGACGTCGGGCGTATTCGTGACCACCAGGCCGCGCGCCTTGGCGGCGGCGACGTCGATGTGATTGAATCCCACGCCGAAGTTGGCGAGGATCTTGGACCGCAGCGGCTCGACCTGGAGCACTTGGGCGGTGAGGCGGTCGGTGACGGTGGGCAGCACGGCGTCGGCGCTGGTGAGCGCCGTCCGCAGCTCGGCCGCGCTGAGCGGGTGGTCGTCGGGATTCAAGCGGGCGTCGAATTCCCTGGCGAGCTGCTGCTCGACCGCTGCCGGGAGCCGCCGGGTCACGACCAGGCTCGGCCGGCCGGCGCGTGCCGCGCTCACCGCTGGACCATGACCTGTCGGGACGGCTTGCGCCCCAACGCCTCTGCGGCCGTGGCCCCGAGCTCCGCGGGGCTCCGCGCGACGATGAGCCCCGCCGAGCGCATGATCTCCGCCTTCTCGGCGGCGGTGTCGCCGAAAGCCGAGATGATGGCGCCCGCGTGGCCCATGCGGCGGCCCTTGGGCGCCGTGAGACCGGCGACGTATCCGATCACCGGTTTCGTCATGTGCTGCTTCACGAATACGGCGCCCTCGGCTTCCTGTGGGCCGCCGATCTCGCCGATCATCATGACCGCCTCGGTTTCGGGATCCTCCTCGAACAACGCGAGCATGTCGACGAAGGAGCTGCCGTTGATGGGATCGCCCCCGATGCCGACGCTCGTGCTGACGCCCACGCCGAGCGCCTTCATCTGGGACGCCGCCTCGTAGCCGAGCGTGCCCGACCTGGTCACCACGCCGACCGCGCCGCGCGCATAGATGTGACCGGGCATGATGCCCATCATCGCCTTGCCGGCGCTGATCAGCCCGGCGCAGTTCGGCCCGATCAGGCGCGTGCGCCGCTCCTTCGGGTAGCGCCACAGGTACCGCTTCACGGTCATCATGTCCTGCGCCGGCACGCCGTCGGTGATGGTGACGATGAGCCGGATACCGGCGTCGGCGGCTTCCATGATCGCGTCGGCGCAGAACGGTGCGGGCACGAGGATGAGGCTCGCGACCGCTCCCGTGTTCGCCACCGCTTCCTTCACCGTGTTGAAGACTGGCCGGCCGAGATGCGTGGTGCCGCCCTTGCCCGGCGTGACGCCGCCCACGACGTTGGTGCCGTAGGCGATCATCTCGTTCGCGTGAAACGTTCCCTTGTCGCCGGTAAAGCCCTGCACCACGACGCGCGTCGTTTCGTCGAGCAGGATGCTCATGCGGCCGCTCCGGCGTTGCGCGCCGCCACCACGCGCTCGGCTGCCTCGGACAGGGTGGCGGCGGTGAGAATGGGCAGTCCACTCTGCTGCAGGATGCGGCGGCCCTCGTCCACGTTCGTGCCCGCGAGACGGACCACCAGGGGCACCGGGACCCGGACCTCGCGGATGGCCTGGACGACGCCCTCGGCCACCCAATCGCAGCGGTTGATGCCCGCGAACACGTTCACCAGGATCGCCTTCACGTTGCGGTCCGACAGCACCAGCCGGAACGCCGCCGCCACCCGGTCGGGACTCGCCCCGCCGCCGATGTCGAGAAAATTGGCGGGCTCGCCGCCCGAGTGCTGGATCATGTCCATGGTCGCCATGGCCAGGCCCGCCCCGTTGATGATGCACCCGATGTCGCCGTCCAGGGCGACGTAGTTCAGCCCATGCTCCGCCGCGTCGGCCTCGCGCGGGTCCTCCTGCGCGTAGTCCCGCAGCTCGGCCACATTGGGCCGGCGGAACATCGCATTGTCGTCGAAACTCATCTTTACGTCGAGCGCGAAGACATGGCCGTGCTCGGTGACGACGAGCGGATTGAACTCCACCATCGTGGCGTCCAAGTCGCGGAACGCCTGGTAGGCGCCCAGGACGGCCGTCATCGCCTCGTTCACCTGCTGGGCTCCGAGGCCGAGACCGAACGCGAGCTCACGAGCCTGGAACGAGCGCATGCCCACCGCCGGCTCGACCACCTCCCGCAGGATCGCGGCAGGCTCCCGCTGCGCGATCTCCTCGATCTCCATGCCACCGTGCGGATGGGCCACCACGACGATCCGCTCATGCTTGCGGTCCAGCACCAGGCCGACGTACAGCTCGCGCTCGATGGGGAGCGCCTGCTCCACGAGCACGCGATGCACCGGCAGTCCCTCGGGGCCGGTCTGACGGGTCACCAGGACCTTGCCGAGCAGGTCCTTGGCCGCCTGCCGCACGTCGGCATCGGTGGCGCACAGCCGCACGCCCCCCGCTTTGCCGCGAGCGCCCGAGTGGATCTGGGCCTTCACGACCCAGCGGCTGCCACCGATTTCCGTCGTGCGATACACCGCCTGCTCCGCGCTGTACGCGACGCCGCCCTTGGGCACCGGCACGCCGAAGCCCGAGAGCAGCTCTTTCGCCTGGTACTCGTGGATGTCCACGGTCAGGCCCGCGTGGCGGCCAGGGAGGGCGCGGCCGCCTTGCGGGCGGCGATTGCGGCCGCGATCTCCACGATGTTCCGTGCCATGCGGGCGGATGCGGCGTCGATCATCCGGCCGTCGAGCTGGGCGGCGCCCCGGCCCGCCCGCGCCGCGTCGTCGAGGGCGCTCAAGATCCGGCGGGCGCGCTCGACCTCGGGCGGCGGCGGCGTGAACACGTCGTTCGCGAGCGCGAGTTGCGACGGGTGAATCGCCCACTTTCCCTCGTAGCCGAGCGCCGCCGCACGCCGAGCCGCCGCGAGGTATCCCGCGGCGTCCTTGAAATCGCCATACGGTCCGTCGATCGCGCGCAGCCCATAGGCGCGGCACGCGGTCACCATACGCGCCAGCGCCGCGTGCCATTGATCGCCGGGGTAATCGGGGTTCAGGCCGCCGATGCTCACGGTGCGGGCGCGCAGGCTCGCGGCGAGGTCCGCGACGCCGAAGTGCATCGCCTCGAGCCGGCGGCTGGCCTGCGCGATCGCTTCCACGTTCGCCAGGCCCAGCGCCGTCTCGATCAGGACCTCGATCCCGATGCGGTGCGGGATGTTGCGGGCGGCCTCGATCTGCGTGAGCAGGGCGTCCACCAGGTAGACGTCGGCGGCTACGCCGACCTTGGGGACGAGCAGCACGTCGAGCCGGTGCCCGGCCTGCTCCACGACGTCCACCACGTCGCGGTACATGTAGTGCGTGTCGATGCCGTTGATGCGCACGGACACGGTCTTGCCCCGTCCTTTCCAGTCGTGCTGGAGCAGTGCCGCGACCACGTGCTTCCGGGCCTGCTCCTTGTCGGCCGGAGCGACCGCGTCCTCGAGGTCGAGAAACACGCAGTCCGCCTCGCCGTCGAGCGCCTTCTGGAACAGCGCGGGCTGCGAGCCGGGGACGGCGAGCTCGCTACGCTGCAGCCGGGGATTGGCCGGCTCGTGCCGGGTGAGACTCATGCCCTCACGGCGGTCCGGGGCGACGCTCTCGAGGCGACCGGGACGGCATCGGATGCCGCCGGGGCGACGGCGCGCTCCGCCAGCGGAGCGGCCGTGCTGCGGTAGTACTCGGCGGCCGCCGCGACGCCCGACCCCGGCGTGACCTGCATCCCGACGTCGCGCATGGCCATCTCCGCACCGGCGACGGCGCCCAGCAGCATCAGCTCGTTCAGGTCGCCCAGGTGGCCGATGCGGAACAGCTTCCCCCCCAGGCGCGCGAGCCCCGCGCCCAGCGCCAGGTTGTAGCGGCGGAACGCCACGTCGATCACCGCCGCGGCATTCTTGCCCTCGGGCAGCATGATGGCACTCACTGTGTCGGAGTACCACTTGGGCGCCTTGGCACAGAGCTTCAGCCCCCAGGCGCGCACCGCCGCGCGCACGCCCTCGGCCAGCCGGCGATGGCGCGCGAAGATCGCGTCGAGACCTTCGTCCAGGATGATGCCGAGGGATTCACGCAGGCCGTACAGCATCGGAATGGAGGGCGTGTACGGGAAGTATCCGGTCGCGTTCGCCTTGATCATGTCACCGAAATCGAAGAACACGCGCGGGCACCTGGCCTGCTCTCGGGCGGCGAGCGCCTTGGGGCTCGCACACACGATTCCCAGACCGGCCGGCAGCATCAGGCCCTTCTGCGAGCCGGTGATTGCCAGGTCGACCTTCCACTCGTCCATGCGGAAATCGATCGACCCGACCGAGCTGACGCCGTCGACGTACAGCAGCGCCGGATGTTGGGCGGCGTCGATGGCGCGGCGGACCGCACCGAGGTCGCTCGTCACGCCGGTCGCCGTCTCGTTGTGGACGATCAACACGCCCTTGATCTCGTGCTGCCGATCCTGCGTCAGGATCGCCTCGATGCGGTCGGCCGGCGCACCCTCGCCCCACTCCACGTCGATGATGTCCACCCGCATCCCGTGCCGCTGCGCCAGGTCGATCCACAAGTGGCTGAATTGTCCGTAGCGGGGCGCGAGCAGGCGGTCGCCGGGCGACAGTGTGTTGACGAGGGCCGCTTCCCACCCGCCGGTGCCGGTCGCAGGAAAGATGAATGGCTGGGCAGTGGTCGTCTGGAACACCTGCTTCAGGTCGCGGAACAGTCCGGTCGCCAGGTCGGGGAACGCCGACGAGCGGTGATCCTCCATCGCACGATCCATCGCGCGGAGGACGCGCTCGGGTACGTTGGTCGGCCCTGGAACGAACAGGAAGTTACGGCCGGGCATAAAGTCGTCCTCGACGAGAGGGGAAAAACAAAGCGAGAACCGTCGGCTCTCGCTTCACCTATCCGGCTAAGCTACGCGGCGACGCTCGCGCCGCAACCACACGGATGGGTAGGGGCCGGGCCCCCCTATGGTGAGGGGCCGTAAGCTCCTACGCCGCAGAGGTCGCAGCCGGAGCAGGTCACCGCGCGCTCGCCGAAATACGCGAGCAGCGTGCCGCGGCGGCAGCGAGACCCCTCCACGTACCGTCGCACCGCCACGGCGGCGTCGCTCCGCTCCCAGTCGGACGGATGCCACACCAGCACGCACTCGGAGGGGCGCCCATCCCGGCCGGCACGCCCCGCTTCCTGGTAGTAGCCCTCCAGTGTGCGGGGCGGCCCCCAATGAACGACGCGCCGTACGTCCGGCTTGTCGATGCCCATCCCGAAGGCGCTCGTCGCGACCACGATCGGTGCCTGACCGCGGAGAAACGCGCGCAGCACACGGCGGCGCATGCCCGCGGTGAGGCCGGCGTGATACGGGGCCGCGCGGACTCCCATGCGCAACAGCGCCCGCGTCACCAGCTCCGTGAGCCGGCGCGTCGGGGTGTAGACGATGCTCGAGCCGTCGGCGCTGCGCACCTGGTCGCGCACCCGGGCGAACCGCTCGCGATCGTCTCGCACGCGCTCGACCCGGAACGCGAGATTGGGCCGGTCGAACGAGGTGAGCACGGTCTCGGCCTGCGGGATGCGCAGCACGCGGAGGATCTCCGCGCGCGTGCCCGGCGTGGCGCTGCCGGTGAGCGCGATCGTCACGGGGTCGCCGAGCAGGTAACGGAAGCGATCGAGGCGACGGTATACCGGCCGAAACTCATTGCCCCATTCGACGATGCAATGAGCCTCATCGACGGCCAGGAGCGACACCGCCCGGCTGGCGCGCGACAGTGGCCGCACCAGAGCCGCGAGGCGCTCGGGCGCACAATAAAGGATGCGCAAGCGGCCGGCCACGGCACGGTCCAGGATCAGACGCCGCCGATCGGCTGTGAGCAGGCTGTTCAGGCAGGCCGCGGGGATGCCGCGGCGCCGCAGAGCCCCCACCTGGTCCTGCATCAACGAGATGAGCGGCGACACGACGAGCGTCAGCCCGGCGGCCATGAGCGCGGGGAGCTGGAAGCAGAGCGACTTCCCCGCCCCCGTGGGGAGCACGGCCAGGACGCTTCGCCCCGCGAGCAGCGGGCCGAGAACTTTCAGCTGGTGGATCCGGAACGCCGGATGGCCGAACCGCTGGCGCAGCAGCAGTCGGGCCGTGGCCAGCCCGCCGTAAAACGGAGACGACGCCGGGGACATGGCCATCAAGTAAAGCGGGCCCCGGTCGATGTGCGGGGCCCGAAGCATGCGAGCGGTGGCGAAGCTACGCGGTGGGCGCGGCGCTCAGGCCTTGTCGCTCCAATCCACGCTGTAATTCCGGCCGCACTCTTGGCACGTCACTTCCCCGGGGCGTCCCGCTACGTGCTGGCGCTTGTGGCACCCCGGGCACACGAGATGGGGCTCGTGCACCACGCTCCACGCTTTGGGACGGTCGCCCCGGATTTCCAGGGTATCCTTCGGCACACGGATCTCGACCCGGTTGACGTCGAGGACTACCCAGGGCTGGCCGGGCTCTTCCACGACCCGATACCACGCCCCGCGCCGCAGGCCTTCCTTTTCGGCACGATCACCCCGGCTACGAGCCCACCCGTTGTCGCCCATGCCTGTCACTCCAGTTCCTCGGTCGTCCGGTCCCGCACGAGCACGAGGATTGCCGCCTGCGGGACGACCAGATACTTGGATCCCTCGAACGTGATTTCAACCGCCGCCTTCCGGAAGAACAGCGCGTAGTCGCCCACCCCGGCCTGCATCGGCAGGTACTTCACGTCGGGCCCGTGAATCTTCCACGGCTCGTCGTCCATGCTCGCCGGCTCGGTCATGGGTGTGCCGGGCCCGGTGGCGAGGATGCGGCCCCCCTGCACCTGGCGGGACTCGACCGCCGTCGGCGGGAGATACAGGCCGACGTTGGTGCGCTCCTCCCCCTCCTCGGGGGCGATGAGGACACGGTCCCCGACGACGATCAAGCGCTTCGGCGCCTTGTCCGGCATGGGGCTGAGTATACCACTTCCCCCGGCGGCCCGGGGACCCCCGGCGCCAGCGCTCTCGGGGCCCGGTGGCGAAAACGTGATGTGGATCACGCGCACCGCTTGACAGGACAGGGCGCCGCACTATTAATGCGCGCCTGCCGCGGCGTCGCCGCGGCACCACCCACGGCGGCGCCACTCGTCGGCGACCGCACTTCCGACTCCGCATCCCCGTGAGGGAGCACAGCCATGCAAGGCCCACTAGGTACTGGCCAGACCGAGCAATGGAGCTGGATCCTCCAGACCGTCACGGGTTGGGTCTGGGCCGGCCTGTCCTGGATCGTCGATTGGCAGGCGCTCGTGTTCCGATGGGTGTTGTACGGTAATTCCTTCTGGCAGGTCGTCGGGAAGTTTTTGTTGCTCTTCTTCCCGGCGACGGTGCTCGTCGCGGGCGTGTGGGGCACGATGGTCTCGCTCTACACCATTCCGTTCCGTTCCGGTCGCGGACGGTTTCTGGCCGCGCTGCTCATGTCCTGGTGGGACGCGGTCCGCATGGCGTGGTTCTACTGGTTCGGCCTGGCGCGGTTCCTCCTGGTGTTTGTCGGCTGGATCTGGGGTCTGCTCCGGCTCGGCGTGGGGTTGTTGTGGAGAACCCTGAAGAACCTGGTCACGTCGCCCTTCGCGATGCTCGATTCGAGCTCGCGCCAGCCGGGCGTGCCGTGGATCGCGTTCCTGCTGCTGTTGTTCTGGTCCGCCATCGAGGCCACGATCTTCACGTTCACGCTGCGTCCGACGATGAGCGAGCTGCTCTCGGACTTGACGGGCTACCAGGTGAACGCGCTGGCCCTCGTCGTGCTCCTGTGGTTCTTTCTGTTCATCATCATCGGGGGCAGCTTCGCCTGCATCCAGGTGCTGAACGAGGCGATCGCGACGCGCGCGATCGGGCAGATCGTCTCGATGGTGCTGGTCGAGTTGGCGGTCGCCCTGTTCGAGGTGCTGTTCTTGTATCGCGAGTTGATCGACGCCATCACGCCGTGGCTGGCCCAGCAGGGGTTCCAGTTGGGGATCGTCGGGACCCTGGGGCTGGCCCTGCTGGGGTGGGTGGGCGTGCGCGGCATGACCTGGTTCCTGTTCGGCCGGTTCGGCACGCCGGCGCTGCTCGCCATCCTCGGCCGGAAGGCGATGGAAGGTGTGGGCGCCGTGCGGGCGGCCGCGACCGCGGACGTGGAGTTCTGGCGCGGTCCGATCAACGCGCTCAAGGCGGAACACGAGTGGTTCAAGAAGGAGGCCCAGCACCTGATGGAGCTGCTGACCTTGCCGGTGCTGCAGCTCGTCGCGAGCGGGTTCAACTTCCTGGTCGTCGTGATCATGGGCAAGCCGCACTTCAACCTGCCGTTCCGGTCGCTCGACCAGGTGCTCCACAGCACGCCGATCTTTGCGACCGGCAAGACCCACACGGTCGAGGGAGGTGCGTCATGAGGCGTGGCGTCGCGGCACTCGCGCTGAGCGTCGTGGCGTGCTCGCCGTCGCAACGGGCCGAGACGCCCAGGTCGACGCTGGTGATCGGCCTCGATATCAGCGGCTCGTTCCGGCGCAACCCCAGTTTCAACGGGGCGATCGAGTTCGCGTCGCTCTACATCTACGGTCATCTGAACGGGGTCGGCGGGCTGCAGCCGAACACGGCGATCTTCGTCGGGGAGCTGGGCGGGGAGCGCACCGGCCAGGCCAAAGTGTTCCACCCGATCCAGGATCTGTCGGGGAAGTCGCCCGCGCAGATCGCGTCGGACCTGCGGGCGTGGTTCCCGCAAGAAGACCCGATCACCGACTTCAACGCATTCTTCCAGCGCGCCGCGCTGCACGTGAAGCGCAACAATCTGGTGCTGGCGCCCCTCAACGTCGTGCTGTTCTCCGACGGCGAGCCGGACTATCCGGGGGCCGGCCGGCTGTCCATGGATGACAAGTACAAACGGGTGGACATGAGCCCGCTCGAGTACCTGTCGCGCAATGTGACCGTGCGGCTGCTGTACGCCGACCCGCCCATCGCCCAGTTGTGGGAGAATAAGGTGCCACGAAAGCGCGTGCGCCTGTGGACGCAGGACTCGGAAGTGATGAAAGGTTGGCGCCGCCACATGGTCGACGGCGCGCCCATGGAGCGGCAGGATTCGCTCTGGTCCTGGGTGGACAAGGTTGTGGATGTGCGTGTAAGACGGGAGCGGGTGCTCTAAGCTAAAGCGGGTGGTGGAGGTTCTGGAGGTTCTGGAGGTTGTGGAGGATGGTGGAGGTGGGGGGCGGTCCTCCACCAACCTCGACAACCTCCACTAACCTCCCCTACCTGCAGTATGCGTCGAACGCCGCCGTCAGATCCGTCGCGATGTCGTGCGCCGGCCGACCCTCGATGTTCTTCCGCTCGAGCATGAAGACCAGCTTGCCATCCTTGAACAGCGCCATCTGCGGGGAGGACGGGGGGTATCCGGTGAAGTAGCTCCGCGCTCGCGCGGTGGCGTCCGCGTCCTGGCCGGCGAACACGGTCAACAGCCGCTTCGGGCGGCGCGCGTGTTGGATGGCCAGGGTCGCGGCAGGGCGCGCGTTGCGGGCGGCGCAGCCGCACACCGAATTCACCACGACGAGTGTGGTATCCGGCGCGGTCGCCAAGGCCGCGTCCACATCGGCGGGCGTGCGCAGCTCCTGGAAACCGATCCGCGTCAGCTCCTCGCGCATCGGTTGCACCAGGCGGGGGTCGTACAGGGGGACGTTGAGGCCGGCCATACGTCAATAATAGCGCCGCACCCCCGTCGGGCCAACGCTTCCTACGGCAGCGACGCTATGATCTTACGGCGGAGCAACGAGAGGTAGGTGGGCATGGGCACTTCGGTGGCGTGTTGGGGCGACAGGCGTCCTGCAGCGCTTCATTCTCCGGGAGTGTGGACCAAGTCGAATTCTGTCCTTTCGGTGACATCTCCCCCTTCAACTGCATGCTTCCGGTCGTAACGTCGTTCAGCGAACGTTGTGCCGTTCTGAACCATCGTCCAGTCCTTGATAGCAAACCCGCCGTTCTCCTGCAACTCATCGGAATGGAAACCCCGATAGGCTGTGATCCACACGCCCGAGAGCGGCGGGGTCGCGTAGCCGTGGCAGGTGTATTGCACGTTCTCTTTTGGCGTGCCGGCGTTGACCAGGAGCTCGATCGTCGGGTTCTGCTGCAAGTAGGCCCAATCCATGCTCCCAAGCACCGTCACCGGCGCGCCTTCCTTGTTGATCCGGACGGTGCAGTCGTTAGGCGCGGGATACCCGCTGACCTCGACATAATCCGTTTGCCCGTCCGCCCGGTATTTCAGCGTCAGGGTCTCCGGGCCGACCTCGGTTCCCCCAATACAGGTCAGCTCGACTGTCCCGTCATCCATCGCTGTCGGCGCGACGAAGGTGTTGCACTTAGTCGGGCGGTAGGTGAACGAAACCACGGGACGTACTGGCAGATCGAAGCGCACTTCGTATCGTTGGGTTCCTGAAAGCCCGTGGCCCGTTGTGACGATCACCGAATGCATCTTCAGATGAAATGTGCCGCACTTAGCAATGCGCTCGGCTGTCACCTGCATATCCAGATCGTCAGTGCCAAAGCCGAGCATCACCGCGAGAAGTCCCCATTGTCTCAACTTCATTACTTCCCGACCGGGCGTGTGTTCGGACTTGCAGCGCTGGTCGGCGCTGCTCATGGCCTGAGAAAGACCCGCTCGCGCCGAGGACCAACCTGACTGAATGCGGGTTGCAGAGCAACCCGATTTCCGGGTGGCTCCGGACGCTGGCTTGCCTTCCTCGAGAGTCACCGCCCGCAGCCATTCTAGGAAACCCGAAATCGCGCCCTCCAGCGCATCGTCGTTGGACTCTGCGGCCTTCAGCGCAGGCGCGATACTGCCATCGAATGCGTCGCACCGCTCGTCGTGTGATGCTTGTGCCGGCAGTGAGCTCGCGTGCGTACGCCTTCCAGGCAACCAGAGAATTAGCAAGACGAGCGAAACGTTGGTCACATGTACGACACCCGTGCGGTGACGCATTCCTCCTCCCTTGCTGGATCCGACCCAAATTTGCGCGGTAAAACCAACCGTGTAGTTCACATCTTCACCAGCTCGACTCGCCGGTTGTTCTGGCGTCCCTCCGGTGTGGTGTTCGGGCCCGCCGGCTTGCTGGCGCCGAACCCCTTGGTAGTGAGGCGCCCGGCGTCGATTGCGTACGTGGACACGAGGTACTGCTTCACGGCGGCAGCGCGCTTCTCGGAGAGCGTCTGGTTCGCCGCGTCGCTGCCGACGTTGTCCGTGTGCCCCTCGATCGCGAGCTTGAGGTCAGGATGCTGCGTGAGCATGCCACCGAGCTGCTTCAGCGTGGGAGTGGATTCCGGGCGCAGCCGGTCCGAGTCGAAGTCGAACAAGATCCCGTGCGTTGCGACGCGCCCCTGTTCGGCCAAGGCGTCATATAGCTTCTTTCCGCCCGCCGCGACGGTGATGTTGCCCAGTAACACAGTGACATTTGGACGCACGTCCACCGTGATGGAGTTCGAGCGGCCGAGGTTCGCGTTCGGCACGTTCGCCACTCGCGTGACGGTCTCCGCCCCTCTGTCATTGAGGTAGACCTTCACGTAGCGCCCGTCCGCCATGATGCGAGCATGGAGGAAATGGCCCTTGTCGTGGTGCTCGACGGAGCCCTCCGACGGTACCGGACCATAGACTCCGCCCGTCCAATGGGAATAGCCTCCGCCCAGCTGACCCGGGTCGTCGAAGCGCACCCAACTTGTCTGGGTCGTCGCCTCTGGGACCGCTTCCAACCACAGGTTTCCCCC
>Ga0209154_1001140_pt1 | contig 15829 bp, 16 predicted proteins | sample GraSoiAngelo_121_FD_185878 | JGI IMG/M metagenome (GOLD analysis project Ga0209154, IMG submission 185878) | Grasslands soil microbial communities from the Angelo Coastal Reserve, California, USA - 14_0919_12_20cm (SPAdes) (version 2) | ecosystem: Environmental > Terrestrial > Soil > Grasslands ... | reverse complement strand
CGAAGAATTTTCTCGTTCACCTGCTTCAGCGAATTAACATCATAATCTACACCCTCCAAAGCATGTTTCTCCGGAAAGACTCCTTGAGAGAGAGTCTTGGAAAGGATCTTCTTGAGCTGCGGGATGAGCATGGAAAAGATCTTGTCAAGATCAGTGATGGTCAGTCCCTCCTCGGATAGATCTAGGAGTGCATTGTACGGGTTTCCGGAAGGGTCGAGATGGTGCGCCTCTTCCCGTTTCAGCTCAGTTATTTTTTCCAAGTAGGGCTTGAAGATACTGAAGTCAGATTTCTTTCTAGCTTCTCTCCACGGTATGTTCGCATCGATTGTAGCCTTTTGTAATTCTTCGACTAGTTTCGGCGGGACTTTCTGGTAATAGTTGAGTTCTCGCTTAACGACCCGGACAACGCCCTTCTCAGCGTCGTTGAGGGCTTTCAGTTTGTCAGCCTTCTCTACAGGACCCAATAGGTCGATGGTCATTTTCTGGCGGAGCAACTCAATCTCCGATTGGGCTTGGCCTCTGGCACTTGCTCCTGCCTCTGGCATGTTGATCTCGAGGTCCCATCCCAAGAGGGAGGAGGCATGGGTCATCGCTGCGATTGATTTGTATCGGGCAAGAAGGTCGAGGACAACGGGATTGTTGAACGGGCTCATAGAGGCGACCAGTGCCTCTCGACTTCTAACTGCCTAAAAACGTTGAAGGATACTGGCTATCGCCGGGGGAGGCGGGGAGACCTTCTTTTGGGTATTTTGTCAGTAGGAAACTGGACCCGTAAGGGCGTGTTCGCTCTCGCAAGAGCTAATACTCGTCAGAAACCAATTGTCAGAGCTATGGCAAAGGTTGTGTCTGATTTCGTGCATGTTGCGTCTACCAGCGAGATTCCTGAAGGCAAGATGAAGAAGGTCATCATCGGTAGTCAACAGGTTCTAGTTTCCAACGTGAAGGGCAAGTATTATGCTATTGGAAACGTCTGCACCCATGCAGGTGGACCCTTGGACCAGGGTATTCTCGGGGGTCAAGAGGTGCAGTGTCCCTGGCACCACTCCCACTTTGACGTCACCAGTGGGCAGGTGAAGAGAGGCCCCGCTACTAGGCCAGAGGCGGTCTATGATGTCAAGGTCGAAGCTGGCAGTATTCTAATACGACCCAAGCAGTAGCAAGTATGATCCTCGATATGCTTTAGCCTACGACTGTTTTGCGCCGCAGCTAGTGCAAAAAACTGCAGAGCTAGGAAGCTTGGCGCCACATTTGAAACAGAATTTCGATTCTGCCGAAGGCTGTTGTTGCATCGTTGTCGCCGGTTGCGTGGTAGCCGGAGAGAGCGCGAAGGTCTGCGGGGCAGGCTGACCCCAGCCAGGCGATGGCGGCCGGTCCTGGATGGAGAAGTACGCGACGATTTGGAAAATCAAGGCAATGAGAATGATCAGAAAGCCTACGAACACGATAGTGAGCGCCGCCCCAATTAGGTAAAGCAAACCAGTAGTTGCGAACGCGCTGACGTTCAGACGCTGTGATATCTTCTCGTAGCATCGTTTGAGAAAGACCGCTGATATGACCGTGAAAACCCAGAAGGTGCCGAGGGCGACTAGGAATGGTATGAATAATCTAGGACCAAAGCCAAAGGGGCCGCCGAAGAAGTAGAGGAAGATTAGCCCGGAAAAGACAACTGCCCCAATTACTGCGGTTATAGCTGCGAGGATGGCGTCATCAAAAATGGTCTTGTCCTGAACGCTTTCGGAGATTTCTTTTGTTGCTAGAAGAATGAGTATCCACCCGACTAGACTGATGCCCGGGACGAAGACGAGAATCCCGCCCACTCCGCCGAGGGTCTTGGCCGAGGATAGCGATCCCATGAGCAAAACCGTCTAGTGTCCCGAATTTAAGGTAGGCACGATCCGAGTCGATATTTTTGGGGGCTATTCTTCCTTCCAGTTCATTAGAATGCTGCCTAGTACGATGAAGAACGCTGCAAAGCCTAGGGCAATGACAGTGTTGGTCAGGGCTTGGGCTGGTTCCGAGTAGATCAGTGCTTCTCTTAGTCCGGCGTTGACGTATGTTAGTGGCATGAAGTTAGCAATGATCTTCATGATTTCGGGCAGTGAGTCGAGCGGCCAGAACGTTCCAGCTAGGAACATCATGGGGAATGTTATCGCGTTTGCCGCGGCGTCCGCGCTCTCTGCCTCTTTCACGAAGTTTGCAAGTACCATGCCGATACCTGGGAAGAGGAGGGCGGCTGCTACTACAAGTCCCACGGTATAGATGTCGATGGTGGCTGTCACTCCGAAGATGGCATAGCCGAAGAAGAGGATGACGATGAGTGATATGGTGGCTAGGATCATCTGGTAGCCAACCATGCCAAGTATCCATTCTATCTTACTGAGTGGCGTGGTGGCGAGTTTCTTGATGATCTTCAGCTCGCGGTAGCGTCCGTTGGTGTTCACAGCGCCGAAGACTCCGGTGGTGAGCAGGGTCATGCCGATCACTCCGGGGATGAAGAAGTCGATGTAGCGGATGTTCCGGGTTACGATGCCGACTTGCTGTACAACTAGGTGGTCTGGGGCATTGGCGATGGCCGCCGCATACGAGACGGTGACTGAGTGCACTATTCCAGCGAGTGATGCGGAGGCTTGGTCGCTCTGGTCCATGTAGAGCTGAACGGTCGCATTTTTTCCACTCATAATAGTGGCATTGAAACCTAACGGTATGACTAGCAGTCTCTGGCCTCGATTGTGGTCTCGAGCATCGTTTTTCACATATGTCAGCGGGTCTGGTTGCTCTGCTGCGACTATGTGGAGGTTGAAGGCGCCGGTTTGGTTCAGCACGTTGACGTAGCCTTGGGAGAGAGGCGTCGGCACATTCCCTGTCAGGTCCTGGTTTTGGAGGTATAGGTCGAACTTGGTGCTTCCGTTGCCGAAGATTGCACCGAAGAGGACGATTAGGAGTAGTGGGAAGGCGATGGTCCAGAATATGTTGCTCTTGCTACGGTACCAGCTCTTGAAGTGTCCCACGATGATGGTGATGATCCGGCTCATGCTAGTTTCCCTCCTCCGAGACTCTACGCCCGGTAAGGTTTAGAAACACGTCGTCTAGCGTTGGGCGTCTAACCTCTATCTCCTTGTCGTGCAACGGGGTCTGCCCCAAGCTCATGAGGATGTTTGTGAGCTCTCCGTTGTTTAGGGGAACTGCAATATCTCCAGCATTTCTAAGTTCTGCCTTGGGTAAACCGGGGGGTAATTGTTTGAGCCCTTCTTCGCCCGCATCTCTGATGATGAGTGTCTTTTTTCCGCCGTGGGCGTCTATCAGCTGGTCAGGTGTCCCGGACGCGATTATCTGTCCGTGGTCGATTATCGAAACGATGTCTGCTAGATACTCTGCCTCGTCCATGTAGTGAGTTGTTAGAAAGACTGTTTTTCCCTCCTTCTTCAACCGCTCTATGACGCTCCAGACGTCCCGTCGAGCTCTAGGGTCCAGGCCGGTTGTGGGCTCGTCAAGGAAAACAACATCAGGGTCGTTTACTAGAGAAACCGCAAGGCCTACCCTCTGTTTGAGACCGCCTGATAGCTTCTTGAACTGCTCATCCCGTTTGTCCTTCAGGTCAACTAGCTCGATGAGCTTATCTGCGTCGAGCTGATGTTTGAACATAGCACCGAAATAGTTGATGTTCTCCCGGACTGTGAGTCGGTCTATCGCGTTGAAGTCTTGGGGCAGGACACCTATTCGTTTTCGGATCTCGGCCTGGTCCGAACGTTTGCTGACATCGTAGCCTAGGACCCGTGCTTGGCCGCCGGTCGGGTTTCGGAGACATTCCAGAATCTCCACCGTTGTGGTCTTTCCAGCGCCGTTGGGGCCGAGGAAGGCGAAGACTTCGCCCTTGGTGAGGTTGAACGATATATCGTTAACAGCGATGTTGTCGCCGTATTTCTTGGAAAGCTTGTCTACCTGTACGACCTTGTCCGACTGACCGGGCAGAGGCGTTGATGGGCTGTCGCTCATTAGAGCAGAACTCCTACCGAGCGATTTTCAAGAGGTTCGTAATAATTATCGTCGCCGTGATTGATTCCGGCTTCGATCGAGTGCGGGTTTCCGTCAGATATCACCACGATTATTCCACTGCTCTTGTTGCTGCTTTTAACGGTCGGGCACGTTTCGTAGTCACACAATGTGATTACATCTCGCGGAGTCGCGAGATCCATTTCATCTGGATGAATATTGTTCATCTTGAATCTCCAGTTCCCATCAATCGAATCATCTAATGAAACAAGCTAGGAAAGATGAGTTAGCTTTGCGCTGACATCCCACAGTCTGTGAGCGATCTCCTCGTTGTAGGATTCGTCTGAAGACTTCTTCACCTTCAATTTCTCCAAGTATTCTCCGTTGAGATCCTTTGCGTCAGGTGACGAAGCGAGATAGACAATTGTTTCCGCGCCTTTCTCAGGACTTGTCATGAACAATTTCGGCAGGGCCATAATGAAACCTACTGGACCTAGAGGTCTGGTCCAGATGTTGGTCGCGACAGTTCCCGGGTGAATAGAGTTGACTGTTACCCCGGTTCCTTGGAGTTTCTTGGCGAGTTCGTGGGTGAAGAGGACGAGGGCTAGTTTCGATTGGACGTAGGCTTTCCATCCACCGTACTCTTTCTCCAAATTGAGATCGTCGAAGTTGATGTGTCCGTTGTAGTGTCCTACAGATGACACGTTGATAATTCGGCTGGGAGCGCTTGCCTTTAGCAAGTCCAATTGGAGGCGCGTCAGGAGGAAGGGCGCGAGATAGTTTGTAGCGAACGTATTCTCATAACCGTCTGTCGTGACGTGGCGTCTCTGATTGAAGAGTCCGGCGTTGTTGATCAAGACGTGTAATTTGGAGTATTTTCTCTTGAACTCTGCCGTGAGCTCTCGTACGGATTCAAGAGACGATAGGTCGGCCAGTAAGAGATCTACTGAGTTGTTCTGGGATTCTCTGATTATTTCCAATCTTGCGGCTTCGCCCTTTTCCTTGTTACGCGCAACCATGACTACTGTGGCTCCCATCCTGGCAAGCGCTAGGCTGGTGGCCTTTCCGATACCGGAATTGGCTCCGGTAACCATGACGATTTTGTCTTTCATCGTTGTCTTATCGGGGACGTTTTCTTTCGACATGAGTCATCCAACGCTAAACTGACTGGTGAGTCATTATTTAAACGCGTCGGTCATTTTTAAATACAACGCACGTACACTTGTTCATAGTAGAAATATGCCCCGGGTCGTCCCCGAATACAAGGAAGAAGCCAAGACACGGATTCTTACAGCTGCAAATCAGGTCTTCGGCGAAAAAGGATACCGCCAAGCGACCATGGACGACGTGGCCAAGAAGCTGGGTGTGAGTAAAGGTGCGCTGTATCTCTATTTTGCAAGCAAGGAAGAATTGTTCGAGGCGATCTGTCGAACAGAACCCTTAGCCTTCAAAGAAATCCTCTACTCCAGTTTCAGCGAGAACACGAACCCCATAGAGAGCGCTGGCGAATTCTTCGACAAGATGCTTAAGCGCTACGGCTCGAACTCGGGACTGAGCTTCGAAATATTCTCAGAGGCCTCACACAACCCCCGACTTCGAAGAGTGCTCAAGAAGACCCAAGACGAATACGCTGCAACCCTGATGAGCTACTTGGATGAGGGAAGAAAGAGAGGGTTTCTCAGTGAGAACTTGGACCTGCGTTTCCTAACCTATGCCCTCATAGGCTTGTGGAACGGGATCGAGACACTAGTTGTTACCGGGTTGCCGATTGAAGACGCGAGACGGGCATGGCTGGAAGGATTCAAAGCCATATTCCTACAACCCCCAACGCACAAACGAAATTAGCAGAAAGAACCGGAGAGCTAACTCTATGGTTCTGAGATAGTCATAAAACGGGTTTCCTGTGTTGTCCTAATGCTTCACATGCCTGCGGGGAAGCAACAAACAGGCGGCATTGGCTCTGGCAAAACTGATCACGTTGTGATCATTTTCAAGGAAAATCATACCTTCGACAATTACTTCGGCACCTTTCCCGGCGTTAACGGAATGAACATGCCGAGGTCCCCCAATCCGCCACCACTGGACCCGGACCATCGACATAGCGCGTGGTTGACCAGGCAGACGACATCGGTCCGCCAGCAATTTGTTGAGGCTGACATTCCATCCTACTTTGCGTATGCCAGAAAGTTCACGCTCTGTGACAATTATTTCACTGATGTTGCGGGACCATCTACGCCGAACCATTTGATGGTGTTGGCAGCCGATTCTCCCTTCATCGACAATCCGCACCCGGGCGATCTTTCAAGGATATCTTCGTCGCTTCCGCTACTTCTTGACCAGAGCAACATGACCTGGGGAAACTATGGAGGATACGCGTTTCAGTATCTCAGCAATGTTGGTAGTAGAAACAAGTTCACGTCGGACCAGTTCGCGAAGGACGCCGCGTCTGGAAGGCTACCCAATGTCTCATGGGTCTATGCGACAAGCCAGTTTGACGAGCATCCTCCTGACCGTGGGAAGGGCTCGATGGGGAACGTGACGACTGGTATGCAGTGGACCGTGGACCAGGTGAATGCTATTGTGAGGGGAGGGCTTTGGGGGAATGTTGCTATTTTCATAACATGGGATGATTGGGGTGGATGGTACGATCACGTAGGCCCGCCGAATGTCGAGTCGTGGAAGCTGGCGACTCCGCAGCCATCCTACAAGGGGACACAGTTCCGGTACGGCTCACGGGTCCCATGTCTGGTATTGGGTCCGTATGCGAAGAGTGGCTACATTTCGAAGAAGTTACACTCGCATGTCAGCCTGGTGAAGTTCTGCGAATCCCTGTTTGGGCTGCCTAGCCTGAACCAGCGGGACGCGCAGGCCGATGACATGTCTGACTGTTTCAATTTCCAGCAAACCCCTACCCAGCCGCCTCCGTCAAAACCTTGACGATCCGATTTGATGGGGCCAAACACCATAGATAAAGAGGTATACTAGTATAGAAATGGATATTTCAGCAGGAACCCAATACTAGAACATTCCCTAGAAACCTAAACGGTTATAGGGCTAGGAACCTTTCTCCATTAAGGACTCGTTATTTGGGCACGACGAGAAAGGAACCGCGCACTCCTACTAAGCAACATAAGGCTCGGACACACGTATCCCTTCGGTTACACAGTGATGTTTACGAGAGGCTCAAGAAGGAGGCTAAAGAGAAGCAGATCAGTGTGAGCGATATTGCGTCCCAGGGGATCAGGCGATACGTCGACTGGGATCTACCAGCAGAAAGATTCGGTCAGGTGTCTGTCCCTAAACCTGTGATTAAGTTGCTGTACGAGAAGCTGGACGAGGATGAGGCCCGAGAAGTTGGCCGTAAACAAGGTGAAGCTATGACAGAGTTCGTTACCTTCTACTACAAAACAGCTAGTCTTGAGAAATATCTCGACCTACTAGATCTTCAATCCATCCCCTCCCAAATCACCTACGAGCACACGTTCAACGGAAAAACACACACTGTTATTCTTCGACATAATAGAGGGCTCCGAACTTCTCAAAGCCTAGGCGAGGCCCTTCGAGTTATGATGAATAGTATCGGGAGGCTTGCAATCATCAAAGAAACTGATGAGCAAGTTCTCGCCACAACGGACAAGTCGTAAAGGTATCCGAGCGACTCAGATCGTAGTCTAAGACAGGCTTTAGCACGCGGTCGCTGGAACATGACCCCCTGATCTATTCGGTCATGCTTTGTCGGTCGGACCACTACGTGTGCTAGTATTATCCTTGAACCAGGATCGTTCCAGTCATCTGCGGAGGGTGGAATTTACAATTGAAGGTAAAACTTCCAGCTTGGCTGGTTGTGATTGTTATGTTCGCGTTCTGGATCGTACTAGATTCGGCGGCGACGACCACGTCATTTGTGTAGGGTGTGCCTATGGTGAACGAGTGGTGCTGGTCGGTGGGGTTGTAGAAGTGAATGTTAACGGTGTCACCCTTGTTGACCACGATGAGGTTTGACGAGTAGACATAATCTGAGTTGAGGTTTGATGGTGCGCTGAAGCTCAGATCTTGGGCAAACAAGTAAACGTCTCGTGTCTGAGGTGCGGGGCTCGGATTCGAGAGATAACTGGTTGCCGCTCCAGTAGCTCCTCCAACAATTGCCGCCAGTAATACGACCGCAATCAAGAGATTGCGTGTGCTCCAGGTGACCATAAATCCTATCAAGCAACGATGAAGTTAAAAGGTTTTACCAATATAGTTCCTTTCAGACTCGGAAGTGTGTGGATTTGTAATCACTTGTGGACACGCGCAATATATCCCATGACAACTCATAGTCGCCAGAAACATCCTTGAGCAACGAGTTATCCACTCAGAACAAAACAGATACCTTAGCCCGCCTTCTACAACTGTCGTCGATCCTACTGGTAATAGGACTCAGCGCACTATTCTCGATCGGAAGTGCAAGAGCAGCCATCTTTGCGTTCACAAATTATGAGCTCGGAAACACTCCGGGTGTCAACTGTCCCAACACCCAGGGAAACTGCTACAACTTCGCAGCAGAACCGGCAATAAAAGCTGACCATGCCGGAAACTTCTACTCCTCTTCAGAGAACGGGCTATCAGGAGGAACTGACGCCTGGAAGTCCACCGATGCTGGGCTCCACTACGTCTCGCTGGCGTCGCCTAACAGCGCTTCGGCGGCAGGTACTCAGTTTTCACCAGCGGGTGGAGACACAGACCTTGCCGTCGCACCAGCCCTGAACGGCAATGGCTTCTACAATGTCTACGTGGCAAGTCTCGCGCTGACAAACGTGTATGTGAGCACTAGCACTGACGGAGGCAATACATGGCTGCTTAACCCGACAGGCGCTTCGATACCGGGCGACGATAGGCCCTGGATTGCAGCCGACGGCGCTAACAAGGTCTGCGTCTCCTACCACAGTATCACCGCGACAAACGATATCTTCGTAACCTGCAGCAGCGACGCCGGGACAACCTTCGCGCAGACAGGGAACGCCTTCGATATGAACCACCTCTGGCTTGCGTCTTTCCAGAATGAGATCGGAAATCTTGCAATCGATCCGATCAGCCACAACATCTACCAGTCCCTAAGCGGAATCGCCAGCGCGACCGAGACGACATGTCTCAACTGCGGCCTGCACGCGGTCTGGCTAGCCGTATCCACCGACGGCGGCGCGACCTTCACCGACCATCCAGTGTACGTCAACCCTGACGCTTCCGTGAGTTACGGGCACCAATTCGTTAACATCAGTGTCGACATGGCAGGAAATATCTATCTTGTATTCAGTGATGATCACAACCTCTACTACAGCTTCTCCACGAATCAGGGAACGGGCTGGTCTGTTCCAGCACAGATCAACCAGAGCCCATCCGCTACCGCCATTATGCCTTGGAGCGTTGCTGGTGGAGCGGGCAAACTGGATGTTGTCTGGTACGGCACGTCCTACTACGATGGCGTGAACACGCCAGACAATTATCCCTCGAATGCTGCATGGTACGTCTACCTTGCACAAAACCTCCAGGCGACGAGTCCGGGCAGCCTGTTCTCTCAGCAAGCTGCGACACCAGTTGTCCATAACGGCGGTGTATGCGAGTCAGGCGCGACCTGCACTGGAAACAGGGACTTGTACGATGATTTCGGGGTGGCAGCGAGCCCGGTAACTGGTATGGTCTCAATTGTCTACAGCGACGACCAGTACAGCAACACGCCGACGCATCCGGCTGCTCCTAGCTGTACTCCGAGCAGAACCAACACGGGTTACTGCGACAGCACAAACATTGCAACTCAAACATCTGGCACCGGAATATTCCCATAGGACTATCTCATCCGAGAGCCAGAGGCGTCAAGTCTCTTGGCTCCTCTCCCTTTTTCTTGGCATCTTCTACCCCGCTCAAACCGTGCTCGGACTCAACGGCTCTAGACAACCTGTCTTCGGGGTTGTTGAGCGTATAGGGTGCCCAGCTCATCCGGAACGACTCCCTCGATGGTTCTTGGCTCGTCCGGTTTCTGAACGAACAATTTTGCAACGATCTGGTCTTCGGTCTCTTCGAGCTCAACCTTCACGTCGAGGAGCGCGAACACGGATTTGACGGATTCAGCGTAGAAGGCTGAAGCGCGGGGCCCGCAATCGTGCCTTAGTATTACGACATAGGCTTGCCCGTCGCGGCTGGATTCGAATTCGAAGTTGCGGTTGTAGTGCGAGGCTACCCGGTCGAACGATTTCATGAGGTTTTCTAGGTTGAACTTCTTGAACCAGAAAGTGACTAGAGCGACCCATGTATGTTCGCCCGATTTCCTACCTAGATCCCTTGCCTGTTCCTCCGACATGAGACTGAAGAGTGTCTTCAGGAGCCCCTTGGAGATCGTGACGAGACCGAACTTTTCCGCGTAGGCGTCATATTCCACATGCTTTCTCAACGCCTGGTTTGCAATAACGTTGACACTGATCTTGTCCCTCTCCGCAAGTTCGTCAAGCTGCTCAGCTACCTTAGTGTCTATGCGCAAAGTACGGGTCTCGACTCGCTTCAATTGTGTACTCGAGATTCTTCTCGGGAAGAATAGATACAGGAATTGTAACTGAACTCTTAGCCGCGCGGGATTCATTGAACCTCGCGATAGGGACCATACGCATTAATTACATACGGTCACGCCAACGGTCCAGCTCGAAAGGTTCAGGGTTTTTGATGGAAGAACCAACATCTGAGAAAAAGCAAACTACCAAACAGCGATCAACAACTGCCGCTCAGCTTCTTGTTCAATGCCTAGAGAATGAAGATGTCAAGTACGCCTTTGGCATACCTGGCGAGGAGAACATACATGTCATCGACGCGTTGAACAATTCGTCTATCCGTTTCGTTCTTGTCCGTCACGAGCAAGCCGCATCGTTCATGGCCGACATCTACGGCCGCCTAACCGATCGGGCGGGTGTCTGCATTGCAACCCTCGGACCTGGAGCGATCAATCTTCTCCTGGGAACTGCAGATGCCAACACAGACAGCGTGCCACTCGTAGCGATCAGCGCTCAGGGCGGGCTAAACCGGATCTACAAAGAATCCCACCAGATAGTCGATCTGGTCAGCATGTTCAAACCTGTTACAAAATGGGCTGAGCTGATCCCGAGACCAGAGGCTGTGCCCGAGATGATTAGGAAAGCGTTCAAGGTGGCGCAGACTGAGCGTCCTGGTGCTGTCTACCTCGCCCTCCCAGAGGATGTCGAAAAAATGCCCGTGCCTCCGGGGCATCATCCGCTCGAAATCAATGTAGTGCGCGATACCTCTCCGTCTCCCACTCAGATTTCCCGGGCTGCCAAAGTTCTCGGAACAGCGAAAAGACCTGTTCTCCTCGCGGGACACGGCGCCGTCCGTAATCACGCTGGAGAAGCGTTGGTTCGTTTCTCCGAGCGCCTCCACATACCTGTCGCGACGACGTTCATGGGCAAAGGTGTCTTTCCGGACAACCATCCTAACGCGCTTGGGACGATAGGATTCATGGTCCACGACTATGCCAATTTTGGCTTCGACCAAGCAGACGTCATTCTATGTGTCGGATACGACATGCAAGAGTTTGACCCGGTAAAGATCAATCCGACAGGCGACAAGCAGATCATTCACATCCATCGCTACCCTGCTCAAGTCGACGCTCACTACCACCTCGCCGTCGGTATCCAAGGTGACATTTCAGAGTCTCTCGACGCGCTCGCTCGAGAGACCAAAGTAAATCCGACGACGAGCTCGACAGGTCAGAAGATCCGTCACCTCTTGCAAGAGGAGCTTGAGATGGGAAGAAACGACAACTCCTATCCGGTCAAGCCCCAGCGCATCGTCGCCGATATCCGGGAGGGGATGGGTGAGAAGGACATTGTGCTTGTCGATACGGGTGCGGTGAAGATGTGGATGGCCCGGTTGTACCCGACCTATCAACCGAACACATGCATTGTCTCCAACGGTCTCTCGACAATGGCCTTCGCATTGCCAGGGGCGATTGCAGCAAAACTCGCGTTTCCAGATCGTAAGGTTCTCGCTGTCGCGGGAGACGCTGGTTTCTTGATGAACTCGATGGAACTCGAGACCGCCGTTAGAGAGAAGATACCGCTTGTAGTATTGGTCTGGGTGGACGGGTCCTATGGAATGATCAAGTGGGAGATGGACCTTGAGCTCGGACACCACTCGCATGTTGACTTTGGCAACCCTGACTTTGTCAAGTTCGCCGAGAGCTTCGGCGGCAAAGGATACCTGATCAAGCAGGCAATAGATCTACTTCCCACACTTAGGCGCGCACTAGCCGATAATGGCGTCTCGGTCATCGCTTGCCCCGTCGACTATGCACAGAACAATATGCTAACGAACAAGCTGGGAGAACTCACAGAACACATGTAGTTAACAGAAGCGTTCAGCGCCACAAAAAAAGAGTCTTTCGTCTGTCACCCCATCGACTAGAAAAAAAGGGGAAAGGTCCTTGTCTAATCAGCGCGTCACGTTGACGGTTATGGTCACCGAGTGGGTAATCGAACCGCTGACGCCGGTTACTGTGACTGTGTAGGTGCCTATTGGGGTCCTTCTGAGTGTTGAAACTGTGAGGGTGGAGAAGCCTGTGTTTTGAGGGTTGATGGAGACCGATGTAGGGTTCAGAGATGCCGTTGGACCGCGATTGATCAGAGGTGAAACCGTGGCGGTCAGGCTGATTACACCTGAAAAGTTGTTGACACTTGTCAGGATTATCAGGTCCGTTGCAGAGCCGCCGCTTCGGATGGTGAGAGAAGTTGTGTTAGCGAAGATTCTGAAGTCCGGGGGCGGAGGTGGTGGCACTACTGTAAAGGTAACTGTCGTTGAATGCGCCAAGCTTCCACTTGTGCCATAAATCGTCACGGTAAAGTTCCCTTGAATTGAACCGGCTGAGATCGTGAGCTTGGCTGATGCGGTAGAGTTCGGAGCCAGCTGGACGCTGGTCGGGTTTAAGCCCCAGGTTGGGCAGGCGGGACATAGGGGCGGTGGCGACGTGCTGAGGTTCACTGTACCGTTGAAACCGTTGACGCTCGTCACTGTCACAGTAGACGTTCCCGTTGCTCCTTCTGGAATAACAAGAGAGGAGGGGTTCGCGGTCATGGCAAAGTCTGGAGGCGGTGGAGGTGGCTTGGAAACAACCGAGAAGTTGACCGTGGTCGAGTGCGAGAGGCTACCGCTGGTCCCGTAGACTGTCACGGTAAAGTTTCCAAGAGTTGTGCTTGCTGTGATACTAAGTGTGGCTGTTGCGTTTCCGTTCGATGCAAGCGTTACATTAGTCGGGCTTATCGACCAAGTTGGGCAGCCGGGACAGGTTGGTGGAGCGGAAGTGCTGAGGTTGACGGTCCCGCTGAACCCGCTCACGCTTGTCAGGTAGATGTTTGATTTTGCCGAAGAGCCTTGGGTGATGGTGAGCCAGGAGGGAGCGGCGGTCATCGTGAAATCGGGTGCTCCAGATACGACCGTTATTGTTACGTTGACGGAGTGCGACAGTGAGTCACTCTTCCCGAAAACAGTGACGGAGCTTGTTCCAGTGCCTGTTTGGGTACCGGCGGTGTACGTAAAGATGGCGGTTGCTGTGCCGTTATTGTTCAAGGTGACAGTTGTGGGGCTCACGGCCCACGACGGACACTGAGGGCTGGGACAGAGCGGTGGAGGTGTTGTGCTGAGGCTCACCGTTCCGTTAAAGCCGTTAAGACTTGTCAAGACGATATTGGATGATGCTGAAGCGCCCTGTCTGACGGTCAGCGATGAGGGATTGGCGTTCATGGTGAAATCCGGACCGGTTGCGCTGGGAGTCGCGGTCGAGCTGAGGAGGGATACTGCGAGTAGAACTAAGATGGAGATAGCGAGTAGTGGTATGGATCGCATGGTGATGTTTTTCGACATTGGTTTTTCCGCGCCGTATTCTGGGGGGAATGAGGATAAACCATTCTTTTGTACGCGTCAAGAAAGAAGTTGTACAGAATGCGCCTCCCACCACAGGGATTACTCTTGCAATCTTCGTAAAGAGCGTGATTGCACGCTCGGAGGCCGAATGCTTGACATGTTTGTCTTCGGCGTCTCAGGTCTTCGGGAGTACTCTGTAGAACCGGGCAGTCTCATACAACGAAAGGGCCAGCCCGACGATCGACATTGTCAAGATTACTATGAAGTACTGGTTTTGAGAATTGGAGAGGGCCAGGCTTGTGGCTAGAATGCCGAAGATAATCGCGAAAAAGATAGTTCTCGGAACAATCCACTTTCCGCTCCTCACGTAGAACTTGAGGATTCCAATCCCCCTCGACCTAACGTGGTAGGTCCCATTGTTCTTCTCGACAAGTCCGTATTTCTTTAGCTTCTCTAGGTGGTGCTGGGCGAGAGTCGGACTTGAGAGGTCGAGGGCTCTCTGCACCTCCCGCGAGGAGGACGCTTTGACCTTTAGCATGTAGATGTAGATTCTGAGCGTGTTGTACTCCCCAGCGACCTCCCTCTCTATGTCGTCCTCTTCCCCGCTCACCATAGGTGCACCTGCTACACCTGCGTCTCCCCCAGATAGGACTCCTAGTCTAGCCTCGTTTGAATTACGGGTGTCAGAGCTGCCTGCGAGCTCGTGATCGTGACCGGAGAGTTCGTCTTGACCAAGACATTGACAACAACAGTGTGGAAAATCGACGGCCCGGTCGTCGACAACTGGAAGGAACCGGTTACAGTGATGTTATAGTATCCGGTCTGAGTCGAGCTGCCAGTTGCTATCGTTAGCGTTGATAAGGCGGTGCCACCCTGATGCAGAGTCACATTGGCCGGCTTCACAGTCGCCAACAGCCCGGAAAGAGAGCTGGGGAAGACGGCGGTTGTCAGGTTCAGCCCTGATGCGAATCCATTCACGCTCGTCACCGTAATGGTAACTTGGTGCGACGAGCCCTGACTGATTTGCAGGAAAGTCTGGTTCGCCCCGATGATGAAATCCGGCGTGGAAGATACCACCCTAACAGTGAGACCTATAGAATGCGTCAAGGAGCTACTTGTTCCCGTCAACTTGCCGGCGTAAGTCCCAGGGGAGGCACCTCCCGGGACTGAAATTGTGATACCGGCCTGAACATTCGTCCCATTGCTCGCGGAGAAGAGGACTTTGGATGGCGAGATTGACGTGGGCAGGGGAAGGTCCGTGGCCAAGGATACTGTTCCAGTGAAATTGTTCAAACCGTTCAGTGTGAGATACGAGTTGTAAGTTGAGCCCACCGAAACGGTCACGTTCCCATCGTTCGTGGGCCAGCAACAGGCGAGACTGTAATCCGGGCCCACAGGCTGAATTGTTGATCGAGACAGATAGTAGAGGGCAGATCGCGCTCCACTGAACAGGGCAAACCCGACCAGAACCGACAGGAGGATCAGAACAAGAAATTTACGCGTCGAATAGACAGGCAAGGCATTAGCTATAGGGAATTGTGAAGGTTAAACCATACTCTTGTACCAGCACGAAAAAATGTTGTACAAGAACCAAGGGGTGGCCTCTAGAGTCTGAACAGTTATTGCATGGAGACGTGCTCGGAGCTCGGGGATCTGCTCATCGCGCGCTGGCGCAAGGGTCTTAGCTACCCTAGGGTGATCGTTTCAGCGATTATCCCATCTGGTTCTTGTCTTGAAGGAAAAGAAGTTCAAGAAAATCGAGACTAAGCTGATTCATTCCGGCGAGCCGGAACCCCGCGTCCTCGGGGCTGTTAGCATGCCGATATTCCAGTCAGCAATGTTCGAGACCCGCAGCGCACAAGGCTACCATGACATCGAGTATATTCGCCTGAACAACACGCCGAACGCTAGGGCGCTCCACGAGAAGCTTGCCGCGATTGAAGGT
>Ga0209154_1001137_pt1 | contig 15850 bp, 9 predicted proteins | sample GraSoiAngelo_121_FD_185878 | JGI IMG/M metagenome (GOLD analysis project Ga0209154, IMG submission 185878) | Grasslands soil microbial communities from the Angelo Coastal Reserve, California, USA - 14_0919_12_20cm (SPAdes) (version 2) | ecosystem: Environmental > Terrestrial > Soil > Grasslands ... | reverse complement strand
GGCGTCGGACCTGGTGCCCGAGTTTCAGGGGAAGCGGGGGTGGAAGCTGCCGGCGGCGTTCTTCACGGGAGCCCTGGCGTTCTACGTCACGAAGACGCTGTTGGATCGGCTCTCCTAGCCGGGAAACGGGAAACGGGAAACGGGAAACGTGAACGACTGCGCTGCCCAAGCTTGCGAAGCAGGCCGATCACCATGGAGACGACTCTCGTGCAGAGACTGACGGCTTGCATCGTGGCCTCATCATCGGCCAGCTTGAGGCGTCGGACCAAATCCAGATGAGTTCGGAGCTCCGCTGCGGACCCGAGGGAGATTCTCAAACACCGGATGAATTGCTCGGTCGTGCTCAGTGCGTATCCTTCCGCCATGTTTGCCGGAACCGACATGGCGGCGCGTCGTATCTGATCGATGAGTCCAAAGTGTCTGTCGAGCGGGGCGGTCATCGTGAGTCGGTACGCGGCCTCGGCCAGTTCTTGCGCCGTCCGCCAGGCGTCCAACGACTCAAGCTGTCGCATGGGTCTACGATAGAGCCGGATCCGGGAGTACTCGGCATCCGTGTGTTGCGGACAGGGTATGTTTTCGCGCAACACGTTTCCCGTGTCCCGTTTCCCGTCTCCCGTGTCTGATCCCACCCTCTTCTCCCGCTCCGCGGAGCCCCTCGCGGCGCGCATGCGGCCGACGCGGCTCGAGGAATTCCTCGGCCAGGAGCACCTGCTCGGCCCCGGGAAGGCGCTGGGCGAGCTGATCCGGCGCGGCGACGTGGGGTCGTGCATTTTCTGGGGCCCGCCTGGGTCCGGCAAGACGACCCTCGCCCGGCTGATCGCGAATCACACGGATCGCCACTTCGAGCCGTTCTCCGCGGTCACCGAGGGCGTGGCCCGCGTGCGCGAGATCATCAAGCAGGCCGAAGACCGGCTCAAGTACGAGGGACGCGGCACGATCCTGTTCTGCGACGAGATCCACCGCTTCAACCGGGCGCAGCAGGACGCGTTTCTCCCCTGGGTCGAGAACGGCGTCATCACGCTGATCGGCGCCACCACGGAGAACCCCAGCTTCGAGCTGACGGCTCCGCTCTTGTCGCGCTGCCGGGTGTTCGTGTTCGAGCCCCTCACCGATGCTCACATACGGGCCGTGATCGAACGCGCGGTGCACGAAGTGGGAAAGGAGAATGGGGAAAGGGGAAAGGTCGAGATCGCGCAGGAGGCCCTGGAGCTGTTGGTGCGGCATGCGCAGGGGGACGCGAGACGGGCGCTCAACACGCTCGAGGCGGTGCTCAAGCATGCGTCTACCCTTTCCCCATTCCCCTTTCCCTTTTCCCCCGAGCTGGTACAGTCCGTCCTCGAGCGCCCGCTCCCCGCCTACGACAAATCCGGCGAGCAGCACTTCAACCTCATCTCCGCCCTGCACAAGGCGGTGCGCGGGTCGGACGTGGAAGGCTCGCTCTATTGGCTGGCGCGGATGCTCGCGGGGGGCGAGGATCCGCTGTATGTCGCCCGGCGGGTGGTGCGCATCGCCGCCGAGGATGTGGGGCTGGCGGATCCGCGCGCCCTCGCCGTCGCGCTCGCGGCCAAGGACGCCTACCACTTTCTCGGCTCGCCCGAAGGAGAGCTCGCCCTCGCCGAGGCGGTCGTGTATCTCGCCACCGCGCCCAAGTCGAACCGCGTGTGCGTCGCGTTCGACCGGGCGATGGAGGCGGCGCGGCAACATCCGTCCGAGGCGGTGCCGCTGCACATCCGCAATGCGCCGACCAAGCTCATGGAGGACCTGGGCTATGGGGCGGGGTATCAGTACGCCCACGCCTTCGCGGATGCCTACGTGCCGCAAGAGTATCTGCCGGACGTGCTGCGGGGGCAGAAGTGGTACGAGCCGACCGAGTTCGGCTTCGAGAAGGACATCAAGAAGCGGATGGAGTGGTGGGAGAGCCTGAAACGGGAATGGGGAAAGGGGAAAGGGGAAAAGTAATGGCACGATATCTCTCGTTTCCCCTTTCCCGATTCCCGTTTCCCGTTGTCTTGCTGGGTCTCTCCTGCGCGACCCTCGGCCGTCTCGCGTTCACCGAGCCCGACGTCACGCTTCAAGAGATCGACGTCACCGGCATCGGGCTCACCGGCGGCACCTTCGATCTGGTGTTCGACGCGTGGAACCCGAACGAGTACCGGCTGCGCTCCACGCGCCTCGAAGTGGGCATCGATCTCGAGGGCACACACTTCGGCGACGCGCTGCTGGACCGCCCGCTCGACCTGTCGCCCACCAATCACAGCCGGGTCGTGGTGCCCGTGCGGTTCGCCTGGGCGGGGTTGGGAGCCGGGGCGAAGGCCCTGCTCACCAGGCAGGCGCTGGGATATGCGGTGACGGGTCGGGTGTTCCTGGACACCCCGCTTGGGACCAAGACGGTCGGATTGACGGGCAAGGGGAACGTGCCCTTGATGAAACTCTTGAAGTGACGGGATGCGGGATGCGGGATGCGGGATGCGGGATGCGAGATGCGAGATGCGGTGGATCATCGGTCTGTTAGCTTCCGAATTAGGCCTATGATCATGGACACTACTCGATCGCACAGTTCAATGCATTGCTGCAGGTCGTGTTCGGGGACGAGATTAAGGCTCTGGAGGAGCGTGAGGTGAGTCAGGAGCTCGGTGGCCGAGCCCAGGGCGATCTTGAGGCAACGCACGAATTGCGGGGTGGAGCCAAGAGCATACCGCTCTGCGATATTGGCCGGTACGGAAGGGGCGGCCCTGCGGATTTGGTCAATGAGACCGAAGTGCTTGCTGACGGTCGGCGCCATCGTGAGCAGGTATGCCGACCGTGCGAGTTGCTGGGCACCGCGCCAAGCATCGAGGTGCTGGAGCGTCCGCATCGGGTGACGATAAGGACGGGGAGAGCAACCGAACGTACCGAAACTGCGCAACCAGGAGCCGTATGTCGCACGCATCCCGCATCTCGCATCCCGCTTCCCGGCTCGTCCGCATCCCGCATCTCGCATCTCGCATGTAGATTCGTGCGTAAGGTCATCCCCAGGAGTCGCTTCCGATCCGACAACTAATCGACGTCCAGCCGCCGGTCGAGCGCGCCTTCCTGGTCGGCGCGCCGCGCAAGGGCTCCGCGGACGCGGCCCAAGTGGACGACCACCTCGACGAGCTCGGCCGGCTCGCCGACACGGCGGGCGCCGAGGTGGTGGGCAGGACCCACCAACGTGTCGAGGCCCCCACCCCCACGTTCTACCTCGGGCAGGGGAAGGTCGACGAGCTCAAGGCCATCCTCAAGGATACGGGCTCGACGCTGCTGTTGTTCGACGAGGCGCTCTCGCCGGTGCAGGGGTCGAGCCTGGAGAAAGCGCTCGCGGTGCGCGTGATGGATCGCACCGAGGTGATCCTCGACATCTTCGCGACGCGCGCCCGCTCGGCCGAGGCAAAGATGCAGGTCGAGCTGGCGCAGCTCGTGTACCTGCTGCCGCGGCTCACGCGGATGTGGACGCACCTGTCGCGCATCCGCGGCGGCATCGGGCTGCGCGGGCCCGGCGAGACCCAGCTCGAGACCGATCGGCGGGTGATCCGGCGCAAGATCTCCAATCTGAAGCGGCGCCTGGAGGAAGTCGCCCACCATCGCGCCAACCAGCGGCAGGGGCGCCGCGACTTGCCCAGCGCCGCGCTGGTCGGCTACACCAACGCCGGCAAGTCGAGTTTGCTGCGCGCCCTTTCGGGGGCCGAGATCCTGGTCGAGGACCGGCTGTTCGCCACGCTCGACACGCTCACCCGGGAAGTCGATGTGGGCGGGGGCTACCGTTTTCGGCTCACCGACACGGTGGGGTTCATCCGCAAGCTGCCGCATCATCTGGTCGCGTCGTTCCGCGCCACGCTCGAGGAAGCCCGCGACGCGGACCTGTTGCTGCACGTGATCGACGCGTCGCACCCGACCTGGGAGGAGCAGGCGGAGGTGGTGGACAACGAAATGCGGAACGCGCAACGCGGAACGCGGAACAGCAATGGAGATGTCGAGCGCAAACGGGTGATCTACGCGTTCAACAAGGCCGATTTGCTGCCCGATCCCGAGGCGTTTCTCGTACGTGTTGGAGAGCAGTATCCCCATGCCGTGCTGACCTCGACTGTTCCGCGTTCCGCGTTCCGCGTTCCGACTTCGGACGGCGTGGATGGGTTGCGCGCCGTGCTCCGCACCTCCGCCCAAGCGCTCCGTCCGATCGCGCGTATCCGCGTGCCCGTGGGGGATGGGAAGCTGCTCGCGGCGCTGCACCGCGACTCGGAGGTGCTGGATGAAACGCAGGTTGATGGCGTGGTGGAGGTCACCGCTCGCGTGCAGGCCTGGATGCTGGGCAAACTGCGGCGCGACGGGGTGGGGGTGATAATCGGGGGATAAGTGTGTTGTCCGCGCGACACTTAAGGTTGCCGCGCGCCCAGTGATGCGTGTCACCGCTGACTTAGGACCATCCGGATAGTTTCGCGGCAACGGAAGCGCTGAGCGCCTCGGCGCCTCCTCCAGAGCACGCTGCTCAGAGCAAACCCGTCGAAAGACGGCGACGCAGAGCCACGGGGCTATAGCGGACACACGCCGCCATGCTTGCCGGGCCGCCAGCGATCGACCACTCGGGTCGAGAGTTGACGGCCCGGCTTGCGTTCTGATCCCCGGAGGCTGGCGATGCCGTTCACCTTCAAGTTGGCCACTCGGCTGGCGCGGCTCAAACACCTGGCCGTGGTTGGCGCCGCCGCGGCTGTCGCTGCCGCCGTGATCGTCAGCTGCGAGGTTCCGGTGTCCACCACCGGGCAGCACGCAATCGTCAGTCAGCTGGTCATCGTTCCTCACGCCGCCACGCTGCAACTCAATCAAGACCAGGATTTCCTCGCCGTCGGCCTGAGTGCCGCCGGCGATACGACGCCGAGCACGGTCGCCTGGAGCGCGACGGGCGGCGGCGTGACGGACATGGGCTCGAGCGGCGGGCGGCACTACGGCCGCTACCACGCCAGCGCGTGCGGGACCGTCAAGGTCGCCGCGAGCAGCCAGCCCGACGGGGCGACGGACACGGCCACGGTAACCGTGACCTGTGTCGCGCCGGTGGCCTTGGTGAGCGTGAGCCCGGCTGCCCCCACGGTGCAGGCGGGCCAGACGGTACAGCTGACGGCGACGCCGAAAGACGCGAACGGCACGCCGCTCTCGGGCCGGGTGGTGACCTGGTCGAGCAACAACACGGCGGTGGCCACGGTCGACGGGAACGGGTTGGTGACGGCGATCGCGACTGGCACGGCTACCATCACGGCGACGAGCGAGGGACAGAGCGGCACGGCGTTGGTGACGGTGTCCACCATCCCGGTGGCGTCGGTGACGGTGAGCCCGTCGCCGGCGAGCGTGCAACAGGGCGCGACGGTGCAGCTCAGCGCGACGCCGAAGGATGCCAGCGGGAATCCGCTCAGCGGCCGGGTGGTGACCTGGTCGAGCAACAACACGGCGGTGGCCAGGGTGAACGGCAGCGGGCTCGTCACCGGTGTAGTGGCGGGCACGGCGACCATCACGGCCACGAGCGAAGGGCAGAGCGGTACGTCCAGTGTCACGGTGACCCAGGTGCCGGTGGCCAGCGTTACGGTGACGCCTTCGCCTGCGACCGTGACGGTGGGGCTGACGCTGCAGCTCACCGCCACGCCGAAGGATGCGAACGGCACGCCGCTGTCGGGCCGGGTGGTGACCTGGTCGAGCAGCAACACCGGCGTGGCGACGGTCAACGGGAGCGGGCTCGTGACCGGGGTGGCGGCGGGCTCGGCGACGATCACGGCCACGAGCGAAGGCAAGAACGGCACGTCGGCCGTGACCGTGGTGCAGCCGGGCGCGTGCACGACCAGCTCCACCGCGTGGCAGAACACCGCGTTTGCCAGCCAGAACGGCTCGTTCACCGCGCAGTTCGACGCCACGCCCAATGGGGCCAACATCGACGCGGGCACGGGGCTGTCGCTCGCCGCCGCGGGGAGCTACACGGATCTGGCCGTCATCGTGCGGTTCGATTCGGCCAACGTGATCGACGCGCGCAACGGCGGTGGCTACAGCGCCGCGAACGTCATCCCCTACACGCCAGGCACGAGCTACCGCTTCCGGCTCGTGGTGGATGTGCCGTCGCACACCTATTCGGCGTACGTCGCGCCCGCCGGCGGCACGGAAGCGACCATCGGCACCGGCTTCGCATTCCGCACCGAGCAGAGCGGCGTGACCGCGCTGGCCAACTGGGGGCTGACGGCCAACCCGGGCACCCACACGGTCTGCAACTTTACCATCACGTCGAGCACGCCTCCGGTCCCGGTCGCGTCGGTGACGGTGACGCCGTCGCCCGCGAGCGTCCAGGCGGGGCAGACGGTGCAGCTCACCGCCACGCCGAAGGACGCGAACGGTACGCCGCTGACGGGCCGGGTGGTCGTCTGGTCGAGCAGCAACACGGCGGTGGCCACGGTGAACGGCAGCGGGCTGGTGAGCGGTATCGCCGCCGGCTCGGCGACGATTACCGCGACGAGCGAGGGCCAGAGCGGCACGTCGGCCCTGACGGTGACCCCGGTACCCGTTGCCTCGGTGGCGGTGAGTCCTCCGACGGCCACGGTGTCGATCGGCCTTACGGTACAGCTCACGGCGACGCCGAAGGACGCCAATGGCAATCCGCTGTCCGGTCGGGTGGTAACCTGGTCGAGCGACAATACGGCCGTGGCCACCGTGAGCGGCAGCGGTCTCGTCACCGGCGTGGCGGCGGGAACGGCCACCATCACCGCGACGAGCGAGGGACAGAGCGGCACCGCGAGCATCACCGTGAGCGGGCAGCCGGTGGCTTCGGTGACGGTGAGCCCGTCGCCGGCCAGCGTGCAGCAGGGCGCGACGGTGCAGCTCACCGCGACGCCCAGGGACGCGAACGGCAATCCGTTGTCTGGCCGGGTGGTGACCTGGTCGAGCAACAACACGGCGGTGGCCACCGTGAACGGCAGCGGGCTCGTGCGGGGTGTCACGGCGGGCTCGGCGACGATCACGGCCACGAGTGAAGGTCAGAGCGGCACGTCGGCCGTCACCGTGACGCCGGTGCCGGTGGCCAGCGTGACGGTCACGCCTTCGCCCGCGAGCGTGACGGTGGGGCTGACGGTACAGCTCACCGCGACGCCGAAGGATGCGAACGGCAATCCGTTGTCCGGCCGCGTGGTGACCTGGTCGAGCAACAACACCGCCGTCGCGACGGTGAACGGCAGCGGGCTCGTCACCGGAGTGGCGGCGGGCTCGGCGACCATCACGGCGACGTCGGAAGGCAAGAGTGGTACGTCCGCCGTGACCGTGACGACGCCCGGTACGTCGCAATTCGGGCACGTGTTCATCGTGACCGAGGAGAACACCGACTACGTAGATGTGAACAGCTCGTCGATGCCGTACCTGACTGGCCTGGCCGCGCAGTACGGCCTGGCGACGCAATACTACGCCAACACGCATCCGTCCATCGGCAACTATTTCGAGCTCGCGACGGGGCAGGTTCTGACGAATAACGACGGCTCCTCGACGATCGAGAACGTGCCGAACGTTGTGCGCAGTCTGGTCGCCGCGGGGAAGACGTGGAAGTCGTACGCCGAGAGCATTCCCAACGCGTGTTACCTGGGCGGTGATACGGGAAACTATGCGCGCAAGCACAACGTGTTCGCGCTGTTGTCGGACGTGGCCAACGATCCGACCGGACAGGCGTGCAACATCGTCCCGTTCACGCAATTCGCGACCGACATGGCGAACGGCGCGCTGCCGACGTTCTCGAACATCGTGCCGAACCTGTGCAACGACGCCCACGACTGCTCGCTGGGCACAGCGGACAGTTGGCTGCGAACCAATATCGCACCACTCATCGCGAGCCCGGTGTTCCAGCAGAACGGGCTCTTGATCATCGTGTTCGACGAATCGGGCGGGGACAACACCAACGGCGGCGGCCGGGTCGTCTGGGTCGCGGTGAGCCCGAAGTCGAAGCCGGGCTACCAGTCCACCACGCTATACCAGCATCCGAGCACGTTGCGGCTGATCCTCAAGGGGCTGGGGGTGACGACGTACCCAGGTGCCGCCGCGACCGCGCCCGATATGGACGAGCTCTTCAACCCGTGACGTTCATGCACAAGCTCTCGCGCCGCCTGGCCATGATGAAAGACCGGGTCGTCCTCGCAGCCGTCGCGACATGCGCCGTCGCGGTCGGCTTCGCTTGCGAGCGGCCGGTCCAGATCACGGACCCGAACGGCGCGACCCTCGCTCTGGTCGTCGTTTCCCCCAAGACCGTTACGCTGCAGGAGAACCAGCCTACCAGCTTCATGGCGGTCGCGATGACCACGGGCGGCGATACGGTCCGCGGGTCGATCGCCCTGGCGTGGAGCGTGACGGGCGGGAACATGGTGGATACCAGCAGCGTCAATGGCCGGCACTACGGGCACTACCAGGCCGCGGCCACCCCGGGGCAGGTCCAGGTGGTGGCGATGGCACAGCCGGGGGGGCGGTCCGACACCGCCACCGTGATGGTGATCCCGGTGCCGGTGGCCTCGGTCAGCGTGAGTCCCTCCCCGGCCAGCCTGTCCGTGGGGCAGACGCTGCAGCTCACCGCGACGGCGAAAGACGCGAGCGGCAACGCGCTGTCGGGGCGGGTAGTCACCTGGTCGAGCAGCAACACGGCGGTGGCCACCGTGGGCGGGAACGGGTTGGTGGCGGCGATCGCGGCCGGCACGACCACGATCACGGCGACGAGCGAGGGCGTGAGCGGCACATCCGGCGTCACGGTCGCGACCGTACCGGTGGCTGCGGTGGCGGTGACGCCGTCTCCCGCGAGCGTGCAGGTCGGCTCGACCGTGCAGCTCGCGGCGTCACCCACCGATGCGAACGGCACGCCGCTCACCGGCCGGGTCGTGACCTGGACGTCGAGCGACACCGTGATCGCCACCGTCTCGGGCAAGGGGCTCGTGACGGGTCGGGCCCCAGGCTCGGCCACGATCACGGCGACGAGCGAGGGGAAGAGCGGCACATCGGCCCTCACGGTCCTGGGCGTGCCGGTGGCGTCGGTGACGGTCACGCCCTCCCCGGCGACCGTTCAGGTGGGGCAGACGGTGCAGCTCACCGCGGCGCCGAAGGATGCGAACGGCAACCCGCTCACCGGCCGGCTCGTGGCGTGGACCAGTAGCGACACGACGATCGCCAAAGTCTCAAACAGCGGGCTCGTCACGGGCCGGGCGGCAGGCTCGGCCACGATCACGGCGACGAGCGAAGCGAAGAGCGGCACGGCGGCGGTTTCCGTGACGATCGTTCCGGTCGCATCCGTGACGCTGAGTCCTGCGTCGACGAGCGTGTCGCAGGGATCCACCGTGCAGCTCGCGGCCACGCCCAAGGACGCGAACGGCAATCCGCTCTCGGGGCGGGTGGTGACGTGGACGACAAGCGACACCACGATCGCGAAGGTGTCGAGCAGCGGTCTCGTGACAGGCCGGGCCGTGGGGTCGGCCACGGTCACCGCGACGAGCGAAGGCAAGAGCGGCACGGCCGCGGTCACGGTTGTTGCCTCGAGCGGCCTCGTCACCGATCCGTGGGCGGTGTTCACGGTACCGGTGACACCCAAGCCGGCATACCTCGTGACGACGGTGCCCAGCCCGTTCGGCACCAAGGTAACGCGGATCGCGGGGGACCCGGGGGCGAGCTTGAGCTGGGCGGGGGGGTCGGGGACGTGGGGGAGCTTCGCGCGGCACCACTATTCGAAGGACCAGCCGTGGAGCGCGGACGGCTCGCTGATCGCGCTCATGAACCGCAACGGCGGCTCGCCCAGCGATCTCTACCTCGACGGCAACACCTATCAGCCGGTGCGGGGGATCTGCTCCAACTACAGCATCAGCGACGACCGTTGGCACCCGAGCCCGGCGCATCCACACGAGCGGGTCGCGGTGTCGGGGACCGAGCTGATGTGGTTCGACGTGACGACGTGCACCAAGACGCGCTCGTGGACGCTGCCGGTGTCGGTGGACGGGATCGGGAGCTACGAGGGGAATCCGTCGCACGACGGCCGCTATGTGGCGCTCGGGAATGCCGACGGCAGCAGCATTTTCGTCGTCGACATGGAGCGGAACCGGATCGGGCCGGTCTACAACGCGCTCGCCAACTGCCACATGAGCGGGTGCGTCTACGATTGGGTCCAGATCAGCGCGGCGGGGAAGTACGTCATCGTCGACTGGACGGCGAACCCGGACACGGGGCAGGCGTTCCAGGTCTGGGACATGGACACGACGACGCTCGCGCTCAGCTTCCACACGGGGCTCACGAAGATCTACGCGGGGTGCGGCGGCAGCACGGCCTACGGCCACATCTACAATCTGGGCCACGCGGACGTGACGCTCGACCCGTCCGATCAGAACAGCGACGTCGTGGTCGGGAAGGGGCTGTGCTCGAACTTCGGGAAGACCAACGAGGACGGGAAGCGCGTCGGCTGGGTGGTCAAGGTGCGGGTGCGCGACGGCCTGATGACGCCGCTGACCGATCCGTCCAATGAAGCCGACGTGCGCCACGTGTCGGTGCGCAACCTCGACCGGCTGGGGTGGGCGTACGTGGGCTACTCACCGGGGTCAGGGAAGCGCTTCAACGACGAGATCATCGCGGTGAGCCTGGACGGCACGCAGACGGTGGAGCGGCTGGTGCACAAGCACACCAACGACAGCGGCTGTTACCAGTGCGAGGCGCATTCCGTGCCGTCGCGCGACGGCAAGCGCGTGATGTGGGCCAGCAACTGGATGTCCAACGGCTCCGGCGGCTCCTCCAGCGCCATCGAAGCCTACGTCCTGGACACGCGTTGACCGAACGACGCCACCCGGGCCAGTGCCGCAAACCTGAGGCTAAACTGTTGCTCTGCTGAGGCAGCCACTCGGCCGGCCCTGCGGGCGTCGTCCGGGCGGTCAACGTAACTGTAGCATTGATAGTCGCTTAGCCAGCCTCACCACCCCCGCCTCCCGATCAGCCGTCGGCATGGAACATGACCTTGGCCCTGGCAGGGGCCGTGGTCAGCCCGCCGCCGCGCTCACGTACTCGGAGCTCTCATGTCATTGCCGCGCCTCGCCAACCGCCCGTTCTCCTTGTTCGGCGTGGAGCGTGCGGGCCGCGCGGTCGGAGAGTGGTGGCACGCGTTCGCGACCGGATACCGGGCGGATCGGCGGGTACGACGGGTCCTCAAGGTCGGCCTCGACTTCGCGTGCGGGGCGACGGCGCTGGTGGTCGGTATCGTCATGACCCAGGGCATCCAGGCGTTCGGTGTGGAGCGTCTGGCGGTCGCGGCGGCGGGCGTGGGCGCGTGGCTGGTGATCGCCGAGGCCGTGAGTGGCAGCTACCGGACGATCTGGCGGTACACGAGTCTGGCGGACGTCGAGGCGGTCGCCGTGTCGAGCATGACCGTGCTCATGGGGCTGCTGCTGGCGCGCACGACCGGTGTGCTGCGCCTGTCCGCGGCGACGATCCTGCTGATCGCGCTGCTCTCGCTGTTCCTGTCGGTCGGCACGCGTGCCGCGCGCCGCTGGCAGGCGATGGAACGGCGGGGGGGCGCGCGCCACCGCGTGCTGATCGTGGGAGCGGGTGAGCACGGCCTGTCCATCTGCCGCGACCTGCTGCGGCCCGGCGGCGACGGCGTGGAGGTGGCGGGCTTTCTCGACGACGACGCCGCGAAGATCGGCGCGTCGCTGCACGGGGTGCCGGTGCTGGGGCCGCTCAGCGACGTGCTGGCGGTAGCCGAGCAGCACGACATCAGCGAGGTGATAGTGGCGATGCCCGCGACCCCGGCGGAGGTGGTGCGCGGCTTCGTGCGCCGCATTGAGGACGCCGGCATCCGGGTGCGTACGGTCCGCGGCGTGGAGCGCTTCGTGACGGGCCGCGACCTGCACCGTCCGGGGAGCGCGACGATCTTCGATCTGCTGCACGGCAACGGCCACGTGAAACCGCACCGCGGCGCGGTCCGCCGCGTGCTGGTCACCGGCGGGGCGGGGTATGTCGGGTCACACTTGACGCGTCTGTTGCTCGACCGCGGCTACGATGTACGGATTCTCGATCGCTTCGACTACGGCCGACTCGGCATCGACGGCCTGCAGCATCCCCGGCTCGAGATCGTGCAGGGGGACATCTGCAACAGCCGTGCGGTGAGCCAGGCGGTGAAGGACGTGGACGGAGTCCTCGCGCTCGCCGCCATCGTGGGCGATCCCGCCTGCAATCTCGATCCGGAAGAGACCATCGATCTCAACTACGCGGCGACCAAGATTCTCATCGAGGCGTGCAACTTTTACGGCGTCCGCCGCCTGGTGTTCGCGTCGAGCTGCAGCGTGTACGGGGCGAACAGCGACGGCATGCTCACGGAGCGCTCGCGCCTCGACCCGGTGTCGTTGTACGCCCGGACGCGGGTGCTGAGCGAAAACATCCTGTTCGACCGCCGCGGCGACGTGGAGCCGGTCGTGCTGCGCCTGGCCACTGTGTTCGGCCTGTCGCCGCGCATGCGCTTCGATCTGGTGGTTAACACGCTGACGGTGCGGGCGGTGGTGGACAAGAAGATCGCGATCTTCGGCGGCGACCAGTGGCGCCCCAACGTGCACTGCCGCGACGCCGCCCGGGCGTTCACGCTGGCCCTCGAGGCGCCGGCCGGATCGGTCAGCGGCGAGGTGTTCAACGTCGGCGGCGACGCGCTCAATCACCGGATCGCGGAGCTCGGCGCGCTGGTGGCGGAGACGGTTGGGGGCGTGGAGGTCGTGATGGAGAACGAGATCGCCGACCCGCGCAACTATCGCGTCAGCTTCGGCAAGATCCGCCGCGTGCTCGGCTTCGTTCCGGAGTTCACCGTCGCTCAGGGGATCGCGGAGGTGGCGGCGGCGGTGCAGCGTGACCCGGCGCTGCGCCACCATCGCGAGCCGCTGTTCCACAATGTGCAGGCGCTGAAGCAGCGCTCCGAGTCGCACTCGAGACGCCGCGAGCTGGCCGCGACTTGAGCCCGTCCGTGGCGCAGGCGCGTTCCGCTTCCGCCGGCGCGCCCGCTTCCGCGGCCGTGGCCGCGTTGCCACGCACCACCGACATGCTGGTGGTGGGCGGCGGGATCATCGGCTTGACCCTGGCGCTCGAGTTCCGGCGGCGTCACCCCGACTGCGGCGTGACCCTCATCGAAAAAGAAGCCGCGTGCGGCTTGCACGCCAGCGGTCGCAACAGCGGCGTGCTGCACGCGGGCTTCTATTACACGCCCGACAGTCTCAAGGCGCGGTTCACACGCGACGGCAACCGAGCGCTCACCGAGTATTGCGAGCGCCGGGGGCTGCCGCTGCGACGCTGCGGCAAACTGGTGGTGGCCCGAAGCCGGGCCGACCTGGCCGGGCTCGACGACCTGCTGCGGCGGGGCCGGGCGAACGGCATCACCCTGGAAGCAGTGACCGCGGACGAGGCCCGCCGGATCGAGCCGCGGGCGCGTACTCACGAGCGCGCGCTGTTCTCGCCCACGACCGCCAGCGTCTCTCCCGCAGCCGTGATCGCCGCGCTCGTCGCCGACGCGCGCAGCGCGGGTATCACCGTCGCCACGGGCACGGCGTACCGGGGACGGGCCGGGGGGGGGCGGGGGGAGGCCACGGTGCGAACGTCATCCGGGCCGATCGCGGCGGGATATGTGATCAACGCCGCGGGGCTGTACGCGGACCGGATCGCGCGCCAGTACGGCTTCGCCGATCGCTACCGCATTGTGCCGTTCAAGGGCGCCTACCTGTACGGCGACCGGGCCGCGCCCGGGTTCCGGGTCCATATCTATCCGGTCCCCGACGTCGCGACCCCCTTCCTCGGCGTCCACGTCACGGCGCTGGCGGACGGCGGGGTCAAGCTCGGGCCGACGGCGACGCCGGCATTCTGGCGGGAGCACTATGCGGGCCTCGGCAACTTCAGCCTGCGGGAGTGCCTGGAGGTCGCGCGCCTCGAAGCGGGGTTCTTCGCCCGCAACGACTTCGGGTTCCGTGACCTGGCGGTGCGCGAGCTGTCCCGCGGGCGCCGGCGCCTCGTGCAGCTGGCCGCCGAGCTGGCGACGGGCCTCGACGCCGCCCGGTTTCGGCGCTGGGGACCGGCCGGCATCCGGGCCCAGCTGGTGGATGTGAACGCCCGCACGCTGGAAATGGATTTCGCCTTCGAGGGCGACGACCGCTCGTTCCATGTGCTCAACGCCGTATCGCCGGCGTTCACCTGCGCGCTGCCGATGAGCGCGTACCTCGTGGACCGTGTCGAGCAGCACCTGGGCTAGGGGCGCGGCCCCGCTCCGGCCGGTGAGCCGGACCGATCGCGCGCTCGGCGGGTGGCTATGGATGTCGCTCGGCGCGGTGGTGCAGGGCGGCGTGACCGTCGGCGTGCTCGCGGTCCTGGCCCGCCTCCTCTCGCCCGCGGACTTCGGGCTCGTCTCGGCCGGCCTGCTCGTGATCAACTTCTGCGCGATCTTCTCGCAGGGCCTGGTAGGACCCGCCGTCGTCCAGCATCCGGCGTTGCGGGACGAGCATGTGCGCAGCGCGCACGCCATTTCCGTCCTGGGAGGAATCGCGCTGCTGGCCGTGCTGTGGATCGCCGCGCCGGCGGTCGCGAGTGCGCTGCGCGCCGACGACCTCACACCGATAGTGCGGGCGCTGGCGTGGATCCTGCCCGTGCAGGGGCTCGGCGCCGTGGCGGAGGCGCTGCTGCGCCGCAGTCTGCGATTTCGCGTCGTGGCCAGCGTCCGCATGGCGTCGTACGCCGTGGGGTACGGCGTCGTCGGCATCGGGGCGGCGCTGTTGGGCGCCGGGCTGTGGTCCCTGGTGGCGGCCAACGCCGCCCAGGCGGGCCTCAACACCACGCTGCTCCTGGTTCGCCAGCCCTACCCCAAGCGGCTGCGCATCGAGCGCACAGCGGCGCGCGAGCTGCTCGGCACCTCGGGCGGCATCATCCTGGGCAACTTGGGCAGCTATGCGGCCCGGAATGGCGACAATCTGGTCGTGGTGCGGTGGCTGGGCGTCGCCGCCCTGGGGCTGTACGAGCGCGCCTACGCGCTGATGACGATGCCCGCGACGCTGGTGGGTCAGGTGCTCGACGACGTGCTGTTTCCCGCGCTGGCGCAGATCCAGAGCGACCGCGCGCGCGTCGCCACGGCGTACCGGCGCTGCGTCGCGGGAGTGGCGCTCGTGAGCCTGCCGCTGTCCGCCGTGATCGTGATCGCGGCCCCGGAGATCGTCTGGCTGATCCTCGGGCCGAAATGGGGCGCCGCGGCGGTGCCTTTCCGCATCCTCGCCGTGGGCACGCTGTTCCGCACCAGCTACAAGATCAGCGAGTCGATGAGCCGGGCCCTAGGCGCCGTGTACCACAGCGCGTGGCGCCAATGGACGTATGCCGCGGTCGTGGTCGCCGGGGCGATCGTGGGGCGGCAATGGGGTCTGGCCGGTGTGAGCTGGGCGGTACTGCTCGCGATCTTCGCCAACTACCTGATGACCGCGCAGCTCGGCCTGCGGCTGCTCTCCTTCACCTGGCGCGATTACCTCCTGGCGCACGCCGCCGGACTCAAGGCCGCGGCGGTGGTCGGAGGTCCCGCGCTCGTGGCCGCCTCCGTGGCGCGGGTATGGCTGACGGGCCATCCGGTCGCGATCCTCGCCACCACGCTCGTCGCCGCCGTCGCCGTGACGGCGCCGCTCGTCGCGCTGCGCCCCTCGTGGCTGCTGGAAGCGGACGGCGAGTGGCTCCTCCGGCGTCTGGTTCGGTTCGGCAGCGCGCGGCTCGGGATGGGACCGCCCGAGGCGGAGCCGCTGCCATGAGCGCGCGCCGTGCGTCAGCGGTACGCCGGGGGGGAGGCGGGGGAGGCTCGTGGCGGACCCTGCTCCTC
>Ga0209154_1001136_pt1 | contig 15852 bp, 5 predicted proteins | sample GraSoiAngelo_121_FD_185878 | JGI IMG/M metagenome (GOLD analysis project Ga0209154, IMG submission 185878) | Grasslands soil microbial communities from the Angelo Coastal Reserve, California, USA - 14_0919_12_20cm (SPAdes) (version 2) | ecosystem: Environmental > Terrestrial > Soil > Grasslands ... | reverse complement strand
AAGTACGCCGTGGAGGAGTGCATCGAGCGGGACATGACGTATTCGGTGCCGCTCAAGGCGACGCTGCAGCTGGTGGTGATGGAAGAGGTGGGCGAGGTCACCAAGACCAAGCGGCCCAAGAACATCATCGAGAAGGAAGTCTATCTCGGCGAGCTGCCGATTCTCACGCCGCTGGGCACGTTCGTGATCAACGGCGCCGAGCGGGTGATCGTGTCGCAGCTGCACCGCTCGCCCGGCGTGGTGTTCGAGGAGAGCATCCATCCCAACGGCCAGCGCTTGTTCTCGGCGCGCATCATCCCGTTCCGCGGCTCGTGGGTCGAGTTCACGATCGACATCCACGACGTGATCTACGTCCATATCGACAAGAAGAAGAAGTTCCCCGCGACGGCGCTGCTGCGGGCGTTCGGCTACGGCACCAACGCGGACGTGCTGAAGCTGTTTTACGCGACCAAGGACATCGACATCACCGGCAAGCTCGAGGGCCGGGCGCAGAAGCGTGAGGTGCTGGGCACGCTGCTCGCCACCGACGTGCCCGACCCCGAGAACAAGAAGGGCGAGCCGCTCGGCAAGGTGGGCGACGAGCTCACGCTGGAGAAGTTCAACACGTTCCGCCGGGCCGGCATCAGCAAGGTGACGGTGTTCGCGGGCTACACGTCGCTCGACCTGCGCGACGAGGCGCAGCCGACCACCACGCGCGAGCGGCTGGGGGCGTACATCCTCGCGTTCGACGTTGCCGATCCGGGGACGGGCGAAGTCGTGGCCGAGGGCGGCCGCGAGCTGTCGGACGCGCTCAAGAAAAAGCTCCTCAAGGGCGGCGTGACCAAGGTGGACGTGCTGCTGCCGCCGGGGCGGAGCGAGTCGCCGCTCATCAAGAACACGCTGCTCAAGGATCCGACGCACACCGAGGCCGAGGCGCTGGAGCAGATCTATGCGCTGCTCCGGCCCGGCGAGGCGCCCAATCTTGAGACGGCGCGGCAGGCGCTGGAGCGCCTCTTCTTCCACCCCAAGCGCTACGACCTGGGGCGGGTGGGCCGCTATAAGATCAACCAGCGGCTCAAAGTGAACGTCGCGAAGGACCACACGGTCCTCACGGAAGAGGACTTCATCGCGATCATCCGCTACCTGATCGAGCTGCGCGAAGGACGCGGCTACACCGACGACATCGACCACCTGGGCAACCGCCGGGTGCGCTCGGTAGGCGAGCTGATCGCCAACCAGTTCTCGGTGGGGCTGTCGCGCATGGCGCGGCTCATCAAGGAGCGGATGAGCATCAACAACGATCCCGAGCGCATCACGCTCGACGACCTGGTCAACGCGCGCACGGTGAGCGCGGTGATCCAGGCGTTCTTCGGCAGCTCGCAGCTGTCGCAGTTCATGGATCAGACGAATCCGCTGGCGGAGCTGACCCACAAGCGGCGCCTCTCGGCCCTCGGGCCGGGCGGGTTGACGCGCGAGCGGGCGGGCTTCGAGGTGCGCGACGTGCACTACAGCCAGTATGGCCGCATGTGCCCGATCGAGACGCCGGAAGGGCCGAACATCGGATTGATCACCAGCCTGTCGTGCTACGCGCGCGTCAACGATCTCGGGTTCATCGAGACGCCGTATCGCGTGGTGAAGAACGGCAAGGTGAGCGACGACGAGATCCGGTGGCTGTCGGCCTCCGAGGAGGAGGAATACGCGGTGGCGCAGGCGAACGCCCGCCTCACGGAGGACGGCCGCTTCGCCGACGAGCTGGTGCTGTGCCGCAAGCGCGACGACTACCCGCTGCTGCCGTCGGCGCGGATCGACTTCATGGACGTGGCTCCCGAGCAGCTCGTCTCGATCGCCGCGGCCCTGATCCCGTTCCTCGAGCACGACGACGCGAACCGTGCCCTCATGGGTTCGAACATGCAGCGGCAGTCGGTACCCCTCCTCTTCCCGCAGGCGCCGCTGGTGGGTACGGGGCTCGAGGAGACGGTGGCGCGCGACTCGGGCGCGGTGGTGATCGCGCGCCGCGCCGGCGTGGCCACCCGCGTCACGGCCGACGAGATCATCATCGACGCGGGCGAGGAGGAGGCGCGGGCGGGCGACCATCCGCTGGCGCGCCTCAAGCAGCACGACCGCTACCGCCTCAAGAAGTTCTGGCGCACCAACCAGGACACCGCCATCAACCAGCGGCCGCTGGTCCACGCGGGTCAGAAGGTGAAGGCGGGGCAGATCGTGGCCGACGGCGCGGGCACCGAGCGCGGCGAGCTGGCGCTGGGCGCGAACGTGCTCGTGGCGTTCATGCCCTGGTACGGCCACAACTTCGAGGACGCGATCGTGCTCTCGGAGCGCCTGGTCAAGGACGACGTGTACTCGTCGATCCATATCCAGGAGCTCGAGCTGCACGTCCGCGACACCAAGCGCGGCCGTGAGGAGATCACCCGTGAAATCCCGAACGTGGCCGAGGAGTCGCTCGTCGACCTGGACGAGCGGGGCATCGTCCGTATCGGGGCGCACGTCAAGGCGGGCGACATCCTGGTGGGCAAGATCACACCCAAGGGCGAGACGGAGTTGAGCCCCGAAGAGAAGCTCTTGACGGCCATCTTCGGCGAGAAGGCGAAGGATGTGAAAGATTCGTCGCTCAAGGTGCCGCCCGGCATGGAAGGCGTGGTCATCGACGTGAAGATCTTCTCGCGCATCGAGGACCAGGTGGTGGAGAAGGACCGCGGCGAGCGGATCGGCGAGGTGCGGCGGCTGGAGGCGGAGGAGAAGGCCCGCATTTCCGAGGCGATGTTCGCGGAGCTGGCGGAGCTGCTCACGGGGCAGGAGGTGGGTCTCATGCTCAAGGCGGGGACGGTGGAGGAGTACCTGCCCCAGGGCACCAAGCTCACGAAGCAGCAGCTCGACGGCGTGCAGTTCGCCGACGTGGACCTGAAGACGCTGCGCGTCACCAACAAGACGGTGAACGAGCGGATCCGCGCGGTGCTCGACGCCGCGACCGCCGAGCGCGCCAAGATCGAGGAGAAGTCCGAGGATCAGATCGACAAGATCCTGCAGCCGGACGAGCTCCCGCCGGGGGTCATCCAGCTGGTGAAGGTGTACGTCGCGGAGAAGCGCAAGATCTCCGTGGGCGACAAGATGGCCGGTCGCCACGGGAACAAGGGCATCATCGCGCGCATCGTACCGGAGGAGGACATGCCGTTCCTCCCGGACGGCACGCCGGTGGACATCGTGCTCAATCCGCTGGGGGTGCCCTCCCGCATGAACGTGGGTCAGATCCTTGAGACCCACCTCGGCTGGGCGGCCACGATCCTCGGCTTCGAGGCGAAGACCCCCGTGTTCCAGGGGGCGGACGAGACCGAGATCGGCGTGCTGTTGCGGCTCGCCGGGCTCACCTGGGCGGCGGACGCGCTGCGGCTGGTGGTGCGCCCCCCCGAGGTCGACTCGGAGACGGTGCGCCGCATCGCGGACGACCTGGGACGCCTGCCCGAGGGCAACGGCGGCCGCCCCGATCTCTCCAAGGCGGGCATCGGCCTGCTCGCCAGCCGAGCGCTCACCCAGGAGACCCGGGACGTGCACCACAAGTTCGTGGACTTCCTGCGCGCCGCGGCCAAGCAGCTCGCGGAGCGGGAGCTCGACCAGCGCAAGGTCGAGCGCGAGTTCCACCAGGTCCGCCTGGAGAGCGAGGCCAAGGGGCTGTCGAAACCCGAGCAGGCCGCCCTCAAGGCGGGACTGAAAGAAAGTGAGAAGTTCGTCGAGCACGACAAGCCGCAGGAGGTGCTCGAAGCGGTGGGCCTGCCGGCCCTCGCGGCGCTGCTCGGACCCAAGTCGGAGGCGGACCTGGACCAGGCGGCGAACGAGCTGCTCAAGGTGGCCGGCCTCACGCCGACGGGCAAAGCGCGGCTGCGCGACGGGCGGTCGGGTGAGTTCTTCGCGTCCGACGTGACCGTCGGCTCGATCTACATGATGAAGCTGTCGCATCTGGTGGACGACAAGATTCACGCCCGCTCCATCGGGCCGTACTCGCTGGTCACCCAGCAGCCGCTCGCCGGCAAGGCGCAGTTCGGCGGCCAGCGGTTCGGCGAGATGGAGGTGTGGGCGTTGGAAGCGTACGGCGCCGCGCACACGCTGCAGGAGATCCTCACGGTCAAGTCGGACGACGTGAACGGCCGGAGCCGCGTGTACGAGGCGATCGTCAAGGGGCAGAACCTGCCGAAACCCGGCATCCCCGAGTCCTTCAACGTGTTGGTGAAGGAACTCCAAGCCCTGGGGCTGAAGGTCACCCTGGGCACCACCGAAGACGTTGAAGAGTAAAGGGGAGGGAGCGTCGATGATCGATTTCCGGAGCGGGCGCGAGCCGAAGAGCTCGAGCTTCGATTATATCCAGATCCGGATCGCCTCCCCGGAGGAGATCCGGGGCCCGCGCGACTCGAAGGAGCGTGAGCGCCTCGAGCTGCAGGGCCAGCGGACCTGGTGGTCGTGGGGCGAGGTCACCAAGCCCGAGACCATCAACTACCGGTCGTTCAAGCCGGAGCGGGACGGGCTGTTCTGCGAGCGCATTTTCGGCCCCGTGAAAGACTGGGAGTGTCACTGCGGCAAGTACAAGCGCATCCGCTACCGCGGCGTCATCTGCGACCGCTGCGGGGTGGAGGTCACGCTGTCCAAGGTGCGGCGCGAGCGCATGGGCCACATCGAGCTCGCGGTGCCGGTGGCGCACATCTGGTTCTTCAAGACGCTGCCGTCGCCCATGGGCAACCTGCTCGACATGACCCTGCGCGACCTCGAGCGCGTGATCTACTACACGAATTACGTGGTGATCGAGCCGGGCGAGCAGGAGGTGCAGGAGAAGGAGCTGCTCGACGAGGACCGCTTCCTCGAGCTCCGGGCCAAGGCGAAGGCCGAAGGCGACGCCGCCTTCAAGGCCGACATCGGCGCGCCGGCGGTGCGGTCGCTGCTTGAGCGGCTCAACGTCGACAAGCTGGCGGACGAGCTGCGCGAGGCGGTCGCGGGCGAGACGAGCCAGCACCGCAAGAAGCAGCAGCTCAAGCGGCTCAAGATCGTCGATGCGTTCCGCAACTCCGGCAACGCCGGCGAGGGTCGCAACGACCCGCGCTGGATGATCCTCGATGTGGTGCCGGTGATTCCGCCCGACCTGCGGCCGCTGGTGCCGCTCGACGGCGGGCGCTTCGCCACGAGCGATCTGAACGATCTGTACCGCCGCGTCATCAACCGCAACAACCGGCTGCAGAAGCTGATCCTGCACCGGGCGCCGGAGGTCATCCTCCGGAACGAGAAGCGTATGCTGCAGGAGGCGGTGGACGCGCTGTTCGACAACGGCCGCCGCTCCAAGGCGATCCGCGGGCGCGGCAAGCGGCCGCTCAAGTCGCTGTCCGACATGCTCAAGGGCAAGCAGGGCCGGTTCCGCCAGAACCTGCTCGGCAAGCGCGTGGACTATTCGGGTCGGTCCGTGATCGTAGTCGGCCCGGAGCTGCGGCTGCACCAGTGCGGGCTCCCCAAGGCGATGGCTGTGGAGCTGTTCAAGCCTTTCATCATCCACAAGCTGGTGGAGAAGGGCATCGCCGAGACGGTGAAGCGGGCCAAGAAGATCGTGGAGAAAGAGAGCACGGAGGTATTCGAGATCCTGGAAGAGATCATCCAGGACCACCCCGTGCTCCTGAACCGTGCGCCCACGCTGCACCGCCTCGGAATCCAGGCGTTCGAGCCGGTGCTCGTGGAAGGCAAAGCCATCCGCATCCATCCGCTGGTGTGCGCGGCGTTCAACGCCGACTTCGACGGCGACCAGATGGCGGTGCACGTGCCGCTCTCGTTCGAGAGCCAGCTCGAGGCGCGGCTGCTGATGATCTCGTCCAACAACGTGCTCAAGCCGTCGGACGGACGGCCCGTGGCCGAGCCGTCGCAGGACATGGTACTGGGGTGCTACTTCCTCACCAAGGAGCCGTCCGACTTCGAGCAGGCGGAGGTGAAGGCCAAGGCGGAGCGGCTCGGCTCGCTCGCCGAGCTCGACATGGGACTCGCCACCAAGCGCCTGAGCTACCACTCGCCGGTGCACTTCTGGAGCGCCGACGACACGCGCTGGGTGTACACGACGATCGGGCGGGTGATCTTCAACTCGATTCTCCCTGAGGGCATCCGGCGCGAGGGGTTCCGCAACCTGGTGATGCGCAAGCGTGACCTGTCGGAGCTCGTGTTCGAGAGCTACCGCTTCGCCGGCCTCGCGAGCACGGTGCAGTTCCTCGATAACCTCAAGGAATTCGGCTTCCGCTACGCCACCATGGGCGGCGTGTCGATCGGAGTGGAGGATCTGGAGATTCCGGCCGAGAAGTCGAGCCTGCTGCACGACGCCGAGGGCCGGGTGGAGCGGTTCCAGCGCGCGTACGCGACCGGTCAGATCACGTTCGGCGAGCGCTACAACAAGGTGATCGACGCCTGGACGCACGCGAACAACGACATCGCGGACGCCATGGTGAAGACCATGCAGCGCTCCAAGGGCGGCTTCAACCCGGTGTTCATGATGTTCGACTCCGGGAGCCGCGGCTCGCGCGACCAGATCCGCCAGCTGGCGGGGATGCGCGGCCTGATGGCGAAGCCGCAGAAGAAGCTCACCGGCGGCATCGGCGAGATCATCGAGAGCCCGATCAAGTCAAATTTCCGTGAAGGGCTCTCCGTGCTCGAGTACTTCATCTCGACGCACGGCGCGCGCAAGGGGCTCGCCGACACCGCGTTGAAGACCGCGGACGCGGGCTACCTGACGCGCCGCCTGGTGGACGTGGCGCAGGACGTCACGATCACCGAGGAAGACTGCGGTACCATCCTGGGCCTCGAGATGTCGGCGCTCAAAGAGGGCGAGGACATCATCGAGCCGCTGCGCGAGCGTCTCGTGGGGTGTGTGGCTCTGGACGAAGTCACCGATCCGCACGAGCTGGACGAGGACGAGCGGCCCAAGGTGCTGGTCGAGGCGGGCAAGCTGATCGACGAGGAGACCGCGCAGGCCATCGAGGACGCGGGGATCGAGTCGGTCCGGATCCGCTCGGTGCTCACGTGCGAGTCGAAGCGCGGCGTGTGCCGCATGTGCTACGGCCGCAACCTCGCCACGATGGACATGGTGGACCTAGGCGAAGCCGTCGGGATTCTCGCGGCGCAGTCCATCGGCGAGCCGGGCACGCAGCTCACGCTGCGCACCTTCCACATCGGCGGCACGGCGGCCCGCATCGCCGAGCAGACCGTGCGCAAGACCAAGGTCGAAGGCGTGATCGAGTTCGGCGACCGGCTCATTTTCGTGGAGACGCCCGAGAAGCACAAGATCGTGACGAGCTACGAGGGCGAGCTGGTGCTCAAGGCGCAGGCGCACGGCGAGGGCGGGGGCGGGAAGCTCTCCGTGCACTCGCGCTTCCACGTGCCGCTCGGCGCCACGCTGATGGTGGCGGACGGCGCCAAGGTGGCGCGCGATTCCGTGCTGTTCACGTGGGACCCCTACACCAACCCCATCATGACGGACGTGGGAGGCGTGGTGCGGTTCGTGGACATCGTCGACGACGAGACGGTGCGTGAGGAGCTGGACGAGCTCACGGGGCGCCGCCAGCGCGTGATCATCGAGGACCGGGACAAGAAGCTGCACCCGCACATCGAGATCATCCAGAAGAAGGGCGAGAAGGAGAAGCGGCTGCGCGACTTCGTCATCCCCGAGGGGGCGCAGCTCACCGTAGAGGACGGCCAGGAGGTGTACGCCGGGCTGGTGCTGGCCAAGGTGTCGCGTGAGGCGTACAAGACGCGCGACATCACGGGCGGCCTGCCGCGTGTGGCCGAGCTGTTCGAGGCCCGGCGGCCCAAGGATCCGGCCACGATCTCCGAGGTCGACGGCACCGTGCGGTTCGGCGAGATCAAGCGCGGCAAGCGCGAGATCTACGTGCACCCCGAAGAGGGGGAGCCGCAGCTGTACGAGGTGCCGGCCGGGAAGCACTTGCGCGTGCACGAGGGCGACCGCGTGCGCGCCGGCGACCGCCTCACCGAGGGACCGGTGAACCCGCACGATATCTTGAGAATCAAGGGCCCGCGGGCGGTGCAGGAGTACTTGCTCAACGAGGTCCAGGAGGTGTACCGGTTGCAGGGCGTGAAGATCAACGACAAGCACATCGGCGTGATCGTTCGCCAGATGCTGCAGAAGGTGAAGATCGTCGAGCCCGGGGACACGGAGTTCCTGGAGGGGGAGAACGTGGACAAGCAGACCTTCTCCGACGCGAAGGATCGGGTCGTGAAGAAGGGCGGCAAGCCCCCGACCAACGAGCCGCTGCTCCTGGGGATCACCAAGGCGAGTCTGACCACGCAGTCGTTCATTTCGGCGGCGTCGTTCCAGGAGACGACCCGGGTGCTGACCGACGCGGCGATCCGCGGGGCCCGCGACGACCTCTTGGGCTTGAAGGAGAACATCATCATCGGGCATCTCATCCCGGCGGGAACGGGGATTTACCGCTACCACGAGATCGAGATCGAGCCGCCGGAGGGGTTCCAGCCGCCGCCGCCGCCCCCCGAGCCGGTGCCCGGAGCGGTGCCGAGTCCGTTCCCGGAGGAAGTGGAAGCGGACTGACAGTCGGACTGTCGGACACTTTTGTGTAGGGGCGCAGCATGCTGCGCCCCTACATTTTTATGCCATGGCCGAGCACGAGTCGCCCACATCGATCATGGATGAGAAGCCACTCAGCCCGGCGGCGAGAGCCGGGCTCGTGGGGAACGCGGCCGTAACGATTCTCCTGTTTTACGTCACCGCGATCCTGTGGATGGCGGGTTTGGGAGCGCTCGCGCTCATCCTCTTGGTCGCAACCGCGTTTGCCGCGCGGTTCGGCATGGCCGCGTTCGTCGCCCGACTGCTGCGAGTCCCGGTTCGTCTGCTCGGCATCCTCGGGCGGAAGCTGTGGCTGGCGTCCGAGCCTACGTATCGCATCGCGCTGACGCCGCCCGATGCGCCGGGCCTGTTCGAGATCGCCCGCGACCTGTCTCGGCGATCGGCCGTGGCGCCCCCGGAAGCGATCTCCCTCGAGATGCACGCAAACGCCTGGGTCCTGATGCGCGGCTACCGACGCGGCACGGGTCGCACCAGCCTCGGCATCGGCTTCGACCTGCTGGCGGGACTCAGCGTCGGTGAGGTGGAGGCGGTGCTGGCGCACGAGCTGGCGCACGCGCGCCTCGTGCAGCGCGGGTTCAGCCGGTGGTTGAAGAAGGGCCTTGCCCGGCTGAGCCGGGTCACGATGGAGCTGTCGGCCTGCGCGGCCGCCTACCGGCAAGCCAGCGCCAGGTCCGACCTCACGGAGACGACCGTGCGGGTATTCGACGCCCTGGCCCGTCGTGCCGCACGGCAGGTCGCGACCTACTCCCGGCAGGACGAGTTCGCGGCGGATCGCGGCGCCGCCGAGCTGTGCGGCGGCGGGGCGATCAGGTCGGCACTGGCGCGACTGGAGGTCCTGGACGAGGTCGTCAACCGGCTCCCATGGAGTGAGCGATTCGCCCGCCTCCAGCCGGGCGAAGCATTCACGGCGTGGCTCGTGAGCGAGCTCAACAGTCCCGCTCCGGGCGTCGGGCACGAGTCGCTCCGTCACGCGGTCGATCCCTATTCGACCCACCCCGCGCTGCGCGACCGGCTGAGCGCGTTGCCGGCCGACGACGCCCCGCTGCGCGACAGGCGGCCGGGCGTCGCTCTACTGGCCGATGCGGATAGCCTTGCGGGGCGCCTGGTGGCCGAGATCAAACGCGTGATCGCCGCGCAGGAGAGGAGGGACACGAAACGCCTGGCTCGCGACACACGCAAGTGGTGCCGCGCGGAGGGCATCAGCGTGGCGTCGTTCTTGGGCGGGATCGGGGTGATCGTGGGGCTGGTTCTCGGGGTGATCGGGGCCACCGATGGATTCCCGCTCGATATGATGGGTGCCGCGGCCGCGTCACTCGCCGCCGGCGTGGCGCTGGTCCGTCATCCGCGCCACCGCGATCGCCGACCGCTCCCGGTGCCCGCATATGGCACGTTGTCGAATCCGCGTCCGCCGGAGACGCAAGAGCAGCTCGCTGCGGCGGAGCACGCCATCGTCGCGGAGCTGCGGGCGTCCGCCGCGCGGGAGGGGACACGGCGGGCACGCCTCGCGATGCTGGCGCGCACGAGCTACGCGGCCCTGCAGGATCGCGATTATCTGCGCGCCCACGTCGCGGCGCGGCTGGCGCTCGAAGGCAAGGCGATGGCGATCGAGGCGGGGCTCGCGTACGCCATCGCGGCGGCGGGTCTGGGGAACGCCCAGCAGGTGCAGAGCAGACTCGGGGTGATCAAGCGGAAGGTGGGCTTTCAAACGCTCGCGACCAAATGGGGTGCCGCGTGGGCCCTGAGCCTGCTCGACGACTGGGACTGCGAGGGCCTCCTGCAACAGCTGCATGACCTCCGACCGGACGTCGCCACCTTCGCCTCGCTGCTCGCGCTCGCCCAGAGCCACCGCCACAAGCTGCAGAGCGCCATCGAGAATGCGGAAAGGGGCGTGGCGCTCGAGCCGGCGAATCGGGCGGCGGTGTTGCTCCTCGCCCATCTCCTGGTGCTCACCGGGCGAACGGCCGACGCCGCCGCGCGGCTCGATCCGCTGCAGGACTATGCCCGCACCGACGCGAGCTCGGCGTTTTTGATGGTGCGCCTGCGCTTGATGCAGCGAGACACGGCGGGGGCGCTGCAATGGGCCGGCGTGGTTCAGGGCCTCGACCCCGACGGGGCGCTGTTGATCGGCCTCGGCCAGGCATTCGGGGCCGCCCGGCTCGCCGAGCCCGCCGCCACGTTCTTTGGGGCGGCGGCCCAGGCGCGCTTTGCGCCGGAGGCAGGTATCGGGCTCGCCGTGCTGGCCTCGTTGCGCGGCGATCGGGCGGGGGCCAGGCGCCACCTCCTGGCCGCGCTGAAATTCGAAGGCGCGAGACTCACGCGGGGGCAGACCCTCGGCGGCCTGTTTCACGAAGTCCTGGGGCGGCTCAATGGTCTCGTCGAGCAGCGGCTCGACTGTACCGCGTGGATCGCGACCGTCCCGGACGGACCGCTGGCGCTGGCCGGGCGAACGATCCTGGTGTGCGCGCCCAGCGAGTCCAGCGCGCGAGCCTGTCTCGAGACGATCGTGACCGCGACGCAGGGGAGTGAGTCGGCCGCCGATCTGTCGGGCGTGACGTGGCGCGTGGCACCGAAGGCGCAGCAGCCCGACCGGCCGGTGCCACCGGGGGTGCATTCGGTGATTGGCTAGGCGTCGTTGACCGCCTAGTCTCCTAGCGCGGCGTCGCCGTCGGGCCGAGCGGCTGCACCACCTGCGCGTTGAGCGCCTGCTCGATGCGCTGGCGCGAGTCGGCGTAGTGCGCCTGCGTGTACCCGTCCAGCTCGTTCGCGGGCGCGAGCGCGCGACTCAGTACACCACTCAAGCTCACGAGCGTGGCCCGCGTCACCGTGCGCGCGTCCTCCGGCGTGCCGGGCTCGGGCGTCACCACCATGCGCAGCAAGCGGGCGAGATACAGCCGCTGCAGATCGCGACGGATGGAGGTGGTGTTCCGGGCGCGCTGCCCTTGCACGCCGGCCTCCGCCCAGATGCTCGCCGTGAGCGTCGTCAGAATATCGGGGATCGTCACCATCTGGTTGCGCGTTTCCGCTCGCAGCTCGGCATCGCGCACCCGCGACAGCACCTCGGGGTCCGTCAACAGCCGCACCAGGGTTCCCTGGAACGCGAGCGCCCAGTCATGCAGCGGGAAATCGATCCGCCCCTCGCTGAAGGGGTTCACGCCCCAGTGCCACCAGCGCTCGGGGGCGAGCTTGTTGAGCAGCGCCGGCCGGAACTGATAGACATTCTCGCCCAACCCCGCATCGGCGATGAACGCCAGCGCTTCCCGCTGCCGTGCCGCCGACACGGCGACGAACGGCAGCCGGCTGTTCGGATCGCCGCGGTGATCACGCGAGGTGTAGGCGCCCGCCAGGTACTTGGTGGTCACGAGCGTGGCGTACCAGCGCTCGAACAGCAGGTCGCGGAAGCCGCGCCGCAGCTTGGGGTAGGCGTCGCCCGCGCCCACGAGCCGTGTCTCGAGCGAGTCGAACAACCGGTTCACGAGCGTCGCGCGGTCCTTGGCCCAGGCGAGCGGGTCGGACGTCTGGTCGTACCGCGTCACGGTGGGATCGAGACCGTAGGCCGCGAACCCGGCGTCCTCGTCCGTTCCATACACGTGCTCGGGATTGGACGCCTGGAGGGCGATGCCCTGGAGACCCGCGTGCTCGCCGTCGGGCGTCTCCCCGGAGACCGTGGCATACCCGTACGCGATCGCCCAGCGGTCGTACGTCCCGATGGTGCGCGAGTAGTAGTCGCCCTGCTTGCTGCGGTCCAGCGCGATGGCCGGCGGGTTGTAGTCCATCACCGACGCCGACGTGCCGTGGGTCGCCGTGTAGGCGCGGTCGAACAGTTTCTCCATGGGGATGGCGGCGGTGCCGCGGAAGTTGTGCCGCAGGCCGAGGGTATGCCCCACCTCGTGCATCACGAGCTCCTTCAGGGCCTGGCCGATAAACTCGCGGGGAACGGGAGCGCCCGGAGCGATCGCGCCGCTCGCGGCGAGCGTCGCCCGCAGCAAAGTCCCCTCGTGCGCCATGCTGGTCCCGTAGGAGCAGAGGCGTTGGAAGCGCCGCCCGCTCGGGTCGGCCCGGAGCAGCGAATCCTCGAGGAACACCTCGCGGATCATCGCCTGCGGCCCGGCGTAGTCGCGGTACTCCCCCTGCCACGCCTGGATCCAGGAGGCGGCGACGAGGATGTCGGCGTTGAGGATTTCCCCCGTGCGGGGATCGACGTCGGAGGGCCCGATCGCGTACGTGAACGCATTGTTGGCCATCCACCGCACGGTGCTGTAGCGTGCGTCCTCGGCGCTCCACAGCGTGTCGTCCGGGGCGTCGAGTACCTGAATCGCGTTGCGGATACCGGCTGCCTCGAACGCCCGGTTCCACTCGAGAATCCCGTCCCGCACGTAGGGTCGCCACTCGAGGGGAATCGTGCGATCGAGGTAATAGGTGATGGGTTTCAGCGGATCGCTCACAGCGGCGCTCGGGTCTTTCTTCTCGAGCCGCCAGCGGTTCACGTAGCGCACGAAGAAGGTTTCGGCCGTGTCGCGGGAGAAGTTCTTCATCGCGGAGACGAAGTAGCCCACGCGGTCGTCGGCGTAGCGCGGGCGCATCGGCGTCGCGGGCAGCTCCAGGATCGAGTAGTGGACCCCGACCGGAATCCAACGATAGTCCGGGACCATGTCCATCCCCAGGCTCCGGCTCGTCCGGAACGTCAAGCGGGCCTCGGCCTCCGTGTTGGTCGGGAACATGTGCAGCGACTGGAAGCTGGAGCGCTCCTTGTCGAACATCGGTCCCGGGCCCTGCATCGGCGTCGTCTGCGACAAGAACTGGAAGTACGCGCCGAGATCGACCCAGTCGGACACGAGAAATGGGACGAGATCGACGAGCACTTCGTTGGTGGTATCGCGGATGCTGGCGATGGGGAACGACTGGGCCACCGACTGCCCGAAGGAGTAGGCGACGGTGCGTGCCATGGGTGTGTTCGGCGTCGCCGTGGCGTACGGGTTCACGACCCACAGCTCGACGTGGTCGCCGCTCCGGTGGAACCGGATCAAGTCGGAGCGGACGTCGCTCCCGCCGTCGATGCCCAGCTCGCCGATCCCCTGCGACAGCTCCGTGACCATGAGGTAGTCGTGGTCGAATTGCTCCGGCTTGAGGGCCAGGTACGCGCTTTCCCGCTTGAGATAGGCAGTGAACAGCCCGGTCTGCACGCGCGCATCCTTGGTGACCTCCGCGAAGGGCTTCCACGGCAGGTCTTTCTTGGCGCTGTCCGGCTTTGGTCCCCCTCCCCCTCCCCCTCCGCCCGCCGGGCCGCCAAGGGGCGCCGGCTGAATGACGCGGATGGTGCAGGCGACGGCCAGTACCAGGAGCGAGACGAGCAGCGAGGTGCGGGAACGGGTTGCGAGGCGCATAGCGGCTCCGGAGGGGCGGACGAGTGCATATAGCCCGGGAGCCGGGCGCCTGCAAGGACCGCGCGGTCAGCCTTCCGTGCGGCTAGGCGTCGTGCGACTGACGGCGGGGTGGGGTCCTGGGGGGTGGCCAGGGGTTGCCCTAACCCCAACGCTCCGTCTATTTTGCACGTCTATTTGGCAACTTTTTGCCGGAGCGTATGCCGACCATCAATCAGCTCGTCCGCCACGGCCGGCGTACCGTGGAAGGAAAAGAGAAGGCGCCCGCGCTGCGCGGTAACCCGCAAAAGCGCGGGGTCTGCACGCGCGTCTATACGACGACGCCCAAGAAGCCGAACTCCGCGTTGCGGAAGGTCGCTCGTGTCCGGCTGACGAATGGATTCGAGGTGACGGCCTACATCCCGGGCGAAGGGCACAACCTGCAGGAGCACTCGATCGTGATGATCCGCGGCGGCCGGGTGAAGGATCTGCCGGGGGTGCGCTACCACATTATTCGCGGCACGCTCGACGCCGCGGGCGTGAACGAGCGCAAGCAGTCGCGCTCCAAGTATGGGGCCAAGCGGCCCAAGGCCGCGGCGTCATGAGTCGTCGCAAGAAGGCGGTGCGTCGCCCCGTCCCCGCCGATCCGCGCTATGACAGCCAGACCGTCTCCAAGTTTTTGAACAATCTCATGGAGCGGGGCAAGAAGTCGCTGGCGGAGCGAGTGTTCTACTCGGCGATGGACCTGATCGAGCAGCGCACCGGGCAGCCGGGCGTGAACGTGTTCAAGCAGGCGCTCTCGAACGTGAAGCCGGCGCTCGAGGTGAAGTCGCGCCGCGTCGGCGGCGCGACGTATCAGGTGCCGGTGGAAGTGCGGCCCGAGCGGCGCACGGCGCTTGGCATGCGCTGGCTGATCTCGTTCAGCCGCGCCCGGCGCGAGAAGAACATGGCGGAGCGACTGGCCGCCGAGCTGATCCTCGCCTCGAAGGGCGAGGGCGAGACCATAAAGAAGAAAGAGGACACGCACCGGATGGCGGAAGCCAACCGGGCATTCGCCCACTATCGCTGGTAGGGGTGGGCTAACCCCGCGGCGCTGCGGCGGGGTTGTAGCGGAGCGAGACCGACCCACAATGGGTGCCTGGTCGCCCCGCGTTTTTGCTGAGTAAGGGAGCGCAATGCCTCGCATCACGCCGCTCGACAAGATTCGCAACATCGGCATCATGGCCCACATCGATGCCGGGAAAACGACTACGACCGAGCGGATCCTGTACTACACCGGCCGGACGTACAAGCTGGGCGAGGTGCACGACGGCACCGCCACGATGGACTGGATGGAGCAGGAGCAGGAGCGCGGCATCACCATCACCTCCGCCGCCACCACCGCCTTCTGGCCGCGCCGCGGCCAACCGTACCGCATCAACATCATCGACACGCCCGGGCACGTGGACTTCACCGTCGAGGTGGAGCGGAGCCTGCGCGTTCTGGACGGCGCCATCACCGTGCTCGATGCGGTGGGCGGCGTCGAGCCGCAGACCGAGACCGTATGGCGCCAGGCCGATCGCTACCACGTCCCCCGCGTCGTGTTCGTGAACAAGATGGACCGCGTGGGCGCGGACTTCGACATGTGCGTCAAGATGGTGCGCGAGCGGCTCGGCGCCAACGTGGTCCCGATCCACCTGCCGCTCGGCGCGGGCGAGCTCTTCACCGGCATCATCGACCTCGTCCGCCAGGTGGAGATCGTGTACGACGACGACTCGCTCGGCAAGAAGTACGTCGAAGGGCCGGTGCCGGCGGCGCTGAAGGACAAGGTCAAGGAGATGCGGCACCACTTGCTCGAGTCGATCGTCGAGCAGGACGACGCCATCCTGCACAAGTACCTCGAGGAGCACGAGC
>Ga0209154_1001134_pt1 | contig 15871 bp, 9 predicted proteins | sample GraSoiAngelo_121_FD_185878 | JGI IMG/M metagenome (GOLD analysis project Ga0209154, IMG submission 185878) | Grasslands soil microbial communities from the Angelo Coastal Reserve, California, USA - 14_0919_12_20cm (SPAdes) (version 2) | ecosystem: Environmental > Terrestrial > Soil > Grasslands ... | reverse complement strand
CACGAGCAGGTCCCAACCGCGGCGGGCATCCGTGTGAGCGGGATCGGCTGCATGCGGGATGGAACTCATGGTGTGCCACTGCGCAATGCTCGTGCCCCCGACCCGCCCACGGGGAGTGGCGCCGCCTCCACGCGTCCCCCGCGACACAGCTGTTGCCTCGCTTCGGCAGGAGGCTGGCGTCGCGGCCGGCTCGTGCTGCGGGGAACGAGGGTGTGCCGCGGTGCGCGGTTTGCAAACGATGGTTGCAAGGCCATGAGAACATTGCGCTTGCTGGCGCTGGTCGCGTTGGCCGCGGGTTGCCACTTGGATGCGCTATTCAAGGGCCCGGTGGGCGGCGGGGGCTCTCCGGCCGGCGGCGCGCTCGGGGCCCGGCTGATGTTCACCAGTCAGCCGAATCAGGCGACCGCGGGCCAGGCGATCGCTCCCGTGGGAATCGCTGTCGTCGATTCCGCAGGCCAGCCGCTCACGGGCTTCACTGGGGCGGTCACGATCGCCCTCGCGAATCCCAGCGGTGCCAGGCTGTCGGGGACGCAGAGTGTCGTCGCCGTAAGCGGTGTCGCCACGTTCAGCGACCTGACGATCGACCGGGCCGGACAGTTCACGCTGCGCGTCAGCGCCGCGGGCGCCGCCGCCGCGACGAGCACGCCGATCGAGGTGATCGCTCCACCGCCACCTCCCCCGACCGTCACCCACCTCGGGTTCGCCCGACAGCCGCTGCCATCGATCCAGGCGGGGGGCGTGCTGTCGTCGGTGCTGGTCGCCGCGCTCGATGCCTCCGGAAACGTGGTCACGACGTTCAACAATGCGATCACCGTTGCGCTCGGCACGAATGCCGCCGCCGGGACGCTGTCGGGAACGCTACGCGTCGCCGCCGCAAGCGGCATCGCGACGTTCTCGGACCTGAGCATCGACAATGTGGGGAGCGGCTACACGCTGCAGGCCACAACACCCGGACTCCCGCCGGCGCACAGCACCTCGTTCGACGTCACGGCCGCGCCGCCGCCGCCCGGCGGCGCGACCTATCTCCGGTTCACGGACCAGCCTCAGATCACGCAGGCCGGCCAGGTGATGCCGACCGTGCGCGTCACCGCCTACGACGCGTCCGACCAAAAGGTGTTCACCTTCACCGGCAACGTCACGATCACGCTCGGCGACAATCCCGCCACCGGAACGCTGACGACCGCCTCGCCGACGATCAATATGGATCTGGGGCTGGGTGGCGTGGTCCAGTGGACCGAACGGGTATACGTTGCGTGCGACGTCGCCGGGCCTGCGCAGCGCGACCAGCGACCCCTTCGACATCACGTCCGATCCCCCGCCGCCCCTGAACGGGGCTACGGGCCTGGCCTTTGCCCAGGAACCGACGACGACGCGCGCGGGCGATGTCTTCGTGCCGCCGGTCCGCGTCGTCGTGCAAGGGTATGGTGGCACGACCGACCCCAACTACTCGGGCGCGATCTGGATCAGCCTCGACGCGAACCCGGGTGGGGCCACGCTGTCAGGGACGCGACGCGTATACCCCGTGAATGGATTCGCGATCTTCTCCGACTTGAGGATCGATAAACCGGGAAGCGGCTATACGCTGCGTGCCACGGCGTGGCCTCTGAACTACAAGCCCAGCGCCCGCTTCGACGTCACGCCACCTTGACCAAGGGGACGCCGGGTTACCGCGCGACCGACAGCGCTGCCGAGGAGTCCTGTAACGCGTCGTACAATTGCAGCATCGGCCCACCGATCCGCTCCCAACTGTAGTGTTGCTCGACGGTCTGACGAGCCGCCGCTCCAAGCCGGGCCCGTAACGACTGGTCCCGCAGAACGTCGCACACGGCCCGGGCGAATTCGGCCGGGTCATCTCGAATGAGGATGTTGCGGCCGTCCTCGGCAGCCAGGCCCTCGCAGCCGACAGACGTGCTCACCACCGCCTTCCCCATCGCCCAGGCGTCCAGGATCTTGAGCCGGGTGCCCCCGCCGACCCGGAGCGGGACCACAAAGCATGCCGCGTCTCGCACGTACGGCCGGACATCGGCCACGTAGCCGGTGAGCTCGATCCCCCAGCGATCACGGTACTGACGACGATCCTCCTCCGAGGCACGGCCCACCCATCGAGCCGGGGTCTCGCCGTTCAGGGCTCGCACCCGGGGCAGGATCTCGTCCGTGAAGAATTGCAGCGCGTCGCGATTGGGGAACCACGTCAGCTCGCCGACGAAAACGAGTCCTTCTTCCCGACCGGCGGTGGGCCGAAACGCCTCGATGTCGACCCCGTTGGGGACCACCGCACAGTTCGCCCCCGGCACAATGCGGCGGAGCTCCCGCTCATCTGCCTCGGAGACGACAATGTTCAGAGCACAGCGCCTGCACCAGCGCCGCTCCTCGCGCTCCATCAGGCGCCCCTGGAGTTGCAGGTAGAGGCGCCGCCAGCGTGCGCGTTCCACCTGCGCGCGACGTCGGAGCAAGAGCGACTCGATGTTATGATGGACGCAGACGACCGGGGCATGGCCCACCAGAGGCAGGTAGCGAGAGAGCGCAATCGAATCCATGTGGACGAGATCGAACTGACGCTCGCGGTGCAACTGGGCGAGACGCGCTCGGACCACCGGGGAGTCGAACACAAACGTGGTGTGGACGCGCTGTGATCCCACGCTCCGCACGTGGTCCCATCCCAGGCGCCAAGCGCTGTGCTCCTGAGGCACGGGGAACGCTTCGACAGCGGCGAGCGGCCGCAGGGCGCTCAGGCGCTGGGCGAGGTCGCCGCGAGGCACCGCCCCACCTTTCCGGCGATAGAAGCAAAGGGCCGTCACGTCGAAGTGGGGTGCCAGCAAACGCAAGACGTGGAAGCTGCGGATCGCCACACCCGAATCCGGAGGGTACGGCACCGTTTGGCAAAGGAACAGCAGTCGCGGCCGTCCGGTCATCTCAACGCCTCACTGACATGGATCACTGTCGACGGGTGCGATGCTCGCTTGGACGTGTATGACCGGTGGCGCGGGAGCAGTCACCTGGAGACTGCGCAATGGCTGTGCCCGGACAAAAAAAGACGGTGATGACACGAATTGTGTGGCGCCGGCTCAACAGTCAGTCACGGTCGCTCTGACCGCGTCGGCCTGTTCCCCCTCCCCCGGCTCACCTGTCCTGCACCGGCCGCTCGTCATTCGACCGACGTAGGACTTGGGGTCCCGAGCCCAACCGGGTAGTTGGTGGCTTGCGCGAACAATGTATACACGACGAACGGCCCCAAGCCGTTTTGCAGATACGTCGCGCCATCCCAAAATAACAGACCCGCCGGAGACCCATTCGTCGTGCCCATGTAGGTCCAGCAGGGACTGTCTATCACCCTCACACCGTTGACCCAAATCGCGATGGTCCCGCAGTTCCTCGCCGTGTAACGGTGGTACCGATATACCACATCGTACACGCTCCCCTCGTGCAGGGAAGGGTACGTGTCGGGCCAGGGGTAGGGGTGACCGTTGACATTCCACATCTCCGGCTCCGAAAACAGACCGATGTTCCCGTCCGAGCACGGCCCGATCTGGGACATCGCCCACCCGTTCCACGCGCTGCCCGCCTGGCCGTACACCGACTTGTGTACCTTGAATTGTGAATTGGTGTTCTTGGAGGTGTCACACGACGTGCCACCGACGGCGCCCGCCGCCCCCGGTCCGAGCACGAATCGCACCTCCTCAAAGAGGTCGTGATCCAGCGACGGGTCCTTGGGGAGACCGGACAGCCTGCCCTGACCGAACCATGCCTGCAGCGCTGCGGCTCCCGTGCCAGCCGGGACCGTGCACTTCATGGAGTATGCACTGCCCGGGTCGGTGTAGTCCGTACTCTGTATGCAGCTCCCGCCACCGTACGCGTACACGTCGAGCGGACCGGTCGTCCCATCGCTGAAGTTCGTCCGGTAGTACGTCACCTGCGTCGGCGGCGGCGGCTGCTGCGGCTGGGAGGCGCACTGCAGGCCGGTGGCGTCGTCGCACGGCAAACACGCGCTGCCGAGGCTCGCCAACAACACGATCATGGCAGCGTGGCCCAGAACCGCGACGATGTTAGTCTTTGCGCTCATTGCAACCGTCCCTCCACTAGAATCGCCCTTCGTTCTACACCGACCTGATTTCGAGGTCGCGAGCGGTTCACAGTGGGATGTTGCACCGGGTCGACAGATCAGGTGGGCAAAAAGACTGCGGGCCGCCGGCGCATACTGCTTCGCCGGCGGCCCATGGCACCGCTTACAAACCTCTTCGGTGTCGCCCTACCGGCTGGCCGTGCCGGCCCCGACAGGATAGTTGGTCGCCTGGGCGAACAGGTTGTAGACGACGTACGGCGCCAACCCCGACTGCAAGTACGTCGCGCCATCCCAGAACAGCAGCCCCTGCCCCGACCCGTTCGTCGTCCCCATGTAGCTCCAGCACGGACTGTCCATCACCTTCGTGCCGTTCACCCAGATCGCGATCGTGCCGCAGCCCTGGGCCGTGTAGCGGTGGTAGCGATACACCACGTCGTACACAGTCCCTTCGTGGAGCGAGGGGTACGTCCCCGGCCACGGGTTCGACGCCCCGTTGATGTTCCACATCTCGGCCTCGGAAAACATCCCGATGTTGCCGTCGGAGCAGGGACCGATCTCCGACATCACCCAGCCGTTCCACGCGCTCCCGGCCTGTCCGTACACCGACTTGTGCGTCTTGAACTGGGAGTTGCCGTTGGATCCGTTGCACGTCGTGCCGCCGATCGCGTTGGCCACGCCCGGCGCCAGCACCCACCGCACCTCCTCGAACAGGTCCTGATCGAGCGAGGGATCTTTGGGCAGGTTCGCCAGCCGGCCATTGCCGAACCACGCCTGGAGCGCCGCCGCCCCCGTGCCGGCCGGAATCGTGCACTTGATCGAATACGCACTCCCCGGATCCCGGTAGTCCGTGCTGTTGGTGCAGCTGCCCCCGCCGTACGCGTACACGTCCAGCGGTCCGGTCGTCCCATCGTTGAAATTGGTGCGATAATAGGTCACCCCTGAGCCGGGAGGAGGCGGCGGCGGCGGCGGCAGCGCCGCGCCGCCGGTCGTCGTGCCCGTCGCGACGTTGGACAGCCCGCCGAAGACGGCATTCACCTTCAGGGTGCCGCGGTACGCGACGAGCTCAAAGCTATAGGTCGTGCCCGCCGTCAGCCCGAGCACCGAGCAGCTACGCTTGGCACCGATTGTCGTCCCGATCAACGGCGTCGCGCAGGTGCCGCGAGTCACGCTGGGAGTCGATCCGCCCCAGTTGAGCGTCGAGCCAGGGACATAGCGGACGTCGTAGCTCGCCGCCCGGCCGCTGCCGTCGTTCACCTCGGTGAACGACAAGGTCACGACGGTATCGGCTGCTCCCGCGACCTTGAGATCCGACACCGTTGACGGAGCCGTCAAGACCGGGGCAGTGACCGTGATCGCAGTAGTGCCCAGCACGGTCCCGCTCGTGGCAGTGATGGTCGCGGCGCCCGGTGCGACGGCGGTCACCAACCCGCTACCCCCAACCGTGGCCATGGCCGCGTTGCTCGAGGTCCAGGCGATGCTCCGGCCGGTCAGCACGTTGCCGCTCGCATCCTTCAGTGTGGCCGCCAGCTGCTGTGTGCCGCCGACCGGCAATGACGCTGTGCCCGGCGCGACGCTCACGGACGCCACCAGTGCGCTACCGGCCGTCGCCGTGCTGCCGGTCGCGATGTTCGACAAGGCGCCGAATACGGCGTTGACCTTCAGGGTGCCGCGATACGCTACCAGCTCGAAGCTGTAGGTCGTCGCGGCGGTCAGGCCCACCACTGTGCAGGTGCGGATCGTGCCAATCGCCATGCCCGCCACGGGGGTTGCACACGTCCCCCGGCTCACGGCCGGCACCGATGCCCCCCAGCTCAGGGTGGAGGCCGCACTGTATCGCACGTCATAACTCGCCGGCTCGCCGCTACCGTCCGTCACATCCGTGAAGGAGAGGGTGATCAACGTATCCGTCGCCCCTGCGACCTTCAGGTCGGTCACGGTCCCGGGCGCGGTCGGCGCCACCGGCACGACCGGCGTCCGCGCCGTGCCGCTCGCCACGTTCGAGAGCGGTCCGAAGACAGCGTTCACCATCAGCGTGCCGCGGTACGACACCAGCTCGAAGTCATACGCCGTGCCGGTCGTGAGGCCGAGGACGGTGCAGCTGCGCCGCGCGCCGATGGCCGTTCCGGCGACCGGCGTGGCGCAGGTCCCGCGCTTCACGCTCGGCACCGTTCCGCCCCACACCAAGGGCGTGGGAGCGAGGCGGATGTCATAGCTTGCCGGCCCGCCTACGCCGTCGTCCACTTCGGTGAACGAGAGGGTTGCGGAGGTGTCGGTCGTCGCGGCCACCGCGAGGTCGGTGACGCCGGCGGGCAAACCGGTGGCGGTGGCGAAACTCGGACGGGTGAGGGTAGGGCCGCTCAGGGCCCGATCGGTCGACTCGCAGGCACCCAGGATGGCCGCCGTCGCGAGCAGAACGGCGGGCGCGCGCAATCGCGCCACGCGTCGAGACAGCTTGAAGAGATAGGGCATTGTGTTGCACTCCTTCCACAGGTTGATCACAGTCAACAAAACGGGCCGCCCGCGGTTCATGCTCTGTTCGCTGGCGGCCCGGCGGACATGGCGCTCGCTGCTCGCTTTAGTCCCGTGACTCTGCGTCACCGTCTTTCGACGGGTTTGCTCTTAGACAGCGTCTCGTTGTCCACGCCGCGGCGGCCCTCGTGGCGGCGTGCGACCGGCCCGGCGCTGCTTTGCCGATGCCGATCAGGTCCCGCCCGGTCCCGGACCGCGAGACCGGGCGGTGAAACCCCTGCTCAGGGGCTGGCGGTGCCGGCCCCGACAGGATAGTTGGTCGCCTGGGCGAACAGGTTGTAGACGACGTACGGCGCCAACCCCGACTGCAAGTACGTCGCGCCATCCCAGAACAGCAGCCCCTGCCCCGACCCGTTCGTCGTCCCCATGTAGCTCCAGCACGGACTGTCCATCACCTTCGTGCCGTTCACCCAGATCGCGATCGTGCCGCAGCCCTGGGCCGTGTAGCGGTGGTAGCGATACACCACGTCGTACACAGTCCCTTCGTGGAGCGAGGGGTACGTCCCCGGCCACGGGTTCGACGCCCCGTTGATGTTCCACATCTCGGCCTCGGAAAACATCCCGATGTTGCCGTCGGAGCAGGGACCGATCTCCGACATCACCCAGCCGTTCCACGCGCTCCCGGCCTGTCCGTACACCGACTTGTGCGTCTTGAACTGGGAGTTGCCGTTGGATCCGTTGCACGTCGTGCCGCCGATCGCGTTGGCCACGCCCGGCGCCAGCACCCACCGCACCTCCTCGAACAGGTCCTGATCGAGCGAGGGATCTTTGGGCAGGTTCGCCAGCTGGCCATTGCCGAACCACGCCTGGAGCGCCGCGGCCCCCGTGCCAGCCGGAATCGTGCACTTGATCGAATGGGCACTGCCGGCATCCACATAGTCGCTGCTGCTGCCGCAGCTGCCCCCGCCGTACGCGTACACGTCCAGCGGCCCGGTCGTCCCGTCGGTGAAGTTCGTCCGATAGTACGTCACCTGGCCCGGCTGGCTCGTCGCCACGCTCACCGGCGTGGTGCCGCTCCGCCCCTCGCTCGTCGCCGTAATCGTCGCGGAGCCCGCGACGACACCGCGCACGAGGCCGGTGTTGCTGACCGTAGCCATACCCGTGTTGTCGCTCGCCCACGTCACGGTGCGGCCCGAGAGCACGTTACCGTTTGCGTCCTTGAGCGTAGCGCTCAACTGCAACGTCCCGCCGACCTGGACGCTCGCCGGCGAGGGACTCAGCGTCACCGACGCCACCGGGGCGGTCGAGGCGACGGTCGTCCCCGTGGCGATGTTGGACAAGGCGCCGAACACGGCGCTCACGGTCAGCGTGCCGCGATACGCCACCAGCTGGAAGCTGTACGTCGTCCCCGCCGCAACGCCCAGGGCGGTGCAAGTGCGCTTCGCCCCGATCGTGGTCCCCGCGACCGGCGTGGCGCAGGTCCCGCGAGTCACGCTGGGCACCGAGCTGCCCCAGGTGAGCGTCGGTCCCGCGATAAAGCGAATGTCGTAGCCGGCAGGCTGGCCGGCACCGTTGTCGACTTCCGTGAACGACAGGGTCACGGATGAATCCGTGACGCTCGGCGCGGCGAGGTCGGACACTGTGCCCGGGAGGGCGGCCGCCGCTGTGACCGTGATCGCGCTCGTGCCGCTCTGTCCCTCGCTCGTCGCGGTGATCGTGGCGGAGCCGGCGGCGACGCCGCTCACCACGCCGCCACTGACGGTGGCGACACCCACGTTGCTGCTCGCCCACGTCACCGTACGGCCGCTCAACGCGTTCCCGCTCGCGTCCTTGGGGGTGGCCGTGAGCTGAACGGTCTGGCCCGCCTGCACGCTCGCCGTCGCCGGGCTCACGCTCAGGGATGCGACAGGTACAGCCGTCACGGACACGGTGGCCGTGCCGCTCTGTCCCTCGCTCGTCGCCGTGATCGTGACCGAGCCCGCCGCGACTCCGCTTACCACGCCGCCACTGACGGTGGCAACGCCCACGTTACTGCTGGCCCAGGTCACCGTACGGCCGCTCAACGCGGTCCCGTTGGCGTCCTTGGGCATGGCGCTGAGCTGAACGGTCTGCCCCGCCTGCATGCTCACGGTCGTCGGGCTCACGGTCACCGATGCCACGGGGACCGTCGTCACGGACACCGTAGCCGTGCCGCTCTGCCCTTCGCTTGTCGCCGTGATCGTGGCGGAGCCGACAGCGGCCGCGGTCACGACCCCGCTGCCGTTCACTGTGGCTACGCCCGGGTTACTGCTCGCCCACGTGATGGTCCGGCCTGCGAGCGTACTGCCGTTGGCATCCGTGAGCGTGGCGACCAGGCCGACCGTGCCCCCGACAGTGACCGTGACCGAGCTAGGCGCGAGACTGACGGACGCCACCGGGAGCGGCGACGGCGCCGTTATCGTTACGGCCGCCGAGTCGTGCTTGTTCGAGCTGGCGGCTCGGATCACTACCTGGCCCAAGGCCTTGCCGTGCACGACGCCGTCCGTGCTCACGGTGGCGACGCTCGCGTCCGAACTGTTCCAACTGAGGGCGGGCGGGACGTTACCGTGGGACATGACGATGCTGGCGCTCAATCGCATGCTGTCGCCGACGAGCACCGAAGCGGTCTTGGGTTGAATGGCGACGGAAAGAACGTCGAGGCTCGGATCACCCGAACTCACCGGCACTTCGCACGCCGCAACCACGAGAACGGCGCCAAGCGCCGCAACACTCCGAAAATGCATTGCCCTCTCCCAAGTGAGGTTCGGCAACCCGACTGGCATGGCACGCGCGGAGCGTGCGGTAGCCTCGTGGCTTTGCGTCGCCGGCTTTCGCCGGCTTTGCCTTTATCGCGCTCCCTCTGGAAGAGGGCGGCGCCCTGCCGAACTGCAGTGGATCGACTCCTACACGAACGAAACGGCCGCCAACAGCTCGACAACTTCTCGAGTCGCTGGCGGCCCGGCGGACTTAGCGACTCGCGTCGCCGTAGTCCCGTAGCTCTGCGTCACCGTCTTTCGACGGGTTTGCTCTGAGCAGCGTGCTTGGCGCTTCACCGCGAATGAGCCGTGTGTAGCCCGTTCGCGACGCAGCACGGTAGCAACACCGGAAAACGGGCGCAAGAGTGCAAGCTAGCGGAGCAGTAGAAGCTACACTTGGAGGCTGGGACTGCTTCAGGGGGCTGCGTTTTTGTGCAGAACCCCCAGTTTCGATAGTGAACAAATATCGGGCAAACGGCGACCGCCTAGGGGCTGGATGTCGCGCTCCCGACAGGGTAATTGGTGGCCTGCGAGAACAGGTTGTAGACCACGAACGGCGCCAGTCCGCGCTGCAGGTAGGTGGCGCCTTCCCAGAACAATAGGCCCTGCGCCGACCCGTTCGTGGTCCCCATATAGCTCCAGCACGGGCTGTCCATCACCTTGGCTCCGTTCACCCAGATCGCGATCGTCCCGCAGTTCTGCGCTGTATAGCGATGATAGCGATACACCACATCGTAGACGCTTCCCTCGAGTAACGATGGGAACGTTCCTGGCCAGACGTACCGACTGCCGTTGATGTTCCACATCTCGGGCTCCGAGAACAGGCCGACATTCCCATCCGAACACGGTCCAACCTCGGACATCACCCAGCCATTCCACGCGCTCCCCGCCTGTCCGTAGACCGACTTGTGCACTTTGAACTGCGCACCTGGATTCGCCGACGTGCACGTCGTTCCACCGATCGCCGCGGCGGCGCCAGGCGCCAGCACGAATCGCACTTCTTCGAACAGGTCCTCATCCAAGCTGGGGTCTTTGGGCGTGCCGGTAAGGCTCCCCCGACCGAACCAGGCTTGCAGCGCTGCCGCGCCCGCCGCACCGGCCGGAATGGTGCACTTGATCGAATAGGCGCTGCTGGAGTCTCGATAGTCGGTGCTCTTGGCGCAGCTGCCACCGCCGTAGGCGTACACGTCGAGCGGCCCGGTCGTCCCGTCATTGAAGTTGGTGCGGTAGTAGGTCACCGGGGGGGGGGCCGGCACCACGCTCAGCTGTGTCGTGTCACTCTTCCCCTCACTCGTGGCGGTAATCATCGTGGCGCCCTCGGTCGCCCCCGTCACGAGCCCGCTCGCGGTCACGCTCGCGACGGCCGGCGCGCTCGAGGTCCAGGTCACCGTCCGACCCGTGAGCAGGTTGCCTCTCGCATCCTTGAGGATTGCCACGAGCTGCAGCGTGCCGCCGACGAGCACCCAACTGTTGTGAGAGGCGATGCTCACTGAGGCGACGGGCGCGGTGGACCCTGCGGTCACACCGGTCGCGATGTTCGACAACTCCCCGAAAACCGCGGTGCCGTTGAGCTTACCGCGGAACGCCACCAGCTCGAAGCTGTACGTCGTGCCACTGGTGAGGCCTAGGATGCTGCATGTGCGCCTGGCACCGATCGAGTGGCCGGCGAGCGGCGTGGCACAGGTTCCCTGGTTCACGCTGGTCGCGTTTGTGCCCCAGGTGAGCGTGGGTCCGGTCGCGTAACGAACGTCGTAGCTGGCGAGCCGGCCCATGCCGTCGCTGACTTCGGTGAACGCAAGCGTCGCAGAGCTGTCGGTCGTGGCATCGACCGCGAGATCCGTCACCGTGCCCGGTGGACCCGGCGCGACGATGATCTGCGCGCTGCCGCTCTGGTCCGCAGCGGTCGCCGTGATCGTCGCCGATCCGGGAGCGACACCGGTCACGAGGCCGGTGCCGTCCACCGTGGCGACGCTCGTGTCACTACTCGTCCACGTCACGGTCGGCGCGCGCGCGGGACCACGGCCGTCGTCTTGCGGGATTGCCGTGAGCCGCACGGCGTCTCCAACACCTACGCTCGCCGCCGGCGGCGTCACCAGCAGTGCGCCCGTTCCGGTCGGAGACGCGAGACAGGCGATCGCGAGCGCGAGTGTGGCGACCAGCAGCGCCGGCCGCCGCGTCGCACTCGGAAACCTCTCTGGACGGATCATGGCTGGCCTCGTACCGATCACGTCATCTCATTCACCATCGGTCTAGCCAAGGAGGCTGCCGCAGCAACGCCCCCTCAAGACAAGACGACAAGAAAGCTCGCGGGCTGGCGCCGCGCTGTGATAGAAGTTGTCGCGTGTATGCCACGCCGGCAACGGCCTCGTTCTCGTCCTCCCACCCTCAACGGAGCTTCAGGTCCTCGTGGACCCCCGGCACAGCGCGGTTCGGTGAGTTTGGGAGAGCGATCAGAGTCCGAGGTTGTGACGACGTGCGCCGCGTCAGTGGCTCAAGCACAGACGGTCCATTGAGTGGTCGAGGCCCACTCTTGTCAGAGCGTCAAGCATCCGATGCGGCGTGTGCTTACGACAATGTTATCGAGGTAGCGCTCCTGGGCCGCCGGCGACCCCCCGTTCCAGTAGTTCTCGAAGAACACCGCGTTGATCCCGTACGTGCTGAATGCTCCCAGCCAGTTCAACCCCGTCTCGCGTGCCTCGAGGGCCCCGTTGATCCAGTACTCGAACACGCCGTTGGCTTGTCCGGCGTCGTTGAGGAGCGCGTGTATTTCTACGCAATACCACCGGCCGACGTGGCTCGCATCGAACAACGAAGTCACCCCCGCCTTGGCGCCGAGCCAACGGAGATTCGGGAAATCGTTGTAGCGTGTGGTCACGAGGTTACCGGCGAGATCGGTACCGGACGCAGGATCCAGGTAGAGGTAGCCCGTGGCAGGGGGGTCGCCCCACACTTGCGCGGTCATCGCTTCCGCCCAGCCCGGCGTCGCCAGGCTGATCGCCCGGGTGAGCTTGTAGCCTCCACCCCCGACCCACGCCGGCTGGTTGCGTACGTACAAGCGCCAGTACAAATCCCGATAGAGCGCCGTCCCCGCATCCACGGGCCGCAAGCCGGAAGGCACCTTTCCGATGGCGAGATGCAGCCACCCTCCGTCCACTTGCCCCACGGCAAAGCGCGCGCGCATGCCGTACGAGCTGCTCATGCCGACGCCAGCGGCGCGGACGAACCCATTCCCTGCGTTGTTGTACTCGAAGTACTGGCCCAGCCGATCCTGCTCGAAGTCGTCGCACCAGATCCATCCGGGCTGGGGCTTGTTGCACTCGACCGCGCTCGCGGGCGGTGGGGGGGGAGGAGGCGGAGGAGGCGGCGGCCCGGTCCCGCTCTCACCCCCCGACGCGCAACCGACGAAGGCCATCGCCAGCACGAGGCCCTCCCACCACCGTCGGCACCGCTGAATGACTTGGCACCGCACCGGCCTATCCCCGCGTGGAAGTCGCTGGCTTTTACCCGGGCGCGGTAGGAGGAAGTTCCACGGGGACCGGCGCCTCGAGGGCATGGGCTCCAGGATGAAACGTCCCGGTCCGGAGCGCCGACACCGTGAATGGCCCCACGGTGGTCACCGTGTAATGTAGAGCCACGGGCGACAGTTGTACGCGGGAGTCCAGGTAAAGACTACTGCGGAGTCTCTCCTTAGCGACCAGTACTCGCCGCGGCCCGGCTCGCCAGGTCGCCGAGCGCCTGCGCCAGCTCTTCCACGCAGCGCTCGACGCGCGCGTACACTCGGGCACACACCTCGGGCCCCTGCTCCACGGGATCCTCGATGCCCCGAGACGCGACGGGCAGCGGATCGAAGTCCCCGAGCTGCAGCACGCCCCGCGGGCTGCGGCCAAAGCGTTCGCAGATCATGCGGCGCTGCATCGCATCCATCACGACGATCAAGTCGGCGGCGCGCACCAGGTCGGCCATGACCAGCTGCGAGCTGTGGCTCGTGAGATCGACGCCACGCCGCGCCGCGGCCGCGACTGCGTCAGGCGGCGTCGGCCGGCCCGGCCCGGCGAAGCCCGCCGAGTCGACCCGTACCCGTCCCAGACCGCGCAACTCGAGCGCGCGACGCAGGGCCGCGGCCGCAAACGGGCTCCGGAACAGGTTGCCGTTGCAGATCACCAGCACCGACGCCGGGGCCCGTCCCGCCCCTGCCAGGACCGCCAATGCCGCCCGCCGCCGGCCGCTGTGCAGCAGCCGATCAGGCACGTGGCTGATGCGGCTCAGCAGCCCGGACACGAATCCCCGTTCCATCGGGACTGGAGGCCTCCCCCGGCGGGTGGACACAGTCGTTCTAGAGGAAGAAAGATGCATCAGTAGGTCACCTCCGGCTTGGTCCGCACGTTGCTCCAGTCGGTCGGGTAGACGGCGCAGTGGTACGCCATGAACGTCGGGCAACGGGCGTGCCGCAGAGCGGCGCACCCAGCAGGGGATCCGTCGTGCTCAGTCGCGTCGCAATTCGGCCGTCGCGGGCACGCGACAGCGTGGCCACGTGCCCCCAGGCATGGCGGCCGCGCGGCGTGGCTTACCCACGTCGTGCCCGCCTGAGACGCCCCTAGTGCCGTTCCAACTATCTTCACCGAGTCCAGTGAGGCGCTCGCATACGACGATGCTACGCGCGGCGCGGCGCGTTCTTAGTCACATCAAGTTGGAACGGCACTAGCGATCGCAATCGAGATCCGTGATCTCTCATTGTCGCACCGCGCCCAAGACGGCGTCACCAGTCGCCGTGCCGCCGACGGCTCCGCCGTTGTGTGAAAATGTGAACCACGTGTCGTGAGAACCACCGCCGGCTCGTACGCTCGGTCGAAGAACTCGGGATTCGGCGCGAGACATCTGTGGCGCGAGCGCCACAACCTAGGCGGCGCTCCGCACAGAGACAGTGTGGCGGGACGGGTGTCCGGACGCGCTGGCCGGATTCCTGCAAGGGACAAGGACCAAGCCGATCCCAAGGGAACTACGTGCACTATCTGATCACTGGGGGTGCGGGCTTCATCGGCTCGCACCTGGTGGAGCACCTCGTCGCTGCGGGAGACGACGTCACGGTGCTGGACGACCTGTCGTCCGGTCGCCGGGCGAACCTCGCGGCGGTGCGGCGTCAGATACGCTTCATCCGCGGCAGCGTCACCGACCTGAACACCTGCCGCCGCGCCGTCGAGCGCGTCGATTGCGTGCTGCACCACGCCGCGGTCACGTCCGTCCAGCGATCGGTGGACGAGCCGGTCGTGACGCACCAGGTGAACGCGACTGGCACGTTGAACGTGTTGCTCGCGGCACGGGACAAGGGCGTGCCCCGCGTGGTGTACGCCGGCTCCACCTCGGCGTACGGCAACCCCGCCACACTGCCGAACTCGGAGGAGCACGTGACCCGGCCGCTGTCGCCGTACGCGGCCTCCAAGCTCGCGGGCGAGGAGTACTGCGTCGCGTTTCACGCGACCTACGGGTTGGAGACGGTGGTGCTGCGCTACTTCAATATCTTCGGGCCCCGCCAGGACCCGAACTCGCAGTACGCCGCGGTGGTGCCACGCTTCATCACCACCGCCCTGGCGGGTGAGCCCCCCACGATCTTCGGCGACGGCAAACAGACGCGTGATTTCGTATTCATCGCGAACGTCGTGCACGCCAACCTGCTCGCGGCCCGGGCCCCCGCCGCGGATGTGTCAGGACAGGTGTTCAACATCGGAAGCGGCAAGGGCGTGAGCGTGAACCAGTTGTGCGAGCACATCCGCACGCTGGCGGGCGTTCCCCTCGCGCCGGTGTACACCCAGGGACGAGCCGGAGAGGTGCGCGATTCGGTCGCGGAGCTGGCCCGCGCCCGACGCCTGCTGGGCTACGAGCCGATCGTCGACTTCGAGGAAGGGCTGCGCCAAACCATCGCTTTCTACCGCGCGCGCCGCGACGCAGTGCGGCGCAAGCGGGCGCGCGCCGTCGTCGTCGCGGCGTAGCGGACCCGCTTCCGTCTCACGTCCCGGCCACACGCACGAGCATCTCGCGCAGCTCATCGAGGCTGAACGGCTTGCGCAGCACGGGCCGATCGGCCTGCTGCAGCGCGTCGCGCGTCTGCAGCGAGATCGAGTCGCCGGTGGTGAACACGATACGCCGCTCCCGTCCCCGCCCTTCCTCCCGCAGCTGCTCGAACAAATCGAAGCCGGTGTGCTCATCGTCCAGATGCACGTCGACGAGTAGCGCGTCGTAGCGGACGTTGGGGGCGGCCAGGCTCTCCTTCGCGTCGGCGTACCGCCCGACGGTGGTTACCTCGTGCCCCAGCCGCTTGGCGAGCAGCGCCATGGCTCGGCGGACACTGTCCTCGTCTTCGATCACCAGCACCTTGAGACGCCGGCTGTCCGCCACCGAGCCGGCGGCAGACCCCGCGCTGGCGTCGCCCGCGTCCACGGGCAACTCGAACGAGAGCCGGGCCCCGCCGCCCTCCACGTTCTGCATCCACATCCGGCCGCCCATCCCCCGCACCAGCCCGAAGCTGATCGCCAGGCCGAGCCCCGTGCCCTGATCCGCCTTGGTCGTGAAGAAG
>Ga0209154_1001131_pt1 | contig 15895 bp, 13 predicted proteins | sample GraSoiAngelo_121_FD_185878 | JGI IMG/M metagenome (GOLD analysis project Ga0209154, IMG submission 185878) | Grasslands soil microbial communities from the Angelo Coastal Reserve, California, USA - 14_0919_12_20cm (SPAdes) (version 2) | ecosystem: Environmental > Terrestrial > Soil > Grasslands ... | reverse complement strand
CCCCATGATGAAAAGCAGTATTCCAATAGCTGATTGGCGTGTGGTATTTACCGAACGAGATTTTAAAATAGTCGTTATAGTCGTACCGAATGATGCTGCGTTCCACTTGTACTTCGTACGCTGCCGGTTGAGCCGTAAAGCTTAGTTCGCCGAAATAGCTTACTTTTTCTGAAAGGGGAGAGGCAAAGTGGAGCACGAACTGCCCAAGGTTGAAGCCACTGACCGATCCTTTTTGGTCTGTGGCCGAGAAGTCTACATCGCCGAACCCCCTGATCTGAAGGGAAGGATAATGCCGCTCAGCTTCTCGAACCGCAGTTGTGTTGGGCGCGTGTTGGTGTTCTGGCGGCTGCTCGGGGACAGTGCTGCTCAGCGTGTTACCGCTGTCAATCACTGCCGGACCGGAACTCCCAGCACCCACTGCCGCTTGCGTGCGCTGCTGGTCCTCAAGTTCGCCGATACGTTTTTCCAATCGTTGGATACGCTCGAGTAAGCTTTGAACCGACGGTTCAGGTTCCTGTATTTGGGGAGTGGACTGCGCGAGCAGTCCGCTGGTAGCCAACGACAATACCAGCAGCGAGAGCAGTCGAGAGGGCATGAAGCCTCCTGTGTTCGAGAGGAATTTGTAGCGAGCCTTTGTTGCTTGCATCCGGCGCCCGACAATTAGGCGGCTAGTTTATTCCCCCGGTATGTTTTTTGTAAAAACCCGGCAGCCTAGGTCACCCGGCGGCGGCCATGCTGATTTTGATCCAACTGTGGGAACAACCCGAGCTACTGGCTTGTGCACAGGATCAAATGGAGAATTTGTCTATGCAAGAAACGCCGAAGCCCTGTGGAAAAGAGATTGTGAGGAGGCGCAGGGCCTCCGTGCCTATCGCGTAAATTTCGTCCCTGTCAGTTTGCCGGTTCGTCTGGTTACTTCTGCTAGCCACATTGCGAGGACGGCTTGGACTTCAGGGAGCTGCGTTGACGGGGTTATCGATGCGGCCTAACATTCTCCCCATGCTCGGCCGGACCATCTCGCACTACCGGATAATCGAAGCGCTGGGCGGCGGCGGAATGGGTGTGGTCTATAAGGCCGAAGACACTGACCTTGGCCGCTTCGTCGCGCTGAAGTTTCTCCCTGATCTGGTCGCCCATAACCCGCGGGTTCTGGAGCGCTTCCGACGCGAGGCCCGTGCCGCTTCTGCTCTGAATCACCCGAACATCTGCACGATTTATGAGATCGGCGAGGCGCAACGCCGGCGTTTCATTTCCATGGAGTACCTGGAGGGCATGACCCTGAAGCAACGTATTTCGGAGCGCCCGCTCGACACAGACACCCTGATTGAGCTGGGCATCGAAATTGCCGAGGCTCTAGATGCTGCGCATTCTCACGGCATTATTCATCGCGACATAAAACCGGCAAACATTTTCGTCACCAAGCGCGGGCACGCCAAAATTCTCGATTTCGGGTTGGCGAAGCTGACGCTGAAGGACAACTCGAGCAGCGGCGTCGAAGACGTTACAGAGGGCATGGCGACTCAGGTTCAGGACTTGACCATTCCAGGTTCTGCCATGGGCACGATCATGTACATGTCTCCGGAACAGGCACTGGGACAGGAGCTTGATTCCCGTACCGATCTGTTCTCCTTTGGTGCGGTTCTTTACGAAATGGCGACTGGGTCGCTGCCTTTTCGCGGAGAGACTTCGGCTGCCGTTTTCGATTCCATTCTCCACGGTGCTCCCGCATTTGCCCCGGGGTTCAATCCTGAGCTGCCCGCGGGGTTGGAATTGATTATCGATAAGGCGCTTGAGAAGGACCGCAATCTCCGCTACCAGCACGCTTCAGAAATTCGCGCGGACCTCCTGCGACTTAAGCGGCAAACACAGACGGTGCGGGCTGCTGTGGCGGGTTCTACGGCGGCCACACAGCCAGGACCTGCATCCGCTTCTGTTGCTACCGCATGGCGGCCATCGGGCCCAGTGGAGGTGGCCGAGGTTTCCAAGCCTGGTAAGAGAAAGCTCCGGAAGATTGCCCTGTCTGCGGCCTTGGTGATCGCCACTCTGCTGGTCGCAACCCTCGTCGTAAGACTCCTAATTCACAGACCGCTTGCCGAGCGCGAGCTGAAGCAACAGCAGCTCACGGCCAACTCCCGTGAGAACGCCGTGGCAAACGGCACGATTTCTCCGGACGGTAAATACTTGGCGTACTGGGATGTAAAAGGAATTCACTTGCAACTTATCGCGACCGGGGAGATGCGCACAATCCCGCAACCGCAAATGCTGGAAGGTAGCGGAGCGGAATGGTCGATTGGTCCCTGGTTTCCAGACGGGGCGCGTTTCCTTGCCAACGCCAGCACCGAGCAGCACACCAGCATCTGGGTGGTCTCCGCCTTGGGAGGAGCCCCGCGCAAAATTCGTCACGAGGCTACGGCATGGTCGGTTTCGCCGGACGGCTCGAAGGTCGTCTTTACTACGAATACCGGCAGTCTGGGTGACCGTGAGGTGTGGCTGATGGGACCAAATGGTGAGCAGCCGGAAAAACTTCTCGCGGCCAACGACGGTAGCGCATTCGCTGCGGTGAAGTGGTCCCCTGATGGTGAGCGGCTAGCATACTTAAGACTCCGTCTAATCCAAACTCGGCAACATGAAGATAGGTTTGAAATCGCAATCGAGACTTGCGACTCGAAAGGTCAGTCTCCCTCGACTGTTTTCTCGTCTTCCACGGTTCGTGACTTTTATTGGGTATCCCCAGGTCGCATCATCTATTCCAGGGCAGACACAGAACCTAACGGAAAAAGCGATAATTTTTGGGAGGTCCCGGTTGATCCGCGAACTGGTGAATCGGTAGGTCAGCCACACCGACTCACGAATTGGCCCTCCTACCATATTGACGACATAACTGCGACAGCCGACGGAAAACGGCTCGCATTTCACAGATGGTCGGCTCAAAGCGGCGTCTATATTGGTCAACTCGGAGAGGGCGGCACTAGTATCACAACACCTCGCCGAATCACGTTCACCGAGGCCGATGAGCTGCCCTCGGCCTGGACGGCCGACAGTAAGGCGGTCATATTCTTCTCGGACCGCAACGGCCACTGGGGCGTTTTCAAGCAGCCGCTCGACCAAGACTCAGTGGAAGTCCTTGTTACCGGAGCCAAGGGCGCGGAAGCAGATTCCCCCAGAGTCAGCGCAGACGGTACGTGGTTGTTGTACCAGGAGCTCACCGAAAAGACTGACCGGCTGTGGCCAATGGCACGTCTGATGCGAGTTCCTATAAATGGCGGGCTGCCCGAGTTCGTATTTTCAGCTCGGTTTTACAACAGTCATAGGTGCTCCCGGGCTGAGGCAAACTTGTGCGTTTTCGCGGAACAGACTGCCGATGGCACGTGGCTGGTGTTCACTGTTCTCGACCCCATTAGAGGGAAAGGTCGTGAACTCGCGAAGTTCGCAACCGACCCGTTAGGTTTCTACCATTGGGACGTGTCGCCCGATGGGAAGCGCATTGCTATTCTCAAGGGAGGGGAAAATCAAATACATGTCCTGCCCCTCGGTGACGGGGCGGTGCGCGATCTCACCGTAAAAGGTTGGGCCGGTCTCAACTCGCTGGATTGGTCGCCGGATGGAAAAGGTTTTTTCATCGGCAATCTCTCGGGCGGGAGCGCGACTCTGATTTACGTCGATCAAGCGGGTAATGCTTATCCCTTGTGGCATCAGAAGTCAACAACCGGCACTTGGGGCGTCCCTTCTCCCGATGGCCGACAGTTGGCGATTCTCGGTCAAGAATTCAATGGGAATATCTGGACGATGGAGAACTTTTGACAATGAACCGCGATGCGGGCTCCCACGCGTTCGATCGCGCCTATTGGATGACGGACTCAACCACACGTCACGCCTCACCGGAGTCGCGCCAGCGTTGCCAGTCTTTCCTCACCGCCTTGGTCATCGCTTGCGCGTCGGATTCCAGTTGGCGTCGGGTTAGCGTCTCCAGATGGCGCCGCACCTCCTTCAACGCGCCGCGGCTGCCGAGGTGGATGTTCGCCGTCTCCCAGCCCATGGCAAATAGCAGGCGGCACTCATCCCGATTCTTCGGCAATTCATCGAGTTCAATTCGCAAACAATGCGGTGAAAGCCGCCGCACAATCCATCGTCCCCGTACTTGGACAAAAGGATCGGGCGCTCGCACGGCGTGACTCATAATTGCCTGGTACAAAATTTCCGTCGGACCCTCGCTCTCGTTCGCCCAATAAACGGATGACGGAACAAGCGCCTTGGCCTCGCGCGCGATCTTGCCGCCATAGGTTTCTGTGAGCGCCACCAGCCGAACGTGCCCAAGGTTCCCCAAACCAGCCACTCGGCGAACCACTCGATAATTCAGAGTCTGCGGTGGGAGCAAGTGCTCCAGAGCTTCCCGTGCGCTCGCGGGAATGGCAGATTTCACCTCCGGTAAGCCGTCCATCTTCTTCCAAAACGGCCCCGGATCGCGCAATTCGTCGGTCACAATCTGCCGCAGCCACTTATTTTGTTCCTCCAGCACGAATGCGCCCCCGTGTTCGTCCAGCGATTTTCCGTAGCCATCGAGAATGGCCTCGCAGGCGTCTTTCGGCTTGAGGGCAAGATGTCCTTCGTCGGCCGCCAGAATGGCGCTGGTCGCCAGCCGCAGCAGGTCATTGGTATAGGGCAGCTCAGCGGCCTCGTCGAAATCATTTACGCCCCAAATTAGGCGTCCCTCAGCGTCCCGCCAAGTTCCGAAGTTTTCAATGTGAAGATCGCCAACCGCAAGCACCTTGGGCGCTTTGGCCAGATCAGAACAAACTCCCGGCCAGACTTGTATCCAGCGATAAAACGTAGCGCGGAGAAACGGAAACGCGGCCTCGGCCATGTGCTTATGCTTGGTCCGCAGATCAGGTTCAACAATAGCCGTGCGCCGTCGCAGCCATTCCTCGAACCGCCGGGTTGCTTTGACCATGTTCATCTGGATGGTGGGCCACAATAGTGCGGGCGTAACCGGATGTCAATGGGCGCTGAGGCCATCGAGTTTCCTCGGATGCACAACTGAGCCGCTGTCATCATGTGATTGCGGAATCGAGCAGGAGTTGCGTGTTTCTTTCAAGCAGCCAAACCAAGAGCGTGCCGGCCAGCGCTAGCTACGATATAGCTGGCATGACCACCAGCGCGAACACCAGGAAGTGACAAAACGAGGGGTCAGTGTCTGGCGGAGGCAATCCCAATTTTTTCCTGCGCTCGACTTCGCGCTCAAGCCCTTCGTCCACGCCCTCAAACCAATATCTCATCATGGTGAAGACGGTATCGTAGGCCGGAGGTTATCCGCATCTCATGAATTTCTCGGCGGCATGGCAATCGCGCTTGCCGACACGGTCACACGTTTACTCGACGCCCGCAACTTTGCGAGGTCGGAGATCAGCGGGAAGGTTCCAACTTCTCCGCCATGGCGAGCAGCCGGGTGACGGTATTCCAGTTTCTTGCAGTACCGGAGTTCTTCAGTATCCTATCCAGCAGTGGCGGAAGTTTCGAGCGTCCTATGCCGTTGGGAAAATAGATGTAGAGTTCGCGCCCGGCGATCCGCAGTTCCTCGGGATCGGGTTTGATTCTGAGAAGCGCTTTCCGAGCGTCCGGGGCGGGATCTGTGGCGAGGAAGGTGACGAGAAGTTTGCTTGGGTCAAGGTCGCGATGCGCGAACGGATTTTTCTTTATTACATCTCGCAAGTCAGAAGAGGTGCGAAGAATCACGCCGGGGCGAAAGCCGAAGCGGCGCTCGATCTCGTTCTGGATCCGCGGCGCGAGTCGCGCCACGTCGCGTTCTTTGGTCTTGAAAATGACGTTGCCGCTCTGGACATAGGTTGCGGGGTCTTGCAGTCCGAGGGACTCATAGAGGGCGCGGAGCGGGTCCATCTTGATCAGATTGTGGCCTCCGACGTTGACGCCACGGAGCATCGAGATGACTACCGGCATAGCAGGGCCCAGCCTTTCGCAACAAGATTATCTCCGAGGCTGACGACCAGCGACATACGACTGTAGACTGGTTTTCGTGCCTGAGCTCCCAGAAGTTGAAACTATTGCACGCGGCCTGAACCAGCGCGTCGGTGGAGACGTGATTGAATCGGTGTGGCTGGGGTCGAAGCCGGAGCCGCTGAAATCGTCGCCCCAGGAGATCGTCGCAACGCTGGAGTCCACGCGAATTGCGACCGTGCGGAGGGTCGGGAAACATATTGTTTTTGATCTAGAAGTCAATGGCGTTCCTGGAGGGCGCCATGCGAAGAAGAAAATGACTGCGGGCGGGGGCGCGCGCACCACACAACCGAGTGGACAATGGATTGTTCATCTTGGGATGACGGGCCGTGTGCTGGTTTGCAAGCCGGAGGATGAAGTCGAAAAGCACACACACGCGATCGTGAAGCTCGCTTCGGGAAGGGAGCTGCGATTCGTAGATCCGCGGCGCTTCGGGCGGTTGAGTGTGGCACATGGGTTCGAGGCGGCGGGATCGGAGCCGCTGCAAGTTGAATTGGAACGATTTGTGCGGCTGTTTCGCGGCCGTAAGACGCCGATTAAAAGTGCGCTGCTAAATCAAAAATTGCTGAGTGGCGTGGGGAACATTTATGCGGATGAATCGCTGTTTCGGGCGCGAATCCGGCCTCGGCGGCGCGCGGCCTCGCTCAGCCGGAAGGATCTTCGACGGCTCTACCTTGCCGTGCGTGAAGTCCTGACGGAGGCGATCGAGCTTGGCGGTTCTTCCGTCTCAGACTACGTGGATGCTGATGGCGAAGAAGGATTTTTCCAATTGCAACACAGAGTTTATGGACGAGAAGGCGAACCTTGCTTAGTGTGTAAGACCGCGATCAAGCGTGTGGTAATTGCCGGACGCAGTAGCCATTACTGCCCAAAATGCCAGAAATAGAATTTCCGATTTTTAATCTCCAATTCACAGACCAGGTGAGTGTTGCCTTGAGTGGCAAGGACAGGATTGTGTAAGGGCGTGCCTTCAGGCATGCCGATAAAATTAAGAAGCTTAGGGGATCGCGCCGATCCGGCGCAATATCCTCAGCGTTCGACGCGCAGCCGTCGACCCATTCCGGTACCGGTGAACAGGCTTTGTGAAGAAGCTCGAAGAAAGATTCCTCCCGGACTAAAGTCGCACGATTGGAAATTGGAAATCCCAGATGGTACCCTCGAAGCTTCCATTATGAGCAATTTCTCCATTGGAGTGGATCTCGGCGGCACGAATCTTCGCATCGCGGCGGTCGATGAGCACGGGCAGTTGCTGGAAAAAATCACGTTGGGCACGAAAGTGGTGCGAGGCAAGGATCATGTGATCCACGAAATGACCGGCGCCATCCAGCAACTCGCCGCCAAGCACGAAAATGCGGGCGCGCTGCAAGGGATGGGCGTTGGTGTCCCGGGAATCATAGACATTAAAACAGGAATGCTGCGCGAGTCGCCAAATTTGCCGGGCTGGGCGAATTCGAATGTGCGGGAAGAGATCGAGGAGCGTTTAGGGACGCGAGTGATTCTAGAAAATGATGCCAATGCCGCCGCGCTTGGCGAGAAATGGCTGGGAGCCGCGCGAGATGTGGAAGATATGGCTATGCTCACGCTTGGCACCGGCGTGGGAGGCGGAATCGTGTTCGGCGGCCGCATTTTTCACGGCATGACGGGTATGGCTGGCGAATTTGGACACATCACGGTGGAACCGGAAGGCGTGCCTTGTCCGTGCGGGAATCGCGGCTGCCTTGAACAGTACGCCTCAGCAACCGCAGTCGTACGCATGGCGCGAGAAGCGATCAGTAGCAGGCGAGCCGGGGCGCTGGAGCGTGCGGCGAGTTCCGATCCGGAGTTCAGCGCCAAGGCAGTTTATAACCTGGCGATTCAAGGTGACGTGGAAGCAAAGCGAATTTTCGGACGAGTGGGACGCGCGTTGGGGATCGGCATCGCCGACCTGGTGAATGCGCTGAATCTTCCCATGTATGTGGTTGGCGGTGGCGTTTCGAGTGCGTGGGAGGCGTTCTCACCATTCATCTTTGAGGAGTTGCGGCAGCGGTCGATGGTGTACGCTGCCACAGCCCCGGCTACGCTGACAGACGGACATGGAGCCTCCGCTCAAGTCGAACCCGGAGGACCGACGAAGACCATCATCACGCGCGCGCTTTTGGGGAGCGATGCGGGATTATATGGCGCGGCGCGATTGCCAATGACTGGGAATTCGTAGCTGCTGGCTTTAGCTCGGCACGGGAGGCGGGCGAGACGCCCGCCTGGACAGCCGGCGGGACGCCGGCGCTACGATCGATACTGATCATTTCGCGGCAGCTTTCAATCGTGCGACCTCCTGCGCTGTCAGGCGGCGAAATTCGCCGGGATGCACATCCAACTGGAGCGAGCCATAGCGAACGCGCTTAATTTTCTCAACGTGGTGTCCGATCTCCTCGAACATATGCCTGATCTGGCGATTGCGTCCCTCGATTAGTGTGATTTCGTACCAGGGATTATTTGCTTCGCGGATCACACTAATTTTGGCGGGAGCCGTTTTCACCCGCTTACCGGTTTTGGATGGGATGAAAAGACCTTGACGGAGACGGGCGAGCTCTGCCTCCGAGGGCGTTCCAGCTATTTTCACAAGATAAGTTTTTGGGACATGCGAAGCCGCCTTCATCAAGCGATGAGCAAGATCACCGTCATTCGTGAGGAGGAGTAGACCCTCACTCGCGAAATCGAGGCGCCCCACGGGGTACACCCGTGCGCCTGAGCTACGAAGCAGATCCATGACGGTGGGCCGTCCTTCGGGATCGCTCAGTGTGGTGACGTATCCTTTGGGCTTGTTCATGAGCAGATAAACGTGGCGCTCAGGTCCTTTCAGCAGCTTGCCGTTTACCCGAATATGGTCGCGCTCAGGATCGGCCTTAGTGCCCAGCTCAGTAACGATTTGCCCATTCACTGACACCTGTCCGGCACTGATTAATTCTTCAGCTTTCCGGCGCGATGCAATTCCGGCGGCGGCGATAATTTTTTGCAGACGTTCAGCGGGCATGTGGTCGCGTGATGTAATAAGCACGGGCTGGTGTGTACGTTGGCGGTTCAGGCCGCAGGATTTTCGGGAGAATTGCTCGGCTCCGTTGCTACCTCGTGATCTTGCCCCGGCGGAACGGCTTCCTGCGCGGCATCCGCAGCCCGAGCTCCTTCTGGCTCTTGGGCAGTTTCTTCAACCGGCATGAGATCACTTTGGAAAGATTCCGCAACCAGCTTTTCGAATTCCTCCATGCTGGGGAGTTCGTTTACGTCTTTCAATCCAAAGCGCAGCAGAAATTCCTTTGTTGTCTTATAGAGAATCGGCCTTCCGACTACCGCCTTACGTCCGGCGGTGGTGATCAATTTCCGTTCGAGAAGAGTCGCGATCACGCCGCTTGAGTCTACGCCGCGAATTTCGCTGATTTCGGGAACCGTGACGGGTTGCTTATAGGCAATCACCGCCAAAGTTTCGAGAGCGGGGAGAGACAACCTAATCGGCGGCTTCAGGCTTTTCGCAAATGCGCGGACTACATCGTGCTGCTCGGGTTTGGTAGACATGCGGTATCCGCCAGCGACCTGGCGGATTTCAATGCCACGATCAGGGACACCGTAATCGGCGAAAAGTTCGTCCAAAGCAGCGCGGACGCGGGACCGCACGTCGGCGTCATCGCTGGCTCCGTCGGCGAGAAGCGAGTCCCTTACGAGTTGAACGATCTGATCCAGCGTGATCGGCGTTTCCGCCGCGTAGATGATAGCTTCGAGTTTGGGTTTAAGGCTCATGATTTACTTGGTTTTCCAGATTCCTCAGTTGTCAGTTCTCGGTTGCCAGTTCTCAGTTATTCGATGAGCACCGAATGCTCACCGCCAATCATCCCGCACCGCAGTCTGCTCCGCCATGATGGCTTCAAAACCTACGTGCTTGCGCAGCAGGATTTCGCCGAACAGGCGGTCCTGGCGTAACTGGATGGCCTGGAGCCGCACCAATTCCAGCAGCGCAAGAAACATGCATACCAACGCCTGACGCGAATCTACATTACGCAAAATTTGTTTGAGGCTGAGCGGACGATCTTCGAGCGCAAGCCGCCGCTGGAGGTATTCGATCATCTGGCCAACAGTAACCGTTTCTTCGTCTACCTGAATTAACGGGCGGGAGCGGGCGCGCTCGAGAATCTGCTGAAATGTCTTGACCAGGTCGATGACGTCAGCGGCGATCTCTGGATCGGTCCCCTCAGCATCCATGAATTCTTTAATTGCGGGGTTGTGGCGCACCGCGTCTTCAATTTGCTGCTTTTGCAGGAGCATTTGGGCTGCGGATTTGAACTTCTCGTGCTCGAGCAGGCGGTTGACCAGCTCGGAGCGCGGATCGTCTTCGGCGGCCGGAGCATCGGGATCGCGTGGCAGCAGCATCTTCGACTTGATGTGAATGAGCACTGCCGCCATGTAAATGAACTCGGCGGCAACGTTCACATCCAGCTCACGCAATGTCTCGACGTACGCGAGGTACTGGGCGGTGATTCTGGCGATGGGGATATCGTAAATATCGATATCCTGCTTACGTATTAGGTCGAGCAGCAGATCGAGCGGGCCTTCGTAGACGTCGCCAACACTCACTGCGAAGGGAAAATCGCTTTCTTGCTTTTTCTTCTGCTCGGGTTGCGCCAATGCGAGGACTGGCTGAGCGGGCGCCGAGCTCTCTGAAGAGACCTTTAATTCTTCGGCCATCTCACCTCACTTGGCGCTCTGTGCATTTCCCGGCGCTTCGTAGTCCAACGACATACCCATGGCTTCGCGCACTTCATCCATAGTGGCGCTTGCGACCTTGCGGGCCCGCGATGAGCCTGCCTCAAGAATATCCCAAGCCAGGCGGGGATTGTCCTCGTATTTTTTCCGGCGCTCCTGCATGGGATTAAGAATGCTAACCAGGGCATCGGCAGCCCAGCTCTTGCACTCGATGCACCCAATACCGGCCGAACGGCAGCCTTCGTCAACTTTGCCGATGGTCGCTCGGTCGCTGAAAATCTTGTGCAAATCGCCAACCGGACATACGTCTGGGTTGCCGGGATCGGTACGGCGCACGCGGGCAGGATCGGTCACCATGGTCTTGAGCTTTTGCCGGACCACTGGCTCAGGATCGGTGAGCAGGATGGTGTTTCCATACGATTTCGACATCTTGCGGCCGTCGGTTCCGGGAAGCTTGGCCGCGGGAGTTAAAAGCGGCTGTGGTTCGGGGAAAACATACGAGCGCCTGCCACCATAGAACATGTTGAAGCGGCGCGCGATTTCGCGGGTCAACTCAACATGCGGAACTTGATCTTCGCCAACCGGGACGAAATCGCCTTTGTAGATCAGGATATCGGCTGCTTGCAGCACCGGGTATCCGAGAAAACCGTACGTGCCGAGATCTTTTTCCGTGATGTTTTCACGCTGTTCTTTGTATGAGGGGACACGCTCCAGCCAGCCCAGCGGAACGATCATCGAGAACAGCAGGTGTAATTCCGCATGCTGCGGCACGTGCGATTGGATGAACATGGTGCAGCGCTCAGGATCGAGCCCCGCTGCTAGCCAATCGAGCAGCACATCGAGCGAGTTGGCTTTAATCTGTGACGTGTCGGCGTAATCGGTGGTCAACGCGTGCCAGTCGGCGACAAAGAAAAAGCACTCATATTGATCCTGCATGCGCACCCAGTTGTCGAGCGCGCCGACAAAATTTCCCAGGTGCAGCTTGCCAGTGGAGCGCATTCCGCTGAGCACGCGCTTACGTTGATTGGAGCGGGCTGTCAAAGTTTTATCAGGATTCTATCGAAGACGCCGATCACCGGGAAAATCAGCCGGCCCAGCAAACCTCCGCCGAAATACACCAGGATTAGCAATCCGATCCATCCCATCATGTCATAAGCGCGGCGAACGGGATCAGGCAGGAAATGACGCAGAACATGACTCCCATCGAGCGGGGGAACGGGGATAAGATTGAAAACTCCGAGCACGATGTTGATCACCATCAAGTCATAAATGAAAAGGCAGAGCGGCATCAGCAGGGAATTGGTCTGCCCCGCGAGCGCTTCTAAATGGCTTGGATACACCACCGGGATAAAGTGGACGATTGCCCTTCCAAGTTGCGAGGTAAACGCGATGGCAGCGAGAGCGAACACGGCGGCGCAAACGACCACGAAGTTGCTGATCGGCCCTACAACAGAGGTGAGAATGTCATCTCGCACCGGATTGCTAAAATTTCGCGGATCGACCGGAGTCGGTTTAGCCCATCCCAGCACGGGAATTCCTGTGAACATGGCAATGAGGGGTAGGAGTATGGTTCCGAACGGGTCGATGTGCTTGATCGGATTCAAGGTGATGCGGCCCAGCATACGCGCGGTCGGGTCACCGCAGCGGTTCGCCATCCAGGCGTGTGCCGACTCATGCACGCTGATGGTGAACAGAAACACGATCAATTGAAACAGAATGTCAACATGCTGCAAGGTCATGCGGGGATGAGTTCGATACTAACATGCGTGATGCAGATTCAGGCGGACGGTAGGATGGCGACGCGATTCCCTTGCCAACTAGCCGTCTTATGGGTGGCCAAGCTCACAATCCGGACCTCATTGTTGGACTTGGGATAAGTGATGTAACCGCCTGTTAACAGCAGTATCGCGCAAACCGCCGACCCGCAGTGCGGGCCGCAATGCTCGGGCACACCACACCCCGCGACCAACACGGGGTCGTATCGAGCGGCAATCCCCAGAGTTACTAAGCGGCGGCGGTCTTCACACTCTTGGCGGCCTGTTCGACAAGGCTGCGACAGCCCTGGGCTGCGACACGTAGATGGCGTGGCTACCCTTGACCTCAACGACGGTAGAGCCCGCCCGCTTGGACATGGAACGTTGCGCATCAGGAGGAATCATCTTGTCGTCGGTAGCGATCAGGTACCAGCTCGGCTTGGCCTTCCACGCCGGTTCGCTGATCTTGCCGCCGAGAGCCTCCACGCCCCATGGGACTTGGGAGTCGGCCATGAACGCGGCTTTTTCCGCGTCCACGTCGGCCGCGAAGGAGGCGCGGAACTTCACCCTGTCGAGGAACAGATAGCCGTCCTGCGGCGGCAATATCGGCGGTACGGGCGCGCCGGGCGGCGGATCCTTGATAAGCGTGGCCACGGACTCGCCCTTGTCCGGAGCAAAGGCGGTGATATACACGAGCCCCGCAACCTTGGGATCGTTTCCGGCTTCGGTGATCACGGCTCCTCCATAGGAGTGGCCGACGAGAATTGCCGGCCCGTCTTGCGCTGCAAGAATGCGCCTGGTAACCGCCACGTCGTCCTCTAACGATATCGTAGGATTCTGGACGATGCTAACGTTATAGCCGTCCTCCTTGAGGATCTGGTAGACGCTCTCCCAGCCAGAGCCGTCCACAAATCCACCGTGGACTAGAACGATGTTGTTCATTGCTCCCTACCTCCTTCTTGACAGTTCGCCGGGCGCGAAGGCTTTCCCGGCTGGTGGAAAAGTGTAAGAGCCGGCAAATTAGGTGTCAACTTGTCTTGAATTCACCACGCCAGCTGCAATGCTGATTTTCCCTCCACAAGTGGAATTTGCGGCGGTCGGCAAGGCGTACTGGAGCGCTGCAAGAAGAGGAAGCAGGACTAGCCTATAGATAAGGATTACTGTTGAAAAATCGCAATTACACCAGTAACGCTCACTGGCATGTTTGTCAAAGGTCGCAAAGCACAACCAGCGTTCCCGTCACGAGCTCTTTTCCGCGGCCTTCTGTACTTCTTCCGGCGCAATCGACTTCACTTTGATCGTTTTGGCAGGGATACCGGCTACGACGTTGAACGGTGGTACATCTTTTGCCGCGACTCCTAAAGAACCCACCATGCCATGCTCAGCAACTCTCACTCCGCTTAGCACGGTCGCGTGATAGGTAACGCGCGCCTTGGGGCCGATTTCGGTTTTGTGATTGCTGACGATCATGCCATCGTTCAAATCGTGAGCGTGGGAATAGACGTTGGCATAGTCAGAGATTGAAGACCCTTCATGGATGATGATCTCGCCGCGATCGTCGAGGAAAACATATTTATGGATGACGCAGTTGTCTTCAACGGTCAGGTTGTATCCGAAAGAGACTTCCACGCCGTGGAATATCTTTACGTTCATGCCGCAATGTTTGAAGACGTGACGGGCGAGCATGGCGCGCACCCGAAAGCCCAACCAGTGGTTCAATCCCACAGGGGAGCGGTCGTACATCATCCAAAACCAGATGAGCGGCTTGCGCTCGGCATATTTCACTGCATCGACGTCTCCGTAATATTCCGGCTCGAGCGTGGCGTTGCGCGGATCGAAGGAGTGCACCAGCGCCTGCTCGGCTAGTCCAGCCGAGGGATTCGGGGTTGAATAAGGGCGGCCCAGATAGAGTTCATGGAGAGCATCACGGACGAAATTGCTGCGGTGTTCAGGATCGGGATTCATGAACTCCTGATCGAGACGATCAACCCATGCCAGGAATGCTTTTTCTGCGGAAGGCATCGGGTTCAGAACGCGATATTCGTATCGGGGCATCTTCGCCTCGCTTCGTATGCTGTGAGGAGTAGAACATAGCATATTCGGCAGGCTGAGCCGGGAGCTGGTGAGTGGGAGCCAATCCTGGCGAACAGGGCATGCTCAGCTACTTGCCTCTGCGCAGGCAAGAGTGTCCGCGCCACACACACAATGCTTTATAATTCCGCGCCACTGTATGAAAGCGAAAAAGCGTTCTAAGCCGCATCCCATGCCGGTGGACGCGCTGGTCTATCCGCGATTTTCCGGTGTGCCGACGTTCATGCGCTTGCCGCATATCCCGCACGCAGAAGAATTGGATCTGGCGCTGATCGGCGTTCCCTTTGACGGCGGCACCACCTATCGGCCCGGACCGCGATTCGGTCCTCGCAACATTCGCGTGCAGTCGGCAATGATCCGCCCGTGGAACCCGGTGTTGAAGATCAATCCGTTTGAGAAATGGCGCATCGCCGATTTTGGCGATCTTTCGATTAATCCGCTTTCCATCGAAGACACGTACCGGCGAATTACCGAGCAACTGGGCGAGGTGCTTCGCGCTGGAGCGCGCCCGGTGTGCGTTGGCGGCGATCACTCCATTCTATTGCCCATTTTGCGCGCCATTCACAAACACTTCGGGCCGGTCGGATTTATTCAGCTAGATGCGCATGGCGATACTTGGGGCGGTTACTTCGGCAGTCCCCACTCCCACGGCACACCGGTCAAGTACGCAGTTGAAGAAGGACTGATTGAATCGGGGTTCGCTCTGCAGGTGGGATTGCGCGGGCAGGTCTATTCGGATGGAGATTTCGACTTTGCCCATGAGCACAAGATTCAGATCATCACATCTGAGGAATTTCATCGCGACGGCGTGGAACTGGTGAAACGGCAGTTGAAGAAATTCCGGACTCGCCCCACGTATGTGACTTTGGATATTGATGTGGTGGATCCTGCGTTTGCTCCGGGAACCGGCACGCCGCAAGTAGGAGGACTTTCAAGCGCGCAGATTCTTGACTTGGTGCGCAGCCTGAGAGGATTGGACCTGGTGGGATGCGATTTGGTGGAGGTTTCGCCGCCATATGACAACGGGGAGATTACCTCGTTGCTGGCAGCGAATCTGCTGTTTGAGCTGTTGTGCCTGTTTTGAATGGAATGTTGGAGTCAGAGATCCACAGATTGCGAACCTCAGAGGCTAAAGCCCTATTTAAAGATAAATTTATCGCAGCGCTAAAGCGCTGCGACACCCAAAGTCGGCATTCTTCAACAGCGCTGTGAAGCGTGCCTTAGTACGACTCATGACTGAACTTGCCCGCAAGCTACGCGTTGTTGATTACTTCACCCTCGGTTGGGGCACGATGGTGGGCGTTGGGTGGCTG